>JGI20133J14441_1002216_pt1 | contig 14030 bp, 12 predicted proteins | sample RS3BMetagenome_FD_14441 | JGI IMG/M metagenome (IMG submission 14441)
CAGGGGTATTTTGTTTTGAGGTGTGTGATTGTTTGAGCGAGTTTTTGTCTTAGTTGGTCTTTGTTGGCTTGTGGTTTTGTATTACGAACACGTTCGACTCCCAGACGTACTCTTTGGGTGGAAGCACAACACACTCCTCGACTCCTTCTAGCTTTTCTATCTCCCTTTTGGTATCTGTGGCTATGCGCTCCCAATCATGCCACTCCTCTTTAGAGTATTTCTTAATGTTGGGTATAAGCGGGGAGTTCTTCTCGAGTATCATTGGGCTTAGTGATGCCCAGGGGTATTTTGTTTTGAGGTGTGTGATTGTTTGAGCGAGTTTTTGTCTTAGTTGGTCTTTGTTGGCTTGTGGTTTTGTATTACGAACACGTTCGACTCATAAAGGGAGCACTCCTCTAAAAATAGTATTTCCTCTACTCCCTCTAGGTTTGAAACGTCGTTAAGTAGCTCGTGCAAAGGTTTCCACCACTGCTTTGAGACGGGTATATCAATCATTACACTTTAAACACCTGCATAGAAGCCTTATAAGTATTGCTTGATACGTTAGAGAGTAACGTTTAGAGAATACACCTCTCCACGCATTGGCTGGCTCTTGGTTAGTGTAGCATTCACGGCGCTGGTTTGCTCAAAAATGTATTCGTGGTTCCTCTATACCTTAATACAAGTGAATATACAATGTGTATTCATGGGAGGTTATTGTGGTTACATTAATCTGAAAGGACGGCTCAATAACTCATTAAGGATAATTTTCTCGGGCCTTTGTGGTTTAGGGAGAACCGTGGGTTCAGTAATTTTGCAGCAGTGTTGCTGCTCTTCCTCGAATAGTTGTACCTTATCCGTTTAGTTCGATGCTAAGATCAATACTGTTTCTTGTTTATGGGTCTTAGTAGAAATATTTATTAGATAGTTTTGTTTAATGGCTACGAATGTCTTCCCAAGCTCCGTCGAAGAGGGGGCCGTTCCTGCGTGAAGCCACTGGGCTCGTGCGCGAGATCAGCCCGTTGCGGGCGATGTTCTTTAACTTCTGCGCCATGAGTGGGGGAATCGTTGTTTTAAATTATATTTATAGCGCGTTCTATCCCGCTTCACCCACTTTCGGCCTATCCTCCCTGGACTTAGCTCAGATCCTCTCAGCCTTGGCGCTTATTCCTTACGGCCTGATCTTCATAGCAATGGTTTCAAGGATTCCCCGCACGGGCGGAGACTACGTGTTCACCTCAAGGATTATTTCCCCGTTCGCGGGGTGGCTTGAGACGTGGACACTACTTTTTGCTAACATATCCATCATAGGCTTCGAGTTACTCCAGATTAGCTATGTGACGCAGGCTTTCTTCGTGACCATGGGGGCAATATATAAAACCGCTTTCTGGAGTTCGCTATCCTCGTTCTTCTCAAGCCCCATTAATCAGGCGGTCATAGGGATACTCCTCGTGGCGTTGATGGGTGGGCTTGGATTCACTAGCACAAGGAAATTCACACTCGTGACCGCGGTTTTCGCGGTTCTCGGAGTAAGCGGTATACTCCTCCAACTAGCGCTCTTCTCCTTCGGAGTAAGCAGGGACGCGTTTTTGGCTAACTTCCAGTCGTATACGGGTGTATCGGCGAGTCAAGTGGTGAGTCAGGCGTTTAACCTATCCTCCTCACCGTTAAGACTTGAGCCCATCTCCTTCGCAATCCTAGGGCCCGCGGTTGGATTCGCGCTGTTTAACCTGATAGGCTACCAGTATTCAGCATACGTGGCGGGTGAGTTAAAGGGTAATATCAAGAGGACGGGTTTGGTCTCAATACTTGGGAGCCTATGGCTGTACACCGCTGTTACATGGATACTCCTTGTCCCTGTGGTCTTCAGTGTGTTCGGATACAGCTTCCTACACGCTTGGGCGTATCTGGCGTTTAACGCCCCCTCTCAGGCACCGCTTAGCGGAATCATTCCCCAGAGCGCGGTGCTCGGATTGATCGCAGCCCCCAAGCTATGGCCAATTTGGTTCTACGTCACCTTCGTAGCCGATGTGCTGATGTTCTCACTTGGCCCAGTATATATCTTCATGATGTCGAGGATAGTGTTCGCGTGGTCGATGGATAGAATTGTTCCCGGGTGGTTTGCGGAGGTGAATCAGAGAACTGCCACACCAACAAGGATATATGTGCTCACACTGCTAGGTGGCCTCATATTCTTCCTTATGTCGTTCCCACCTGTGGGCCTGAATCTCTCCTCTTTGGCTTACTACTCGATACTTTTGTCCGCGTTGACCTGGATTCTACCCGGTTTCAACGCGATTTTGATGCCCTTCAGGAAGAAAGAGCTCTTCGAGATGGGGGTCTTAACAAAAAGGGTTGCGGGTGTTCCTGTTCTCGTGTGGATTGGGGTGATATGGCTTGCATTTATTCTCCCAATATATGTGAGCGCATTTATACAGCCGCTCATATCTGGTTTCTTCAGCTCCCCCACGTGGGCGTACGCCACTAACACCGGTGTCTCAATCGTGGCGTTAATCGTTGTTGTGGGTGGGGTGATCTACTTTGGCTCAAAATACTATAATAAGCGACGTGGAGTGGACATTGACTTGGCTTTTAAAGAGATACCTCCCGAGTGACCTCTAAGCGAAATAGCGGGCCGCTGCCTTTAGGTAGATTTGAGCTATCTTTGTAACTGCACTGATACTCACGGATTCGTTGTAGCCGTGGGTGTTTTCGAAGTCACCTGGCCCATAGAAGCAGGTGTCCACGCCGTGCTTTCGGAACACATTCGCGTCGCTTGTACCCTGCGTCACATAGAATTCTGGGGCTACTCCCAGAACGTTAGCCGCCTCCTCTTTGAGTGCTCGTGCTATGCGTGAGTCTGGCTTGGTGTAGCTTGGGTCGGATTGGGATTCTCCGAGGAGTTCTAGGGTCACACTCCCGCTTTCCTTAACCACGCGGCTTACGGCTGCGTGCAGGCTCTCCCTGCTCATCCCGATGGGGACGCAGAATGCTACTTCCGCCTCACAGGTGTCTGGTACTATGTTTATCATTGTCCCCCCACGCACAACACCCAGATTCATGGTGGGCTTAACAAGCATCTCTAGGAGTTGGTCATGGGTGATGCCTGAGGCTGCCTCTCCTAAGTCCTCGGCTATGTGTTTTGGTGAGGCGTATACGATGCCGCGTATGTCCTCGGGTGGCTCGGCTCTCAGCTTGGTGATAGTTGTGTGGATGTTTTCGAGCACTCTAAACAGCTTCACACACGCGTTGTCCTCATACACGGGTGTGCTGCCGTGCCTGGGTTTCGCGTTGCAGCGTAGCCTCACCCAGTAGTCTCCGCGCTCTCCGAGGCAAACCTTCTTTATGCCGCTCTGTTCACCCATCACACACGCCTTTCCTCGGAGTTTGCCTGTTGTAAGAAGCCAGTCGGATGTATTCCACCCTATAGGTGTCCTGTGCCAGTTTTCCTCGTCGAGTACGGAGACAAATTCAACCCTACCTGGCAGGTCCACCTCGTTTTGGTATATAAGCCTGTAGGCGAAGAGTTCGGCGGCGAGCCCCGCCTTCATGTCGCTTGCGCCTCTACCGTGTATCCGGTCGCCCACCACCTCCCCCGAGAAGGGTGGGTGAACCCATCTTGATGGGTCCCCCGCTGGAACCACATCCGCGTGCCCATAAAAAATGAATCCATCATTCCCGTCACCGAATGATGATGTGAGCGCCCAAGCCTTATCGCCCGGGTCATGTAGTTCACACCCCAACCCAGCCTGATTTAGGAAATCCCTGATGTACAACTGGATGTCGTAGTCTTCAACCGGGGGGTTCTCGGACTTGAAGCGTATGAGGTCCACAACAAGCCTGACGAGCTCCTTCTCAGAGTTTTTCAGCTCATTCAGAGCCTTATCAAGATTCTTTGGTAATGCCTTCGACATAATCTTTGGTATTAGCTTGTGAATAATAAACTATTTCATAATACCCGCCTCAATCTCAACGATTTGCCATATAGTACGTGGATTATGGACTGTGAAAGTGGGTCTTAGATGGGCGTCGCCGATTTACCGCTGTGGGACGATGCTTTATAATAGGTTTTCGAATGGTGTGTATTCGTAGTTAAAGCCGAAGTGTTTGGGTCCGAAGAGTTGTAACCCGCGCTCGGTGCGCCAGACCTCGTCTGCACTCGCGCCCACGACGGCCACCTCTTGGCCTACGCTGAGCTTGTCATTGGTTATACCGAGAGCTGTCCGCGGGTCCAAGAAGGTTATTAGGTCGGGTGGTAGTATTACGGGTTTACCCTCTAGCCAGCAGATTATGTGTTCGTTTTTTATCCAGGTTTTGAGTCTTTTAGCTGCGTATTCACCCGTCCCCTCAACCTCGGCTTCTCCCACTAGGAAGCCGGCTTGATCCTTCCATTCATATCTGCTAACCCTTCCGCGGAATACGAGTTTTCCGTGTCTTAACTTGGATGCGACGGCTAAGACTGGGTCGTCGCCTCTCTCAAGCGCACTTCTGCGTGCCTCACCGATTGTGATGCACTGTGAGAGTGTGCCCTTTACGGTGCACTTATCGACTTGGCTTCCAAGTAGCGGTGTGTCCACCACAGCCGCGTGTCCACCCGACACCACGCTGATGTGCCTCGCGATCGCCTCATATTCATCTATTCCGGCCGCAGAGTGCACCACAACCTTGTTACCCGCTTCGGCAACTATAGCGGAGGGGGTCATAGGGTAGCCGAAGATGTTGGCGGTGCTCTGATGGAGCTCTGGGCCCGCTCTCCCCATCAGGTCACCATCAACCGTGGGAACACCAAGCTTTGCGCTGATCGCGAGGCATGCCCCAGTGTTGCCCCCACCTATTTCAGAGGACACGGTCGCCCTAATCTTCCCGCCAAGAGTCTTCTCTAGTAGGGCTGCGGCCTCCGACATTGGGTCAGCCGCCCTCCTCTCAACAGCTCTTCCTATGGTGGCCACGCTACCAACATAGTATGGGCTCACCACCAATTCATCTCTCTGCATCTCTTGAGTGTTAACCAGAACGATCTTTTTCCCTTGGTCCATGGCTTCTAATACGGAGTTTAAACCGCTCTCAGGGCTTCCGCCCCCGCCCACACCCATAATCGTGGCGCCCACGATTAAGTTCTCCACATCTTTTCTTGAAAGTGTCCGCATACATGGGTGTTTCTTTGAATAGTTTATAAGCCCTAACAAACAACTTGCAGAGTGTACACTCCTTTAGACTGCTTTCCGCGGTTTTTGGAACACCTTATCTGGCTTGGGATTTCCAGCTAGACTTCAGTGTTACATTGTTGTCTCAGTGGTGTGCAGGTGAAAAGTCTCCACGCTTGGTCACCATGTTCGCCACCCCCTAATCTGGGCACAATCGTGGTCTCTGTGTTTAGGTCGTCTTGGATAGTACGGGTTTGTGGCGTATTCCACATGTGCTAGGCGATTTGTGTTGGAGGTTTAGAGTAGTTTTCGCTGATCGTTGAATCTCGTGTGTTGTTTTGGAGAAGCTTTTAAGATTGTTTTTGGGTATACTTGGTTATGAGTGAAATATATCATGCTTCTTTGAAGCTTGTGAGGGATATGATGAAGGTCAGGCAGGGTGAAACCGTTGTAGTGACCACTGATAGTGAGGGAGACTTGGATTTCGCCTTGAGTGTTGAGCGTGCGGTTAAGGAGGTGGGGGCTAAGTCGCTCATTGTGCGTAACTGGGCTCCCCCACACGTTGGCCGGGCGGCTGAACCCTATTTGCCAGTAGAGGTTTTGAAGCGCGTTGTGAGCCTTTCAGATGTGTGGATTGAGCTTAACGCGAAGTGGCTGCTTTACTCCTCGATATATGAAGAGGCTCTTAGGGCTGGTAGGACGCGTTACGTATGCCTCGTGGGCATGAGCCAGGATATGGCTGTGAGGTGTATTGGTAGAGTGGATGTGGAGACCCTCCTCGAGTTTCAGAAAATCCTTCAGCGGTTAACATCGAATGCACGAAGTATGCACTACACTACGCCGCGGGGAACCGATGTAGTATTCGAGAATGACCCCAGACGACCCGTGATCAGTGAGGGCGATGTGAAGGGTCCTGGGGAGTATATGCTCATTGGTCAAGTAGACTGGGCTCCAATCGAGGAGACAATAGAAGGCACAATTGTCTTCGATGGCTCTGTTAATCCCCCAACCCAGCTTGGGTTGCTAGCCAACCCCATCAAGCTGAAGGTTAAGGCTGGAAGGGTCGTGGATGTGCTCGGCGGCTATGAAGCAAAGGTTTACTCGGACTGGCTGAGGAGTCTGGGGGATCAGAACATGTATTGTCTTGCTCATGTGTCCTATGGGTGCAACCCTGGAGCTAGGCTCACGGGCAATGTTCTTGAAGATGAAAGGGTATGGGGATGCCTTGAGTGGGGGCTTGGCAACCAGAGTGAGGGCTTCAAGGCGAAGAACATCGTAGCAGTCTCCCATAGCGACGGCATAACCCTCAACCCAACACTATACGCGGACGGCCAACTCGTGATTAAAGATGGGGAATATGTCCACCCAGAACTCAAAGAGCTTGCGAAGAGGCTTAGACCCTCAAAGTAAGAAAATTGTTAAAAAAGTTTAGGTTGTGGTGTTATAATAGATAAGGGGGTAGTAGTAGCCGAGTATACCCGGATTATAGATCACGCCTGCAACATAGCTTCTCTCAACCCAGTAGGGCACGATCGCGTATAACCATATGTCTGGCGCCTGCTGGTAAACCATCTTGTACACTTCGGCCACCGTCTGATTCACTAGCTGGGGGTTCGTCAGGAAGGGGAGGTTGTTGGTTAGATTGTTGACTGTGGAGTTGTCAAACCAGGATACGTCGCCAGATATTCCCCCATAGTTGGAGTTCACTTGGACCACGAGGTCCTGATAGACTGGGTCGAGCCAGCTCGGGTACCAGTACCATAATAGCATGCCCGGATAGCTTTGGGCTGTGCCGGGCTGGGATATCAGCTCCTCCTCCGTCTGGGTGGTCACCGGGTTGAGCTGGAAACTCAGACCCACTTGTGAGAACATCACTTGGAGTTCTTGGGCTATCTTGACCTCGGCGGGGTCGTCCGAAGTGTATGTTATGCTTAACTGGACGCTTTTACCGTTGGGGTTAATCACTGTGCCGTTTGGCAGATTAAGTCTGAACCCCAGCTGGCTGAGCAGGGATATAGAGTAGGCGGGGTCGTAGTTGTATGGTGGAAGGTTCTGTGGGTTGTAGTATGGTAGGCCGGGACTTATTGGCCCAACGTACTGCACGCCGTATCCCATCGCAACCGTGGTGAGTATGTCTGTATAGTTTATGGCGTGGGCTAGTGCTAATCTGAATCCCGTGATGTTGTAGGGGTACTTGGCGGTGTCTAGGGCGGCCATCAGGAAGAGGAATTTGGGTGCGTTTGGTAGGCTCACCACTTTGACTCCTGGGTATGATGCGAGTGATGGGAGGTAGAGTGGTGAAGGGACGGGTATCGGTGGGCCCTCGAGCAGGGAGACCGAGTTGCTCTCTATCGCTTGGATGAGTTGTGTTGCTGAGCTTGTGTACTCGATTATTATGACTGGTATGTGGGGTGGGGTTAGCATTATGTTTGACTGTGAGGCTGGAAGTTTAGCTGCCCAGTAGTTCGGGTTCTCTGTGAGAGTCATAACTTCACCCTGTATATAGCTTTTGACCGTGTATGGGCCTGTTCCCATTGTGTGGGTGTTTAGGTACGTGTTCTCCTGGTTGGGGACCACGCCGCCGTGGGCGTCCACGAAGCTTGGGTCAACCTGCCCCGCTCCTGGGACTGCGAGTGTTTGTAGGAAGAACCTGTATGGGTTTATGAGGTTGAACTCTACGGTGTACTGGTTAACAACCACCACTGCTTGGTTTGCGAACAACATGAGTTTCTGGATTGTTGTGTTCGAAGGGTTAAAGTTGCTCAGTATGGATGCGAGGTAGTTGGCTGCCTGTATTTGGGCTTGCGTGGTGTTTGCGGAGAACTGGTAGCCCACTGATTGGAGGGCTGCCTCAACGCCGGCTGGTACCGCGTAGCCCGTAAGCGCGGCTTGGGTGCCATTGTATAGGAGATTTGTGAAGTAGGATGCACCCACTTGGTTCATTAATATTGTTCTATAGAAGTTGAACCACACCACTGAAGCGTTGAATGGTTGGCCGTTCGCGAAGTACGCGTTCTGCCTCAGACTAAAGGTGTATTGTGTGTAGGTTGGGTTAATACTCCAGTTGGTGGCTAGGATTGGAGCGAACTCTGATATGCTTGTATAGTTGAACATCAGAAGCGTCTGGTATACGTTGGTCATCACCTCATCCTCACCCGCGAAGAATCCAGATGCTGGGTCAACCGAGTTCGGTGGCTCGTTCTCCATCACGACTAGCTGGCTCAGATTGGGCGGTCCCTGCACGCTCACTAACGAGCTTGTCGATGTAGAGCTGGTTGTACTCGTTGTGAGTGAAGAGGTTGTTGAAGAGGTCGACTGAGAGGTGGGTGTGGAGGGATGGCTTGTTCTGCTCAAGGCTATGGCCGCGGCCACTATAACAATTATTATGACGACAACGATCCCGACCGCGGCGCCTCTACTTATACCTCTTCTCCTAAGAGTTAGCATAGTGGAGCTATCCGAGCACATAGATATAAAGCCTTGCAAAAGCGCTCACAGGTGTGAACGGTGTGCAATGATCAGTGTTAAAGCTGGAATATTTTTGCTGTCTGCCTCACCTTCAGAAGGAATTAAATAGGTGTGCTACCGGTTAATAGAGTTATAACGTCAGGGGGTTGTGAGTGATGGGTTTTGTCTCCTACGCTATTAGGAGGGCTGTGTCCTCCGTCATTATCATCATCGGAGCCGTGGTGCTAACATTCATACTCACACATGTTGTAGCCCCCCACCCCGCGAGCATTTGGGCTGGACCTCACGCGTCGAAGGCCGTTGTTGAAGCCATAACATATGAGTATCACCTGAATCAGCCCGTTCTTGTGCAACTATACTACTACCTTATTGATACATTCAGTTTTAACTTTGGTGTATCACCCTTCTTTAAGCAACCCGTATCATCACTAATAGCGACCTATTTCCCCCGCACAATAGAGCTCGTTGTGGTAGCGATGATACTCACAGTGTTGATTGGGGTTTACACTGGCGCGTTCGCCGCCGCGCACCAGGAGAGGGCGGGTGACTACTCTGTTCGGGCCCTCTACTTGATAAGCTGGTCGATGCCACCCTACCTTGTAGCGTTGCTTTTACAGTTCGCTTTGGCATACCACTTGAAGCTTTTGCCCCCAAGCCAGCTGGCTAACCCGGCTCTAAGTGTTCCAAAACGAGTGACGGGGTTTCCCACTCTTGATGCTTTAATAGATGGCGACTACGCTTTCTTCTATAGTTCGCTTAGGCATCTTGTGTTACCCGCCTTTACGTTGGCCTTTATATCCTTTGGGATAGTCACGAGGATCATGCGTTCATCTATGCTTGAAGCAATGAGTGCCGAGTATGTGAGGACAGCTATTATGAAGGGTGTTGGTAGGCGCCGGGCAATATATGTTCACGCCTTTAAGAACTCCCTTATACCGGTTGTCACAGTGATCGCGCTCACGTTTTCATATCTTATAGCTGGCTCGGTCGTTGTGGAGGAGGTGTTCAGCTATGAGGGAATGGGCTACCTTATAACCCAAGCACTGTTTAACTACGACTATCCGACACTAGTCGGTTCAACCATAGTGATCACGCTGTCGGTGATTCTAATAAACTTCGCATCGGACTTGGTCTACGGTGCAATAGACCCGCGTGTCCGGGTGGGTGAATAGCTTGTTTGGCAGGGCTGTGCGTTTCCTTGTTTCGAGGCCCGCGAGCCTTCTGGGGCTGATAATAGTTTGCGTTTTCTATGGGTGGTCGCTCGTGGAGGGGTTGCTGCAATTCGCCGGAATTCTTCTGGGTGATAGGGCTCTGGGCTGGGTTCTCCTGCCGTATGACCCCTTTAAGACAAACTTTTCAAAGGCGCTCTTACCACCGTCACCCAGACACCTCATGGGGACGGATGATCTTGGTAGAGACATCTTTAGCCGTGTGCTCTACGCTGCACCCGTGGACGCCGCAATATCTGTGATAGTTGTTTTAGGGGGATTGTTTGTGGGCAACTTGGTGGGTCTACCAGCCGGCTACTTCGGTAGGGGGGTCGATGAGGTCAACATGCGTCTTACGGATTTGTTCTTGGCTTTTCCCGCGCTCATACTCGCACTGGTGATAGAGGCCACCTTGGGGAGGCAGGTTGTGTATGCAATTATCGCCCTCATAGTTGTGTGGTGGCCTAGCTACGCGAGGCTGAGTAGGGCTGAGGCCTTGAAGGTTAAGCCGAGGAAGTACGTTGACGCAGCCCTTCTGAGCGGGCTTTCCGACTTCCAGATCATCAGGAAACACTTCATAAGAGCCTCCCTCAACACCCTAGTCTCTTATGCAACAATTGACCTCGGCAACGTTGTGCTCGTATACTCAATATTGAGCTTTCTTGGCTTGGGCGCCCAGCCACCCGCCCCCGAGTGGGGTACGATGGTTGCCTCTGGCCTAGAGTATTTCCCGCAGTGGTGGTGGTATTCGATATTTCCTGGGCTCGTTATCACAGTAGTCGTGGTGGGTTCCGCCCTCTTAGGGGATGGCCTGAGAGATTTGCTCGCGGGTGAACGCTGATGGGAGAACTCCTTATTGTGCGTGAATTGAGTGTGGGTTACAGGTCGTCTGACGGGTACTCGCGTGTGTTAAGAAGGGTTTCTTTCTCTCTTAGTGAGGGTGAGGTGTTGGGTGTGGTTGGCGAGTCTGGTTCGGGTAAGACCACGCTCGCCCTCGCCGTAGCTAGGCTTCTTCCACCCTATGCTAGGGTGGAGGGTGGATCGATTGTTTTTAATGGTGTGGATCTGCTTTCGCTGAGTGAAAGGGAGGTGGATGAGCTGCGTGGGACGGGTATTTTTATGGTGTTCCAAGATCCATTTATGAGTCTTAACCCCCTTATGAAGGTGGGTAGCCAGCTTGTTGAAGCGATAAGGGTTAGGTGCAGAAGACAGAAAACAGCCTTCCGCAGAGAGGATGCGGAGCGGGAAGCGGTTGAACATCTGAGGCGTGTTAGGATAACCGATCCAGAAGATGTTGCCAAAAGGTTTCCCCACCAGCTCTCAGGCGGACAGAACCAGCGTGTTATGATAGCCATGGCTTTAGCGGAGAGACCTAGGCTAATCATAGCCGACGAGCCAACTACCGCGCTCGATGTCACCACGCAGGCTCAGGTTTTGAGTCTGTTTAGGGAGATAGTGGATCAAGAAGGGATGGCCATGATCTTTATAACCCATGACTTGGCTGTTGCTTCATCGATAAGCCACCGCATAGCGGTGCTATATGCTGGCTATATTGAGGAGATAGGCCCCGCAAAGAGTGTGTTACAAGACCCAAAGCACCCCTATACTGTATCGCTTATAAAGAGTGTGCCAGCCAAGAGCAAGGATGAAGGAAAGCTTGAGGTATACTCGGAGAGGAACCCTAAAGATGGGTGGTCAGGTGAGTTCTGTGCTTACGCTCCGCGCTGTGCTTATGTCCACAACGCTTGTGTGAGGGGCGTTCCAGCGCTAATACAGCTTGAAGATAGGCTTGTAAGGTGTGTGAACTATGGTGAAAGGTACGAATGAGTATCAACGAGTGTCTTAGGGTTGAAGGCGTCGTCAAGAGGTTCCCCGTAGGAAGTAGAGGGCTATTTGATCGAATCATGCGTAGAAAGCGTAAGTGGCTCACAGCGGTGGATGATGTGAGCTTCAGCGTCGGGAGAGGTGAAACCTTGGCCCTCCTTGGTGAGAGTGGCTCGGGCAAAACCACCCTTGGAAGGCTGATTGTGGGCTTAGATAAACCCGATGCGGGCAGGATCCTGCTTGAAGGCTCAGAGGTGAAGAGTGTTAGGGAAAGTAGGGAGCAGAGAGGTAAGCTTCAGATGGTCTTCCAGGATCCGAGCTCTAGCTTGGATCCATACCTCTCCGTCGAGGATTGCGTGGCCGAGCCGCTCAGCGTGGAAGATCTAAGCAGGGATGAGATTCACGTTAGGGTTGAGGAGTCGCTTAGACTTGTGGGCCTTGACCCCTCGCTCTCAAGGCGCAGGTCAGGTGAGCTCAGCGGCGGGCAAAAGCAGCGCGTGGCGATAGCTAGAGCTATAATAAGTGAGCCGAAGGTGATCGTGCTCGATGAGCCAACAACAAGCATAGATGTGACATTGCAAGCCCAAATACTTAACCTCCTAGTAGATCTGCAGAGGCTCAAAGGATACACATACGTGCTTATAACCCATGACCCAAGTGTAGCTAGGTTTTTGTCTGACCGTGTGGCTGTAATGTACTTGGGTAAGATCCTCGAGATAGGACCAACAAGGCAGGTGCTCAGCTCGCCTAGGCATCCCTATACCCAAGCTCTTCTCGCTTCAACGCCGACGATAGGTGGGGGGCCGCCTAAGCCGGTAGCAGGTGAACCCCCGAGTCTGATAAACCCGCCTCAGGGTTGTAGGTATGAACCCCGCTGCCCATATGCATTCGATGTGTGTAGGGAGAAACACCCTCCACTTGTGCATCTGCAGGGAGGGGATGTGGCGTGCTATCTATTCGCCGAAAAAGCGGAGACTCTACGTGGCGGAGGGCATTAGCTCCGATGCCAACCCATGTGTAGAGCATGGACGCATCCTTTAATAGCTGGGGATTAAAGGGGGCGGAAGTCCCCTTCCGTAGTGGGGTGGGAGTAGTTCACAAATGGGGTCATAAAGTTGTGCGAACATGTTTATGGCTAAAGTGTTTGGCGCGTTGTGTAAAGATAGAGAGAGTAGTCCAAATGATTGCGATTATCGCTATTATGAGGTTTAGGTAGCGGTCCCATTCGCGTTTTAGGGTGCGTTTGAAGAGGCCGAAGCCCACCATCGAGGCTGAGGACGCGAGTGTGAATAGTGCTAACGAGAAAATCATGATGGGTGGTGGTGCGGTGGATGCTAACACTAGGAGTAGAGCCTTTGTTGGTGTGAATGCGAGCGCGCCCTGAGCGATGCCCAACCCTCCACCGCTTCTATATCCCACCTCGAGCTCCCTACCGCTTAGCTCCGCGTAGATCACGATTCCCGCTACACCAATTGATACCGCGTCTGCAACCAGTTTAAACAAGTTGTTTTTAGGTAGCGCGTGGAGGACGAGTAGTATGGGTAACGCGATGAGCACGAACCCCAGACTGTGACCAGCCGCGAACCAAACAGCCTTCCTCAACCCTTTACCCAAGGCGGATATCGTTGCTAAGTGGTCGGGTTCCGCGCCGTGAGCTAGGCCTAAACCCAGGGAGATTATGAATATTATTAGGAGTGGTGACAACAGGTGTCTTGGCAGAGGGGTAGTAGGCCTATTTTAGGGTTTCTGCGCATTGGTCGGTGTTGTTCCTAGATNGTGCGTGCTCACGGTTGACTGCGGTCTACTTTTTGTTGGTCTTCGATCACAACAAGTTCCNTGTTGCTGTCTGGGTTAACGCTTACTACCCTCGAGTGTTAATGTTTGGTAAGCCGTTACCCGAAGTCATCGGTTTGATGTTGTAATGAGGCTGGCTTGGTTTGCTAAGGATTTGGGTGACGACCGCTGTGGGGTGCTAATTTCTGTGTGATTTTTGATCGCTTTTATACTATATATAATATATAGCCATATATAGTCTCTATTTATTATATTCGAAAGGCTTTTGAGGTTGTTTTACACACTTAAAGTTGAATGGAAAATGGGTGAAAGTGTTACACCGTTTAGGGACATCGACGAACTGAAGATGTCCTTCAACCATATTAAGATCTGGTTCACGGCTGGCATGGGCTTTTTCACCGATGCATACGACCTATTCATAATAGGCGCAGTGCTCGACGTGTTCAACAAGACGAGTATAGCTGGGTTCAACCCCGCCACGAAGATTTTGGGTATGCCCGCGTCCGGCTTTATAGGTGCATCAGCCATATTCGCCGCGGTTGTGGGTGAACTCCTATTCGGCTTCATAGCCGACAGGGTGGGTAGGAAGACTGTGTACGGCGTGGAGGCCTCT
>JGI20133J14441_1002221_pt1 | contig 14001 bp, 10 predicted proteins | sample RS3BMetagenome_FD_14441 | JGI IMG/M metagenome (IMG submission 14441)
CGGCACGGCTCGATCCCAGCCTCACGCGGCTTGCCGGCTGGCGGCAATGGGCGGAAGCCATCGAAGCGGAGCGCAAAGAACGGGGAGCCGCGTTTGTGGCTGCCGAAAGCTACGGACTTGCGGCCGAACTGGCCTGGCTGTTGCCGCGAGATGTTCCGGTTCTGGGGATCGGGCCGCGATGGACATTCTTTGCTTTGCCGGACGGTCGGGCCTTATGGCAGCACCGCCCGGGGCTTTTGCTGGCGCCCTCGGCGCAGGCCGAGACGGCACCCTTCGCCGGCATCGTCACCCGTAGGCGCGGCGCCGAGGTTGCGGAGACAGATGCGCTTTTCCTAGCCGGGGGCAGCGAGGCAAATCTGCCGGTTCGGTTGCTGCCGCGAAGGGGCAACCCCTCCATTCCACCTCTTGGGCTGGCGAGCCACACTGGATCTGGTTATTTTCCTGAATGAGGAGCCCTTTTATGCACCTTCCGACTTATGAAGACGTCGTCTCCGCCGCCAAGCGGCTTACGGGCTCGGTGGTGCGCACTCCGACGCTTCGCAATGCATTTTTGGATGAGCGAACCGGCGGGCGGATCCTGCTCAAGCCGGAGGTTTTGCAGCGCACGGGGAGCTTCAAGTTTCGTGGGGCTACCAACGCGATCCGTGCACTTTCAGAGAGGGAGCGAAAAGCGGGCGTGTTGGCGTATTCCTCCGGCAACCATGCGCAGGCGGTCGCTGCTGCTGCAGCGGCCGAGGGGATTTCCGCCACGGTGTTCATGCCGGTTGATGCTCCGCAGATCAAGCTGGAAAACACGCGTCGGTGGGGGGCGGAGATCCGTCTTTATGATCGCGTGCGCGAAGACCGCGAAGCGCTCGCAACCGCCCATGCCGCTGCCACCGGCGCCGTTCTGATCCCGCCGTACGAACATCCCGAAGTGATTGCGGGCCAGGGTACGGCTGCGCTGGAACTTGCCGAAGACGCGCGTGTGCTGGGGATGACAATGGATGCACTTTTGGTGAGTACCAGCGGGGGCGGGCTGGTGGCGGGTTCGGCGCTTGCCATGGAAGGCGCCTCACCGGCAACGCGGGTCTATTCCGTGGAGCCGGAAGGCTGGGATGATACCGCCCGCTCGCTTGCCTCCGGCAAACGCGAGCATAACATCGGCGGAGGATCTCCTCTTTGCGATTCCCTGCTTGCCCCGACCCCGGGCGCGCTGACTTTCAGCCTCAATAAAACCCGCCTTGCCGGCGGGTTGGTAGTGAGTGAGGCCGAGGTGCTTGCCGCTATGGCCTTCGCGTTTCACCATTTCAAACTGGTTCTGGAACCGGGCGGCGCGGTGGCGCTCGCCGCCGTACTCGCCGGCCGGTTTGATGCCCGCGGCAAGGTTGTGGGCGTGCTGCTCAGCGGCGGTAATGTCGATCCTTCTGTGTTCGCTCGCGCATTGGCCGAGCCTGAGGCTCAACGCGGTGCTTCCTCCGGATCGTTGCGGCCATAGAATTTCACGCCTCGCACGATCCGGCCTCGCCCCTGCGCGAGCCGATGGCGGTTGGTATCACGGAGAGAATAAACACAGCCGCAGTATTCCTGCTGATAAAACTGTTTCTCTTTGGCGATTTCACTCATGCGCTGGGTGCCTCCACCCTTGCGCCAGTTCCATGTCCAGTACGTAAGCCCCGGATAACGCGCCGCCGCACGCTCACCGGCGGCGTTGATCTGGTCCATGTCTTTCCAGCGAGAAATGCCAAGCGTACTGGTGAAAACCGAAAAACCGTTTTCGACCGCATAGAGAGCGCTCCGCTCGAAGCGCATTTCAAAACAAACGGTGCAGCGGGCGCCCCGTTCCGGCTCCCATTCCAATCCGCGCACGCGGTTAAACCAAGTTTGCGGCTCGTAATCCAGATCGACAAATGGAACGCCAAGTTCGGCTGCGTAACGGATATTCTCCTGCTTGCGAAGTTCATACTCGTCAACCGGCTGGATATTGGGATTGTAAAACAGCACGGTGAAGTCGAAGTTCTCCCGGCGAAGCTTCTCCATAATCGGGCCGGCGCAGGGCGCGCAGCATGAATGCAAAAGCAAGGTGCGCACGCCTCCGGGAGCAACAAAGGGGGGTAGAGATTTTGCCATCCTCGCCATTTTATAGGCCGGCCTGAACGTTGCCAAGGCGCGAGCCGATCAAAGGTGCAAGCGCCGGCTCCAGAAGCTTCAGCACTTGCACAGCAAGCGCGCTGGTGAAGTTGTACCGGCCGGCCTCCGGCCCGCTGACATAAGCGGTGACAGTTCCAAAAAATCGGTCGCCCAAGAAGAAAACGAACGTCGCGGTTCGGTCAACCGGGCGAGAGGAGAGGATGGCTCCGCCCGGGGCAAAGGTGTCAAAGCGGTTGTCCCCCGTGCCGGTCTTGCCGCCGATCTCCAGGGGCTTCCCGTCCGGCCCCAAGTAGGCGCCTTGCAGGCCCTTGGCGGTGCCGTTTGCCACTACCCCGCGCAGCGCTTGCCGGATCCGGGCCGCGACCTCCGGCGCCATCACCCGCTCCGCCGATTGTGGATGAAAGCCGATTTCGGCCTCGAATGGGGTGCCTTGGGCGAATTCGAAATGCTCGAACTCTGCTGTCGGTTTCCTCACCCCGTCATTCAAAATGATCCCCATCAGCACCGCGAGCGCATCCGGCCGATCCCCGGAGCTGCCAATCACGTCGGCAAGCGTGGGAACCAAATGCCCGAACGGATAGCCTTGACGCTGCCAATCTTTCAAAATTTGCTCAAATGCATCCTCTTCCAGCAATATGCGGAGCCGCACGTCCTGCTTATGCTTGTGGTGCGTCTTCAACAGCCAACCGTAGCTCTCCGGCAGGGCCGTCTTGCTCTGTTCCCACACCTCTGCGCGTGAAGCAGCAGGATGTTCGACAAGATAGGATGCCACCCACACTTCCAACGGATGTACCCCGGCGATGTAAGCGCGATCCGCAAGCGAGAAGCGGGCAGGGTCGTATTTTTCGTAAAGTTCGAGCAAGTCCGGATCGGACACGTGCGCGAAACGCTGAGCGGTTAGGAAAGCTTTGAGATCGGCAAAAGATGCCTTGGGCACAACCGCACGGAATAACGCCACGTGCCGATCGAGCCCCGCACGGCCCCTGCGGCTAATCTGCGCAAGAATTGCCGCCCGCTCCAGCCCACGATAGCGATGATAGAAGCGATTGATGAATTTCTGTCCTTCCTCTTCCACAAAGCGATGCAAATACGCCTCGCGCGCACTGTCCGTGGGGTCGGACAGGATACGTTGAGCTTCCGCATTCTGCGCCATGAAATACTGCCGAATGTTGCGCATCAGCCGAATAAAAACGAGGTTGATGGAATTCTCGAATGCCTCTTCCACGGTCGGGCGCAGGGTGTTTTCCCAACGCTCGAAATTATGAAAAAAATGCGTGCCGCCGTCGGTGAAGAATTCTCCGGGGCTTGCCGAATAACGCCGTTGCATTGCTGCATCGAGCATCGCCGGCAAGTCTTTCTCTTGCGAACTGGCAAGCCAGGTTGCTGCCCATTCTGTCAGCGGATCATGCGCTTCCTTGGCCAGAGCTGTGAGCTCCGCTTTCGGCAAACCGGCCAGGCGCCCGTGCAGCTCGGTCACAATGTTGAGATAGGTCACCAGCGTGCGCAGCTTCGCGGTTGACCCAAGAATGAGCTTCGCGCCGGAATTGATGTCGAACGGTTCGTTCAGGCTGTCGGCATGCACGCGGACATAGTTGCCGTCTGCTCCGCGTTCATAGATTACCACGCTGTAATTCACGTGCAGATTGCGATCCGTATGCAGCAGGTAATGGCCCACCAGATGATGGGTATCGACGAACTCGGGATCGTTGAGCTGGTCGAGAATTGCCTGCACACGCTGCTGAGTTGCCCAATCGATGCTGGAATGCACGGTCAGATCCAGCCGATCGAGCGCATAAAAATTAGGAACTTTCAAAAGGTTGAGTAAATCCGCACGCAATGTTTCGGAAAGTTTGCTCTCGCCTGGCGGATTGCCCTCAGGGATCTCATCGGCAAAGGCCGGGATGGGCGGAAGAGGGGGGAGACTTGCTTTCAGGGCAGCATCTTTCAGTTTGGCATCGATAATGCCGGCAGCGGCAAGTTTCTCGAGGTAACGATCGGTCTGGGCCGCGAGCGCGTCCGGGTTGGTAATGAGATAATAGTTCGGCCGCCGCTCGGCGATGAGCAAGCTCAACACCTGCCGGTAGATGGCGCCCTTGCGGGCAAGCTCGGCCGGGGTGCGGGCAGGAGAGCGAAGAATGCGATTTGCGTCGGTAAAATCGGTTCCGAACCAGAGTTGCAAAGCCTCCCCGAGCCCGATGATTTCTCCATAGCCCGGGCGTGAGGCAAGCGGCGTGGAATTGAGATAGGTCACGACGATGCGCCGGCGCGTGGCAAGCGTTTCCGGCCCGTCTTTGTAGGCCAGCACGGCGGCATTCATCATCTGCCGGAGTTTTTCCCCAATGCGCTCGGTGCGTCCTTCCGGCGAATGGCGGAATTTCTCGATTTGGGTCGCGAGGGTGCTGCCGCCGCCGGAACGCAGGTGGGGAACGACAACGCCAGCGATCTGGCCGGCGGCGGCGCGTGCGAACCGTGGCCAATCCACGGCCGGGTTTCGCTCCGCGGGCGTGGGGTCGAGCAGGTGGCGGTCCTCGGCAAACAGCAACGTATTGACGACAAGCGGCGGAATTTCCTCAAAATTCCGATAAATAAAGGGGGGATACTTTCCGGAGTGCAGCAAAACCCCCGACCGGTCATACAAAGTCAGGCCGGCTTGGTCCTTTTCGTGGTAAGGCGGATAACCCCCATGCCCGACAAAGGCGGCAAGCTCACGCGAAGGAACTGCGCGGCGTTCCACCGCATATCCCGCGTGTTCAAGCAGGGCCAAGAAGGAAGGAGCCGCAGCATAGCCGAAACGCGCATCATAGGGGCCACTTTGCGCCAGCACCAGTCCGCCTTGGACGCTTGCCGTATTTTGCCCTTTGGGGCTTTGCCCGACGGGGGCCACGGTAAAGGTCATCTTGCTTGCCCAGCGCGAGAGCAAGGAGGACTGGAGTTTTGCGGAGTTGGCCTCCACCCCTGCGGCCCAGCCAACCAGCCCGATACAGCCAAGCCATGCCATAGGCCGGAGTGCACGAACGATCCATCGGAAAGCTGGCGGCTTAACTCGCGGCCCCGAAGTGGTTACCCGTGCAGGCCAATGCAGCAAAGGCCAATGCAGGCGTGTCTCGCCCACCGTCGTTCCCCGTCTCATTCGGGATCATCCGCGAATAAAAATAGTATTGAAGAGCGTTTCCGACAATCGCGGCAAGCTTGCGGAAGCTGGAAGGCTTACGAAACCGAAACTGCCAAGTCCTTGTTTCATCGCCCTTTTTCTCGCAGAGAAGGGCCGGAAAAATTGAACCGAACGCCGACTGGCGGGGTTGCCTTGCGCAAGAGCCCTTTGCGGAGCGAACGAAGTATGGTCGCATAGGCAAATGGCGAGCAGGAGGGTAGAGAACGAGGGGTGCGCATGAACCGTCAGGGCCAAACCCCGGTTGTGAAAGATCTCTTGCTGCTTGGCGGCGGGCACAGCCATGTGGCCGTGCTCAAACGCTTCGGCATGAAGCCTTTGCCTGGTGTGCGGCTCAGCCTGATTTCACGGGATGTTCATACGCCCTATTCCGGCATGTTGCCGGGCCTGATCGCCGGTCATTACAGCTTCGATGAAACGCATATTGACCTCGCGCCGCTCGCCCGTTTCGCCGGTGCGCGGCTGTTTCACGACGAAGTGATCGGCCTCGATTTGGCTGCCCGCCAGGTAATCTGCCGCAACCGCCCGCCGGTTGCTTACGATCTGCTCTCGATTGACATCGGCTCAACGCCGCGGATGAACGAAGTACCCGGCGCGGCGGGCAATGTCGTGCCGGTTAAGCCGATTAACCGGTTCCTCGCGGAATGGCAGCGTCTGGAGGAGCGGGTTCTGGACAGTGAGGATGAGCTTCAGATCGGTGTGGTCGGGGCGGGCGCCGGCGGGGTTGAAATTCTGCTCGCCGCACAGTTTCGCCTTGAGCAAGCACGGGCGGCGCGCGGCCGGGACGCGCGCAGCCTCACTTTTCATCTGTTCACGGATACGAACGAAATTCTGCCCTCATACAATGCCCGCGTGCGGCGCAAGTTCAGCCGCGTGCTGGCGGAACGGGGCGTGCATGTGCACACCGGCAACGCCGTGACCGAGGTTTCCCCCGGCCAACTGAAATGCGCCGATGGCTCCATCTTCGCGCTTGATGAAATCCTCTGGGTGACGCCGGCTGGCGCTGCGCCATGGCTGCAAGAGAGCGGCCTGGCGCTTGACCCGCAGGGATTCATCCTGGTCAACGACTATTTGCAATCCGTCTCGCATCCGGAGGTCTTTGCCGCCGGCGATGTCGCGGTCATGGTGCACCATCCGCGCCCGCGCGCCGGCGTGTTTGCGGTGCGGCAAGGCAAGCCGCTGGCTCATAACCTTGGGGCCGCTCTCTGTGGCAGCAAGCTGAAACCCTATAAGCCCCAGCGGGCGTTTTTGAGCCTGATCTCAACCGGCGACAAATACGCCGTCGCGGCGCGCAACGGGTTTGTCGCCGAAGGCAAACTGATCTGGCGCTGGAAGGACCGGATCGACCGCAGGTTTATGCGTAAATACAACGAGCTTCCCGAGATGGCCGAGACCGACCATCCGGAGCTTGCCGCCGGGCTTGCAGACGCGGAGGCGCTGCGCGAAATCTCTGCCATCGCCATGCGCTGCGGCGGATGTGGCGCCAAGATCGGCAGCACGGTGCTGGACCGTGCCCTGCAGCGGCTGACCCCTTATGTCCGCAAAGACGTGTTGATCGGGCTCGATGCACCGGACGATGCCGCCGTTGTCGCAGTGCCGCCGGGCAAGGTCATGGTGCACACGGTTGATTATTTTCGCGCGCTGATCGAGGATCCCTATCTGTTCGGTCAAATCGCCGCCAATCATGCGCTGGGCGATCTCTATGCCATGGGGGCTGAGCCGCAAACCGCATTGGCCATTGTCACGCTCACTTACGGGCTGGAGGCCAAACTGGAAGAACAACTCTTCCAGCTCATGGCAGGGGCGCTCAAGGTTTTGGCTGAGGCCGGGGTGGCGCTGGTCGGCGGCCATACCAGCGAGGGGGCGGAATTGGCCCTCGGCTTCGCGCTCAACGGTGTCGCCGATCCCGAGAGATTGCTTCGGAAAGGCGGCATGCGCGCGGGCGATGCGCTGATTTTAACGAAGCCGCTCGGCACCGGCACGCTGTTTGCTGCCGAGATGCGCGGCAAGGCAAAAGGACGATGGATTGAAGAGGCTCTCGCGGCAATGACGCAATCCAACCGGTCGGCGGCGGAATGCCTCTCCCGCCATCGGGCGCGCGCCTGCACCGATGTCACCGGATTCGGCCTGATCGGCCATCTCGTGGAAATGATCAAAGCGTCTGGGGTAGATGTCGCGCTCGATCTTGCCGCCGTGCCGGTTTTCGAAGGAGCGCTGGAGACGGTTCGGCGTGGCATTTTCTCTTCGCTTCAACCGCAGAATATCCGCCTGCGTCGTGCGCTGCGCAATGCTGCCGCGGTGTCGGAGGATGCACGCTTTGCCTTGCTGTTCGATCCCCAAACCGCCGGCGGCTTGCTTGCCAGTGTGCCCGGAGAGCTTGCGGAACAGTGCCTAATTGAGCTTCGTGCCCTGGGTTATAGACGCGCTGCCGTGATCGGGCATGTCCTGCCCCAAAGCGATGCGCTGGAGCCCATTGTCTTTGCCCCAGAGCCGCGCGAGCAGGCTTTCCCAAGCCTCGCGCTCGCGGGCCGGGTGAAATAACGCCCTACGCGCCTGGATGCCCTGCTCGAGCGCGGCCAGGAAAGTCGGGATCTGCTCGGCGCGGAGCATCAGCTCGGCGAGCGCGGTGTGATCGCGCGGAGGGAAATAGCCCGGGTAATCGCGGCCCAGTAGGCCGACGGAACTGGGAATGCAGGAAGCGAGGATCGGCACGCCGGCCATGACCGCTTCCGAGATCACATTCGCCCCACCCTCCGCCAGCGAACTCAGAACCAGAAGCCGGGCGCGCGCCAAGGCACGCCGCACCTGTCCGTGCGAAACCTCGCCGCGCCAGAGATAGCGCGGGTTCGCTTCCATCTCGGCGTGCGCGCGCTTTTCCCAGCTTGCATCCATGGCCCGGCCGAAATGAAGCACGCGAATGCGAGAGGAGGCCGGCAAAATTCGCGCCGCCTCGGCCGCTCGCAAAGGGTCTTTCACCTCGCGCAGATGCGCAATGACGAGAACATCGAAATGCCGGTACCCACAGACCTCGCGGCGTTGCAGCGGCTTGGCCGACTGATAAATGACCGTGAGCTTCTCGTGGAGGTGCTCTGGGATGGCTTCGCTCACGAGATCGTGGAGACCGACCAAAGCATCGGCCGAAGCAAGCACGCTGAGAACCGTCTCTGCTTCCGTGGCAAGGAATTGGTAAATATCGGTTCCGGCAAGGCCGACAACCAATTTTCCTGCCGGATAGCGTTCGCGAAACCGAAAGACGGAAGCCGCGCTGTGCCTTGCGTGCAAGGCAATAAGCAAATCCGTTCTCCAGCCCGCGTAGAGCTGCGCCAGACGAACCCGATGGCCCGACGTCGAAAGAAGGCGCGCCCAGCGAACGGCGGTGACGCGGTTGCCCGAGCGGGACTGTTTGTCGGCGGGTGTAATCACAGTAATATGCATCCCGCCTTTGCCCATTCATCCTCTCCCGCCTTGCCGTTGCGATGGAACGCACATATGACCCGGCCTCTTCCAAGCAGTGAGCTGATTGCGGCGCTTCAGGACGCGCGTGCGCGAACACTTTCGCTGGTTGCGGATCTTGCTGCCGAGCAGCTTATCGGCCCCAAGCTCGAGATCGTCAATCCGCCGCTTTGGGAGATCGGCCATATTGCCTGGTTTTACGAGTATTTTGTGTTGCGCAATTTGGACGGCCAGCCGCGATCGCTGCCCAACGCCGATGCGCTCTACGATTCCTCTCAAGTGGCGCATCAGAGGCGCTGGCACCTGCCGTTGCCTTCGCTTGACGAAACGTTGGCATATCTCGCGCGCGTCGAACAAAGGCTGATCGAGCGGCTTCAAGGCGATGTTGCGAGCGAGGCTGAGACCGAGCTTTATCTTCTGGGTATTTATCATGAGGATATGCACGACGAAGCGCTGACCTACACGCGGCAAACCCTGGGGTATCCCGCGCCGGCATTCTCCCCAGACAAAGCCTCATCCCACCCGCATGACGATGAAGCCGGGCCGTTGCGCGGGGACGTGGAGATTCCGGGCGGGCGGTTCTGGCTTGGTGCGTTTCCCGAGGCGCCATTTGTGTTCGACAACGAGAAATGGGCGCATCTCGTTGCGGTTCAGCCGTTTCGCATCGCACGTGCGCCGGTGAGCAATGCTGAATTCCAAGCCTTTATAGAAGACGGCGGTTATCGCCAGCGCCGCTTTTGGGATGAAGCGGGTTGGCAATGGCGCACAGAAGCGGCTGCCGAGCATCCGATCTATTGGGTACCGCAAGGGAATGGCCGGTTTGCGCTCCGCCGCTTCACGGCGCTCGAGCCTGTTGCCCCCGACCAACCTGTGATGCACGTCAATTGGTACGAGGCAATGGCGTGGTGCCGCTGGGCCGGCAGACGCCTCCCCAGCGAGGCGGAGTGGGAGATTGCCGCCGCGGCAGAACCCGATGCGCTGGGAAGGATCGGACCGAACAAACGGCGCTATCCTTGGGGAGAAGCGCTGCCGAGCCCCATCCATGCCAATCTCGACGGGTACGGGCTCGGGCCGAGAGACGTGGGTGCGTATCCAACGGGCGATTCCGCCTGGGGCTGCCGGCAAATGCTGGGCAATGTCTGGGAATGGACGGCAAGCCGTTTTGAGCCCTATCCGGGCTTTTCGCCCGATGCGTATCAGGACTACTCTGCCCCATGGTTTGGCTCGCGCATGGTGTTGCGCGGAGGGAGTTGGGCCACCCGCGCACGGCTGATCACCACGACGTATCGCAACTTCTTCACCCCTGAGCGGCGCGATATTTTTGCCTCGTTTCGCACCGTGGCCCTTTGATGTTTCGTTGCGGTGGTGCGGATAAACGGGCGGCGCCGCTAGAGAAGCAGGCAGGCCTCCTCGAACTCCAGCCTTGGGTTACGCGGCGGCATGTCGGCCGGATCCCCGTATCCGAGATTGATGAGAAAGTTGCTCCGCCAACCAAAAGCGGCGAGAAATTCGTCATCGACCTTGGCGTTGTCGAAGCCCGACATCGGCCCGCAATCGAGCCCCAAGGCTCGGGCCGCAAGAATGAAATACGCCCCTTGCAGAGTGCTGTTGCGAAACGCGGTCTCGCGCGCGAAATCCGGGTTTACGGCAAACCACGCCCGAGCATCGGCTTGGGGATAGAGCCGGGGTAAAAACTCGTAAAAAGCGGGGTCATAAGCAACGATGACGGTGACCGGCGCGGTCATGGTTTTGGCGATGTTTCCCGGGGAAAGCGCAGGTTTCAGCCGTTCTTTGGCGTGCTGGGTGCGCAGGAATACAAACCGCGCGGGCGAACAATTCCCGGAAGTCGGACCCAATTTCGCCAGAGCGTAGATCTCACGCAGGGTCTCATCTGTAACGGCCCGCTCGGTCCATTTCGAAAAGGTGCGCGCCTTACGGAACAGCGTGTCCAGGCAAAGCGCATCCACCGCCGGCATCAACGCTGCTTGGCTCAATTCCGCACTCACAGCGTTCTAGTATTCGACTTGCTCGACCGCCTGCACCTCGGGGATGTAATGGCGCAGCATATTTTCCACCCCGTGGCGCAGCGTGGCGCGCGAAGATGGGCAGCCGCCGCACGCGCCCCGCATGTGCAACTTCACCACGCCGTTGCGAAAGCCCCGGAAAATAATATCGCCGCCGTCGCCTGCCACGACGGGACGCACGCGCGTATCCAGAAGCTCCTTAATTTGTGCCGCGATTTCTGCATCTCCGGGGGCCACGTCCTCGTCGGCCGGTTCGGCCGGGGCCTGCTCCACGGCCGGTTGGCCGGAGAGAAAATGCTCCATCAGCGCCCCGAGGACCTGCGGTTTCAGCGCTTGCCAGGTGACCTCTTGCGTTTTGGTGACGGCGATGAAATCCGGCCCCAGAAAAACACGCTTGACTCCCGGCAGTTCAAACAACAGGCGCGCCAGCGGGCTGCCCTCTGCCGAAGCGGGATCGGGGAAGTCCGCGTTGCCGGCTTCCATCACGAGCCGGTCAGGCAGAAATTTCAGTGTTGCGGGGTTCGGCGTGGATTCGGTTTCAATGAACATGTGCGGCCCTTGATGGCTGATGAAGACCGAGCAGGAAGACAAACGGGCAAAGCCCGGCTCATGGCTCTAGATCGGCAAGAAGCAGCCGAAACGCAAGATCCCGTTTCAGCTCTCCTCCTTTTTCGCGGGTTTCTTTTGCGGCTGCTTGGGCTGACTTTCTGAAGCACCGACTTCGGACGAAGAAGCCTGAGATGCCGAAGATGGCTCCGAAGCGGAAGATGAAGAGATCGCCGAAGGCGCCGGTGGGGAGGAGGCGGGAGAGGATTTCGCCGCGGCTTCCGCCTGGGCCAATTTGGCCCGCAATTCGGCAATCTCGGCTTGCAGCGCGGCAATCTCCGCCCGCAGCTTGGCCTGCGCCGAAGCCTCGGGCGATGGTTCGGCTGGGGCCGCTTTCTCTTCCACCGGCCCCTCGGGGCTCTGCGGCTTGCGATAGAAAGGGGCAAACAGGCCCATTGCCTGTTCGATCATCGCCATGTTCTGGCGTCGCATTTGCTCCATGCCGAAGGGGAAGAAATTTCCCATGGTTTGTTCCATGGTGCGCTGGATTTGCTCTTGTTGCCGGACGAAGGCACCCAAGGCTTGTTCCAGAAACTTGGGCAGCATCGCCTGCATATTTTCGCCATAGAAGCTGATAAGCTGGCGGAGAAACCCGGTGGGGAGCAATGCATGGCCCTTGTTTTCTTCCTCCAGGATAATCTGGGTCAGCACACTGCGGGTGATGTCTTCACCGGTTTTGGCGTCGAAAACCACGAACTCACGCCCGCTGCGGATGATTTCCGCCAGATTTTCCAGGGTGATATAACTTGAGCTTTCGGTGTTATAAAGCCGTCGATTGGCGTATTTTTTGACAATGACCGGCGACTGCTGCGCGGACTCTTTGGTCGAATCGGACTCGATAGGGATTGCTGACATGAACCAAACCTCTGCCCTATGAAACGGCAAATGCAGAATTGAAGTTCAACTTAGGAAGCCGCTGAATAAATCCCCGCCCGCTCGTCTGGAGCGCTGCCGCGCTGGCGGATTGCACAACGGTGCGGCCGCAGGCGGCGGGGATGTGGTCATCAGGGGTAGAAAGTGGTCGATTTCTGCCTCCTTTGCGGGCCCTCGGCCCTGATTGATCCGGTTTTGCCGGATTCAGGACGCACTTGGCCCTTGAGGTGCCAACAACCATCGGCGCGCCAGCACCAGGTTGGCCAGGCCAAACAGGGTGTAGAGCTGCTTGGTGTTCTTCTCCAGCCCGCGGTAGCGCGTCTTGCGGTGATGAAACAGGTTTTTGATCACATGAAAGGCATGCTCGCCCTTGGCGCGGATACGCGCCTTGACCTGCTCGAGTCGCTCCATGGCCACGCCCCACGGCGTCTCGGGCAGCGCTTTGCGTTTGCCCGGCCGCATGGCAATGTGCCAGCTGAGCTGTTTGCCTTGGTTTTCTTCGCGCTTGTCTGCGCCCTGGTAGCCGGCGTCACCAAAGACATCCGTCTCCTTGCCATGCAAAAGATGATGCGCCTGGGTCACATCATTGACATTGGCTGCCGTGCCCACCACCGTGTGCACCAGGCCCGAGTCGGCATCGACCCCGACGTGCGCCTTCATGCCAAAGTGCCACTGATTGCCTTTCTTGGTTTGGTGCATCTGCGGGTCGCGCTCTCCCGTCTTGTTCTTGGTCGAGCTGGGCGCGGCGATCAGGGTGGCGTCCACGATGGTTCCCTGGCGCATCAGCAGCCCGCGCTCGGCGAGCTGCGCGTTGATGGCCTCAAAGATCGCCGCCGTGAGGTTTTTCTCTTCGAGCAGACGACGAAACTTGAGCAACGTCGTGGCATCGGGGGCGGCCTCGCGCCCCAAGTCGATGCCGACGAAGCGGCGGATGGCCTGGCTGTCGTACAGGGCATCTTCGATGCCTTCGTCGGACAAGCCAAAGCAGTTCTGTGCGATGTACATCCTGAGTATGCGCTCCAGCCCAATGGGCGGGCGGCCTCGGCTGCCCTTGGGGTAGTGCGGCTCGATCACCGCTACCAACTGCGCCCAGGGTGTTGCCGCCTCGATCTGGGCCAGAAAGCGCTCACGTCGGGTGCGCTTCTTCTTGGCAGCGTACTCGAGTTCGGCAAAGCTCGTCTGGGTCTGCATGGGCGGTTGTCTGCGGGCTGGACGCGTTGGCGTGATTGTGCCAAGTCTCGGGAGATGGGTCGATTAAATCAGCGTTTCCTTAGGGGTTGAACCATTGCAAGATTTGCGCCCCCGTCCAAAACTCTACCCCTTCAAACCGGCGGGCGTATTCGTAGATTTTTTCAAGGTATTTGATCCGGTGCGGCTGTCCGGAAATGTACGGATGAATGGCCAATGAAAGGATCTTTGCGCGTTCTTTGCCTTCCTCGTAGAGCCGGTCGAACTGATCGATGGCGCGCCGCAGCAGGTATTCGCTCTCGTGATGCTGCACCAACATCATGGGGATATCATTGAGCTCCACCGTGTAAGGCAGCGTCACCAACGGTCCATGCCGCGTGCGGATGATGGTGGGCTCGTCATCATAAACCCAATCCCCGATATAACGGATCCCGGCTTCGGCCAGAAGATCCGGCGTTTCCAGCGTTTGCGTTAGCCCCGGCCCAAGCCAGCCCAACGGGCGCCCGCCGGTGAACCGCTCCAGGATCTCCAGCGTGCGGTGGATCATCGCGCGCTGGT
>JGI20133J14441_1002224_pt1 | contig 13990 bp, 6 predicted proteins | sample RS3BMetagenome_FD_14441 | JGI IMG/M metagenome (IMG submission 14441)
CCTACCAGCACAAGCAGCACCAGAACACCAACCATTAGCATCCCTCCTCGACAAAGAGTTGACCCGCCCGCCACGTCGAAACCGCTGACTCAACGGCACACACATAGGCCGCCGTATCGTTCTCGGCAGGCAGAGTATCCCGACCAATCCTTAAAAAGGGAAGTGACCACACAACGCCGGAAGATAGCAGTCACGCACGCGGAGGGCCTCAGTGGCTAACACCTCAAGCAGCACCAGCCCTGCATGGGCCTCAACGGGCTGAGCGAGTGCTAACGCTGAGAGCCAACCCAGCATAAAACCGACCGCCCAGGCCAGCGTCATCTCAGCGCCATAGCGCCGATCTAAAAAGCTCAACACCCCTTCACACACCTCAGCGTAGACCTTCGTCAGGGTATACACGCGCTCCACACACACAAGTTCTCCATCCGACGCATTAACATACAAATCCTCAAAGTAGGCATAAAATCCGTCTTCACACGCCTGCGCGAAATCAGCATGCTCAGTGAGAGCAGCATCAAGCTGGACAGAGAGCAGGAGTGCAGGCGTATAGGCCACCTCAACGAAGGACGACGGTTTCGCCACCAGCACCGGAGTCCCAGGCACACTGTCCAACGGTGTCACGCTAACAGCAGCAGCAGAGCGAACATCAAACATGTGTTTCACCTTTCTTGTCTTGAATTGACAGCAGACAAAAGTAATGGTAGGATTACCCTAGACCTACTGTTTATGACAGAGTGAGAACTGGTACCGGTTTAGCAAATTTGCACCAGCACTCACTACAAAGGTCAGCCGAAATGCTCAGGAGTGCCACCTCTTGAGCATTTCATCTTCTCATAAGCAAACTCTCCTATCTACCAACAATATTAACACCCTCAAGATCATCAATTGAAACCTGTTCCCCTAATGCTTCACTGAGAGCTTTAGCAACAGCCGCTACAGTAAAAAGCTGAACAGGTTCGCCACGCTCCATGCGCGCTAGCGTCTGCGGTGATATTCTCGCACGCCGCGCCAATTCAGAAGCAGGCCAAGCAAGCCGGATACGATATTCTTCAATCGTCATGAATGTACCTCCAATACTTCTCAAAATGAGAATGAAATAATACCACCCACCAAATTTTAGCACACCCTCATTCTCATTGCAAGTAATCCGATACAATTCATACGACCTAACCATAGAATACCACAAGCCACCACATCAGTCAATACCAAAAGGCATTAATTTATCATAATCAGATAAAATCTATATCAGTTAACATTAAACAAATACAACTTAGTTAAAGATATCTTGCTAAAGCTATCCCACAAACGACATAAACCCGCTTCCCAGGCGGGTTCAGTATTTAGCAAAACTACTTGTTTTCTGTGCTGGAGATATTCCCTTTCAACCCTAACCGTTCCAACGCCGAGCTATTATCGCTGATAAAGCTAACTGCAAGCTGCCTATCTCTCAACATCAGCCATCGCAGAACATCGTGTAAAGCGGTCGCTATTTCTGTTTTTAAAGGATCTCGCAACTCAAACCGGCTACTACAAAACCTGATTAAACGATGTAGCGGCACCAAAATGCGCGCTTCCTGCCCGGAAATAATAGCCTGTCGGGCAAGCTGTAACCAGAAAGGAATGAGGTAGTAGCGTTTATCGCGCTGAAGCCACTCCACAGCCTCTTGTTCATGCTTGAGATAGCAAAGAATACACAGTGCGAAGCGACATTCCTCCTCCGTGGCTCGTGACCAGAGTTTACGTGCGCGTTCAATAAAACGTCCTGTCTGATATTGATAGGCTTTTTCAACTTCATCTACAATCGTGACGCAGTAGACCGTTTCTCCACGTGGAAAACGGTCGCCTCGATAGGAAAGCCAGTTTTGCGAGCCACTAAAATGAACTTTACTATCTACAATAACCTCTTTTGCATGCGAATTGCCTAACCATTCAACGATCACCCCTGGTACCCCTTCAGCAGTCTGGATCGCACGCATACGTTGCAGCAATTGAAGTGGCACCGAACGTTCTTCTTTACTCTCATCACGTTCAATGCCATAGCCAATGAGAATATGCACGCCCCGCTGAACCAGCTTTTCCATCAGGATAAGGAACTCTTCATCAACCACTTGCTGGTTAATCCAGGGCGAGTAGATAATGACCTGCTCACGGGCGTTCTGTAAGGCAGCTAAAAAAGCCTGCCGGATTTCTACATCACGCAACTGACGAGCGGTTCCTGTATCCGGTTCAAGACTCTGCTCCTCCATAGGAAGCTGAACCTGAGGGTGAAGCTCTTCTAAACGTTCGTTGACAAGCGCTTTCTCTGTATGCTCGTTGAGCAGTGTATCATCAGATGGTCTTTCCTCTTCCCTCATCAACAATGTTTCATCCAACTCACACAGCGTTTTTAAGGTAAACTTCCGTTGCTGAAATTGTTCTGTTAGCTGTTCGGCAACTATGGGTAATGGCTGGCCCCTTGCTGAGTAAGCTTGAAAGGTAATACATTGTTCAGGTGCTTTGTCAGGCGTTTCATGATAGAGGACGAAGATTGCTATGCGCCTCCAGCATAGCTCTGGTTCACCCTCTGGCCTGATCGCACCGACAACGCTGCCTTCATCAGGTTTATGACAATCCAGGTTCCACTCCCGAAGTTGGGCTTCAGAAAGCTGAAATTCAAAGGCTGGAAACTGTTTGAGATGCTCTGGCAGGTAAGGACTGAAGTCTTCAAACTCATCATGATTGATTTCCACCAGGGGACGTTTTGAAACATAGAGTTCACTCTGCACCAGATCCCGCACAAAATAGCGCGTGGTAGTCTCCGACTCTTCGGCGATGTTCTCCGAGGAGAAAGCTTTTTCGCCTTCCTCCGTCACACGCAGATTCTTACTCAGGTATCCCTGGGCCATGAGACTATCACAGGCTGTTTTGAGAAAAAGCGTATCCAGTCCCAGGGCGTTTGCTAATTCCTCAATAGCTGGAGCGGGAGCAATCTCTCTGTAGGCGCGCAGAATGAACTTTTCGAGCAAATTTATGGTGCGGTAATGCTCGACCTGCACCGTGACCTTCTGCTGTTGTACAGGATAGCGAAATTCACGCGCCGCCAGCACGTGCAGACCACGAAGCTGTTCTTGCAGCTTTCGTGCTTGCTCTAACAAAGCAGGAGTAATCGGACGTTCCTGTAGATCAGTTGCAAGAAACATCAATGAAATCTCCTCGATGCTCAATGACTTTAGCAACATTCCGATAGCGTTCCACGGCTCGTTCCTTACGTGCCGTGTCGCAGAAGAGGTCCTGGCATCCAACAATCACCAGGAGTTCTTGCGCACGTGAGAAGGCAACATTAATGCGTGCATCCTTTTCAGCAAAACCTATATCGCGCCTGACATTATTGCGCACCATGCTGACGATGATCACAGGTCGCTCCATGCCCTGGAAGCGATCAACGGTGCCAATGCGCAATCTAAGCGCTTTGAAGCGCGAACTGATGCCATTGCTGGAGACCCCCAACTTTTTTTGCAGTAGCTCGCGTTGCGCCTCATAGAAGGTAATGATGCCGATTTCTTTTGGCTCAGTACCGGCACCCTTTTGTTCCCAGGCTTGCTGGAATTGTCGGCAAATTTCTTCGATGATCTCTACTTCGCGCAGGTTCTTAAACGAGGTACCTTCGCGCTCCTCTTCAAAACCTGGAGCGCTACTCTGGTAGGTAAATGCTTCTTTTCCGCTGGCGCGATGGTGGGCGCGAATCCTGCGCAAGCGACGGTTTTCTCCTTGAGAGGTCGCCAGTGGTGTGGTAATCCAGACGAGATGCTTCTGTGGGTCAATCAGTTTTGAGCCAAGCTGGTGATCTCGGTCGCTATCTGGGTTCTGTAACCCACATTCCAGGGGACGCTCATAAAACTGGTTGATAGCCGCCATAATATCAGGATGCATGCGGTACTGAATGTGCAGCATGCACTTGATCTGCTCAGGTGCCTTTCTATAGAGCTGCGCAAAATAGGACTCTCTATTGAGGTAACGATAGGTTGAAGGGTCTTCACCCATCTCTTCCGCCATCTGCTCTAATGTTTTCTCCTCAATCATCGGCGGCAATTGATGTTGATCGCCAATCAGTATAAGCTTTTTCCCACGAATAGCAGGCAAAAGAAGCTCAGGCGGTGTTGCCTTACTAACCTCATCGATTACTACTACGTCAAAAGTTGCAATAGCACAAAAATCTCTATACGAAAGACGATAAGACTGTCCACACGTGATACCTACAACATTGGCATTACGTAGATAGACCTCTCCCAGCGCCTTGCTATCTCGATCAGAAATATGCTGTAGAGCAGCTATCCAATCGGCGACCAGCCCGTCGTAACGCAGAGAAAATGTTTGCTCTCTTTCTAACTCCTGCTGCCACCTCTCAAACTGTTGCTGCATCATGCTCAAAAACGGTTGTGCAAAAATATCCCCTGATGGGCAGAAGGGACGTAAATACTCTGGAATAGTTGTCCAGAACCCATGCCACCACTCACGTTCTCGTTGAAGCTGCGCTTGATCTTGCTGCATCCGCTTCCTGAGTGTCTCTTGTTCACTTTGGAGATTGCGCACCTGCTGCCGCCGCTCCTTCAACGTCCCACGCGCGCAAGCGAGCTGTTCCCCTACCTTCTCGGAAGCCTTCTCTAGCACACTCCAGACGCTTCCTATGAGTTTCTCCAGATTCTCTACCTGTTCATTCCACGACTGAATCTGTATTGTGTATTCCCGCACAAATTCAGATGAGGGGAAAGTCGCTTGACGTGCTAAATCGCGTAAGGCAGTGGGAAAGACAGGACTCTGATTTATTTCCTGTAAGAAATTGGTCAATTGCTGTTGACAATTCACCAGTTCTGTCGTGACCTGCGACATTTGAACTTGCACAGCAGCGATTGTCTCTTCCAGCTTCTGCCTATCACTGTCTCTCTCCTCTCTCTCTCGCTGAATACCGCTGAGATCATAACTTGCCTTTTGTATTTGCGCTTCAATCTTCTTCTGAAACTCAGAAGATAATGAGCTAGCAATCTCTCGCGCAATAGTTAGCTGAGCATTCCTCCAGACCTGAGACATGTTTGATCGAGCCTTATCGGCAATCAATAATAAATCACGTATTTCAATAAACAGATCCAGGATTCTCTTTTCATGACTCTTTTTGTACAAAGAACCCCAAAGAGGGGTGGATATCTCTTTATGGATTTTATGTATTTCATCTACTTTCTGCTGAAGGGCGTCAATAAGCTGCCTGAAACCAAGACTATCACGTGGCATTCCGTTATACCTGGGGGGTTCGAGATGAACGACCTGCTCAATTTCAGGAAAAGCTAACAACTCCTGGCCAGATTGCTGCCTACATGCTGCCAGCCTGATACAGTCTTGACTATAGAGAGCCATTTCATGAAGTAACGCTTGCATTCTTTGCTGCACGTTCAGTTCAGCAGAGCGCCACGCATCTGCTAAGATAGCAGGCGCGTTCTGGCCTTGAATGAGACAGACAATTTCCTCTGGGAACATGCTTAAAGGCATCGCAGCGAACTGAGTAGCTACCCTGGATTGTAAATGCCGATCAACTTCTGCTTGCAGAAACGTCAGCAGTGCATTTGCAACATGGTTCGAAGGAGGCAACGCTTGCCTGGCCCGTTGCAACATTTGTAGTGTATCAATACTACGCTGCATTTTATAGCGGAGATGAGTAATGTGTTGATCAAGCTCCACCAGTTGTTTTTTTCTATTTTCCAGTTCCGTCTCTTTAGAGCGCTGCCGCTGCTCCAACTCGTGCAATATTACTAACTGATCTTCCAGCTTTGTATGCAAAGGTTGATTATTACTCCAGGCATTTTTATAGATCGGCACCTGCTCTTTGAGCCAGAGGATACAGTGAAATAAGCATCCTTCCCGCGACAAAAGCTCTTCATCGGCAGGTTTTAAGTCTACTTCTTGCAGAATACGCAAGCAAGCATTTACATCTCTGAGCCATTGTTTTCGGAATCCCAGTTCTTCCAGGTACTGAAACACAGCCTGCAACTCATCAGGATTGGCGCTCTTGCAGTCGATTGTTCCGGCCAGGATAGCTGAAAAGGTTTGTGATAGCGGGTAGTATTGTCTGACCTTTTCCGCGCTCTGAGCAACTTCATCTTCACATGTCTGGATTTTTTTGGCAATTCGCTCATATTCACATTGCAATGTTTCTTGCTCGCGCGCATACTCTGCCTCGTATTGATAATACTCGGAAAAGCGATCTGCATCCTTCGTAATCGTAGTGAGTTGCTCAATTATCTGTTGTCGCTGCGCCGATTTTTTCTGACAATCCTGGGCGGTGTTATTGAGCCAGAGCCGGATAACGTTCTCTTCTGTAAAATCTTTTCCCTCTTCCTCGATGCCATCGGCATTGCCTTTGCGCACGGCACGAATACTGGGGTGGTGAATCAGCCTGCTCAGGGCATTATCGACGGCCAGATTTGACTGTGATGCAATCAGAGTACGTCCGCCACGTAGCGCCACCTGGTAGCAAATCTCAGCGATAACCGTGGTTTTGCCGGTGCCGGGCGGGCCTTGTACGAGCAAGAGATCGGGAGCCGCCAGCGCCATTTCAACCGCCGTAAGCTGCCCGCTATTGCAGCTTCCCAAGAGGAGGTCAGCCGGTTGGAGGCTCTGAATAGCCTGAGGAAGTCGGGCATTGTAGGGATGAAAGAAAAAGTCGGCCAGTGCCGGGTTAGATGTTCTTCCCTCTCGCAAAGCGTCAACAGCCCACTGTTGCCGCTCAACCTGCTTGACATCTCCGCGCGCCTCAAAATAGAGATAACCAGTGGGAGGTAAGCCTTCGCCACTCAACTTTCTTTGTAACTTTTTTTGTTCGTCTTCTTTAAGCTTATCAAAGCTGATCCTCAACGTTCCTTTAGCTGCATCAAAGCGTTGTACAGTACCGATCTCAATACCAGAACGCCTCTCTGTGAGAGGAAGCTCGTCTTTTGAAGGAAGTTCACGGAACAACAGCAGATTCTCATTTCTTGATCTGGGTCTGGAAGCCAGCAGTCGAAATTCTTCGTAGGATAACGGATTCGTTTGACCATCCAGGGCGCTTTCTTTGTTGAGAGAAAAGGTAATCTTCGTTTGCCCCTCACGATAGTCATAGCCGGTATAGCCAATCGAATACTGACGTTTCTCGATGATCTTTTTCTGCAACTGAAGCAGCATCTCCCAGTCCAGCAACTGATCTCTATCTATTTTTTGTGGGTCGATAACAGGTAGTGCCTGCACCTGAGCAATAAATTCAGGCGAGATACCCCTGTTCTCCGGTAGAGATGGTGCAAGACGGAGCCGGACTGGTAGCACATTCGGTTCCTGAATTCCATCCTCCTCTTCGAGGAAGCGGATATCAGTAACATCTATTCTTCCTTTTCCTTCTCGTGGCACCCTTGCTGTCAGACACACGGTTTTCTTACGACCCACCAGCAAAGGGGGCAATTTATCTGTGTCGGTGGCAAGAGTGAGCTGCCATTTCTCTTTTTGATTGTTATTCTCTTCATTTTTACTTACACGTCTTATATACCAGAGACGAGGCTCAGTACCTGAGAGATTTTCAAAGAGTTGTTCACCACGCTGTTGAACCTCTATAGTTACATTTCGGCTCCGTTGATCTTGATTACGCTGGCTCCGTTGCCATTGCTCCACTCTCTTTTTATCTTCCTCATCACCAAGAACACGCAAAAGAGATGCCGCCGCCTGCTTCTGAAGTCGAATTTGCCATTCCATAGAGGGAATAGGAGAAGGCTGGGAAATAGAGGGCGGTATACTCACGGCAGTGAGACTGGCAGGTTGCTCAATCTGACCTTTTACCGGGATGACGTGCATTTCTGGCTTATCCCTGACCCGTAAGATTATCTCTCCACTCACCAGTGTTTTGGGCGGCCTGTCACCGGTATTAAAAGTCAAAGTCAGGCTGTGAGGGCCAGGAAGCAGGTCTGTCGGCGATATCTCCAGTCCCGCCACACTGGTCTCGACCATACACCGCTCTTTCACTTCAAGGGCAAGGTCTCTCTTTTGCGTACTGCCAACCGGAATGCGCCCGAAATCAATCCCGTCAACTGGCAGTTCCCATTTTGCAATATCCCAGCAAGCGCCTTGCGCGATACCCCCTTGAACGGCCACATGATCTAGCTGGTATGAAACGTCACTATCGGCACGAAGAGCCGGTTCATCCTGGCTCTCAGGTGTACGCTGAATAATCATGTTCTCCAGACGCACCCCTGAAGTGCGGATATGGAGAACATATTCATCCACGGCATAGAGAACAGTCTTCGAGCCTGCACCAATCATACGGATACGCTTATCAATAGTGAATGGGCCACGATAGTCACCGACCGCCAGGTGAAAAATACGATCATCCAGGATTTTAAGAAGCTGCTCAGTAATATTCTCAGGGGTAACATAGACGTCTTTCTCCTTGCTCACGATTGCCTCATGCAGCGCCTGATAGAAATCAGAGGCGGTTTGATAGCGCTCCTCCGGCGCTTTAGAAAGCATCTTTAAGACCACCTGCTCAATCTCAGGTGTAAGTTTTGGGTTGAAGTCAAGCAAGGACGGAGGAGACTGGTACCGATGCCCATTCTTCGCTTGTAGAGGGTCTCCAGGGAAAGGAAGCCGTTTGGTAAGCAATTGATAGGTGATAACCCCCAGACTATAGAGATCACTACGACGGTCTGGGCGGCCTGCAAATTGTTCGGGTGCCATATAAGCCGGGGTACCAGCCGCACCCAGCATAGACTGAGTGCCCAGGGTAGAGGTCGTATCGAGTACTCTGGCCAGACCGAAATCAGTGATAAAGAGATGCCCACTTTTATCGCGTAGAATATTATGCGGTTTCAGATCACGATGAATAATTCCCCTCTGATGCAGATAAGTCAGTCCAGCAGCAATCTGTTTGATGATCTCATCAACCGCTTCCAGCGCGAGGGGATCAGGAGCCTCCTTGAGCAAGGCGCGAAGATCACCACCATCAATATAGTCCATTATCAGACAAATCTGGTTCCCATCAAACGTCAAATCTTGCAAGTAGACGATATTGTCATGTTTTAACTGGTTTAATACCTTACCCTCTCGTATAAGAGCATCTTTCAGCATCGCGTCGCTCTCAGAATGGCTGACTTTCACTGCCACCAGTTTCTGCAAATAGGTATGTTCAGCTTTGTATACCCGCCCAAAACCACCTTTACCTATTTCTCCAAGGAGACGATACTTTTCAGCCACAATTTGCGAGCTAGCACTATTCTCAGTCTGATCCATCGATTTCTCTTTCCAACAAAACCGCTAGTCATCGCTAGCAACTTTTTGCCCCCTGAGAGAAGTGTGTTTTGAGCGTTGAAAGAGAGGGGCGCAAAACAGGATCATGAGCCAGGCAAGCTTCGAACAAGCCAGTAATTTCAGCAGAGAGAGAGTCAGATAGCATATGCCCTTGTTTAATACAAGTAGTTGGCCAGGGACGACGTTGATCGGATAATTTTGCTTCGGTATCGGCAAAGGGTAATTCTCCGGTCAGCAGTTCCCAGGCAATCACTGCCCAGGAAAAGAGGTCACTGCGCACATCCCCTGTAAAACCATGTGATGTATTCGCAACGGTTTCTTCAGATTCAATATAAGCTAAGAGTTCTGGTGAAGCGTAATCGATCCAATCACGGTCACGCTTCACACCCTCTTTCATGTGACCAAGCTTTGTAATAGCATTGGGAAGTTTCGTACAATCCAGATTAAATAACTGCGCAACGGGCACTGTGCCGTCGTATTGCACAAAGATATTATCTGGCCGCAAGTCACGATATGCCGCATACGCGAAGTCTGACTGCTGCGTAAGATATTCTAGCGCGTTCAGAATATCGCCCAGGAGTTTCAGGCGGGTATTGAGATCAAACGGTATGCGCGAGAGTTCAGCCTGCGTTGTGCGCCCAAACGGTTTCTGCGTGATCAGTTCACTGAGAAAAGCTCCTGGTTTACGCGACAAAATGACATAGAGATGAGAAGGAGTAGATTTGTGATGACGATAGGTCACGATGTTTGGATGTTGAGGAAAGCGGAGAAGGACATCGGCGTGACGTAACATCAGCTTTTCTCGCTGATTACGTTGATCGGGGGAAGCCAGAATCTGCTTATACTCTTTGAGCCAGACCGGCTGGTGAAAAATCTCGTCTTCCCCCTCATAGATTTTGCAGTCAAGGAAGGCATCGACGTGGTGTTCAGCAGTGACAATATAGTCATCTATATGCTTTCGATGGTGTTTAGCAGCCTTCATTTGTGATCGCAGAAGGTTTGCTAAGGCCGAGCGTTGGGAGGTGTTAAGGCGCACTCGTTTAGAAGTAGCTTTACGGAAAGCCTCCAATAGTCGAGGGAAGTATTCGATATGGCAAGCTCCCACACCATGGTCGGGTTGGGGAAAACGAGGATCACCATGAGCAAACGAGACAGATGCGTTTCCCGTAAAGATCATGACAGGGTAGATGGGAGGATGCATGGGCAACCAGTCGCTCAAATGCTTCAATTGACCGGCGATTTCCTTCGCCGCGTATTCGTACTTAACAAGTGTATTCTCCCTTTCTTCCCAGATTCCACGCCACCGATACCTGATAGGAGCGTTGATACTGGCAATCTCCACGCGCTCTCCATCCCAGTGTTTAAAATCGAGCAAGAAGATAGCGTCTGACAGAAGTAGTATAGCATCGATCTCTCGATTAACGATTTGGTAGCCGACAAATACAACAGGAATGATGTAGCCCTCCTCAGAGGAAAGGATTTGTTGAAGTTCCTCGATAGCCTGGGCTTCATCTTGTTTGATATAGTGTGAACCAGCAGTGAGCTTTATTTTTAACATGCCTGTTGCCCCCGAAGAACTCATAAGCCTTTAATGTAGGACAGATGAGATTGTATCACAGTAAGTCTACAATCTTCAATATATTTGAGAGTGTATAGTACTATAATGTTGTGTTGAAGAACTTACGAAAATGAGGATAATAACACGGTCTCCCGCTTCCGTAAAGGCGATAGCAAGCCAGGTTGATACATAACCCTATACCAATGCGAAGATGGGCTTCTGTCGCCTGGCACGCATTAACGAAATCGCGCTTCTTGAGATATTCCACGACGAATGAATACCGGCAAAACTGGTATATACATCTTGACATATACACCAGAGGAGGGTACACTTATATATTAAGTAAGCTTGAGGTTAGTATCCCATCCTGACTACGGGATGCTCTTACAAGACAACGGGGTTTTGGTAAGGAGGCTACGTCTCAAGTGAACAGAGGTCTTCCAGTCACCCATGTCAAAGAGAAAGTTTTAGACGTAACGCAAGGAGCAAGGTATGTCAAAGACGAAATTGGTGCAACTGGGCGCAGCATTGAGTCTGCTCTTTCTGGGAATCGCAGGAATTGTCGTCCCGTCAACCGTTCATAGTGCCACATCGGTTATCACTACTCCTACGAATGTGCAGGTGACAGCCGTTGGGTCACAGTACATCACGCTGTCGTGGTCTGCTTCCACAGATACTTCGGGAACGGGCGATGTGCCGGCCTATTATGTTTATAATGGTTCTAACATTGTGGCTACCTCAATGGGAACCTCGGTTACGGTTAGTTCGCTTCTTCCCTCTACAAATTACACGTTCACAGTTCAGGCTTATGACAAAGATGGGTATGTCTCCGGCCAGAGTTCCCCGGTGACGGCATCTACTCAATCTGCGGTCACTGTCCCCTATCAAAAGATTGCTTATTTTGACCAGTGGAGCATTTATGGTAATGCCTACTACCCATCGACCATCGCTACGTCAGGGGCGGCCTCACAGTTAACCACGATTATCTATGATTTCGAGAACATCGACCCCACCAATCTCACCTGCTTTGAGGCTATTAAGGCCGCGGACACTAACGAGAGTGATCCCAATGCGGGTGATGGGGCCGGTGATGCCTATGCTGACTATCAGAAGAGCTATACCTCTTCTAACAGTGTCGATGGGACGAGCGATTCCTGGAGCCAGCCGATCAAGGGCAACTTCAACCAGTTGCGTGAACTGAAAGTAAAATATCCCAATCTCAAAATCCTTCTTTCCATTGGGGGCTGGACGTACTCCAAATACTTCTCGGATGTGGCGGCCACAGCGTCTTCGCGGCAAACGTTCGTCAGTTCCTGTATTACAATGTTCCTCAAGGGCAACTTGCCAACAGGTATCGGGGGCGATCCGTCGGGTGGCACGGCCTCGGCAGCCGGTATTTTCGATGGGTTCGATATCGACTGGGAATATCCCGCCACCGCCGGACATGTGGGGAATCACTATGGGCCGCAAGATACAGCAAACTATACACTGCTATTACAGGAGTTCCGCAACGAATTGGATAGCTACGGGGCGAGCATCGGTAAGCACTTTGAACTCACTGCGGCAGTTCCATCGGGCCAGGACAAGATCGCTCTCATCCAGACTAACCAGATCGGCAACTACCTGGATTATGCCGATGTCATGACCTATGATATGCATGGCGCATGGGACACGACCGGCCCTACTAACTTTCAGGATCCGCTCTACAACTCGCCCGATGACCCGTCGCAGGCTATTCCCCCTGGCAACGAGAAGTACACTATCGATACATCAATCAAGGCATGGACGACCGGTTTGCCCGACTATAACATTCCAGGGGGCTTTCCGGCCAACAAGCTGGTTATGGGGTTCCCATTTTATTATCGCGGCTGGACAGGGGTCGCGGCAGGGAACAATCACGGCCTCTACCAGACGGCGACTGGCCCATCCGCTGCTTTCTCCACCAGCCAGACGGCGGGAGTGGCAGATTACAAGGAACTGGCTGCCGCAGGACTGACCAGCAACCCCAGCGACAACTTCTTTGATCCTACTACACAGGCATCATGGATCTATGACGGCACAAACTTCTATACCGGAGATACACCACAATCCATCGCTGCCAAAACGACCTATATTAAGGACAATGGCCTGGCCGGAGCAATGATGTTCTCACTCGATGCAGAAGATGCCGGAGACACGTTGCTCAACGCTATCGTCAGTGGCCTGCCCGGCAGCACAGGTGGCGGGACTGGCGGAACGCCAACACCTACACCTACGCCAACAAACACACCTACACCTACGCCAACAAACACACCTACACCTACGCCAACAAACACACCTACACCTACGCCAACAAACACACCTACACCTACACCTACTCCCACAGGCGGGAATCTGGTAATCAATGGAGGCTTCGAGACCGGCGACCTCTCCGGTTGGACCTGCCAGAGTGGCGATGTGGTGGTCACCTCACCGGTTCATAGCGGTTCATATGCGTTACAAGTAACACCCAGCAGTTCCACGACTGGCGAGTGCGATCAAACGATTGCCGTGCAGGCCAACCATACCTATACGCTTACGGCCTACGTGGATGGCCCCTACGCCTATCTGGGAGTGCAGAATGGGGCCTCTAACTGGACCAGTAGCAGTAGTTACACACAGCTAAGCGTCACATTTACCACTGGTGCCTCACAAACCAGCATTACCATCTATGTGCATGGCTGGTATGTCCAGCCGGATGTCTATGTAGACGATGTTACCTTAAGTTGAGTGTGTAGCGGGGGGCTTATGCTCCCCGCTGTTTGACACATCGGCCCTGCACATATTGCTCACGTGTTCGGGTAATACCATCAAACGCCATGCGAGACACGCAACAGCTTCTCTCAGGATATCGGCAAGTATTCAAGCAAGAATGGGATTTTATCAATGAGGTAGATGAATTTTATGATCTCGGTGAGCTACCAGAAAATCTGTTTTGAGATATCGCCATGGTCAATCGTTGACGCCTAATGGCGTCGAGCAGTTGTTGATCGAGGTGAAGCGGCATGCTGGTATAGAGGGTTTGCTCCGACATACGGTATTGGTGAAAAGTGGCTCTAAAGTGCTGCTCGTTGACAGGTGGCGCTTTGGGGCTGCTTTGGCTTGTAAAGCGGATTGAGGGCT
>JGI20133J14441_1002230_pt1 | contig 13968 bp, 18 predicted proteins | sample RS3BMetagenome_FD_14441 | JGI IMG/M metagenome (IMG submission 14441)
TAGAGCAATAGCAGGCTAAGAGAAAAATTTCAGACAATCTGAAGCAAAAAGATTACTTAATGATAAATTTCCGAGCATAGGATTTCTACAGGGCCTGTTACACCAGGAGATAGAAATGTGCAGAGATTGGGAAAGTGAACGTTTTGACCTGACCGACTATCTATCTATCCTTTCGTATTGCCTGAAAGGCGGTTCGCACGCCTTTCAGACCACAAATACAACATCATCTGCTAGGGTGGCGCACGAGTACAGTACGTCAATGGAGTCATTTGAAAGGATGACTCGAACAATGCGGACAGAGGTGTCAAAACAATGCTCCACAAGGTGCAATTCCATCTGTGGCGAGGATGACTTTCATCGCGCGCTAATAGCACTATCAATAGGAAACTCCTACGCAGAATCCAATATGCGAAGACTGGCGTTCCATGTCAGCCATCAAGGCAACACGATAGAAGCCTACCTATTCATCAAGGAGCTTGTCGGAAGGTACGGCAGGAAGTCGATCTGGACTGATGATACCAGTTGGCGTAAAGAAGTATGCAGGTGGCTCCAGATTAAAGCAAGCAAGCATCAAGTGTACCCTCAGAGGCAGAACAACCTCATAGAAGAAAGGATGAACCAAGCGTCGGAGGATGGGGACAGGGTGGGGTGCTTCGATGATTCTATTCCCCTGCTTCAAGGATGATTGTGACATCAAACACGTGCACAACTGGATCCATGTGCGTATTCAGGTTCTATCATAACCACGTAAAAGTGAACAAAGAGCTAGGGCGGGCTCCTCCGCAGGACAATACGTTCACAGAATATATGAGGTTCATCAAGCCGATACATGAGGCGATCGCATAAGTTAATGGAGCCTATTGCTCCCATGGATTTTATATTCATCTTCAGTCAGAGCAATAATCTGAACTTCAAATTTATTCTTGAAATATGAAGTATTAAAACAAACCAAGTAGGTAAAATAGTACTTCAATGGCACTGTCTGGAATCGGTCAACGTTCGCCGAAAGTATACAAAACTTTTTAGAATTGATAGTCGTCTATGTAACATCACAATGCCTGTGTTAAGATGGTGCGATAAATGCATGTCTAGAACACCACATGACATCATAAACGATAACAGTGATTATAACCCTAGAGGACGAGGATTGTATAAATGTAGAAAATGTGGAAACACTAGATGGATGAGACATCTAAGGCCTAGCTCTGAAATTAATTATTGACCGCGCGATTCTGTTTATGGTTTAATACTTATTCTGAGCCTTCCGCATTCAGTTACGCAACCTAATGTATAACTTCATCGATCTATTTTGTAGTGGAAGCCATCTGAATGAACCTCTTTTGAGGCCGGATTCATGTGCAAAAATGAAGTTAAAGGCTACACTCCGCATAATAACCGACCAAATAGAGATTGTTTTAATAGACAATGGCATTTCAGATATAACCACTATCAATTAATACCGACCAATATTCGAATAGTATGAGACACGTGTCATATGAATAGAAATGCAATTTGAGGTTACCCGAAATTTTGCTCAATTAAAAACACTTATCTTGGTTCGATCATTACCATTACACATTGCAATCACAACGTATTTTCCTCGTACCAAAATTGCAGTTTTCAAATTCATACTTTGTAGACTTTAGTGATGGAGATTTGATTCTAATAGACACAGGTACACCAGGAGCGTATGAAAAAATAATTTCATATCTAAAATCATTGGGAAAAAGTACGAATGAGATAAAGGTAATAGCGTTAACACACTCTGATACAGACCACTCTGGGAGCGCGAAAAAAATCAGAGACCTTTCTGGATCTAAGATAGCGATTCATGAGCTGGATGCTCCCAGAGTTTCAGGAAAGAAGAGTATTAAGGAGGTCCATAGCCTAATGGGGAATATAATGTTGGGGATATTCAACGCATTCAACAGATTCGAAACTTTTGAGGCAGATATAATTTTCAAGGATTGTGACTCTTTGTCAAAACTAAAGGTAATACATGTACCTGGACATACAGAAGGAAGTGTTTGTTTCTACTTACCCGGTGTGGCTTTGTTCTCTGGAGATACACTTAGAACTTCGGGCGGCAAAGTGATGTTGCCACCCAGCTATCTAAACTTCGACAACATCTTACTCCGAAACTCATTAAAAAAACTGATTAACTTAGAATTCACAGAGCTTTATCCGGGTCATGGTAAGCCAATTATCAGAGATGCTGATAGGGCTGTAAGGGAACTCGTGGAGAGACTGCATTAGCTTCCCCAAAACCAGTTTCGTCGGATGCCGAAGTTGTCATGAAGATGTCTGAACGGCTTTCATATTGTTGGCACACTTTTTAATGAGGCACAAGCGGGGCAAAGAGCATATGGTAAAAGTAGGTATTGACGCGATGTATGTACACACACCTGAGCTTTATGTTGATAATTCGGAATTGGCGGTGGCCCGTGGCGAAGACCCTAGGCACTTTGTAGAGGGCATAGGCATCAAGTCATTCAGTGTTCCTCCACCTAACGAAGATCAGGCAAGTATGGCAGCGACGGCGGCGTTCAGACTTATGAAAACGTATAACATCGAGCCTTCAGATATTTTCAGGATAGACACGCCAACCGAGAGTGGATTAGATGCTTCCAGGGCTCTTGTGTCGGATGTTGTTGGTATGTTAGAACAAGTATATGGTAAAGGAAGCTTTTCGCATCTGATGGGATATGAACAGAAGTTTGCATGTGTAAGCGGAATGGAACGGCTTCTAGATTCATCAGCTTGGTTCGCCGCTGGTTGGAATTCGAGGAAATATGCACTTGTGCTTGTGACAGATATTGCAAAATACGAACTTAAAAGCAAGGAGGAACCGACGCAGGGTGCCGCCGCTGCCGCCCTCCTTATAGGGGAAAATCCAAGACTATTGGAGATAATCCCTCGAGCTGTAGGTTCAGGGTTGAGAAATGAAAAGGGGGATTTTAAGAAGCCAGGAGGCAGGACAATAGCCCTTGTAGATACCGTTGGGAAAGGCAGGTCATATGCGGCCTATCTTTCCGAAATGAAACAGGCTTGGTTGAACTTCACTTCATCTATTAAGAGCATAGGTCTATACAAGGATGACGAAGAAACATCCGCCGTGGATATAATAGACAGAGCCGGCTTTCATAACCCGCATAAGAAAATGGTAATATCTGCATACGCATCTCTTTTAATTCATGAATGGCGCAACAGACCGAAGTGGAATGATATAACTTCTAAAATTGGACCAGAACCTCCCAGAGGAAGCATGGACGATCTTACGTATTATATGTCGAAGGAGTATAATGAATTTAGACGGAAGTTCATGACGCTTGAAGAATTCAACCAAGATTTCGAGAAAAAGGTCGGAAGCTCATTGGTTGCTCCTGAGTTGATCGGAAATTCTTATGCGGCATCTGTCTTTGTTGGTTTGGATAGCATATTTGAGAATGATAAAGAATCATTGGCTCAGAAGATTCTTGCACTTTGTGGATATGGTAGCGGAAGTCACGCTTTGATCCAAGCTACAAGAGTATCACCAGAATGTGATACTGCCAGAAAGGAACTTGATCTAATGAAGAGGCTACCACAAAGAAGAAGACTGTCAATATCGGAATACGAGGAAATACATCAAGGGATTATTCGTATCGATGAAAGCAAAGTCTTATCAAAACCTCGTTTTATTCTAACCTCTGTTGGTCAAAAAGGTACAGCAAGTGAGGGTGACAGGGAATATATATTTATTTCATGAGTGTCATACTATAATTCAGCTGTATATGAAATCATAAGGTTGGTCTGAAATAATGTCAATTGACATTAAAATAAAAAATGCGCGGTTAAGAAACCAGACAGGAATATTCACAGTCTCAATCAAAGACAACAAAATAGTTAGTATTAATCACGATGACACAAATAAACCAGAGCTTACAATAGACGCCAAGGGTGGTTTGGTAACCGAGTCTTACGTAATAGCTCATCTCCATCTGGATAAGGTATACACATGTGAAAGGGCTGATCCTTCAGCACTTTTGTTATACCAATCTAACGAAATGAATACAAAGAAGGCAATCGACCTGGCTTCCTTCGCGAAGAGAAGCTATACACAAGAAGACATTTCCAGACGGGTGACCAAAGTGCTCCAGAAGGCCATAACATATGGTGCCACGCACATAAGAGGCTTTGTGGATATCGATTCAAAAATTAAACTAAAAGCAATAAAAACCATCTTGGAACTTAAGGAGAAATTTAAGGATCGTCTTGAGCTGCAACTAGTAGCATTTCCACAGGAAGGCATTTCCGAACAACCGAATATTCTGGAACTAATTGAAAGATCATTAAAGTTAGGGGCCGACGTGGTTGGTGGCATTCCTTGGATAGAAGAAGGAAAGGAAAGGCAGAGGTCTAACATAATAAAATTATTGAATCTAGCCAAAAAATACGACGCACCAGCTGCCATGCTAGTTGATGATTGTAAAAGTCGCGATTCAAAGACAATAGACATTTTGGCAGAGGAAACATTTCGGTTAGGATTGCGGGGGAGAGTGGAAGCATGTCATGCCAGGGCGATGCAATATTATTACAAAAATGAATTGCAACATACAATAAATCTTCTTAATGAAGCAAAGATAGGACTTGTCAGCAGCCCTCATACTGGTCCGTATCATGCGCCCCTTGATGTTTTGGAAAGGTCTGGAATTACAGTGGCCTTGGGACAGGATGATTGTGAAGATGCATATTATCCCTATGGAAGGTGTAAGATGATTGAAGTAGCATATCTTGCTTCACACATACTCAGAATGATGGATGGATGGAGTATGAACAAACTTTATGATTGGATTACCACAAATCCGGCTAAAATAATTGGACTCGCCGGGTTCGGAATGACCAAAGGTAAAAGGGCGAACTTAATCGTGCTTAAAGATAAGTCAATTCATGAGGCATTCACCAATCAATCGGAACCTGAATTTGTTATACACGAAGGTAAGCTTGTATATGAAAGAATTTAATATCATGATTGCCTACTGAGAATCTCCCAATCCACACGTTTTTCGACGATAGCATTCTTTACTTGGATCTCCCTTTCTGTAAGCTTAGAGTCTCCAGTCTTGATTTCAACGAATACAACTCTTTTCAGGTTTCCCTCATCTAAACCATCAAAAATAACCAGGTCGATAGGGCTTCCTAGGAACCTTGTATCCTTTGGATTATATTTCGCAAGGAACTCTGGTAGAAAGGGGATCAGCTGTTCAGTGACCTGCCCAATTATCGTGGACCGACTTTTTCTTCTGGCATCCTCTCTGATCGCCGATTCATGATCATTAACCCAAGAAATGAACTTGGTTCGAAAGTAGATCCAAGTTATTAAAACGCCAAGGGCCAGCGCTACGGAAACCCCAATCAGAAATACTATGATAAAGATTGCGTCCGACATACGGATTTCTCTCCAAGAACATAAAGTATCAGTGTTTATTATAAGCATGCCACATACAAATTTACTGGAGCATTTCTGAACAGAGGATGAACCAAATTGATTTGAATATATTCATCGATTGCCAAGAATATGGAACTATACAATTGATTTACGTCACATATCGCATAATCAAGATTATAAGATCCATCTGAACTGAGGTAGCCAATGAAAGCATCTATAGTATGGAGTTCTCCAAATCCAGAAAAAACTATCGCAATCGCTATGAGAAGGTGCTACAGCACCAAACCTCTGAATGAAATTCAGGCCGAGCTGGACCAAAAAGGCCCAGAATACTGGAAGCATCTGATCGGCTTGGCAATTCGAGATAAATCTTTGGACGTTATTGAACATTTTTGCCTTGAAATCTTGATGGAAGATTTGACAGAGCAAGACGCGTGCAAACTGGCGATGTCTTTCCCATTTATGCGATTTTTGAAAATATCTCCCAATACATGGCTAGTCGCTATCAATGCGAGAACTTTGTTGGAGGCACACAACAGAGAGGATGGTCGACAATTCGCAACAGCAATACTCCACGCACTTAAATCTTCAAGCATAGGTTCAGGATTTGTCGAGGTTGCATTTGGTGTGACTACCTTATGAAAGTAACTCTTTTATGGTGTACGGATCCCACAGCTATAAGGGCCGTCCTGGAAAGATTCCAAACAGATGTACCGAATGAAAAATTGAAAGAGCATATCATCTATATGTTCGAGATAGAAGACGTTAGTCGAGTAACCACTCACCAATTGATCAGGCACAGGTTGGCATCGTACGATCAAGAGTCCCAAAGATTTTCAGCTGCTTCTCGGGAATCCTTTGTAATTCCACCATCAATCCAGTCGAAGCCCGAAGCCGCCAGGATATACGAGGAGTCGTTGAAAGCATCTTCGGAAGCATTTGAAAGAATGGTTGCTCTTGGAGTGCCCAAGGAGGATGCTCGTTACGTGATGCCTCATGCAATCAAGACCAAACTTGTCATGACATTAAGCGCATATAGTTTGGAACATATAGCTGAACTAAGGACGGCACCACAAGCACAATGGGAAATAAGGGAGCTAGTAACTCAGATGAAAAGAGCGGCCATTGAAGCTACACCTTCTTTGTGGGATATAGGATATTAAAGTGGTAAATAAGGTTCACCTGTGTACAGTCTGATACCAAGGGCTTCAAGCTTTTTCGCCACCGATTCAGCAGATTTTGGAGTGAAAAATTGTGACATGGCCTTTGAGTTTCCGCCTGAATCGCATAGGACAACCACCACCGAGGGTGGCTTAAGAGGAATGATTGCGTAGAAATTCTCCTCTCCTACTGGTTCAAACTCATTTGTCTCATGCTTTAGAAAAACTGCACTTTTGGCATATCCAGATACACTAGCCAAGAGTTTAGCAGCTCTGTCTGTCCTTTCTTGGCCTATTTTGCAAGCATCAAAGTAGCGCATAGAAAGGTTAACAGGTAGCATGTCAACCTACCTAAATATTAACGTACCTTCTACATTGCTCATGAAGCAGATGATGTTTTGGAGACCTTTCAAGGATTAAATCAATGAGCATGACTCTTGCTATATTCTTTCTAATTCTGGATCATGTGAGTATACCACAAACCCATTTGATGTTTGAGGCCGCCAAGGGGAATCGAACCCCTGCCCAGGGCTCCACAGGCCCCGATACTACCACTATACGATGGCGGCCACTTCGTAACGCCGCAGCACAATCCAGTCATCTAATACAATATATCGATTACGTGAACACAAAGCAGTTATACCCCATTGATAATAATTTTTTAGATGTTAAACAAACAGATAGCAAAACGGTTTCCTTTGTTTGTCATATTGGATTTCCGAATATCCCACAGCATATACAGCCAAATCATTCAACGGTATATGAGGGAAGACCTTCTGCAAGCCGTCAGAGGTAATCGGTTTGTCTAACTTGTGTAGGGTGTGTAATAAGGTCAAGGAAAACAATTCAGATTATTGTCAATACCACACCGAGGCACTGTCAATCATTAACGAAAAATATCCAATATGGGAAAGGGCATTCGGAGGAATATCATGGAAAGATTACTTAGATACAATCATCAAAAATCCAAAAACAGGCGAGTGGATAAAAGACGTGGCCAAGGACATCATAAAGAAGGCCTAGGCGTACTGGCGCCAGGTGTGTCCACATGAAGTACATCTGTAAAATTGCGTTGGAGGCTCGTCACCGCTACGTGTTTGAAGAAACCACCATTGAGCTTCCATGTTTCCACACTTCGGACACTCTATCGTGGTAACAGGCATGGTCTTTAATTTATCAGCCTCGTCTCCTACAACTTTTATGGATGCGCTAGGTGCTTCATCTGATATTTCAACCCCTTTTTGATCAGGCATGCTTGAAGAATGGCCACATTTGGGACAAACAAGAGCTATCACAACCTTGTCTTCTTCCTTAACCTGCTTGGGTTTCATCCTTGAATTACACTTAGGGCAAAAGTCCATTATTCGGCACCCCCATGTTGCTCCAGAGCCTTCGAAATCGAGTCTTCAAGCTGTTTCGCCTTGGCATAAGCTTTGTCGCATGCGGATTGGAGCACTTTCCGTGGCTTACCTGACTTGACTATCAAACTCATCTTTTGTGTCTTAAGAAGAGGGTGAGGTTTGTTAAACGCAGCAAAGGACACATTTTCATCTGCAAGCAACTCATGCTGTATAATTTGAAGAACAGATTGGTCGACCCCCGATACCTCTAGCTCTAAACTTTTTTGATCCTCTTTTAAGACTTTAACATCCATAATATTCAGCTGGGGTGCTTGGCATACCACGTTTAAGCGTTTCGGGAAGTTTTTGCTTTGAAATTACAGACTTTCGGAATATATAACCACGAGGCATAACATGAATGATAAGATTTAGCGTCTCAAGAAACGTCTATCTCTTGACCTATGAAACCGGAACCGTTTGTGACCACGACCTCGAAAACCCGTTTGAAAACCTCTCCTAAAACCACTGCTGAACCTTCTTCGTTCCATTCTTTCAAACGGGGGGTCATACCCTATTAGTTTACGACTTTCAACGTTATCGCATATTTGGCACCTAACTTTATCCGGTGGTTCTTGAACAACCTCTCCCCCACAATTGGAACAGAACGTTCTGATTACGCCAGAATCTCGGTCCTCCATATCGAGCCAGATGGTGTTGTTGGATAGACTGCTAACTACACAGCGTACAACATCTCCAAGTTTATAGTAGCTGGTACCTCTCCTGTCCCTTGACCTAAGTACACCAGTTATATCGCTCGAAATATCTTTATCATTGATCATATATATTCTCACGAGGCCACCAGCCGATGTCAGGCTTTCGACCGTACCCTGAACGTAATCACCGGGCATGGGAAAAGGACTGCCGAGACCACGAGAATTAACCGAAACGGAGCGCTCATTCTTATTTACTTCGACTTCACCAAGGACAAGGGACCTGATCTCGCCCTTTTCCTCATATGTAGGACCATTGGGCGAAAATTCTTCTATCACCCCTATTCGCTCACCTGGAACGACATAATTTTTCTTTTCTTTTGTCATCCTAATCAAACCCAGAAGGAGTAATCGAATATATCTCCTATTTCTTCCCCTTTAATCAATCTTATGAGGCCAAGAGCCTGTTGATAGGATAAGATAGGTCTGTCGAAATTCTCATTGTCCATAGCAATTCTCGGACAAGCCGTTTCAATAAACACTTCGATATTACGTACAGCTTGGAGCCGTTCTGAAGTTATCTCACGTAAAGAAAACATCACAACATCCCTCCCTAATCCTTCGAGTTCACTTTTAATTTCATACGCTTGATTCTTGAAATATTGTCCTTCTTTCAAGCTTGTGATTATACCAAAGGTTTTCGCGTCCTTGGCTTTATATATTGATAGAATTGCCTTTTTCTCGAATAAATCACCTTCTGATTTTACATCAACCACTTCATTAAAGAATGGGTCTAGCATGAAGGTCGGTTTACGGGTAGCAAGATAAACCCCAATGGCATGAAATCTACTTTGCCCCAGAAAGAAGAAAGCATTAACATCATCCCTTATCTTTCTTGCGGAATGAAAGTTACACCCAAAAACCTGACCGTCAAAAAGAGCCCCCTCCGCTTCTCCTTTCCTGGCGTCTATACCCATCTCTTTAAATTTAGATATCGCCTGTTCTAAGTAAGATTTATGATTGCTTATAGTGATTACGCCTATTGGCTCTAGCCTTTTCTCATTTATCAGATGTACGGCCTTCTGAATAACATCATCGAAGCCAACATCATACTCGGCATCGATCAGATATGTATAACGCCCTAATCTTTCAGTACCGATTGAATGACCAATATTTAGAACAAGGTCCACGCCAAGTCTGTTGACATCGAAGTTGACCAGATCGCACGTTCCCCATGTGTGGTCCAAAATTATTATTGTTTGAATACCATATTTTTGTTCGATTCTCCTTGCTAAAGGTACTAAGGCATTTAACATGCCGTCCGGAGCCTCCAGCCCCACCTTTTTGGGCCGTTGCTGAGATAAAATTCTATCTATCTGTTCTTCTTTTATTATAAGATTCACATCAAGCACCGGCGACTTCTGCTGGAATGTCGATTTCCTCAATTTTTGTTTTGACAGGAAGCTTGCTGGCTGAAACTCTGAGAGCATCCAACGCAGCTTTCACGTTGTTACCCTTTATTCCCAATTCAAGTATAACAGTTCCAGGATATACGCGCGCAGCCAGGCCCGTTGGCTTTCCGAAAGATTTTCTCATGCCTTCTTGCAATCTATCTGCCCCAGCTGTTGCAATCATCTTATTTTCCTTAAGGATTATATGTGGGTAAACCTTTATCCAAAGATAATAATTTCCTTCTCCTAACGAACTAGCAATCTTGTTAACAGCCACTCTACACGCTTCAAGAGCATTATGTCTTATTTGGGCTTTTTCAAGAGACACAAGTTTGAACTTATGGTCATAATGATCATTAGGATTACCCATTGTGAACCTCGCAATCTTGGGCTGAGGGGGACCGCCAACATACTCCTTTCTAGTGTACGGTTGACCCCTTACAGGTGTGTAATTTCTTCCATGCAAAACGGGTCAAAGTCGGTCCTCATCCTCCATTTAAAAGCATTCTGGCGTTTATCTCCAGCGAGAAACAAAGAAAGAAGCAAACTTATGAATAAAAAATAAAAGTAACAAAGCATTACACCAATCGCATTATTTATGCAATATGATATAGTAGTTCAAAAGTTATAAAACTGTCTACATGTCAGTAAGATCTCACATAGTTGCTGACAGTGAATCCTATTAATCCTAACATCAAATCCTTAATTTTCGTTTCAGCCTATGGTGAGCTATCAATAATAGAGGTAAGATCCATTCTTAAGGAAAATATAAGCAAAATAGAAAAAATTTGTGACTCAACATACGAAATACAGCTTTCTAATCCAAGCCCTAAGGAACTGAAGCAGATCTCAAGCTGCCATAAGATCGGATGTATAATCTACAGAAACCAAGACAAAATATTTTCAGACAAACTGGTTGAAGAGTTGGAATATTCGAAGAAGAAAAATTTCTCGATAAGTTTGTACTGTTCAGGAGATCCAGAGAGGAAGTATCGAATGTTAACAGAAGGCTTGCTAGATTTCTGTCGTCATAATCACATCCGTAAGTTAAGGCTAATTCGACCAAGCAGAGGCCATGAGATGCGTGCAGAAGACATAGCTTCAAGAGAAATATTTGATCTGATGTTCGTTGAACGTGGACCGGAAACTATCGTTGGATTCGTCACACATGTGCATGATTTCAGAGACTTTCATTACAGAATAGCCAAAAGACCTCAGCACGACCAAACTATTGAGATGTCTGCCAGACTTGCACGGACCCTTGTAAATATTGCATCTCTTCAACGGGGAGAAACGTTGTTAGACCCATTTTGCGGATCGGGTACAATACTTGGTGAGGCGATACTCTTAGGTATCAACTGTATCGGCATAGACCTGAATCCAAGAAAGGTGTCAGAGTCAAAAAGATACCTAGATTGGATAGCCTCTCAATATTCTCGCACAAAGGTGGGAAGCTATAAGCTAATAGTCGGGGACGCAAGGAGTTTAAAGAAGATCTTACCTGATAAGAAGGTGGATGCAATAGTGACAGAACCAATATTGTTACCCCCTTACACAAGGACTCCATCATATAATGAGGCTCAAGAATCTTTGCAAAGGTCTCGTTCCATCTATTCTGACGCAATCAAAGCCATGACATGGGTACTGAAGGATAAGGGCAGGCTGGTTATCGTGACCCCCGAAATCCGGGTAAAAGGAGGACATACATTAACGCTCGAGTTAGACCAAGAAATTAAAAAAAGTGGATTGACGCCAATCTTGTCAGAGACAGGGAAGGAATATTTTCGGCTTGATTCTCAAAATACAAGGTGGGTAAATCGCAACGTCTACATAATGAAGAAGATATGATTCGAGGTCCACGTGAACTATCCATGTCTGAACGGCGTGGACTTCTCACTTCCTCTACCGAACCTGCTTATCCTCTTATGGATAAGTAGAAGCTCGGCCTCTGTGAGGGTCTGTTCCAGACCCGATGCAAGGATGTTCCTTGCCGCATTGACATCTCTATCAATTATGAGCCCACACCTTTTGCATATATGGACTCTTTCAGATAGAGGCTTTTGAACAATTTCTCCGCATCCAGAGCATTTCTGCTCCTTCTATCAGACATACATTTAAGCATTGGAAACACAGATTCATCCCATCGATAAAGTGTGGGGTTTCTTTGTTTCACCAAACCCCTTCATTTGCTAAATTATCTCATATCCCCCGAACGGGAAGATTATTCAGTGCACAAGTCGAAAACCTATGTTGGTGCCCATTTTGAGGCCATAACCCATCTTGATCAGTTGCATTGCAAGGGGTTCTAGGTATCTTGCGCAGATGAGTGGACCAGCATCAATAGGTTCGAAACCGATATCTGAACCGAGCTGCATAACTTTGGATTTTGCGTCTGTAGCATCGCCGGCGACAAACAAGGTCAACGGTTCGCCGTTTATCTTGCCAGTTGACATGTTGGCCGCAAAGACATAGTTGAATGCTTTTACCACTTTGGCTTCTGGTACTAATTTACTCAATTCCTCTGCTGCAGACGTGTTGAAACCTACGGCCAGATCCATATTAGGACTGAGGGGGTTAGTAACATCCACAAGCACCTTTCCCTTGAAACTTGAAGGGCCAATAGAATTGACCGTCTCCTTAACCGATGTATAAGGGATCGCAAGTATAACTACTTCGGCCCATTTAACAGCGTCCCTATATGCAAGAAGTGGGGATCCTTCGACCGCCTTCTCATGGGCAGGGTTCCGAGACCCGAATTTGATTTCGTGCTTTTTGGCCAATCCTTTTGCCAATGCTCGTCCTACGTTACCCGTGCCCAAAATTGCAATCCTAGTCATATTGGTTTACGTCAGTCCAGGAACCCCTTTAAAAATGCTGTTTGATTTTAAATTATAAGGTTTGATCAAAGCTTTTGCCTATTACACTCATTGTTGTGTAGATCATATGCTTCATTATTTGGACTTATAATGAAGCTGATTCCAAGCCTGTATAGTCACGGTATGGTGTAGGTGATGGATTACGTGAGTTTTGAGGCTATACTGGAAAACTTGATTGCGGAGGGCTATATACTGGACTTTTACATAGCCTGATATACTGATGATTATATGAAGTTGGCGATCCTATCTGACATTCATGCAAATCTGACCGCGTTAGACTGCGTGTTGAGTGACATCGAAAAGAGTTCTGTGAATAAGATAGTTTGCCTCGGGGATGTTGCGGAACTAGGACCCCAACCTCACGAGGTTATCGAACGCCTCAGGAAATTGGGAGGATTGATGATCATGGGAAACGAGGATGAAGCGTTACTAGAAGCCAGGTCCAAAGGGATATACAGGAAGGAAGCAAATCAAAAGAAATATGATATAGACAGGTGGGCGTTCGAAAAAATGACGAAAGAAGACCTTGATTATATTAGAAGTTTTGAAAGAACCTTTGTCGTTCAACTTTTTCAGGGTGATAGAAGAATACTGTTTTGTCATGGGTCCCCAAGGTCCAACAATGAGCAGATTCTCTCTTCCTGGCCATCAGACGACGTGCTTCTCAAGATGGTTTCAAAATTCAAACTTCCGTTAATTGTTGTGTGTGGGCACACACATGTCCAGATGTTTCGAAAGGTGAACGACTCACTTATCTTCTTGAACCCTGGTAGTGTTGGAATGCCTTTCAAGTATCAAGTCACCGTGAATTGGTCCAAGATGACATTTGAATATGCGCCCAAAGCCGAATATGCTTTGATTTCACTGAATGGCAAGGGAGAATCTTCTGTAGAATTTCGGTCGTTTTATGTGGACAGCAGGCTAATACGAGAATCCATTCGAAAGAGCCGGATGCCACATGCTGAATGGCTAGCATCACATTGGAGGGCTAGAGCAGTATAAT
>JGI20133J14441_1002267_pt1 | contig 13811 bp, 11 predicted proteins | sample RS3BMetagenome_FD_14441 | JGI IMG/M metagenome (IMG submission 14441)
TGATTGCTTTCAAGTTCATCAGATCTTTATTCAATTATTTGCGAGCGGGACACTCTCTCGACTGGGCCCTCAAGATTCGTGGCTAGTAAGGTTCGCTATTGTCACAACAGCTTCATCGATACCTGGTTCCCAACACTCCTGCCTGTTCCTCCATGGTCTTAAAAATATTTAAAGGTTCAAAACAATAAATGGAGAATTACATATAAGTACCATGTTATTTTAAAAGTTGTTATTGTACTAACGGTCTTTTTACTTTTACTTCTATAAACTGTTCATCTTTTTTGACAAGTCTCACAGTGGTATTCTCGACCATAAATATCCCTGCTGATCCAGATATTAACTCGCGTTTATCAAAAGACTTCAGGACATCTAATATGAGATATCCGACATATCATCGACTTACCTTCATGGGCCAAGTCTCTGTTAACTTTATTTTTCCTGCATAGTGTAGCTATTTAGTTACAAATTCCTGAACTGGTCCTCTCTCCCATAGGACTAGGGCTATGAAGTACTTCAACATCTCCGTGCTAAAGTTGACGTTCTTGGCGGTCCCCCTTGAACATGACAGACCTACTTAGGGACTCGTCAGGGTTGACGGGTGAGGTGAAGATGTAGTACCTCAAGGAGAAGTGCGGGTTGTAGTCGTCGCTCACCTCCCTTCTGGAGGTACTTCCTGAGCTCGTTGAAGGTCCCCTCGCCCCGTCACGGAGAAGAGGAGGTAGAGGCCGGGGACGTGTAGACGAAGCACGTGAAGACCCACTTGTAAAGACAGTGGACTACCTGGGAGTACATTGACTGACATTGGACGTCCTGCTTCCTCAGGTCCAGTGCTAGTTGCCTAAGTTCCGTGAGAGTTAAACCCTTCCCATCCCTTTGGTAGAAATACATATCTGCCCAACGCAGGGTGTTGTGAACTTGAGGCTAACTCCAACCGGGCCTCTAACGCCCTAAACGTTTGTTGATCTATGTGTGCCCTGAAACTGAACCCTACGGTGGGCTTCAACATAGTTCCTCGTTAACCCTTATTAGGGGGGCTATCCATCCTCACGGTGGGTCTTCCGCACCTTAACCCCAGTTAAGATAAAATATGCGGAGCTTATCCTAATCTCATGACTTCTGGGAAAGATGACGAGGGCCAGGTCGACGTTTTTGCGAAGCTTCACACCTCATACCAAGGACTTAGCCAAGAGGAAGCCTCCAAGAGGCTGAAGGAGTACGGGCCCAATATGGTAACTGAAAGGAAGAGGAATCCTTTAATTCTCTTCCTCCTGAAATTTTGGGCTCCTGTTCCCTGGATGTTGGAGATAACGGCCATCCTCACCTATGTCCTCCATAAGTACCTCGACATGGAAATAATACTCTTCCTACTCATTTTCAATTCCATTACAGCAGTTATTAGATTTTGCCTCGATTACAGGGCGATATTTAAGGGAAAGTCCCATAACTGCTGTCCATTATAAGTTTCATGCAAGAATATAGAGCGGAGAACGCTGTGGAATTATTAAAGAGAAGGCTCAAGGTCACTTCAAAGGTCAAGCGCGACGGTAAGTGGACCCTCATTCCGGCAGAGGAGCTTGTCCCTGGGGACGTCGTTTCAGTCAGGTTAGGCGATATAGTGCCTGCAGATGTTCATATAATCGACGGGATCGTCCTAGTCGACCAGTCCGTACTCACTGGTGAGTCTCAACCGGTGGAGAGGGGAAAAGGAGAGGTAATATATTCGGGTTCTATCGTCAAGCGCGGTGAAGCTCAGGGTGTAGTCATAGCTACAGGTAGCAAGACGTATTTCGGCAAAACCGCACAACTCGTGCAGGAGGCCAAGGCCGGTTCCCATATCCAAGACGTCATCATGAGGATAGTCAAGAGTCTAGTCATCATAGACACTGCGTTAGTGATAGCCCTAACTGCCTTCGCGCTATTCAATGGTATAAACCTTGGGGATGTACTTCCCTTCTCCCTCATAGTTTTAATAGCCTCAGTTCCCGTGGCTTTGCCAGCCACATTCACCATAGCCATGGCGTTGGGGGCGATGGAGCTGGTGAAGAAGGGAATATTGGTGACTAGGCTCAACGCGTCAGAGGATGCTGCGAGTATGGACGTACTTAACCTGGACAAGACAGGGACTCTCACGGAGAACCGATTAAGAGTGGGAGATCCATTTCCTGCACCCGGTCACTCCGGAAACGAAGTACTGGTTTTGGCCCTGATGGCCTCTGACGAGTCCAGTCAAGACCCCATAGATACTGCGATCCTAGAGTGTGCGAAGGAGAGAGGCGTCTCACCCGCTCAAGACTTTAGGAAGGTCAATTTCGTTCCGTTTGATCCTTCTACCAAGAGAACTGAGGCCATAGTTGTCCATAACTCAAAGGAACTGAGGGTCGTGAAAGGTGCACCCCAGGTCATTGAGAGTCTCGCAGAGACCGATAGGAATTGGTACGAGAGGACCGTAGAAGAGCTCTCCTCTAAGGGTCATAGGGTCATAGCAGTGGCTGCTGGAGAACAAAAACTGAGCGTTATCGGACTTCTTCCTCTCTTCGACAGACCGAGGATAGACAGTAGGGAATTCGTAGAGGAGATCAAATCCTTAGGGGTCTCCGTCAAGATGGTCACGGGAGATAACGTCCTCATCGCAAAGGAAGTGGCCAAAGAGGTTGGAATAGGGGAGACCGTGTGTAAAATGAGCGAAATAAGGGAGGGGAAGGAAGATAGTGTGGAGAGATGTCAGGTCTTCGCCGAAGTCTATCCTGAAGATAAATACACTATAGTGAAGCTCCTACAGGATAGAGGACACGTTGTGGGAATGACAGGGGATGGAGTGAACGACGCCCCAGCACTGAAACAGGCAGAGGTTGGGATAGCTGTGTATAATTCAACTGACGTTGCTAAGGCCTCAGCCAGTATGGTCTTGACCCATGAGGGCCTTACGGACATCGTGGAGGCGATAAAGACTGGAAGGAGGATCTACCAAAGGATGTTGACCTATACGATGAACAAGATAGTAAAGACGTTACAGTTGGTGCTCTTCTTGACTCTTTCCTTCTTCGTGGTCAGGTTTTTCGTTACGACTCCCTTCGACGTCATCCTACTTCTCTTCCTTAACGACTTCGTCACCATGTCAATAGCGACAGACCACGTGGGATACTCAAAGTTTCCAGAAAGATGGAACGTGAATGAGCTGGTGAGGTCATCTTCGCTTATAGCCTCCTTGGTACTGGTGGAGTCCTTCATCATATTATGGATGGGTCTCAAACTCGGCCTGAACGAAGATGAGATACACACCCTTATCCTCGACATGTTGGTCTTCACTGGTCAGTTCACCGTCTACCTGGTCAGGGAGAGGAGGAGGATGTGGAGCTCTCTTCCCAGCTTACCATTACTGTTATCCAGTGTGGGTGCCATAACTTTCACTTGTCTGATCTCCATCCTAGGAATATTAGTGACCCCCCTGCCGCCCCCAATAGTCTTGGGGGTATTGGGGTTGAGTTTTGGATTTAATATAATATTTGATCAAATAAAGTTGGTCACACTGAGGCTGAGTAGAGGCGGAGGAACCTCAGTGCGCTGACCCATCGTGCGATCTTAGAGGGTCAAGCTATGACGTTCAAGGTTCTACGTCACTCATTTGAGGAGAAAACCCCTTCATTTCTTCAAAAGCCTCCAGGCTCCTGAGAGATGATGAGTCCAACGTCTTAAGTTTATTAATGAATGGGGTTATCATCTAAATTGTGACGGATGTATGATGAGATCTTCCCTATCCAGTAGGAAGCTATTTCTCATAGCTACGGTTGGAATGTTGGTCGCAGCTCTCGTAATGGGATTGGCAAGCGTCCCCATGGCTCAGACGACACCACAGGTTGTTGCCTACAAGATCACAGGAACGGCCAACCTGAACGCCCCAGGAACAGAACAGTTCTGGTCCAATATAGCCTGGGACAACATATCCCTGACGGCCAACATACCTCAAGCTCCGACCTCTGGAATAACGCACTACGTGCTCGTCAAAGCAGCATGGAACGGAACTGACCTCATGATCCTCATGAGATGGTATGCTCCATCTCCCGCCTTCGGGGTGTGGTCTGCCGCGGCCGGAGCGTTGTATCCTCCCGCGAGTGGTCCTGGGCTGTTCAGGCTGATTGAACTCACACCCGGTACCACCTATTACATGAATACCTCCTATTCTAACTATTATGCAGTAGTGAACGGAGTACCCAAAAGCGGAAGGCTTATACTCAATTACTCAGGCATAACTCTACCTACCCCCAACGGGACCCAAATCGAGGTTCTGTCCAACGGAACAATCATCCTGTACCACTCCCTGAGGCCGATGGAGGATCTCCTTTACAACAACGGTATGTTCTACGGGTATTATACGAACTCCACGTGGTATTACCCAGATAGGGCTGCCATAATGTGGTACATGGGGACTGTCATCCCGCCAACCAGTGACTGTATGAACATAGGAGGAAAAGTTCCAGGTCAGACATTCGATGGATTTACCCTGAAGGATGCCGGAGGATCTCTACAGCAACAGGGAGGTGCTGCCAATATATGGATGTGGGTATCGGGGGCTACCTGGGCCAACAAGACCTACGATCCAGCCTTCGCCGCTAACCTGTGGCAGAACGAATCCTTGACCGGCCTGCCGTACATAGATCCAGGAAATCAAGGTTTCGCAGTACCCCTCTACACCAACAACACTAACATGTATGAGGTCGACACTGCTGGGATATGGTACGCACCTGTCTCTTCCTCTGGGTTAAATGGCTCTCTCTTCTTCGTAAAGACCGGAGCCACTTACTCCGACGGTTACTGGACTGTGGAATATGTAAGACCCCTAGCTGTTCCTCAGGCCTACGCGCAGTGGATGCCCAACTTCACAGTAGGTAATACTTACTACGTTGCCTTCGCCGTATGGCAAGGAAAGTTGGGAGAGACGTTGTTCGATAAGTCCATCACATCAGGCTTCCTGCAGTTCACTCTCTCCACCTCTCCCCCCTCCCAAACTACGACCACTACGAGCACGAGTACAAACACTACCACGACGACACCACCGTCCTCCACCACCACTAGTACAGTAAGCAATGTAACCCTGGACGTCACAGTGGTAGGGGCAGTAGTAGCCATAATAGCCTTAGTTGCCCTCTACGTGGTGTTCAGGAGATGAGCCTCAGACAGGGAGGCCTCCTCAAGTTAACCACGGTTTTTTTAGCCTTAGGTTCTGTCCTCCAGTTCATTCTTCAATTCGTCGCCTCAGTGTCCTTCCTTCCCATAAAGATACCTGCCCTCCCTCTTCTCACCAGATTGGGAGAGGTGGGGATCTACCTCAGCTTCGTGAGCATTGTGACGTTCTCATTCCTTATTTGGCCTAAGGTGAAGGCCTTGCTCCCCCTCGGGCTGATCCTCATGATATCTCCCGTGTTCACGATCGTTCCAGACTACTTTGCGTCGCCCTGGTGGATAGCCCTCGAAGTAGGTGTCGTAGTCCTGGGAATAGGTGCCATCGTGGAGAGCCTGTTGAAGGCGACACCTCTTTCACTCCTAAATCTTCCCACGTTCTTCATGGTGATCATACTCATGTGGGTAGCCCTAGACGTAGATGTAGTTCACAGCGAGGCACTCCTCAATTACTTGGCCTTATTCGACGCGTCAGTACTCGGTTTCGCCGTGTACACTCTAGTGTGGAAGACCAAAGGACTGAGGATGAGGAGAGCCTTGGCTTCGTATGGGGGGGCCGTTCCTGCCCTATTCGTCTTCTTACCCCTGTACTTCGTGGTGTCTGGTAACAGGTTCATGGAGATCATAATGAACATGGTCATGCCCTCGGTCTTCGGCATAGTGTTCTCAAACCCTTATTCTCTGCCAGTCTTCGTCCTCTCCCTGAGCCTGGCCTTGTATTTCATTGTGGCACTAGCGTTGAAAGGTAACTTCCTGGCCTCCCTGGGCTACTTCATGATCGTGACCACGACTTTCCTGGGCGTTAATGGTTACCATCTTATTCTCTACATGATTTACCCTCTAGTGGGCTCTGTACTGCTCAATGTTGGTGACGAAGGGGCCTCTATCCTGTCCAAGTTGAGTAAATCAGTCCAACGTTGAAGACTTAATATTTATGGTAGCCCTCTTAAACTCTGTGAAAGGCTCATGCCCCTAAAATTCAGGCTCGGAAACGGGGAGAAGGGAGTTCTGAGGACCTCGGATTTACTCTTCATTCAGAAGATGCTCAAGACCATGAGAAACCCGAAGACTAGGTTCGACTCGAGGGAGTTCGTTGAGAAAGGGGAGGATTACCTCTTCAACTACGTGGGAAAGAACGTGGGCGGAGTAGATGAGGGGAGGAGGAATTTCCTCAAGGGCATAGTGATCGGGATAGCCGCAGCTTCAGTTGTGGGAGTAGTTCCAGGGTTGAGAGTATTAGTACCTCCAGTTCAACAAGCCTCTGGTTTCCCCAAGTCGCTTTTGACCGACTCCTCAGGAAATCCCGTGAAGGCATCATCTGTACCCGTAAATAGTCCCATCATTATGCTCTTTGAATACCCGTTGACTGGAGAGCCTAACTTCCTGATCAACCTGGGGGACAAGGACAACAACCCTGTAGCCATAGCACCGGTTGAGGTCACTGTTCCCCAGGCAGGCAAGAGCTACAAGTTCCCGGGTGGCGTGGGTCCCAAAAACTCCATAGTTGCCTATTCAGCCATATGCCAACACCTGGGATGCACCCCTCCGTACATACACTTCTACCCGCCTAATTACGTTGGACCGTCCCAGCTAACCGCTCCAGAGCCAGATACGCTCACGGCACAGGCCCTGCTGGCGGCTAAACAGGCCAACGTCCCAGCTCTAATTCACTGCGATTGCCACGGCTCTACCTACGATCCCTATAGGGGGGCCGCAGTCCTCACCGGACCTACGGTGAGACCTCTACCGGCAGTCCTGTTGGAGTGGGACAACTCCACAGACTACCTCTACGCTATTGGGGCCATAGGAGTGGCAACGTACCCAGAGGGGGCTGACGGAACGCCATCTCAGGATCCAAACTCCGACTTGAATACATCGCAGTTCGGCAGTTCAGTGGGTGACAAGACCCAACTGCAGGCCAGTACAAACCCATTCTCGGGTTCATGAGTCCAACGATTAACACTTTTTTGTCTTGAAACATGAGGTGATAACATGAGTGGTTCCAAAAGGATCTCCGGGTGGTTCTCAGAGAGGTTGAAGCTTGAGGACCTCCCGTTCTTCAAGACTCCTGACTACATGTACCACGTGAACGAATGGCTCGGTGCACTCGTGGCAGCCTCCTTCATCTATACGATCATCTCTGGGCTTATACTCCTCCTGTATTACAACCCAGAGGCCGGCTATCAGTCCACTGAGGCCATAATTCAACAGGTACCTTATGGTTCTGTGGTGCTCTACAGCCACCTCTACGGGGCATACGCTATGATCATCCTGGCCTACGTCCACATGTTCAGGAACTACTTCGCTGGAGCCTACAAGAGACCTAGAGAACTCCTATGGATCTTGGGAGTTCTCATGCTAGTCCTAACTTTGGGGGCTTCCTTCCTAGGTTACAGCCTAATCGGGGATGCCTTGGCTGTGAGCGCTGTGGACGTCGGTGCTGGAATAATAACTTCCATTCCCCAGCTATCCTTCCTGATCCCCATTATATTCGGAAACTACGATACAGGTGATTACGAGAGAGTATTGGCCATGCACATCATCCTGGTAGCTTTGATAGGTTTACTATTCGTCTTCCATTTCTTCCTTGCCGAACAGTACGGCATGATGCCGTCTAGGAAGGTAAAGCCTAAGGTTCCCGCGGTGTATACAAAGGAGGAGTGGTTCAGGTTCAACCCGTGGTGGCCTAGAAATTTCGTCTACATGAGCTCCTTGATCTTCATAACTTGGGGCTTCATACTCGCGGTACCCAACGCTCTGGCTTACCTGAACGGTCTCCCCCAGTTCCTCAACCCCTTCATGAACCCTAAACCTGCTCCACCTCCCAATAGCCCGGCTGCAGCTCACATAACTACCTATCCTCCGTGGTTTTTCCTTTTCCTATACAAGATAGCCGACTTCACCAGTGACGTAGTGGTGTTCCTACTCATAGGCGTCATAATTCCGTTAATCTACCTAGTCCTGGTACCCTTCATCGACAGGTCTGACGAGCTTCATCCCCTGAGGAGAAAGGTCTTCACTGGGATCGGGATATTGATGATGACATACCTCATTCAGACGTCCCTCTGGGGTGACCTAGCACCTGGAGTAGAGGTGAGTGTTAAGGAACAGGTCGTCGCTTACCTGATTCCAGCCATAATAGTGGCACTGGGTCTGACCTTCATGAAACCGTTGGAGAATCAAGGGAAAGTAATTAAGGGTACATCACCGCTTACGTCCATTCTCTTCGTTATTGTAGCCATGCTGTTCGCTGGAGCTTGGGTGGAGCTGTTACAGTACCCATCGGCCTTCACCTTTGCGGTGACCGCCTTCTTCGGATCACTCTTCTATTTAGGGGCTAAGGAGATGTCCAAGGTAGTGCTGACTTCGGTTCCCAACAGGGCTTTGCCAGAGACCAGGCAGGCTACGGTATCCACTTCCAACGAGACCAAGAAGAAGTTTGCTGAGATCCTCATGAGTTTGCTCTTCATCCTAGTGGTGATCCTAGTGGCGCAGATGTGGACTATACCTCCCACCGGCTACGCCTCCAATCTCTTCGGAGTGGACTTAGGTCTAGTGTTCCTCATGCTCGGGGAAGCCATCTCCCTATATCATTACGTAGTGTATAAGAAACCTAACGAAGAGGTGGAGTAAATTTTTTATTTTCCAGACCAATGGTGATTTTTATGATAAACGTAGGTTTCTATTACAGGGTGAAGAAAGGACATGAGAAGGAGTTCGAACAGACCTTCTCCAGTGTCTTGGAATACCTCAAGTCCAGCTACCCAGGCTTTAGGGACGCTAAGCTCTACAGGAGCGTGACTGACCCTCAAGAGTACCTTATATACAGTGAGTGGGACGATCTAGACACGTTCAGGAAGTTCATCTCAAGCCAGGCTTATAGGGATACTACCAGTTACGGGAAGAACATCCTAGAGGGAAGGCCTACACACAGAGTTCTTCAGCTCGTTGAATGAGTTCATCTCTTCCTAATTTTTTAATAGAGGACAGCAGTTATTAGATTTTGCCTTGACTTCAAGGCTACACCTAACGAGAAATCCCATAACTGCTGTAGAGGAGTTCCGCCTCTTTAAACCCCCTCTTCAATAAACAAGGTATCTCTAAATCGAACAAGATGCCAGCTCTCGACATCTGTCAGTACGGACGAGTGATGGTTCAGGAGGGCCACGTCTTCGTGAACTTCAATGCCAGTAGGGTTAGGGCTACGGCGCCCAACTTTAGAGCTCCTTCGTCTACAGTAAACTTGGAGCTGTGATTGGGATAAACTATCCCCCTCTCCTCGTTCCTGACCCCAAGGAACACGAAGGCTCCCTTCGCCCTCTGTAAGAATCTCGAGAAGTCCTCTCCGCCCATCACTGGATCGGTCTCCTGAACTGTGGCCCCAGGGATCTCTGAGAGTACCTTCATGACCTCATCGGTGGTCTCAGGATCATTCACGGTTACGGGATAGGCATCCTCTTTGAACTTCACCTGGCACTGGGCCTGATAGGCCTCACATATGGACATAACGATCCTTTGGAACGACTCTAACGCCTTCTTCCTAACGTCATCGTGGAGGGTTCTGATCGTGCCCTCTATCATCGCCCTGTCTGGTATTATGTTATCCTTGGTTCCAGAGTGAATACTGGTCACTGAGAGGACGAAGGGTTTCAGGGGATCTATGAGCCTCGTCCTTATCCCTTGAAGGGCAGTCACGATCAGGGCGGAGACGTAAACCGGATCTACGGTCTCGTGAGGGGCGGAACCGTGTCCCCCTCTCCCTATCACCTCCACTCTGAAGGAGTCCGGTGCGGCCATCAATGGGCCCCTCCTCGTGGCGAACGTACCGGAAGGATATCTACTCATCACGTGCAAACCGAAGACGTAATCCACGCCCTCCATGACTCCAGCCTCTATCATGGGTAGAGCCCCTCCCCTCCCACCGTCCTCCTCAGCCGGTTGGAAGACGAGTCTCACCTCTCCCTTGAGTTCGTGAGCATGTTTGNTCAGTAACTTCGCAGCACCGAGGAGCATGGCTACGTGGGCATCGTGCCCACACGCGTGCATGACTCCAGGCCTCCTCGAGGAGAAGGGCAAGTTAGTCTCCTCGCTGACAGGCAATGCGTCCATGTCTGCCCTGAGGGCTACGGTTTCCCCTCCCTCCTTACCTCTCACCACTCCCACTACGGCAGTGGGCAGACCAACTCCTACCTTGGTCTCGATACCCAATCCCTCCAGGTACTTCCTGACCAGTTGTGCGGTCTCGAACTCCTGATAGGACAACTCAGGATTCTCGTGAATCTTTCTCCTCAAGGATATTATCTCCTCCTCTATCTCCTGGGCCTCCTCCAATATCTTCTTGGCATCCATAGTTTAAGGTGGGGGCCCCACTTAAAAAGGGGATAGCCTCCCCGTCTTCCTTAGGTATTCCCTCAGGAAAGGAGTGTCGTCTATCTTCTTCCTACTCAGGAACTCCAGGAGAAGACCACGAGGTTTCGCTCTCTTCCTCTCCGTCTTGAAGACATTCTCCTCGGTCACTATGAGGTCGAGGGGTACATCGAAGGGCTCCCAGGGTATTTCATCAACTACCTGGAGGGAGTGTACCGTGGTGACTACAGGTACGTCCTCACTGACCTTTCCGACTTCCCTGAGTATGGCGTACTCGAGTTCACTGTAACCCTCTCCTTTTCCCACACGTTCCCCCTCCCTCGAGACCGCCACAGAACCAACGACCACTAGGTCTACCTGAGGAATTTCCTCAAGACCTACTCTTCTCCCGTAAACGGAGAAGTTCCTTATCCGTGAGGCCTCCCTGGGGTTTTCGATCGATTTTCCCAGGAACAGGAAGAACTCTCCCCTGAGCCTGGGTGTTGGGACGAGAAGAGTCTTCCCCTCTCTCATGGCCAACTCTCTAACCGAAGCTTGAGGGGAGTCTGGGTTGCACTTCACTACCTCTGCCCTCTTGAACTCCGGAACTCTCCTCAAGTTCTCAGCAGCTTCTCTGTTACCCTTGAAGTTAGGTATTCTACCCTTTATCGGCAGGGGGAAAGTAGCTACGCCCCTCTCCTCCAACAGTTCCCAAATTCTCTCCCTGATCCTCGCCTTATCCTCCTTAACTCCCACGTCTCTCCAGCCTCGCCTTCAGGCTCATGGCCTCATAGATCAAGTTGGAGGCGAGCATGGTGGTAAGCTCGCTCACGTCGTAGGGAGGGGACACCTCTACCACGTCGAAGCCTACGAGCTCGACGGGAAGCCCTCTCACCAACTCCAATGCCTCGAACGAGGTCAGTCCCCCCACTTCCGGAGTCCCGGTTCCTGGGGCGAAGGCCGGATCGACTACGTCTATGTCGAAAGAGACGTAGGTAGGACCCCTCAGAGCCTTGACTCGATCCATGACCTCTCCCCAGTTCTTCTTTACCTCCCTGATGCTGAACGACGTTATCCCTAACCTCTTACTGTCCTCCACATCTTCGTGGGAGAAGACGGATCCCCTTATTCCAATCTGAACCACCTCCTCCAGGAGGCCCTCCTCCAGGGCCCTCCGTAGCCACGTGCCGTGATCGTATTTCTTACCCCAGTGTGAGTCCCAGAAGTCGTAATGCGAGTCCATGTGTATCAAGTTCACCCTACCGTGTACCTTATGCACTGCCCTCAAGACTGGGAGAGTGATGGAATGATCTCCTCCCACTATAAAGGGAGTGGAGAAAACGAGGATGTTGAGCAAACCTTCCTCAACCTTCTTCATGGTGTCCTCAATGTGACCCGGAACAGTATCCACATCTCCGGCATCACAGGCATTAAGTTCGTCAAAGGGATAGACTCCCTGAAAAGGGTTGTAGGGCCTGAGCAATCTGGACCCATCCCTGACCCCCATGGGACCGAATCTCGCTCCTGGCCTGTAAGTAGTCGCGTCATCGAAAGGTATCCCGATGAAGACAGCTTTAGGTCTCTCCTCCCCACAGAGGGGTAGCCGGGCGAAAGTCGACACTTGGGAAAACCTCGGAGACTTCAGGGCATCTATTTGTCTCATAAAGTAGACTCTCATGGGAGGCATATAGGGTTTCATTAANGGCTAACATCTCCGTAATCCCTCCCACCCTTTTGGCATAGCCCACATTGGTATGAGATGTCATCTTTTATTGAAAATTTTTTATAAACAGATAGAAAAAGATTTTCTATTAACGTGAAAAAGGATTAATTCCAGTCAAGAAGACTGAAAGCCTAAGGAGTCGTGGATCAGGACCTAGCACTCCAGTCTGTCTATTCAAGCTCCAGCCTTCTATCAAGAGCAGGTGTGTCTTCAAGAAAAGCTTTAGTGTGCTGGGAAGAAATAATATATAATGACAAAAGTCTCTGACGTAATGAATCCAGTGGTAGTCTCCATATCTCCTCACTCAGAAATGAAGGAATTACTAGACGTTCTCAGCAGAGAGAAGTCGGGAAGAGTAGTAGTGATGGATCAAGGTAAGCCAGTAGCCATGGTCACTACCAGGAGCGTAGTTCTTGCCTACGCTGAACATGGTAGAGAATTGTCTAGGTTGAAGGTCAAGGACCTAATGAGCGAGGATTTGGTCAAGGTGAGACTAGATGATGAACTGCAGGCTGTGTTAAGGTTGATGCTCAACAAGGAGATAGGAGGAGTGCCAGTGATGGACGGGGACGTGTTGGTGGGAATTTTCACCGAGAGGGAGTTGATAAAGTTCATGGCAAAGCAGACTTATTCAGGATTGGTGGACTCGGTGATGAGCACTGACCTGAAGGTAATAGACGAGCATGAGGACACGCTAGAGGCCTCAAAAATGATGCAAAGATATAAGGTCAGGAGGTTGCCTGTGGTTTCAAATGGAAGACTAGTGGGTATCATAACCGCAGCCGATATTGTAAAAAGTCTGGCCAGGACTCTAGACCCCAAACCAGTACTGGAGGCGGGAACCCGGAATCCCATAACAGTGGGGAGATATGAGACCTTAATGAGGATCGTAAGGATCGTGGAGGAGAGGAGGATAGGCACAATACCCGTTGTAGAGAATGAGATAGTAGGGATAGTCACAGAGAGGGATTTGTTGTACGCTACCGTGACCTCTGGGATAAGTTAAAACTTTTTATTTTTCTGTCCTATATTTAGTATTTCTTTTTTATCCCTTCTGGTCATGCAGTCGTCTGATGAGATGAAGTAATTTTCAAGAGCAATAAGTCTTTTCACATGAGTTTCATATAGGGGAAACTACATTCCTAAGTTCTGCTGAATACTTATCAGAAATTTAAATAATACGAGACAACAGAACAAAAAATCCTACCTTTGGCTCCTGTTTGAAAACACTTTAGAGTATCTTGTCAGGCCCCGTTTCGGCTCCCTTAGTCATCTTATCTGCACTGGCTTCAGTCGGTAAGGCTTTTACTCCCACTCCGGATCCTCTGGCTACTCCGTTATTCTCTTCTATCATTATGTTTCCGTCGGCCGGTAGCATGAGCGGTAGCTCCTCCTCCTTGTAGCCTTCCCTCCTCATACCGTATCTCTCCAGGGCTATCGTCTGAACTGCCCACATAGGCAGATCCGTCTTCGGCATCTTCTCACCGTAGAGGAGGGTTAGCACCAGGTTGTAGGCGAATATTATCGTCGCGAAACCGGCCAGCCATCCACCTATCAGCAGCAGTTG
>JGI20133J14441_1002281_pt1 | contig 13755 bp, 15 predicted proteins | sample RS3BMetagenome_FD_14441 | JGI IMG/M metagenome (IMG submission 14441)
GCTCACGTAACCGCAGAAGTCGCCGAATAGGGCAAAGAAGTCGGCGTAGCGCGAGAGAGTGGGCGCGAGTGGACTTGCCTCGTTGACGTAGTGGCGGCGGACGCACTCCAGCGTCAGATCGTAACTGTTCAGGCCCCGGCGGGCAGCCAGGCGTGACCCTCGAACAGCTGGCGTAGTCCGGCGAGCACGTTGTAGTCCTGCTTGCGCAGGGTCGACACGTAGCTGCGGATGGCGCAGAAGTTCCTCGCACCCTCGAGGGTGCGCCACGACCCGGAGATCTTCTGCTGGAGCTTCACCATGCGGATGTCCCGCTCCGCCTGGTTGTTGTCGAAGGGCACATTGAAGTCGGTTGTGAACCGCAGCACGTCAGCGCGCTGGGTGTCGAGGCGGACGAGCAGGTTGAAGGCCTTCTTCACGTAGCCCGACCGCTTGCCGACCTCGGGAGCCGGGTTGAGGCTGAACCCCTTTGCCACCAACTGTCCGTAGCGAACCCGGATCGAGTGGAGGGTTGCATTATCGAGGTGGTCGCTTCCCTTGGCGCGGGCAGCTTCGACGGCATGCTTCGCCTCGACCAACAGCCCGGCCAGGTCGTTGGCCCATCCCTGGTCCCACCTGTTAGCGGCACCGCTGTTTGCACACCGAGCGGCAACACTCCTTGACCACGGTTCGGCAGCACTCGTTGGTGACGGTGGTCCGCGCTGACGTGGTCCGGTGGTCACCACGACGCCATGTCTCCTCGGATCTCGAGGTTCACGGCGACGATGTCGGCACCGACGGTGCGCAGTTCCTCGACGATGAGGTGAAGTAGCCGGGCCGCGATCTCGGGGGCGAAGGGGCCGGGGACAATATCGATAGCCATGACGATGCGCTGGGCGTTTCCGTTCTGCTCGATTTCATCGAAGTGGGAGCGCACGATCAGTCCTTGGTCAGCTCGGCGACGGCCCGCTTGGCACAGGCATCGTCAACCAGTTCTTTGCCGTCGGCGGCCCCGGCCATGAGGGCGGCGGTTGCCGCGTTGTTGAGGGCCCGGGGCAGGCCGTTGGCCACCCGGTGGAGCCTGGCCACGGCGTCGTCGGCGAAGAGGGGGTCGTCCCGTCCGGCGAGCGCCATGTGGTGGCGCAGGTAGGCGGCCGACTCCCCGATGTCCATGGCCCTGATGGTGAACCGGGTGGCGATCCGCTGATCGAGGGCGGCGAACATCCCCATCCGCAGCTGACGGGACAAGGTCGGCTGGCCGACCAGGATGCCGGCGAAAGGCGAGACCGAGTCCATCTGGGAGTTGGTCAACAGACGCAGCTCTTCGAGCTGGGCCCGGTCGAGCAGGTGGGCCTCGTCGACGATGATCACCACCCGCCGGTGGCGTTCGGCCTCCTCGGCGGCCAGCAGGTCGGCGGCCTGGGCCATGAGTTCGGCCCGCAGGTAGCGGGGTTCGGCGCCAAGAGCTTTGACGATGGTCACATACAGCCCTCGGGTGCCGAAGGCCGGGTTGGCCACGTAGATGATCTGGTGACGGGTGGGGTCGAGCGATGCCACCGCCGCCCGGACCGAGACGGTCTTGCCGGCACCGACATCGCCGGTGACGACCCCGAGGGCCGATTCGGCCACGCAGAAGTTGACCCGGGCCACGGCCTCGGCGTGGGCCTGGCGACCGAACAGGTCGGAAGCGGGAATCGACTTGGAGAACGGGGTCCGCTTCAGGCCGAAGTGAGAGACCCACGGTGCCGGACTCACTGTGCGGCCTCGTTCTGTGCTGCGGCCTCGTTCTGGGTCACTCCATCATCGGGAGCATGCTCATCGGTCGAGCCTCCGAACATGGCCAGCTGGGAGAAGTCGACCTTGGCCCCCGTTCCGGTGGCCTCGTCCTGGGCTGTCGCCACCATGTGGAGGTAGTCGATCCCGGTCGCCTCCGGTGTCGGTCGTGCTGCCTGGGGGACGCTTCGGTGGGTATGGCGGCCGATGACGAAGGGGACGGCCCGGCCCGCCAACTTCCCCTCGAAGAACACGTCGATGCGGTCGAGGTCACTGGGGTCGTAACGGAGCTCGATCCTCCGGGCGACAAGGGAGGCGTCGACGCTGTAGTGGTTCCCCTCCAGCGACACGGTGGCCGTCTTGGTGACCTTGCGGGTGGTGGACCAGCGGAAGGCGTCGACCAGTGTGACCTCGTCGACCTGGCGGTGGGGTCCGGTCCGCTCGAACCGGGTGATCGGAGCCTCCTTGGTCTCCTTGTGCACTCTGGTGTTGCAGACGAGTTCCACCCAGGCACCGAACAGGTCGTTCAGCTCGTCGAGGGAGCTGATGCCCCGGTGGGTGGCCTCGGCGAGGAACGCCTCTCGGATGTAGCGGTTCAGCCGTTCTTGTTTCCCGCGGCCTTCGGGCGAGTAGGGCTTGGAGTGGACCAGGCGGACCCCGAGCACCCCGCAGGTCCGGGACAGCCAGGCGTTGGAGAACGGCGCTCCGTTATCGGCATACAGGACCTCGGGCAGCCCCCGACGGGTGATGGCCCGGCGAAGAAGGTCCTGGCACGCCCGGGCGTTCTCGTGGGCGAAGAAGTGCCCGTCGATGAGCAGTCGGGAGTGATCGTCGACGATCAAGAACAGCTTGGCTCGCACCGAGGTGGAGGTCTTCGGCCAAGGAACGTGGGGTCCGACCAGCACGTCGGTGATCCACCGCTCGTTGGGCCGGGACGCCTCATAGCGGCCGAAGGTCTTGGGCTCGGCTTCCAACGCTGCCCGGTGGAGGCCCCGGCGACGGAGCTGGTCACGGATGGTCCGCTCCGACACGGTGATCCCGTGGCGGTGGAACAGGATGCTGGCGATCTGGGCCGCCGATCGGGACGGGACTTCGAGGCGCAGGGCCGCCGCCTCAGCGAAGAGCTCGGGGTGGGCCCGCACCTCTCCGGTGTCGGCCCGCGGTGTGGGAGACAGTGCCTCAAGGCCGCCCTGCTTCCAGACCCGGATCCACCGGTCGATGGTGTTCCTCGAATAGCGACGGTCCTCCCCGTCCGGGTGGGCATGGGTCTTGCCTGCCGCTGCCCGCACCAGCACGCCCCGTTCGGCCGGGGTCAGTCTGTCGTTCGCCGCCTCGGCGATGACCGCCCAGCGGTGGAGGGCTATGGCCTCGGCTCGGTCGTGTTCCATCTCGTCTCCTCATCAGTTCTCGTCCCTCGATGGGACAGGAGGCATGAAACGCCGTTTGCCGACGACGAGATAGGGCGAGTTCGTGTTGGTGGCGATCAATGCCCCGCCGGTGACGGCCGAGACGAACCGCCACCGGCCACAACCGAGCCATCCCGGGAACTGAGCGACCGCATGCCAGGCAGCATCGAGTGCATGTAGCGCCGAGCGACGGACATCGAGCAGCGGGGTGATGATCACCCCGCCCAGTTCCGCGGCCAACGCCGCGAAGCCGACCGCCAGCTCCCGACTTCGGGCGCAGAACCGTCGCACCCACGCCCGGGCCGTGGTGTGGGGAACGTCGACGCCACTCGCTGCCGGTCGGACACCACCGGGGCCGCAGACCACCGCGTCGAGGACGGTCCCGACCGTCTCGGCCACGTCCAGTCGACCGACCAGAACGAAGGCCGGGAGCAGGGCATGGGTCACCCGACAGCCGCTGCAGCGGACCCTCGGCACCCACATCGATGAGCACTTCCCGTCCTCTCGGATCCGACGCTGATAGCCGGACCAGAACGTCATCGACACCTGACAGGTCGGACACTCCGGTTGGGGAACCACGACGGTTCGGCCGGCGGCCACGTACTCATCGACGGACAGGGAACAGGGCCATACGATGGACACCGGTGGAAACACCGCCTTGGACCCCCTCCGCCGCAGCGCCAACTGGTGAGGAGGGGGTCCCTCGCGTAACAGGGACCACACATCTTCCTCGCCCGCGGGCATCTGGTGCCCAAACACGTCCCCAAACATCCCTGCCGAAAGCAGGGGCTACCTCACCAGGAAGTCATGCCGCCAACAGCTCTCTTTTCCTGCGCTCCGGGAAGCAGGGGCAGGGTCTGGGGTTCACGGTTCGGCATTGGGTGCTCCTTCTTGGATTTGGTCGAGGTCTTCTGGTGTTGTGGCGAGCACCGCCCAGGCAGCGACGACGACGCGCCGGCGGACCGACGAGCGGATCCACTCCACTCCGATGGGCTGATCGTTCTGTCCCTGGACTTCCATGACTGCGCACACCTTAGAAACGGTCTGCGCAGTCACCGAGGTGTCAGGTCTGGTACATCAGCCCAGGTCAGCCGGTGTTTCGGTAACCGCGAACCGGTAGGCCACGGTGTCGTCGACCGCGCTCGACTCCCCGGCTGCCAAGGCGGCGATGAGGGACTCGATGCGATCGGCGAGCTCGGGGCTCCGGTACTGGCAGGTGCTCTCCACGCACTTGACCGTCCGGAGGCCGCGACTCCGTGCCACAAGGTTCGGAAGAGTCCGGAGCCCGGCCAGGCCGGCGTGGCGATGGATCTCGTCCCCAAGCGGCCTACGCGTCGCTCTCGCGCGCCCATACACGCCCCCGGTGTAGTTGGTGGGCGCGCGTGAGCGACGCGCTCGCTGGCACAGTTCGACCATCTGTTGTGCACGAACCCCGAGTGTCATCGCTCACTGCTTGCTGACATCCGATTCAGCGACGAGTTCTTCCTGCCCTGGGACGGTCCGCAGTCCACTGTCCAACGGAACGAGGGCGCCGGCAAAGCAGTGGACCGGGCCTGGTTCGACATGGACGGCAAGGTCATCGTCGGAACGACGCTCTGCGAGGTCGTCGTCCCGACCCCTTCGCCCCGAGGAAGGCCAAGCCGCCCCAGAGCCGACGACGCAAGGGAACGAACTGACGTCACCGGGCACCACCCCACCGGCCACCGGCGCCGCACACAAGGGGTGGGCCGGGGCCCGGATCGCGAGTGGAGAGGGCTAGACTATAGCCCGTACCAGTGCTCCCCCGTGCCCCTGACCAGGGCATCTACGCGGTTGCGCCCAGCCCCACCAGCGGTGCGGGGCCGCCGGTCACGGACTGGTCAGTCGCCCGCCTGTGGTGGCCTGGCCTCGTGCCACACCACTTCGCCGGACTCGTCCAGAGCGACAAACGGCCGGCCCTCGGTGAAGTCCACCTGGGACACCTGGTGGACGATGGCCGCATCGATGGACTGGTTGGTCGAGGTCCGGGGCATACGGCCTCCAGGGGGCCGGGGCACGGCATCCTCCCCGCTTCCGTGGATCGTGCTCGCAACGGCGTCCACGTCGGCTGGGCTGAAGCGAACCTCGCCGTCGATGACGACGCAGGGGACGACGCCACTGCGAGCGAGATCCAGCAACTGCGCGGTGGTGATCCCGAGGTATCGAGCAGCCGGGCCGAGCCGCATCAGCTCCGGGTCGGAACGGTTCACGGGATCGCCTTCGGAGGGCGCTTGGCCGGGAGCGTCGACTTCGCCCCACGGACCGCCCCGATGGTGACCGTCTGGGTGGGGAGGGTGGGCGGGACTTCGAGCCAGCGTTCGGCCAGCGAGTCGAAGAAGAGCCGGTACCCCTCAGAGGCCTTCAACGGCTTGTCCGAGAATATCCAGGCCCGGGGCAGACCGTCCCAGTCGGCCGAGTAGAGGGTCTCAGCACTCGGATGCTCGATGGCGTGACGGAGCTGCTCGAGCTCGTGCACCGAGTGCCAGCCCTCGATCGTCGCATGCGACTCGAATCCCAGCGCAGGCGCCACCCGCCGCAACCGGGCGTCCAGATCCGTCGCATCGAGGTCGAGGCCGAGGATGAACCCGATCTCGGCCGTCAGGTGCTGGAGGGCCAACACCGCACCCACCACCGCCCGGGTGGCTGCCCGGTAGGTGGTGGCGACGAACTCCTCGTCGTCGACGGCCCTCATGGCGTCGGGACCGACCGGGAGTGCCTCGAGGCGCACCCCGATGTCCACGAACTCCCCGAACGCCTCGCCGACCTCGTCATAGAGGGCCGACCACATGCCCTCGACGCGGAAGGGCCCGTGAACGGAAATCGCTCCGAGCTGCTCGTGGACCAGGATCTGAGCCAGGTGCACGGTCGCACCGGCCTTGTGGGGATGAGCCAACGATGGGTCGCCGACCAGCCTCGGGTTTCGTCCGGCTATGTCCCTCCCGTACGGCGGGCATGCGACGTCGGCCCCAGGGGACGGTGGCGCCGGGACCCGCTCACGACCGACAGCTTTCGTGTTCTGCACGCTGCGAGTCTCAGGGGAGGACCACCTCCATGACGAAGATCATCCGCCATTCGCCGTCGAAGGCCGTGAAGACGACCATCTCGTCCGTCAGCCCGACCGAGAGCGGTGAGCCGGGACCGTCGCAGTACCCAGCCCAGCCGTTCTCCCAGTGCACCGGCCAAAGTGGCGGGACCGAGCGGGTCTCCACGCATTCGACCGCCATGGCGTTGGCGCTGACCGTGGCACAGGTCAGTGCGTCAGCCCGAGTCTGGTGCTGGCAGTCCATACTGCACAGCGGGACGTGAACGGTCTCGTCATCGTCGTCGTTGCAGCTCTCGTCCTGCATCTGGGTGGTGAAGATCGTGGTCATGGTGAAGTCCTTCCTCAGCGACCCGGGCCTTCCGGAGCGCCATCCCTACCTGTGCGGGAAGCCGATCCACGGGCAATCAACCTCGGTGCTCGGCGCATGGCGCGGCGTTGTCGAAGTGGACATCTGTCGAGCAGTCGATCGTGACAGCTCCGATGGTCGTCCGGTCCGTTCGGGACACTGGAGCGGGCTGGTGCTCACAACCCCTGCGACCGTCCGCGGAGCACTGCGCAGTGCAGCCCGCCCCGGGGACTCCCGAGTTGCCAGGCGGGGCGGGGATGGTCGAAGAGCTCCTCCGCAAATGGCGAGCACGTCGCTAACGCGCGCCCATACACGCCCCCCGGTGTAGTTGATGGGCGCGCGTTAGCGACGCCTTCCCCGGCCCCGATCTGCTGCCGGCTCTATGGGCACACCGCAGCGCGGTCCACCACCGGGATCCGCGACGCCGGTGGCGAGCCGGCCCAGCGAGTGTCGAAGACCGTCACGCTGGTGGTCTGCGGTCGGGGGGGCCAAGCCGGCTCGCATCCGCGCTCGGCTATGGCGCAGAGCAGCTCACCGAGGCCGAACTCTTCGCCCGGCTCTCGGGCGAAGCGCCGGCACAGGCGGCAGCCCCAGTGCAAGCCCCGGCAGCACCAACTGGACAGGTAACGCATGTGGCACCGGCAGCGAGTCCGGCGGCACCTCCGACCACGGTGCCGGAAGCCCAGCCGCCACCAGCGGCTCAGACGAAGCTCTCCTCACCGGAGCCCGGGTGGTACCCCGACCCCCACCAGCGCCACCCGTGGAGGTTCTGGGACGGCGCGGTGTGGACGGCCATCATCTCGGCTGACGGCGAGACGTACACCGACCCTCTGGGGTAGCGAATCCGGCGCTGACCAGCACACCTGGTCCCGGACACGGGCCTGCCGGCACATGCCCGAAGTAGGTTCGTCGTAGGACACTGATCGCGAGGCGGAGCACGAGGACAGCCATGGACCCCACAGAGCCGGTACCCCCCGAACCACCGGTGACCCCGCCACCGGCGGGGTATCCACCAGTTCCGACCGGTTTGCCGGTCGCACCGAGTCCCAAGGAGCGGTGGTACGCCAAGAAGGCCGTCTGGATCCCTGCGGCCGTTGTCGTCCTGGTGGCCGCGGTCACCGGAGTGCTGCTCCAGGTGCGGACCTCGTCGAACCCGAGTGCGCCGGCCGGTTCGTCGAGCGCCACCACGGTCCCTGGGCAGGGGGCAGTCGGGACCGGGTACCTGGCCCACGCCTCGGACGGGATCGTCTTCATCCAGTGGACTCAGAGCGGCACCTCCGTCAGCGGGACCGCCCAGCTCGACACCCTCTCAGGGACCCCGCCGAACCAGACCGTCTCCACCAAGACCATCTCTGTCTCCGGTCAGATCCAGGGCTCGACGATCACCCTGAGCTTCGACGGCGGCACCGAGGTGTTCGGCACCCTGTCCGACGGTTCCTTCACGGTGAACTTCCCCCAGTCGGACGGTTCGCTGGGCCCGGTCACGTTCCATACAGCGACCGCCTCCGACTTCAACCAGGCCCTGGCAGCACTCCAAGGTGCCACCGGCTCGGTGAACAACCAAGCTGCTGCTGCCGACCAGCTGGCGGCGCAGAAGGCAGCCATCGACCGGGCATCCGCGGCTGTCAGCAACGACATCAACGGGCTGTCCCAGGACGTCAGCGGACTCACCGGCTCGCTCGGGTCGTACGGCAAGGACCTAGCCCAAGCCCAGACCGACCTGGCCGCCACCGCCAAGCTCGAGCAACAGGTCATCGGCGAGGCCCAGGGTGGCACCGCACAGGGCCAGGTGTGCTCCGATGCCTACTCGGTCGGCTCTGACTCCTACACGGTGAGCTCCGACACCTATTCGGTGTCTTCGGATGGCTCCAGCACCAAGAGCGACGCCACAACCGTCCGCAGCGACGTCGCCACCTTGCAGCAGGATTTCGCCGCGTTGCAGAGCGCCCAGTCGCAGCTGCCCTCCTATGCCGACGGTGCGCCCACCCAAGGCAGCGTGAACCAGGCGGTAGGGGCGGCCCAGCAGGCGCTCACCAGCGCGCTGGCCACCGCCAACGGCTACATCTCCCAGGCGAACGGCTACCAGGTGCAGGCCTACCAAGACGCCCAGGGCGCATCCCAGGCGGGGGACTGCTCGGCCCCGTCACCCCCGGACACCCAGCCCTCGATCTCATAGCACTGCGCACCGCTGCCCAACAGGGGGTGGTGCGCGGTGGTGCGGACCATTCCCTAGCCCGAACCATCGCCGGACGAGCGGCCGTAAACTGTCCTGACCTGGGCGGTTGCCCCTGCGCATGGGAATCGGACCCGGAGCATGTGAAATCGCAGGCCTGCACAATGGTTCGCCTGCGCAGGTGCACGCGCAATGGTCCGAGGATGACCGGGTTGCGTTTCGTGGCCTGCCCCGAACGGTGTCACAGGTGAGTGCTACTTTAGTGCCACATCGATCCGGACGAAGGTACGACATGACTCCATCGAGGGATGAGTTCGATACGCCCCTGGCGGGGCTGCCGGCCTCGGAGCGACAGGTCCTCGGTCAAACCCACATGGAGGCAGCCGTGGCGGAGGTGCGGTTCGTCTCCGATCGAACCGAGCTTCCCGAAGCGGAGGCCATCGAGATCTGGACTGCGCTTGGCTCCGACGAGTTCCCCGTCTTCGAGAAGTCGGCACTGAGCTCGCTGAACCTCACGGTGACCCCAGACGGCGCAAACAGCAGCACGACCCGACAGGAAGGATGGGTCGTCGCCACCCCCACCAGGGACCTGACTATCACGCTGCTCCCCGCCATGGTCATCGTCCAGACTTCGAGCTATCAGCGATTCAGCCTGAGCCTTGCCGACCCACTGGCTCGCGCGCTGCCAGCATTCGTGGATGCGACCAAGTCGAGCCTCGTCCAGCGCATTGGCCTGCGGTACATCAACCGGCTGTCGGCCACCGACGCATCTTCGCCGGGCTACTGGGCCGAACAGATCCAACCCGAGTTCGCTGGCCCGCTGCGCGGGATGCTTGGAGCACTGGTGCAGGGTGCCCATCAGCAGGTTCAGGTTCGACTCGACGAGACCGCCGGTGCTCGTATCCAAAGCGGTGTGTTCCGCGACGCAGGGACCGACGAGCGTTACAGCTTCTTGGTCGACCTTGACGTCTACCGGGAGCAGGCGATGCCGTTCGAGGCCACCAACTGCGCCAACGTCACAAGGCAGCTCAACCGCACAGCGCTGGCGCTGTTCTTCCAGGTGTTGGCTCCAGCGTTTGTCGAGGGACTTGAACCGCGCGTGGAAGAGGAGGTGCATTCGTGACCATCGCTGCTGCTCCGGACATCGGTACCACCCTTGGGACCTGGGCCCTTCGGCTACCTCAACTCCTCTGGGATAGGTGGGCCGCGCCTACGGCGGTGCCTCAGACCGAGACGATCACACCTGCGGTGGTGGAGACGCTGTCCGAATGGGGAGCACTCCCCAAGGTGGACGTCCCCCCGGAGCCTCGTGTCGTTGATCCCCCAACTGACCCGGTGGATGCCGTCGCATACCTGGTCCGGGTGTTGCAGATCCCGCAGGAGGAGGTGCTTGAAGCGGTCAAGGTCGCGCCACGCACGTTCTTCGGATGGAAGACGCATGGCCGCACGGCGCGTCCAGCGAGCCTGGGGTGCCTGTGGCCGATGGTGCAGGTGATGGTCAGCCTCGATGGGTCCCGGCGCGATCTCGCGGCATGGTTCCACAGCAGTCCGACCGCCCGAGACCGGTTCGCTGCCGGGGACCCTAACGGCCTCGCATCGGCTGACGCAGAGGATTCCTTCCGGTCAAGGCAGGCGGTCATGCCGGTCAGTCTTGTCGATGAGTGGGCGCCCCAGACTGCCGTTCGCCGGGCTCCGCGCCCGCGGCTTGTGTCCGACGAAGGACCCGAGGCATTGCTCGGACCGTCATCGGCTCGCCCGGACTCCTCCGATGTCTGACGGCGACCCGGCGAGTACCGAGTGGACGCCTGCGGATTGCACGCCGGCGAACTGGGACGGTAACTTGGACTCCCTGAATCGGTGGAAACAGGGCGATGTCGTACTCGACGTCCCCTTCTCGTGGATCATGCCGCCTGGCGAGGACCCCATCACGAATGCATTCAACCCGCAGAAGGAACCAGCAGCATTCCGGTCGGCCACCGCTCCGACAGTGTCGGTGGTGCTGTGTAGCCAGACGTGTGACATAGGAGCCGGTGGCCCAGGTTCGGTGCATCCGTTTGTCTTGGGCGCTCCACTGGTTCCCGGCCGTACCCTTGACGTCTCCACCCGCAGGCTGGCGAAGCAGTGGCGGACCGGCTACCTGCTGCCGGCCGCGCCCGATCCGACCTTTGTGCGCCCTGAGGCTGAGGGGTGGTTCGTCGACCTGCGGCTGATCATCCCAATCTCCAAGGGATTGCTGCTCGTCCGGAACCCTGTTGCTGGGTTCATCGAGACGGCGGGGCCACCCGGAGTGGGTGACCGCCGACAATCGGATGCCGGGCTACTTAGCTGGTTCGGCGAATCGGTGGGATTCAAGTTCCGCCGTCCGGCACTGCACTCGGCCCTGTCCGAAACCCTGCCGAAGATCATCGACGAGTACATCGCCAACCAACCTGGCGCTCAGGCATTCAAGAACACCGACCAAGTCCGGCTGGAGGTCATGGACGGGACGAGGCTCGACCCGAAGGCCATCCGCGTCCACGTGCTCGGGTTCGGTCCGTTTAGTGGCAACGATGAGCAGATGTGGCGAGGGTGGGAGAAACGTGGGAAGCCGGCGATGAAGGATGCCGGCTTCACAGTCCAGCCCACTGTCTTCGACTACGCCGCTTCGTTCCACTTCGACAAAGTCCGAAGGACTACGCCAATGGTGCTCAAACACATCGATTCGCGTGGTGGTGGGTGACGTCTCCGGCGGGAGAGCACAAACGCGGCCGTGGGGACCAAGTTCATCGAATCCAGACAGGCACAAACTGCCCTGACCTGGGTGTTTGTCCCTTCGTATGAAAATCCGGGGGCATCGATTGCGGAAGTCCCCATCGTCAGCGGCGGGGACTTCCTGCTGTCTGGAGGGAAGCGTAGGTCGAGGGTGTGACGGCACGGGGCGCCGCCCGAGCTGAGGCCGCGTGGGGAGCGGGACCCTGGTGCCCGGGCGTCGTCGACCACTTCGCCGCCCGATCCGGTGACAGCTGCTCACTGCCCGCACCGACAGCATGGACGATGTACAATGTCCGAGGGAAAAGGGGTGCATAGACCGTTTTCTCGGGTACAATGTACGTCATGGGCATCGATGACCTGGTACTTCGCGAGATGCACCGCGCGGCGGTCGACGCGGGACGCCCGGGCATCTCGGTGCCGTCGGCAGACCTGAAGCAGCTGGCATCGGTGGCCGGCAGCCCGTCAGCCGCCCAGGAGGCCATTCGGCGTCTCGCGGTCGCCGGCCGGGTCGCTCGCGTCCGCCGGGACCTGCTGGTCCTTCCTGACACCACCGGTCTCCTGGGTGTGGATCTGCCCGACCTCATCGACGTGGTGGCGACCCGCCCGTACCTCATCACCGCCGGGCGGGCCCTCGAGCACCACGGACTCACCGACCAGCACTTCTTCGGGGCCATCGTCTTGGTGACCGCTCGCCTCGAGCCGCTCCGCTTCCGCAGCCAGACCGCCACCTTCCTGGAGACTGACCCGACGAACATCTGGGGCTGGGAGGACGCCCCCGGCCCCTGCTATGCCCGCCCTGAACGGGCCATCCTCGACGTGCTCAACCACCCGCGGTACGCCGTGACACTCACGCAGGCCATCGACGCCCTTGTGCTTGCGGACTCCCGTGACCCGGCCTTCATCCGCCGGCTGCTGGATGCCGTGGTGTTCTCCGGGTCGCCAGCGGCTGCACGCCGCGTGGGGCTGGTCGTCGAGCGCTTCGTGGGACCACCAGCTGCCGCTCCGTTCCGGGACTGGATCGGGAAGAACCGTGCCCCGGTGCTCATGCGTCCCCGGGGGAGGAGGAGTGGCCACTTGGACGAGACCTGGCGGGTACTCGTCAACGCGTCGCTCGAGTCCGAGCGCGTGCGCTCGTGACCAATCGTCATCCCCAACGGAGGTGGGGCAGCGACCGCCAACTCACTGACCTCCTCGAGTCGCTGCCGGGCGGCATGGACATCGCGGTGCGCGACTTCGCACTGGTGACACTGGCCGCCCAGCTGTCGCGCAGCTTCCCTGGGCAGCTGGTCTTCAAGGGTGGTTTCGTCCTGCGCCACGTCCACGGCATCATCCGATTCTCCAGGGACGTTGACGCCACAAGGACCGATCCCGCCCGCCACAAGCTGGACAGCGACGAGATGGCCGAGGCCATCCGACAGGCCGGCATTCAGAACATCATCCGCTTCATCCCCCAGGAGCCTGCCACGGACTCGGCCCGAAGCCTTGACTTCGACGATGTTGCCGTGCGTGGTGAGTCCATCCCGGACGCCTCGGTCCAGGTGGAGATCAGCTATCGGGAAGAGGTCCTCGACCCGCCGGAACCTGCCCACGTCGGGGCACCGTTCTACGAGGACTTCGAGGTGCTGACCATGACCGTCCCCGAGATGGCGTCCGAGAAGCTCCGCACCCTCGCCCAGCGCATCCGTCCCACGGACCTGGCCGACCAGGCCGTCCTCCTCCAGCGCACACCGGAGCGGGATGATGGGCACATCGCCGAGCTGGCGGTGGTCAAGTTCGAGCAGGTCAAGGCGGGTCGGGCGAATCGCATCGACCGCATCCTCGAGCACCTCGCCGACATGGCTGAGACCTACGACATCGTGGTTCCCGGGCTGTTCCCTGAGGCACCCCCCTACCGCGAGGCCATGGACATCGTCTCGCCGAGACTCCGGAACCTGGTGCCGTAGGGCCGCCCAGCGCGCGCCGTTCGACCCGTTCACGCCCCGACCGCACCGGCCACCCGGATCCGCCGAGCCGGTTCCCGCCGGGTGGCGGTACGACGCTGCATTCGTGCTACTCGTCACCAAGATCCCGCAAGCCGTACTGTGTCCGCTGGTGACGGCGATCGCGGCGGGTCGGGGCCAGGACTACATCGTGCTGGCCGCCGACCGGTCGATCCGGCACTCTGTCATGCTGATCCCTGAGCTGGGGATACCAGGCCGGGCCGACGACAAGGTGAAAATACGGCAGACGGCCAGCTCCGTGTTCGTGACCATGGCGGGCTCCATCATGG
>JGI20133J14441_1002285_pt1 | contig 13726 bp, 10 predicted proteins | sample RS3BMetagenome_FD_14441 | JGI IMG/M metagenome (IMG submission 14441)
TCGGCTCGGTCAAGCATAGGCAACGCCACCCGGCCGGTCCGCTGCATCTCCACGATGCCGTAGGCACGGATGAGGTCCTCGAAGTCGTCGAGCTTGGACGGGGCACCGGCCAGCATGACCGTGAGCTGCTCCGGCCCGACGTCGACGATCCTTCCCTCGAACACCCCGACCAGCTGGATGACCTGGCCCCGCGAGTCGGGGCCGGCCTCCACGGTGGCGAGCAGCAGCTCGCGCTCCCGGGCGTGGGACGGGTCGAGCTCGCGGATGGAGACCACCGGGATCAGCTTGTCCAGCTGCTTCATGATCTGGTCCAGCGGGGCCGACTCCACGTCGACCACGATGGTGATGCGACTGAACCGCGGGTTGTCCGACGGCGCGACCGCCAGGCTGAAGATGTTGTAGCCGCGCCGGCTGAACAGGCTGGCGACGCGGGCCAGGACCCCGGACTTGTTCTCCACCAGCACGGTCAGCGTGTGGTGGCGCTTGTCGGTGCCGTACATGCTCACGACGGGCCACCGCCCAGCAGCGACGGGTCGACCATGATGTCGTCGTTCGAGGCCCCGGCCGCCACCATCGGGAAGACCTTCTCGAAGGCGTCGGTGCGGAAGTCGACCACGACCGGGCGGTCGTCGATCGAGTTGGCCTTGTCGATCGCCGTGGCGACGTCGTCCGGCGACTCCACCTTGATGCCGACGCACCCCATGGCCTCGGCCCAGCCGACGTAGTCGGGCAGGTCGGGCGAGAGGTAGACCTCGGAGTAGCGCTCCTCGTAGAACATCTCCTGCCACTGGCGGACCATGCCGAGGTAGGCGTTGTTGAGGATGGCGATCTTGACCGGGATGCGCTCCGAGCTGGCGGTCACCAGCTCCTGGGCGGTCATCTGGAAGCAGCCGTCGCCGTCGACCGCCCAGACCATCTTGTCCGGACGGCCGACCTTGGCCCCGATGGACGAGGGGACGGCGAACCCCATCGTCCCGAGCCCGCCCGAGTTGACCCAGGTGTAGGGGTGGTCGAACTGCCACCACTGCGAGGCGAACATCTGGTGCTGGCCGACGCCGGACGCCACGATGGTGTCGTCCGGGGTCAGGTCCCGCAGCTGCTCGACCACGAACTGCGGCTTGAGCGGGCCGGCCCCGGGCTGCTGGTCGTAGACCAGGGGGAACCGGACCTGCCACTCCCCCAGCTGGGACCGCCACGGGGCCAGGCGCTCGCGGGGGAATCCGTCCGCGAACGAGCCGGGATCGGCCGGGGCGCCGGGGACCGCGTCCGACGGGGCGCCGCCCCTGCCGCCCCGGGTCGACTCCGCGTGCGGGAGCCCGAGTGCCCCCAGCGCCAGCAGCAGCTCCTCGATCACCAGGCGGCAGTCGCCGGCGATGGCCACGTCGGCGTGCCGGACCTTGTCGTGCTCGGCCGGGTCGATGTCGACGTGGATGACCTTGGCCCCGGGGGCGAACGCGTTCACCCGACCGGTCACCCGGTCGTCGAACCGGCTGCCGAGGGCGATCAGGAGGTCCGACTTCTGCATGGCCGTGACCGCCGTGTAGTTGCCGTGCATGCCGGGCATACCGAGGCACAGCGGGTGCGAGTCGGGGAAGCAGCCACGGGCCATCAGCGTGGTGACGACCGGGATCCCGGTCCGCTCGGCCAGCTCGCGGAGGGCATCGGCGGCGCGGGCCTTCAGGATGCCGCCGCCGGCGTAGATGACCGGCCGCTCGGCGGCCAGCAGCAGTTCGGCCGCCTCGCGGATCAGGGCGGGGTCGCCCTCGGTCACCGGGTGGTAGCCGGGCAGGTCGAGGTCGTCCGGCGTCGGCCAGTACCACTCCATCGTCGACTGGGCGATGTCCTTCGGGATGTCGATGAGCACCGGGCCGGGGCGTCCGGTGGTGGCGACGTGGAACGCCTCGGCCACGATCCGGGGGATGTCGTCGACATCGGTGATCAGCCAGTTGTGCTTGGTGATCCCCATGGTGATGCCGGTGATGTCGCTCTCCTGGAACGCGTCCGTGCCGATCGAGGTGGTCGCCACCTGGCCGGTCACCACGACGAGCGGCGTCGAGTCCATGTAGGCGTCGGCCAGCGGGGTCACCACGTTGGTGGCACCGGGGCCCGAGGTGGCGATGGCCACGCCCGGGCGGCCGGTGACCTGGGCGTAGCCCTGGGCCATGTGGCCCGCGCCCTGCTCGTGGCGGACCAGGATGTGGCGGATCGACGAGTCGAGGATCGGGTCGTAGACCGGCAGGATGGCGCCGCCGGGAAGGCCGAACATGACCTCCACGTGCTGCATCTCGAGGCTCTTGATCAGGGCCTGTGCTCCGGTGAGTTCCATCGGGTGCTCCCTTGTCGGCGATGGTCGGTGGGTGACGGTTCGGCTGCGGTCGGTGGTGCGGTGCCCCCGGCCGGTCGCCGGTGGGCGGACATGAAAACGACCTCCCGTTCGGGAGGTCGGAAAGCGCACGGCGAGGATGACGTCGCGTGCGCTACGAGACGGGTACCAGGAGGCCGGCGGTCAGGGGGGTGGCGTTCATGGTCCCTACATTCTTGCACGCCGACGGGCCCAGGACAAGCCCGCCGTGCACCGGCCGGCCGGCGCCCGCCCCTCCCCTACGGCTCGGTGACCGCGCCGCGCTCGGCCCCGGTGACCAGCCGGGCGTACTTGGCCAGCACCCCCGTCGTGTAGCGGGGGGCCGGGTGCTTGAGACCGGCCCGCCGGCGCTCGAGCTCGGCCTCGTCGACATCGAGGTCGATGGTGTGCCGCTCCACGTCGACCACGATCCGGTCACCGTCGGCCACCAGCGCGATCGGGCCCCCGTCGACCGCCTCGGGGGCGACGTGGCCGATGCAGAAGCCGTGGGTGCCCCCCGAGAACCGGCCGTCGGTCACCAGGGCGCAGTCCGCCCCCCGGCCGACGCCCTTCATGGCACCGGTGATGGCGAGCATCTCGCGCATCCCGGGCCCGCCCTTGGGGCCCTCGTAGCGGATGACCACCATGGTGTTCGGCTCGATGGAGCCGGCCAGGATCGCCTCCATCGCCTTGTCCTCGCCGTCGAACACGCGGGCGGTCCCGTCGAAGGTCAGCTTGTCGATTCCGGCCACCTTGACCACGGCGCCCTTCGGTGCCAGCGATCCCTGCAGCACGGCGATGCCGCCCTGGGCGTGGATCGGGTCGGAGAGCTCGTGGACGACGTCGCCGTCGGGCCGGGGCGGGTCGAGGTCGGCCAGGTTCTCGGCCATCGTCCGTCCGGTCACCGTCATGCAGTCACCGTGGAGGAGACCGGCCTCCAGGAGCTGGGCCAGGACGACCGGGACGCCGCCGATCCGGTCCAGGTCGGACATGTGGTACTTCCCGTGCGGCTTGGTGTCGGCCAGGTGGGGGACCCGGGCGGCCACCTTGTTGAAGTCGTCGAGGGTCAGGTCGACCCGGGCCTCGTTGGCGATGGCCAGCAGGTGGAGCACGGCGTTGGTCGATCCCCCGAGCGCCATGACCACCGCGATGGCGTTCTCGAACGCCTGCTTGGTCAGGATCTGGCGGGGCCGGATGCCGGCCCGCAGGAGCTCCACCACGGCCCGGCCCGACGCCTCGGCGGCGTCGTCCCGCCGGCGGTCCACGGCCGGCGCCGACGAGCTGCCCGGCAACGACATGCCCAGCGCCTCGGCCACCGACGCCATGGTGTTGGCGGTGAACATCCCGGCGCACGAGCCCTCGGTGGGGCAGGCGTTGTGCTCGATGAGCGACAGCTCCTCGTCGGAGAGGGCGTCGACGGCGTTGGCGCCCACGGCCTCGAACACCGACGTGATGTCGATGGCCCGGTCGCGGACCCGGCCGGGGAGGATCGACCCGCCGTAGACGAAGACGCTGGGCAGGTTCAGCCGGGCGGCGGCCATCAGCATGCCCGGCAGCGACTTGTCGCACCCCGCCAGGGTGACCATGCCGTCGAACCGCTCGGCGTGCATGACGGTCTCGACCGAGTCGGCAATGACCTCGCGGCTCACCAGCGAGGCCCGCATCCCCTCGTGCCCCATGGAGATGCCGTCGGACACGGCGATGGTGACGAACTCGAGCGGGAACCCGCCCGCCCCGCGCACGCCGTGCTTGGCCTGCTGGGCCAGGCGGGCGAGCGGCATGTTGCAGGGGGTGACCTCGTTCCACGACGACGCCACCCCGATCTGGGGCTTGCCCCAGTCGTCGTCGCCCATCCCGACGGCCCGCAGCATGGCCCGGGCCGGCGCCCGGGTCGGGCCGTCGGTGACCGCGAAGCTGCGGGGCTTCATGCCCTCGAGGGGCTGCTCGGACGGATCGCCAACATTGGTGCTGTCGCTCATCGAACCATCGTACGGCGCGCGCCGCACCTGTGGATGCAGACATCCGGCGGCGGCCGCCGCTGGTCCGGCCGGAATACAGTCGAGGGATGACTCCCGATGCCCACCACCGCCCCGGGCCGGGCCCGCGGTGACCGGCCCCCACGACGGGGCCTTCGGGCCCGACGACCTGGACGCGCTGTGCGCGTTCTTCGAGGTCCACGGCTTCGCCACGCTGCGGGGCGCCGTCGGGGAGGACGAGCTTGCCGCCGTCGCCGCCGAGCTGGCCGAGGCCCAGGAGCTGCTGGTGGCCGGCGCGCTGGACACCCGGCACGCCACCGGCATCCTCGACGCGCCCGACGCCGTCATCGACGGTCACCCGTTCGCCCACTACGTCTGCTTCGCCACCCGGGCCTCGGCCCTGGCCGACCGTCTGGTCCACCTCCCCCCGCTGGTCGAGGTGGGCCGGCGGCTGCTCGGCCCGGATGCCTGGCTCCTCGACTACGAGCAGTTCGGCATCGTCTACCAGGACGCACGCCCGGGACCGGGATCGGCCTACTCGCGCATCGGCTGGCACACCGACCACCAGTCCGGCCCCCACCTCGACGTGTGGCCGGCGGTGGCCTTCACCGTCCACGTCGACCCCACCTCGCCGGCCAACGGCTTCCTGCGCGTGCTGCCCGGCAGCCACCGGGGCGGCACCGACGGGATCCCGCCCGGCTTCGAGCGGGTCCCCGGCGAGATCGCCGTCTACCAGGAGCGGGGTGACGTGCTCTTCCACCACGCCGACCTGTGGCACGCGGCGGCCCGGGCGACCGACGACGGGGCGGGGGCCGTCCGGCGCCACCTGCGCGGCAGCTGGCACGGCGGCAGCCGGCTGCCGGTCGGCCACGGCACCGACGACTTCGTCAAGAACGCCCGGCGCTGACGGCGTCCGGCTCCGCTCCGCTCGTCGCGGCGACGGTACAGTCGGCGCCATGCACCTCTACACCGCGTACCTGGGCGGCCCGCTCGACGAGGGGCGGATGGGCGAAGGGCACGAGGTGGTCCTGGTGGTCGCCGCCGACCGGCGCGACGCCGCCGCCCGGGCCCTGGCCAAGTGGCGGGGGGCGCCGCCCGGCCACCTCGACGCGCTGGTGCGGGTCGAGCGTGTCGATGGGCACGAGGTGGTCCTGTCCGAGGTCGGCGGCGACGACGTGCTCGACGGCGAGACCTTCAATTGAGCCGGTCGGGCGCGCAATCGAGCCGGTCGGGCGCGGGCGGATGAGCGCGGGTGAGTCGGGCGGGGAGGCGGCGGTCGGCGGGACGGCCGAGCGCAACGTCCTGGGCGGGCCCCTCGAGCCGTGCAGCACCGACCCGATGACCGGCTTCTACCGCGACGGCTGCTGCTCGACCGGGCCGGAGGACCTCGGCAGCCACACCATCTGCGCCGTGGTGACCCCGGAGTTCCTCGCCCACCAGCGGTCGATCGGCAACGACCTGACGACCGCGGTGCCCGCCTACCGGTTCCCGGGGCTGCGGCCGGGCGACCGCTGGTGCGTCACGGCCGCCAACTGGCTGCGGGCCCACCACGACGGCGCCGCCGCCTTCGTGGTGCTGGCCTCCACCCACGGGCGTGCCCTGGAGATCGTGCCGCTCGACGTGCTCCAGCGCTACGCCGTGGACGTGCCGGCCGGCCCCGGCGGGCTGTAGGGACCCAAGTCGGCGGCCGGAGGTCGCCCTCGGCCCTCGGCCCCGGCCCCACCGGGCGGGCTCTCTAGGATGTGCGGCCGGGGGCGGTACGTCCGGTGCCGAATCCCCGTCGTGGCGGGGTGCCCCTCCACGAGGAGGAGGAGGACCATGCGCACACGACTGACCGAGCTCCTGGGGATCGAGCATCCGGTGATGCTGGCCGGCATGGGTGGGGTGAGCTACCACCAGCTGGCCGCCGCCGTGTCCGAGGCCGGCGGCATCGGCACGCTCGGGGCGGCGACGATGGACGGGGCGACCATGGACGCCGAGATGGCGGCCATGCGCCACCTCACCGACAAGCCGTGGGGCGTGGACCTGCTCACCGCCATGCCCGGGGACATGGCGGCCCAGGTCCAACGCATCGTCGACGCCGGCGCCCGGATCTTCGTGGGCGCCCTCGGCGTGCCACGCGAGGTGATCGAGCTCTGCCACGACGCCGACGTGCTCGTGGTGAACATGTGCGGCCGCGTCCACCACGCGGTGGCCGCCGTCGAGGCCGGCTGCGACCTGGTGGTCGCCCAGGGGACCGAGGCCGGGGGCCACACCGGCCGGGTGGCCACCCTGCCGCTCGTCCCCCAGATCGTCGACGCGGTGGGCGACCGGGTGCCGGTGGTGGCGGCCGGCGGGATCGTCGACGGCAGGGGGCTTGCCGCCGCCCTCGCCCTCGGCGCCGACGGCGTGTGGCTCGGCACCCGGTTCATCGCCACCCCCGAAGCCCGGGTCTCCCTCGGCTACCACGACGCCCTGCTGGCCGCCGACGAGAGCCGGACGACCGTCAGCCGGGCCTACAGCGGCAAGCCCATGCGCGTGCTCGCCAACGCGTACACCGAGCACTTCGACCGCCACCCCGACGAGCTGGTGCCCTTCCCCGAGCAGCTGCTGCGGTCGATCACCGGCGGGGTGCTCCACCTGCCCACCGGCCCGGACGACCCCGACGTCGACCCGGCGCGGGAGTGCTACCCGACCGGCCAGGGCGTGGGCGCCATCGAGGAGCTGGTGCCCGCCGGCGAGCTGGTGGGGCGCATCGTGGCCGGGGCCGAGGAGGCGCTCCGGCGGGTGGACCGCCTGCGCTGACCCGGCACCCCGGTCGTCAGGCCTGGTTGCCCTCGGCCTGGTAGGCGCGGCACGGCTCGCCCCGCAGGGTGCCGCAGGCGGGCAGGGTGGCCGGGGCGGTCACACCGGGGACCACGTTCACGACCAGGGCCGAGGCCGCCGACCTCCCGAGCCCGACCGTCGCCGTCTGGCCGTGGTCGAGGGTGGCGAACTCCCACGACGGACGGTCGCCCCCCGGGGCGGACAGGACGACCCGGAGCTCGGTGCCGGCCCGGAAGGTGTGGACGATCGGGTCGATCGGGACCTTGACCAGCGTGTAGTGGGTCGCCGACAGGTTCCGGGCGTTCGAGCCGAGGTAGGTCGGCGCCGTGGAGAGCCGGGTCGACGACTTGAGGTCGACCTGGTTGGAGCTGCGCAGGAACCCCGACGTCACGTACTCCTCCTGCGAGGCCGACGGCCGGACCTCGGTGACGGTGGCCTGGAGGTCCACCACGGGGGCGGGCGACGACGTCCACAGGTCGAGGGTGGCCGGGCCGACGATCGTGGTGTCGGTGGCGAACGGGGTGGTCTGGAAGGCGATCCCGTCCGCCGCCGGCACCGTCGTCCAGTTCCAGGGCGGTGCCGCCGCCCAGGCGTTGGCGCTCGAGGCCAGGCTGGTTGCCGGCCGGACGCCCGGGTCGAGCGTCACCGATGCGCTGCCGGCAGTCGTCGGGGCCTTCGGCTCCAGCGAGCCGCCGGCACCGAGAAAGTACGTCCTCGTGGTGCCGGCCGCCGGCCACTGGCCGAACCCGGCCGAGTAGGTGGCCTGGGGGTCGCCGGCGCCGACCGGCCCGGCCCCGCTGTCGAAGAGCACCCGCACCCGGGGTGTCTGCTGGGCGAACTGGGCGCGGGCGCTGTGCAGGTTCGCCGCCTCGGTGAAGCGGACCGCCGGCAGCGGCGCCTGGGCCGTGGTCTTCGCCGCGAAGCCGGTGAACGAGTCGAGGATCAGGTTGGCGAGCGGGCCCGGTGTCGTCGGCACCTTGTCGGCCACGTACAGGTCGAGGAACTCGAGCCACCGGCTGATGGTCTGCGGGTCGGTCGAGTCGATGTGCCCACCGTTGACCATGTTGGCGTAGACCGGCGTCGAGGCGGGCAGCGCCCGCAGCAGGGCCGGCCACTGCGGGCCGGTCTGCTCGTCCTGCAGCGCCCCGGACACGAACACGGGGACGGTGATGTGGGTCGCCCACATGCTCATCGAGCGGCGGTCGAGCAGCGCGGGATCGCGCCCCGGACCGGTGCCCGGCGCCACCAGCTGCGGCCCGACCAGGGACGACAGTGACTCCGACTGACCGTGGAGGGCCTGGTTGGCCAGGCACGTCGACGAGGTCCCGCCGTCGGCGGCCAGCTCCGCGTCGATCTGGTAGTAGGTCCAGGGCTGGCCCACCTTGGCCACCGGGGTGGTCGCCAGCGGGGCCAGCGTCGCACCGGCCAGGACGGCGGCGGGCTTGGCGTCGTCGATGCGTTCGCCGATCCATCCGGCGGCGAAGCCGTCGTTGAAGATGCCCCCGGGATAGCCGGTGGAGAAGAGGTCGTCGGTCGGGCTCATCGGGGCGATGGAGGCCAGGCCCGGTGGGTCGGTCCCCGCCGCCGGGAGCTGGGACAGGCCGGAGTAGCTGATCCCCACCATCCCCACCTTGTGGTGCGCGACCCAGTCCTGGTGGGCCACGATCTCGATGGCGTCGTAGGCGTCGTAGTCGGACGGGTAGCCGAGGAGGTCGTAGGCGCCTCCCGAGCAGCCGGTCCCCCGCATCTGCAGGCTGACGGTGGCGAACCCGGCCACCCGTGCGACGAGTGCGCCGACGTCGGTCGCCCCGTCGGGCGCCAGGTTCGGGTCACCGCACGTGGTGCAGTTGGTGTGCGTGGCCTGGGCCAGCAGCGCGGGGATCGGGTCGGTCGGCCCGGCCGTGCCGTAGCCGGAGTACTCGATCACCGTGGGGCACGGGGCCGCCGAGCTGCACGTCGAGCCGTAGGGGTAGCGCACCGTGGCCGCCAGCCGGGTGCCGTCGCGCATGGTGAGGTAGTTGAGGCCCTGGTGCATCGCTTGTCCGGTGTACAGCGTCGAGTTGGTCGCCGGGTCGGCGCCGGGCGCCAGGACCGCGAAGGTCCCCGTCCTCGCTCCGCTCGTGGTGTCGTGCCAGGCGTAGCCGGAGCCCGGGGCCAGGTTGCGGACGATCAGCGAGCCGAGCGCGTCCGCCCGTCCCGGGTTGGTGGCGTTGGCCACCGGCGAGCCGTTGCGGACCAGGGTGACCGAGTCACCCGGTGCGGCGCCGGTCAGCCACGCCTCGTCCACCGAACCGTTGCCGTGCAGCCCCGAGCCGGCGGAGGACGACGAGGCGCCGGCCGGCGGGGCGGCCACCGCCAGGGCCGGACCGAGGAAGGCCAAGGCGGCCACGGCGGTGGCCAGCCCCCGGTACGTGCGGCGATTCCGACTGCGCATGCTGCTCCCCCTGTGTCCCTCGCGGGCGTCCTGTGGCCCCCCGGGAGATGGACCTCCCGGCGCCGTGCCTGCAGATCTTGCCATCACCGGCGGCGGTGCGGGTGCGCGCCGGCGTCGGCGGGTGTCGGACGGCGCCGGTCGGGCGCAGCCGGGACCGGTCCGCCGGGGCCGCCCCCGACGATCGGTGCGTTCAGCGGACTCCCGCCCTGGGAACCGGCGTAGGTGGCGACACCGTAGGTGAACACTCCCCCCTCCGAGGCGGTCAGCCAGTAGCCACCACCGTCGAGGCTCGGGGCGATCCCCACGACGGGCTTGTTCAGATAGGTGCCGCCGGCCGAGCCGGCGAATAGCGCTCTTGGATAGGAGGACATGCCCCGTCACAGCTGGCCCGGTAGGGGCGCTGGTCGAGCTGACTGGTGACTCATGTGCCGTCAGGATGGCCACCTAGACCTCGACCACCACGGTGCCGCCACCCGGGACGCCCGTGCAGGGGGTGACCGACGTGACGATGGGTCCGGCAACGTAGTTGAGCTGGTCCGTCGAGGGAGTGACCACCGACTCACCAGCCGGGCTATTCACCCGGACGTAATCGGCCCGGGTCCCGGGAGGGCCACCGCCTGGATTGAGATGGGGGTCTGGCTGGTGCAGCTCACTGCCGGCGTGCCGCCGATGGCCGCCGCTCAGGGGTCCGCTAGCGGGGTGCGATGCTTCGCACCACCGAACCCCCTCCGGGCAGTCCGAAGTTGGGGAGTACCGCGCTGATCGATCCCATTCCGATGATCGGCATGGAGGCCAGGGTGGGTGACGGACTCTGCAGAGGGATCGGTGCTGCAACGGCGGAGGCCGGTGGTGGGAGCGCGGCCGGCCAGCCGACGACCGGGACGGTGAAGGGTTGCCGCCGGGGTTGATCTGAGTGTGTGCGTCGAACTCGGACTGGGTCCAGTTGATCGTTGTGCCTGGACCGCTGGTCGTCAGAGTCACGGTGACGCCGGGGAAGACCAACGCGGACGCTGCGGTGAACTGGAGAACGGTCGGCGTCCCGATCTGCAGGTAGGGCGCCGGGGTCCTCCTGGGGAAGGACGTTCCCGAATAGGTACCCGGACGAGTTGGGAAGGACGGTGCCCTCGGCATTTGTCGTTCAGCCCGACGACGCAGTTGTCGCGCGGTAGCTGACTGTCCGAGGAGGCGCCGAGGCCGCACCACCGGAAGGGGTCAACGACACCGAGCCGGCGGGGAGCGCGACCACATACGTGGTGCCCGCGCTAACCGGGTAGTACTGCACGGCGTAGCCGATGCAGGTCACCGGGACAGCCGGGTTCGAGGTGGGAACCACCTTGCCGTTGCTCGCACTCGTGAAGGTGAAGTTCGACCTTTGGACAACCGAGTCTGCCGACGAGGACCGGTTGGACGAGAGCGCCACAGCGGCATACCCGGTCGGGCTGGTCGCGGGGCGGCGATCCTTCCCCTCCGCACGGTCTCCCGTGTCACCAGAGGTGGCGACCAGACCTTCGGCGGGCCCCTCCACCGCGCTCGCTTTGCCACGGCACCGCGGCGACTCGGGTCCGGGCCGGCCCCTATCGACGCGGCGCCCCGGATCGGGGCCCGGAACCGGTCACGGTCACCGGAGTGGTCGAGCACGGCTCCGGGTTCGGGGCCCGGTGCTCAGGACGGGAGGTGTCCACCACGTCCGGCTGCGCTCGTTCAACCCAGGGTGGACGGGACCGCTGACGTCGCCCCCGGGATCGTCGTCGGCGGGCTCGACGGCGTGCGGGGCACTGCGATCCGCACCGCGGTGATCGTGGACCCGGTCAAGGTGCCCCGGACCACGATGGCGTCGCCCACCGCGAATTGGGATGCGCTGGACGGGGAGACCGCCGTCCCGAATCTGGTCGTCGGCGTCAGGGTCACCGTGACCGCCCGACCCCGTGGGGTCACGACGTTCCACGTCGACGCCGACTCGGCCGTGATCTGCCCCCGGATGCCCCGGAGCTTGTCGGCCGGGGCGACGACGGGTGTCCCGGCGACGGGAGGCGGACTCGGCGACGCCGCGGCGGGCGACGCCGGGGCAGGCGACGCCGCCGAGGAGCCGGCACCCCCGCCGTCGAAGGCGAAGCCGATCCCGGTCCCGGCCAGGAGTGCGACGACGACGGCACCGATCTCGACGGGCAGTCGATGGGACCCCGCGAAGTCCGTCAGGCGGGACCGTGCGGTGCGCCTGGGCGGCGCGCCGGGTGCCCGGGGATCCGGCGGGGGCAGGTCGACCGGGACGAAGCTGGGATACGGATCGGCCGGTCCGTAGTCGGGTCCGACGTCCCGTCCGCTACCGGGTCCTTCGGTCATGGTGGTGCTCCTTGTCGCGGTCGGGGGGCCGGTGGGTCGGCCGTCGGGCAGAGGGAGGTCGGATGGTCCCGTGTCCATGGGGGGTGGACCGGGCGTCGGGCCCGTGCCGGATCGGTCCGTGCCCCGCCGGCCCCCGGCTCACAGGAAGGGCAGGGCCGGAAAGGATCCCTGGAGGAAGGAGGACGGGTCGACGCCGACCACCTGGCCCAGCACGGTGGCATACACGGAGCGGAAGTCGGTCGTGTAGACGGCATTGCCGTCCGACAGCTTGGCGAGGTCGGGTGGCTGCCCGTACCAGCCGCCCCTGACCGGCGGGCCGGCGGCGAATACCGCGTTGGCCCACCCGTGGTCGGAACCGCCGCTGGCATTGCCTCCCACCCGTCGACCGAACTCGGTGTAGACGACCACGACGGTGCCCCGACCCTTCGGGTCGTGCGCCATCGCCTCGACGAAGGCCGACACCGCGGTGTCGAGTTCGCTCAGCAGCGCCTTCTGGGTGGGGGCCTGGTCGGTGTGGGTGTCGAACCCGCCGAGCTCGCAGCTGTAGACCTGGCTCGACGCGCCGGCCAGGATCAGGTTGGCCACCAGGCTGAGCTGGGTGGCCAGGAGTCCGGCGCCGGCCCGTCCCCCACCCCCTTGGGCGATGGCCAGACCTTGCGGCGCGCCTGGCGCCGTGCCGCCGGCCGACCGCAGGTGGAGCGGGTCGGTGGTCGCCGAGCGGTCCAGGATCGGACCCAGTTCGGTGTGGACCTGCAGCAGCTCCGACCCCGACTGCGCCGCCTGGCCGAGGAGGACGGCGTCGTTGTGGTCGCTGCCGGCCAGGGCCGCGTAGAGAGCCTGCTCCTCCGGCGCCCCGGGCAGGACCAGCCGGCCGGCCGGAACCGTCACGCCCTGGACCGTGTCCCCGGTGAGCACCACCGGAAGGGTCGGGCCGATGCCGACCGCCCGCAACGGGCTGCCCGGGGTGCGGTCCAACCAGCGTCCGATCCAGCCGGTGCTCTCCGACCCGGACGGCACGGCACTCTGCCAGACGTCCATCGACGCGAAGTGGCTGAAGTTCGGATCGGCGAACCCGACTCCTTCCACCACGGCCAGCTGCCGGGCGTCCCACAGCTTCTTGAAGCCGGGCATCGACGGATGGAGCCCGAACCCCTCCCCCAGCGGGAGCACCGTGGACGGGTCGATGGCCAGAGGGCCGCGCGCCGGTGCGTAGGCGGGGTCCTGGTAGGGGATGACGGTGTTCATGCCGTCGTTCCCGCCGTAGAGGGTGACCAGCACGAGGCGCCCGTCGGGCACCGCACCGCCCACCGGCGACGACGCCCCGAACAGCCCGTCCCAGGCCCGGGGTCCGAGGGCGGCCCCCAGCATGCCGGCGGTGGCCATGCCACCGGCCAGGGCCAGGAACCTCCGACGGCTCATGTCCGGGCGACCGGCGCCGACGGTCGGGTCGGAGTCGGTGCGGCCCCCGAGGGCCGTCGGCGAGCGCTGCGGATCGGTGCGGTGGTCAGGCATGGCACACCTCGGTTGGTGACGTACGCATCTAGTTCGTGACGTACTCGGGCGAATTGAGGGCCAGGGTCATCAGGGTCACCGGGTCGCCGGACGCCCGGGCGAGCGACGCGGCGGTGGTGCTCGACCATGTGGGGATCGACAGGAGCCCGGCCGCGGCCTCCACCCGCGAGCCGGGCGCGACGTCCGCCACCGGCGAGAGGTCGGCCACCCGGCACAGCGCTCCGGCGAACCGCCACCGGGCCAGGGCGGCCGAGGTGGACAGCCAGTACTGGTTCTGGGCCCACCCGCCGACGCTCGGCGGGTCGAAGAGGACCTGGC
>JGI20133J14441_1002294_pt1 | contig 13665 bp, 14 predicted proteins | sample RS3BMetagenome_FD_14441 | JGI IMG/M metagenome (IMG submission 14441)
CCCCGCCGTATTTCGCCGAAAGCATGAGGCGCTCGTGGACGTTGCGGAGGCTCGCACGCATGCGTGCGTTGTCGGTCGATGCGCTCGCCCCGATCCTGCGGTAAAGGTAAAGCTCTTCCGGCACGTGCGCTGTGCGGAAAAAACGCGCCACGCGCAGCGCGAAATCGTAATCTTCCCCGGAGCGCAGGAGTGGGTCAAAAAGGCCGGCGCAGGCGATCGCCCTGCGCGCGATGACCGAAGTGCCGCAAAGGAAGCCACCGCGCTCCAGCATCTCGGTGTATGTGCCGACCGCGAAGCACTCGTACCCGGGGCCAATGTCAGCACCAACCGCGTCGATCCGTCTGAAGGAGGTATGGCAATACCCGATATCGGGATCGCATCTCATAATCGCCACCTGCTTCTCCAGCTTCGTGGGCAGGAAAATGTCGTCGGCATCGAGGAAGGCAATGTAGTCGCCGGAGGAATTCATGATGGCGTTATTCCGCGCGGCGGAAACTCCCCGGTTGGGTTGGCGAATCAAGCGGACTCGCGGATCCATTTTTTCCACGCGAGACAAATCCTCCGCCGAGCCGTCGTCGACTACAATACATTCCCAATCAGAGAATGTTTGCGCAACAACCGATTTGACGGCCTCATCGAGGTACGGACCGGGGTTGTACGCTGGAACTATGACGGATACCTTCGGCATTGCTACTCCCAAAACGGGGGAAACAGTCAGGGGCGCGATAATCGGATCCGCCGCCGGATCAGGCGGTTCGGTTCCCATGTCGGAAATCAAACTGCGGAAGCACCAATCCAAACCGCATGAGGCTTTCCGGGACGGCCGCCGAGTAAGGCAGGACGTCTGAGACGTTAAGCGCGGCCGCCTGCGTAAATTCGTCGACTGTTCCGGCATTGTAAAGGAAAAAATCCAGATAATATTCACCCGGCTTGAGCCACGGAAAACGCAATATCAGCTCTCCGGCGAACTTTTGCGCGTCGATGCTGACGCCGAGAAGCATTGAGTCACAATGTAATATCTCGACCCCGCTGCTGTTGCGGATGTGGCAGGAAACGCGGACCGGGGCAGCAGCGGCTGATCGGCGTTCGACCGTGAATTTTATTACCTTTTCTTCGCCGCAGGTGAAAAATTCTTTGGCGGGCGTCACGCTGGTAAAGCGGTATTCACCGGTGCCGGGGCGGCGTTGCGGGTCTATCGCTGCGCTTTGGGCATTTTTGAAACTCTTCATGTAATGTTCAATGGCCGTGGGAACATCACCGGCGAATGTGCGGATGCCTTTTTCCAGATACATGGCTTTGTTGCACAGCACAGCCACCGATTGCATCTGGTGGCTGACAAACAACACAGTGCGGCCACTTTTGCTTACATCCTGCATTTTACCCAGGCATTTGCGCGTGAATTCCGCGTCCCCCACGGCCAGGACTTCATCGACAATTAAAATTTCCGACTCCAGATGGGCCGCCACGGCAAAGGCCAGGCGGACGTACATGCCCGAGGAATAGCGTTTCACGGGGGTGTCCAGGAACTGCTCTACGCCGGAGAAATCGACAATGGCGTCAAAGTGTTTGCGGATTTCCGGTTTTCTCATGCCCAGGATGGCGCCGTTGAGGTAAATGTTTTCTCGGCCCGTGAGTTCCGGGTGAAAGCCCGTGCCCACTTCCAGCAGGCTGCCCACGCGGCCATGGAGGTGGATTTCCCCTTTGCTGGGTTTGGTGATGCGGCTTAATATTTTCAGCAGGGTGCTTTTGCCCGCCCCGTTGCGGCCAATAATGCCGACAACATCACCGCGATTCACATCAAAGGTTATGTCATTTAACGCCCAGAAAAGTTCCTTTTGTGGGCGGGTAAACGGGTGCATAACGCGGTGGAGCACGGTTTCCGCGAGGGTAACGTGATCCGAAGCGTTATGCCGGATGATGTAGGATTTGGCGATGGAAATGGCACGGATGGCTATGTCGGACATGTTAAGAATCCAGAAGCAAGAAGACACAAGACAGAAGACACGTTCAGGGATCAAGAATCAAGAATCAAGAAGACAGAAGCAAGAAGATAAGGATTCCGAATTCCTTCTGGATTCCGGATTCTGGCTTCTGGATTCTGACCCCTGACCGCTTTACCGATCCGCAACAATGGCGGAGCGGTAACCGTGGAGCAGGCGGCCAACTTCCTGACAGCTTTCTCATAGCGTTTCCTTCTTCAGGTGTCCCAAGTCGTTGGCCAATATCAGGTAATAACGGCACTCCTCCAGGGACCCCTCGGCAATGTTGAGAAACCTCGCCTTTTCCGGCTTGCTTTGTTTGCCAAACCCCTCGGCGATATTCGCCGGGATGGAAACAGCGGCGCGGCGGAACTGGGAAGTCAGGCCGTAAAGCTCGTCTTTCGGGAATGCCCGCGTAGCGGCGTAAATCTTCAGCGTAAAGGCGTGCGCCTTTTGCCAGACGATGAGGTCCTGAAAGCACGAGGCGGCCATTCGCATGGGGTATCCTTTCAAAAGAAGAAGTTAAAGAAGCAAGAATCAGGAAGACAGAAGCAAGAAGTTTAGGATTCCGGCCTTCTTCTGCCTTCTGGCTTCTGGCTTCTGGATTCTGGCTTCTGGCTTCTGCTCTGAAAAATCGCCATACATTCGCAACGGCGAAACAATATGGCAGTTTTTCATCCTGCGCGGGTGAGGCTTGGCATCATGGCAGACTAACTTCTGCGTTCTTCGCCGTCGTTAATCTGTGTCCATCGGTGCTCCGTCGATGCGAATAATGGTCCGAGGTGCCTGCGCGGCAATGCGTTCCAGCAGTTCCGGCAGCAGTGGCTCAATATCCTCAAGGGTATTTGAAGATGCTACCAATATAGCCACGGAGATAGGAACCGCCGCCGGACTGATCTGGTATTTCATCCCGGCGTCTTGGGTGACCAGAAGATCGAATCCCCCGCTGGCCGCAAGCTTCAGCAGCGCCCCATTTTCAACGCCCTTCCAGCCCATAAAATTCACGGTCACCACATCGTGCCCCGGCAACATCGAGCGCAATCGTTGCGGCAAATTTTCATTGAGGAGCCTGCCCAGGTAATCGCCGGGTTGCGACGGCGTGATTTTTGGCTCCCATCAAGTAGCGGCGACGATGGCGTACCTGGCGAAGATGGTACTCCGAGGAGCCGCGCCGCAGAGGGGGGCCAAAAAGCACGCCGCCCCGCGGGGTGGGCCTGAAATGCCCCGCCTGCTTTGTTGTCGGATCTCGCAGACTCGTCTTTCAGAGTCGGCTCAATCCTCCGCCGCGCATACGGGACATTTCAGACCCATCGCAATCCCGGCCATTACTTGGACAGGCTCCTAAGATTATCTTCATTGCTCCGCAGCCTGCTTAGCGTGTTCCAGCACGTCCGCCCGGGCCTGTTCAAGCAGGGCATGAACCTGCGATTCGCTGACTGTGGGGAAATCAGCAAGAAATTCCGCCACGGTGTAACCACGATCGAGATAATCCAGCAGCGCTACAACAGGCACGCGCGTGCCTGTGAAGCAGGGCACGCCACCCTGAATATTCGGATTGATTGTTGCAATACTCATGACAACATTATACCTTTTTCAGCGAAACGGCGCTGCGCTCAATGAACCTCCCGGCGCGCCGGGACGCTCATTAAGGCGTCCGCCGTCTCATTAAGCGCAGTGGAATGGAGCGTCTCATTAAGGCACCAGCCGTCTCATTGCGGCGACCGCCGCCTTACCCCACCGCGTCGTCGTTTTCCAGCCACTGCACTTGCCTTGTCAAGAATCGCGGAAAGCGCTGCCGGCACGGGCATATCCCGCACCTCCTGATATATCGCCTCTTTCCACGCCCACACATCACGCTGAGCCTTGGAAACACTGTGATCAATCCGTTTCATCTGCGACCTCCAGGGGTGATACCAACCGCACGGCGTGCCGGTATCCGGCCTCCACACTCACTGCCATCAGACGGGCCTCCTTGTTGATGTTGGCCAAATGCTTGAAGTTCCATGACAACAGCACATCCATATTGTACACCACGGCAAACGCTACATGCAGTGCATCCTCAATTTTTGTCTTGGGAATTGCGCCCCGTGCAATGTACAACTGGGCCAACTGCGTGACTTCCTCCCGGCGATCCATGGGCAAGTCCTGGATGGGATATGCCACCAGCGCGGCCTGTAGTTTTTGACGGTGGCCGGGTTCCGGGTCTCTGCTTATTTCCAGCCGCACCACATCGGAGATATACAGGTCGTAGCGCGCCGCATGCACGCGAAAAAACGCTTCGGTGATCGCCCTGAAATCGGGAGAATCTTCGGCAAAAAGAAAACTTACAATGGATGTATCAAGATAAATTTTCAGTTTCCGCATTTTCAATTTCCAGGTGGCCGCAGATGGAAGCGGCGCTGCGCTCAATGAACAATGAGACGGGCTTTGGGCCTTGCGGCCAAGCCCTTAATGAGGCGGCCAGCCTACGGCTGTCCTTAATGAGACGCGGTGCGGCGCACCGCTTAATATTTTATGCAGCTCATTATTTTCTAAGGTCGCGGTAGTCCCGGCGCGCCGGGATCTCATTAAGGCCCTCAGGCCGTCTCATTAAGGCATCAGCCGTTTCACTGCGCCGCTGCGGCGGCCTCCGCCTGCGGCGGAGCGGCTGCGCCGGCCGCTTGCGCGGCCGCGATCGCTTCCAGCCGCACATTGCGGAATTCCTGCCATTGATTATTGACAAATTCCATGAACTTTTCTTTGAATACCGCATGGCTGAAGCGCTCGGCGTTTTTCCGGATCGCCTGCGCGTCCCAGGTGATGCGTTCAAAGTGTTCCACCGCCGCCATGAGGCTTTCGGCGGTTTGCTCCATGAAAAATACGCCGGTGCTGCCGTCGATGACGCTTTCGGTTACGCCGCCGTGGCCATAGGCGATCACAGGCGTTCCGCAAGCTTGCGCTTCCACGGGGACAATGCCGAAGTCTTCTTCGGCGGCAAACACAAAGCCCCGGGCGTGCTGCATATATTCACGCAGGCGTTCGCCGGTCTGATAGCCGACAATTTTGACATTTTCTCCGGCCAGGGCGCGGATGTTGTCAAGTTCCGGGCCTTCACCGATGACATACAGCCGGCGATCGGGCATACGGCTGAACGCCTGAACGATTAAATCAATGCGCTTATATGGCACCATGCGTGAGGCGGTTACGTAGTAGTCGGCTTTATCGGTACAGAGGGTATATGCGTCGGTATCTACCGGGGGAAATACGGGTGTTGCGGTTCGGCGGTAGGCTTTATCCACGCGCCGGGCCACAAAGCTGGAGTTGGTCATAAACGCATCGACCGATCCGCTGGAACGCACATCAAACACGCGGATGTAATGGAGAATTAATTTAGCCAGTGCGCCTTTTATGCCATGGTCCAGTCCAGCATCTTTCAGATATTGTTTCTGCATATCCCAGGCGAAACGCACGGGGCTGTGGCAATAGCAGATATGCAGTTGATCCGGGCGGGTGATAACGCCCTTGGCGACGACATAACTGCTGGAGATAACCAGATCATATTTAGAGACATCAAGCTGTTCTATGGCCATGGGCATCAGCGGCAGATACGCGCGGTGCTTACGTTGGGCCAGGGGCATATTTTGCAGGAAGCTCGTATGCACCGGCTTGTTGAGAATGAAGCCGCGCTGGTCCGGCTTGAGGAAATCAAAAAGGCTGAATACATCGGCATGTGGGAAGCACTGGAGCATCTGCTCCAGCACGCGCTCGGCCCCGGCGTAGGTGTATAGAAAATCATGGACAACGGCGATTTTCAAATCTGTTACGGGTTTGGAGAAGCGGAGTTTAAGTGATTTATATTTTGCCGGATCAACTGATCCGATACGGCCCGCAATATCTTTATTTTCCGCACTGCGGCGGCGCGTATTGGCACGGGGAAAGCCGATGCCGAAGAGGCGGATTTTAAAGGGGCCGGGCGGCTGATCAGTCAGGCCGGCGAGGCTGAATTCTTCCATAAGGCGGGCAAATAGGGCAATACGGTGGCCGGCGGATTCTAAAAATGTCGGAGCGGGGACATCCATTTCCAGTCGCATGGGTTTACCGACGCGCCGATGGGCAATGGGTAAAGAGGCGGTCATAACGGCTATGTCTGCGGGGACCGGTTCAATGCTTTGCCATACGCGATCATCAATTGAGCCATCGCGACGCGTAACGGCCATGGCTACGCGGCTGAAGTGGAGCATTTGCGCCGCTTCACAAACGCCGGCCCACCAGGCATCAAAGGTACTGGCGCGGGCGAGGCGGAGTTGCAAAGATTCAAAGGCTTTGCGGTAGTTGCGGGATTCACGCGAAAGCTGGCGGTTTCGCCGCAGGGCACGCACCATATCTCCGCCACGGGCGGAGCCGGCGGTGCGGAACAGCACCAGCAGCAGCAGGGCCAGAGTAAAGCTGGCCATGGCCATAATCAGAGTATTGCCAAACAGCATGGCAATGGCCAACAGGCAGGTAGCACCGCCGAAGCCATAGAGCAGATACACCGCATGAATATGCGTAAGGCCCAGATCCAGCAGGCGATGGTGCAGGTGGCCACGCTCCGCGGAAAACAGGCTGCGCCGCTGTAAAATAGCCCGGCGGGCAAAGGTTACGGCGGTATCCACAAGTGGGATGGATAGGGCCACGGAGGTGATAATCAGCGGCAACGGGGAGTTACTGTGATGCGCTGCAACCACGGCGGCGGCGGCGATGGTAAAACCGATAAACAGGCTGCCGCCATCACCCATGAAAATGCGGGCGGGGTTAAAGTTAAAAATCAGGAAGGCGGTAAGGGCACCCATCAGAGCCAGCATCAGGAAGGCGATAGAAGCTTCGCCGATGGCAATACCGATAATGGCGACTACCAGTGCCGCACCGGTGGCGATACCGCCGGCCAGGCCATCGAGGCCGTCACAAAAGTTCAAGCTTACCGGAACGGTTACCAGCCATAAGATGGTCAGAGGCCAGGAAAGCCAGCCCAGGCAGGGCTGCCAATTGGCGGCGACCGGGCCGGTGGGCACGCGCACGCCATAATAGGCAAACAAGCTTGCGGCCCCAAGCAGGCCGATCAGTTTTATTTTGGCGGGGATGTTAAATATATCATCAATAAAGCCGATGGTCAGCAGCACGACGGAGGCAAAAATCAGCGAAGCCATGGGCGTATGCAAAACAGCGTGCATGAGGGTGGTGCGGCGGTACAGCAGCAGCACGGGCGCAGCGCTGATAAGTGTGGAAAGCGCAATAGCCACCCCGCCGACACGCGGCACCGGGCGCACATGCACCTTGCGCGCATCGGGGATGTCGACGAGCTTGAGGCGTCGCGCCAGGACAATAACCGGCACAAACGACAGCACGCCAGCCCAGAGGCCGCCGACAAAAGAAATACCATACCAAGATGACTGAACCATGAAATCTCCCTTTGAGCCTGTCCAAGTAATCGCCGGGACAGACTCCAATATCTTCTATAGTGAAACGCGGCGTAGCGCTTCGCTCAATGAGCAATGAGACGGCCAGCCTGCGGCTGTCCTTAATGAGACGGGCTTGTGGCCAAGCCCTTAATGAGACGCGGTGCCTGCTCACCGCTTAATATGTTGAGGAGTTCATTATTTTCTAAGGACGCGGTAGTCCCGGCGCGCCGGGATCTCATTAAGGCGAAGCCGGCTCACTGCGGCTTGGCGGCTACGGTCAGCGTCATTCCCATGGCCCGTATGACCGCAAGCAATGTTGTCAGTCGCGGATTGCCCCGCTTGGACAGTGCGCGATAAAGACTTTCTCTTTGTATCCCAGCATCTTTGGCCACCTTGGCCACGCCACCGCGGGCTTCCGCGATTTGGCGAAGGGCGATCAGCAATACGCCCGGCTCATCCGTTTCCTCCATGGCCGCAGCAAGATACGAGGCTGCAAATTCGGGGTTGTCCCGAATCTCCGCGATAATGACCTCATCATTGGATACACTGGGTTTGTGTCTCATGGCGCTGCCGACCTTTCCTTATAGTCCTTCCAATATGCCACGGCACGTTCAATATCGGAAGATTGTTTCCTCTTATCGCCGCCGCATAGCAGCAGCACGCAGGTTTTCCCAGCCATCGCGTAATACACGCGGTAGCCCGGCCCAAGGTCAATCCGCAACTCCCAGACACCATCCCGCACGGGCTTATGGTCACCAAAATTTCCCAGCGATAACCTGGAAAATCTCGTAGCGATCCTCGCTTTCGCGTCCTGATCGCGCAACGACCGCAGCCATTCACCGACGATGACTCGGCCATCGGCGGTGCAATAGTGACGCACTTCAAACGTCTGCAATATTGTATCCTATAAGTTACAAAATGTCAATTCGCCAACGAAGCGGCGCGGCGCTCAATGAACAATGAGACGCTCCGCTTAATGAGACGGGCTTGTGGCCTTGTGGCCAAGCCCTTAATGAGACGGCCAGCCTGCGGCTGTCCTTAATGAGACGCGGTGCTTCGCACCGCTTAATATTTTGACGAATTCATTATTGCTTTAAGGTCGCGGTAGTCCCGGCGCACCGGGATCGCATTAAGGCGAAGCCGTCTCATTGAAACCGCGACCGACTCATTAAGGCCATCAGGCCGCCTCATTATGGCGAAGTCGCTTCACTGCCGCTCGCCGTTCCGTTAGAACAGTGATGCGCCCGGCTCAGGATCAGGCGGTGGCTCCGGCACGAGTCCTTTTAGCGTCACAATTAGTTCTGGCAGGTGAATTTTCAGAACCCGCCAGATAATCTCATCCTGAATGTCCGCGTAGTCATGGGCCAATTTGTGGCGCTGACGGATGATCTTTTGCCATGGAATGTCCGCGTGCGCAGCCTTGAATTCCGTCGAGACACGCCGTGCCGCTTCCCCAATAATTTCGATCTCACGCTCAACAGCGCGACGTGTTCGGCGGTCGGCGGAATACTGCTCCAGGGTTAAACTACTGATCATGTCCAATACGGATTGCGCCGACTCAAGCATGTCCCAAAGGCAGGCCGCATCGCCATGCTCACTGCGCATAAATTATCCGCCGCGTGGTTAAAATCTCATGCCGACGGAACGGATTGCGAAGTGCGCCCTTGGTTACCAGATCGACCGTTCGGCCCAGCAAACCGGATAGCTCGTCCTGCATGTCCAGCAGGTCGAAAAGGCTCCAGGGATGCCCCGCCTGAAAGCTTACTAAAACGTCCACATCGCTGTCGGGCCGGAAATCATTACGCAATACCGATCCAAACAGCGAGAACTCGCTGACCATCCACTTGCGGCAGAACGACTCTACCTGTTCTGACGACAAGTGAATCGGCAACACCGCGTTGCAAATATCAGGATCAATGACAATTCGTTCCATAGCAATATTATACCATTTTCAGCGAAACGGCGCTGCGCTCAATGAGTGGTAACGAGAATCCAGAATCCAGAACCTTGCACTCAGAAGGGAATATGGATGCTGCGCCAATTGAAAGCGGAGCGCTTCCAAATAATTCTAGGTTCTGACTCCCCGCCCTTTGTGTCGTGTCAGAGTTTATCCCGATGACCCCAGCTTAATTAATTATGATCGGGATGGTGAACCAACTCCCCCGTCGCCCATCTGTGTTCATCGGTGTAAGAAGTTTATCACGGCAGCCGGTCCTCGATATCCGCTGCTGATCGGGCGTTATCGGGACGCCGGGATGGATCGTTCTCGGTGGCCAATGATCAAATTGTTCGGAAGCCCTGCGCTGCGTTTAGTCCTTGGAAACTCATAATGGCACTAAATTCGCTCAACGCGAATGCCTCACTAAGCCGGCCGCGCCGGCGTTTCACCGGATTTCCACCACCGTCTGGCCATCGGTGATGGCGGCTACCAGCGCGGGCATCGCTTTTCCGAATGCAGAAAGCAGGTACTTGGTTCTGCAGTTGCCCAAGCGTACCCAGACAATCTGCGGCCTGCCTCGACGGGTTAGGGAGAGGTGGAGAAAGTCCTCATCCTTGGAAACCAACACAAAACCATTTTGCGGCAAAATCCAAAATCGCATCATCTCGCGCATCGGCCAACCCAACTTCCTGCACATGCACGCCCGGGCAACCATTAGTAGTCAGCCATTGCGCCAGCTTGGCCGGCAACTGGTTGTCGATAAGAAATTTCACGAGGCCTGCAACACCATGTGGTCTGTCTGAAGCGACGCGTACGCGATGGCTGCAAGAATATCCGCGCGGGTCAGGTATGGGTAGTCCTCAAGGATCTCTTCCATGGATGCGCCGGAACCGAGCAAGTCTAATACGTCGCTTACGCGCACGCGCTGCCCACGAATGCAGGGCCGCCCGCCACATTTGCCCGCCTCCACGGTTATTCGGGATAGCAATTCCGACCGGTTCGATTCATTCATATTCTCACCACTGCTTGCCAATGAGCCACAGGCTCACATAAATTCTATACCCTATTGTAGCAACTTACGCGCGGCGTAGCGCTTCGCTCAATGAACAATGAGACGCTCCGCTTAATGAGATCCCGGCGCGCCGGGACCTCGGCACCGCTTAATGTTTTATGCAGTTCATTATTGCTTTTAAGGTCGCGGAACGAGGCCGTCTCATTTAGGCATCAGCCGTTCCACCGCCGTTTCCGCCGCAGCTTCAAATCACGTCCGCGAAGCGGCTTTCCAGCCGCTTGAAGGTAAACAGGCCGATTAGTCCGGCGATAATGGCGACGGCGATGCTCCAGAGTAAGGGCAATATCATCAGCGGGTGGCCGCCAAAAACGCTCCAGCGAAACGATGACAATATTCCGTTCAGGGGATTAAATGAGAAAATTGTGGCAATAATCGGGTGCGTCTTACTTAGCTTGGTAATGTGCGAAATCGAATATGCCACCGGGCTGGCATACATAAGCATCTGCATGAATATCGGCAGAATATACTGAATGTCGCGGTAGCTCACAGCCAGGGCCGACGCGATCATTCCAATGCCTATGGCCATGGTCAGAATCAAAGCCACCCACACCGGAAGCAAAAGCAGACCCCAAGTCGGCACGAGATGAAAAAACAGCATAATGGGAATCAGCATGCAAGACCCGACACAGAAATCCACCAGCGTTGAAGGCGTAATGGATAAGGGCAAAATGATCCTTGGGAAATAAACCTTGGAGATCATATTGGAGTTTGCCACCATGCAGGTACTGATACGGTTGAGCGTATTGGCAAAAAGGTTCCACGCCAGCAAACTCGCAAAGGAAAAGGCCATCATGGGGATGCCGTGGTTTTTAATTTTGGCAATGAATCCGAATACAAAGGTAAATATTCCCGCCGCCAGCAAGGGTTGTAAAACCACCCAGATAATGCCCAGAGCGGTTTGTTTGTAACGGAGTTTCAGGTCGCGGCCCGCGAAACTGAACAGCAGATCACGGAAGTACCAGACTTCCGCGAGGTCTACCAGATGCCACGCCGAGCCGGGGCGCAAAACCAGGTGCGGCACGGACAACGGTGGCTCTTCGGGTAAAGCGGCCCGCTCGCCTGACATACGTGAACCATCCGCCTCGGGCATATTAAGCGAAACCGCCTGCGCGCCGGGCTTAGCGGGGATGGCCTCAACTTTTTGATAAATAGAATCAGTCATTAATTAGAACCTGCAAACGTGTGACAATATGTTCAGTGACGAGGAGTTAGAACCTGAAAGTCAGGCGTTAGAATGCTGCGGAAGCGCTGCGCTTTACTATTTTGTTCGGCAGGTTAAACCTGCCGGCCAACATTATGCTAAATGCCGGATGCCAACCCCTCGGCAGCACCGCATGTAATGCGCTTACGCCCTCACTTGATGCGCTGCATCAAAGCGTTGTAATGCTGCTTGGCGCTGGCCGACACTTGCGGTGAATTCAGTTTCTGGGGATCAATTTTTTGCAGTACGGCGGCGGCCTGTTTCATGTCGCCGGCGTGAACCAGAATGCGGGCGAGATCCACATCCCATTCCGGATCAGCTTGATCCAGATTAATTGCTGAGCTGATTGACTTTATGGCAGCCTTGGTATCGCCCATGCGGGATTGCACCAACGCCAGAGTGTCCCAATAAGCGGCGACGTTGGGAGCAAGTTTCACCGCACCCTGAGCCAAAGATCGGGCTTCGGCCAGATCAGCGTTCGGCTGGCGAACCATCAGCATGGCCAGATTATTCTGTGCCACCGGCAAATGGCCATTGAGTTTTAACGCGTTCTGATAATTGGTGATCGCCACAGAGGATTCCCCGGCAGAGAGCTGCACGGTGGCCAATTCTGAAAGCATGGCTCCACGCTGATCTGGAGACATTTTCTGGGTTTTCAGCAAATGAGCCAGTAAAACGGACGCCTGATTAAGATCGGCATTATTTCCAACCCGCTGGCCCAAGGCCCACCAGCCTTGCGCCAGTTGCAATTGTTCGGTCAGGGCGGTAGCAGGTGTGGCGGCGGCAACACGCTGCAACCACAGTGCGGCGGTTGCAGCCGGTAATTCGCGGCTGGCGATGTTAACGGCAAATTGCCGCCAGTTTTTAGATTTAGCCAACAAAGGCAGCAGCACACGTTTAAGTTCAACCATATTATGCAATGCAATTTGCGATTGCAGGTAGGCGGCAATGACGCCGGGATCACCCGCCGGGTTCTTCAGTGCGGCATGTAAATAGGGTTGCAGCGTGCGGACTGCCGAATTGGGTTCTGAAAGATTCAGATATGCCACAGATTCCAGCACTATAGCAGACGTGGGGTTTGCGGCGCTGCGCTTGGCCCAGGTTTGAGCGGCACTTAAGGCTTGCGACCATTGGTGCGAGGCCGCAAACGCCACTGCGGCCAGACGCGCGGGCGTAACGCTGGTGGGGAACATTCGCACAGCACTAAGCGCCACAACGGCGGCCCGACCGGGATGGCCGGCGGAAATCAAGAACTGCGCTGCGGCATTTTGTAACGCGGAAAAACGCGGGTGCTGCTTGGCCAATTGCGCCAGTTGTGCGGCAAAATCCACAAGTTTGGGTTTGGCCGCCACGGAGGTACCGACAATTTGTACCACATTTTGTGCGGATGCCACGGGCGGATTCGCCAACAATGCCACCGCCAGAGGCCGCAGAACAGCATTGTTAATCAGCGGGTTAATGGTTCCGAGATTATCTTTTACAAAAGCCAGGGTTTTATCATCAGGCAGAGCGGCAACGGCGGAACGGATCGTTTCCTTTACCGCTTTAACATCCCCGAGTCGGATGTTCAAAGCCAGCAGACGATACCATGCCACCTGATTATGCGGCGCGGCGGCAACGGCGGCCTGATAGGCGGCAAGCGCCTGCTTGGCATTACCAGAATCGCTGTAATAGTCACCGTAAATCATATCCGCGACGCCCGGTGTGAGTTTCACATTCTTCAGCAGCGCCAGAATTTGCAACGCTTTAGCGCTTTGCCCACGCTGGGCATAAAACCGGCTGGCGGCGGCGATGATTGGGGCATTGGGGGCTCTAAGCAATTGATCATACAGTCGGGCAGCGGCATTATTATCGCCTTCCTGCTGATAGAGTTCCGCCAGGATCAGATTATCGCCGAGGTTGGATTTTCCGGTACCTTGGGAGCGCCGCAATAAGGCAATGGCCTTGCTGGCTTGCCCATCGGCCACAAATAGAGCCGCAGCCTGCCGCTGCTGGGCGGGAGTCGCCAGGGGGGAATTGGCAACCTGTTGGAGATATTGGCGGGCGTGTTCGCTGTC
>JGI20133J14441_1002298_pt1 | contig 13633 bp, 14 predicted proteins | sample RS3BMetagenome_FD_14441 | JGI IMG/M metagenome (IMG submission 14441)
TCCTTCTTGTTTCATCATTTCTTAGAGTCTCCAGGAATTCCTGGAAGGTCGTATCGCTGCATTGCAAGTCCTGATATATAGCATTTTGCATAAGAAAAAGATGGGCGTGGGAGGATTCGGACCTCCGATTCCCGCTGTTTTCTCGGCGGTGTCACCAGTGAGAGCGGTGTCTTGGACCACTGGACCACACGCCCACGGTTTAGCTTTGCATAGAACTATCTAAAAGTATTAGGGAAAGGCCGTGCATATTGAAAGGTAGTCCACTAACAAAAAGTAGGCCGTTTCCTCCATTTCTGTCGATCAAATATATTATACTTCTCCAAGCCCCTTCTTTCCCCTATGGGGACGGAATCTAAACACCATTTCAAGTTTGTGCTCGATCATTTTTCTTCGGACAAATATTGTAGCTACAAAGCTCAGGGTAACTGCTTTACTTCAATGAAAATCTGTTATCAGGCCCTCAAATGACGTTCGCCCAGAGAACGGTTCGGGGTGGTTTGATCAAAGCGATTCTGTTGCAGTTCCTCCCGCGAAATTCGTATCGTTTTGATCAAGGTCTGGTTCACTCTGATGACGAAGCTTCACTGGCTTTGACCGACAATCTTCTTCTTTGCAATGGGATTGTTCTTCATGTATTCCATGATCGCAATCTGGAGTTCTTCGCTAGCTTTTCTTGTGCTTCCATATTTCTCTAGACAGTAGAGGAGAAAAGCCGTCCATACATCCTTGTCCAGCGATACGCTAGTCTTGACCTTTGGCAACTCTGTTGCACTTCTAATGCTACGCGGTATATCAGTATGATGGTATATATGTTTCCACCGCTATACCGCTATCCTTATATGTGTAAATATATTGACCGTATACGATGTCAAACAGCAGCAAAGGCTTGTCATTCGACCTCTCTGGAACCACAGGTGACGACCAAGAAGCCGATTTGAAATCGGCAATTGACAAGGTGTTCAACGAGTTGAAAATATACGATATAGAAGGAGAATAAGCTCGAGCACAAGTCATTTCTTGCCGCCAATAATGATAGGATTCCATTCTTCAAATACTTTCGTTTGACCAAGAAAACAGACGTAATATCAAGGGTCGATTCATGAACTCATCAAGAAAATAATAGTCACTCCTTTGACAGGAATGGATTGATAAAATTGTCTTTGGCAAGCAAGTGCTAAATGAGAATAAATTGATGCACCATGGATGGCGATTCTGATTATGCCTGACACACTTCGCCCGATCTCCATCGGCTATCTGACATCAGGAATCATATTCGCGACAGTTTTCATACTTCTAATCGCTCGAAGGAGGGGTAAGGCTATTCTTCCCATATGGATTGTGTTCCTTGTCGCAGCCGCACTCGTTCTGTTGCTTGGGTTAGCAAGCCCATCTCAGGCTGTATCATCGATAGATCCACAGGTATTGCTCTTCCTTTTCTCGATGTTTGTGATCTCTAAGGGCCTTGAAATGTCAGGCGATCTTGAGTCACTTTCTGCTTGGCTGGTTTCTCATGGCAAATCAGGGATGAGGGTTTATCTTCTCCTTTCCTACGTATTTGGACTCGCTTCCGCCCTCATAATGAATGACTCCCTAGCGATAATGGGTACACCAATAGTGATAAACTACGCAAAAAGGACAAATTTAGATCCACGTCCGTTTCTCTACATACTGGCCTTTTCAGTGTCGTTAGGAAGTGCAATGACACCTGTGGGCAATCCCCAGAACTCGATAATAGCCATCGAAAGTGGATTGAAATCCCCCTTCATTGACATGCTGATTTACATAGCACCATTTAGTATCCTGACACTCGGAGGTTTGGCGATCCTTTCAAGATTTTTTTTCGGAAGAATTGTTGTCGACTCGAATCATCAGGCGATGGAGGTGCACGTGGATAAAGAGGCCTCTAAAGTTGCTAGGATAAGCCTCGTGGTTGCTGTAGCCGGGATTTTGATGTCGGATGTGTTTAGGCTGATAGGCTATTCTGGCCTCACAATAGCTGAGGGGGCGTTACCTGGCGCCCTCATTCTGATCTTGTTTTCCAGAAGCAGACTAGAACTGCTGCGAAGGATCGAGTGGAAGGTACTAGTGATGTTCGTTGGCCTCTTCATATACGCAAGGGGGATTTATGATGGTGGTCTTCTTAACTTTCTATTGCCAACCAGCAACGGTGATTTACAAGGTCTCGGACTTCTTTTGACCATCATTTTTTCAAGCATTTTTCTCAGCCAGGTGGTTAGCAACGTGCCCGCAGTAATTCTTCTTATGCCTTACCTGAGGTCTGCCATATCAGCCACTGACGCGCTACACTGGACTGCATTTGCTGCAGCCAGCACCCTAGCTGGTACTCTTACCCTGATCGGTGCCGCGAGCAACCTAATAGTTGTGGAGCAGGCGTCCATGCTAGGAGTAAGGATTACATATTCCTCCTTCTTCAAGTATGGAGCACCTGTAACAGCTATGAGCGTCCTCGTGCTTTACCTTCTTTTCAAGGGCTATTCCATCTTCTGAACGTCGAATCTGACGTTAAAACCCTCTGGTACCTTCTCAATCCCAAGAAGATTCACCCCTTTTATCTCCCCCAGGCTGTGCACATGTGTTCCCCCGCAAGGAATCGGTCTGAAACCATTGATCTGAACAAGTCTCACCCTCTCCAGGGACTCTATCACTGACGACCAAAGCGATCTGCTTTCTTCTATTTCGTTTCGGCTGACGATTCTTGATGTGACTTGATAGTTCTTGGCAATGCACTCCCTGATGAATTCAGATACCTTTGACATCTGTTCATCTGTGGGGGGAAATCCCCGATAGCCAACGTATGGGTTATCACCCAGCCAGGAATCTTTTGGGTCGCAAAGGGTGCCTGTGACATAATCTAGGGCTGCATCAAACAGATGAGCAGCGGCATGCCTTCTCATGTAAAGGTATCTCCTGTCCCAGTCTATCCTTTCTTCTACCTGAACCTGGGCGGGTACACCTTCGCATCTTCCCCAAAGTACTATGCTCACTCCAACCCTGAAAACCTTCTTAACTTCCAGAAGAAAACCGTCACCTTTCACCCAGCCAACGTCCGAGGGTTGTCCACCGCTCTTCGGATGAAAAATTGTGCCGTCTATTACAACATAGTAGCTCTTTCCCCCTTCCTTCACAGCCCTCAAGATTGTACAGGAATTTACCCTCCTGTATGGATCTTCAAGGTAGATTTGGCGAGTTTCAGGAAGGCCTGCTGTAACTTCTTTCAGGTCCATTTGACAACACCGGATTTGATAAGATACGAATGGGCACTTTCAAGAACATTCCTCGCATTTTCGTAACTAACCTTCTTAATCGCCCTGTCGTAATCCAGCCAGACGTAGCCTAGATGCTCGTCAGAAACAAGAACCGGAGACGGAGTGGTCTTCATAAGGAAAAACACCACGCGCTTGGGCGCCTTCTTCCTTCCAGCTGAATAAACATAGGAAATCTCCTTTTTGAATCCTGGAATGATGGAAAGGTCTGTAAGTCCAGTCTCCTCCCTGACCTCTCTTAGTGCGGCCTCTTCGTCTGTCTCACCCTGCTTTACATGACCCTTGGGAAACTCCCAGTAACCTTTCCTATTAACCATCACTAGATATACTGGGCCATTCCCTCCTGAGTCATAAAAGACAACACCACCTGCAGACCTTTCCATCTTTGCACGACCTCTAAAGGATCCACCCCAGCTTGTTCACGCTAGGAAGGACTGCTGATGCACCCATCTGCATAAATATCCCCTTCATGATTCTTGGGTTCACGGAGCACCCGTAAACACCCACGAAATGAACGGTCTCACCATACCCCGACATCGCCCTCGCCATCAGCAGGTCTTCAGTCGAATCACCTACGTATATCAGTCCTCTGCTAGGATTTAGGTGTGATGCGGTAAGATTTAGAGAGAAGGGGTCAGGTTTTGATGGGCAGGTAAACTCTCCCACCCTGTTCCTTTTACTAGCCTCTTCTAGTGTATGGTCAAAGTAAGTGATGGCTCCTGGTGTCAACATCTGAGATATGTGGGTCGGCATGGAATTCTCAGTCATGTATCTTGGCCTTCCGGTGGCCAAACCCGAGCCACCTGGGAATCTCCTCTTTACATAACTTGCCGTCTCCGGCTGGATTATTGCCTTCTCGTTTGTGAACAGACCTGGGCCCAAATCAATGGCTGGTTCTAAGCCATGTACCTCCTTGTACCTCCTCCTCCCCAAAAAGAGTGAGTCGAACACAGATGAAACGATCGAATCAGGGGGCATCCCAGGGTACTTCAGTGCAGATTCAAATCTTCTCATCAATTCCTTTTTCCTTTTGCCCCCGTACAGCCTATCAATCCCTTCCAAAATGCTAGTCGTACCTCTAGCGTCTCCGTACTGAACCACCTCCCGAAGGCAGGAATCAACATCTTCTAATGCGCATGGTGTACTTCTAACCGACAACAGTTCGGAGACGCGGGAAAGCCCCGACTCGATCGCCGCCGTCACTTTGAGCAGGCATGATTCGTCAACTGATGTGCAGAGGGCGACCAACAAGCTGTAAGATACGTCGCACGGGTTGTTGAAACCTCCGGTTTTCCTTAGTTCAAACGCTGCATCCAGCAGCTCTCTCCTTCCCATCAACTTCCCCGAAATGGCTCCAAAAAGAAGCTGAACGGTGGACAGCAGGGATTCGTCAAGTGACATTCTTGAATCGATGAGTGTCCCATCGAGGTCGAACACTATAGCGTCTGAATTCTTAAGGGCTGGTAGTTCTGAGTCCACATACAACCCTTCTCCTTCGTCTAATGCAATGGATGTATAATCACGCATATACCAGCCGACCACCCTGATCCTCCGTTTCTGCTCAATTTAGCACTTTGCTTCCAGTGAATACCTGCACTTTGTTCAATAACCTTTTACGGCCACTCACAATCAAAAATTGTTTTCGGATAAAAAACTGACTGGTAAACGATCTCGGGCCCCTGTTTGATCCTTTGATGATTTATTCTTATATCAGGGGCCTGGATCGCTGTGTCATGGATAACACCTTCAAGGCCCCACAGGGGATTCTTCGTGCGCTTGTACTGGCTCTGGCCTCTAGGGCTCCCGTCACAGGCATAGACATCATTAAGGAGTTAGAAAGAGCGACTAACTCACTCTGGGTGCCAAGTCCTGGGTCAGTTTATTTCATCATAGGAGAACTTAAGAACAGTGGGCACCTTATGACTATGCCGGGTACCAACGAAAAGAGGTACATAGCAACATCCAAGGGTGAAGAAGAAATCCGGAGGACGAGGGCCGCCTTTAGCGCCGGGCTAGTTAGAAACGCCTTGATTCTGAGCACTCTTGCTGAGATGATTCATCCGGAGGGAGCGGTAAAACTTGACCTGGTCAGGCGTATCCTTGAGGCGCCTGACGATAAGGTCAGGACGATTGTGGATAAACTGAACCTTTGAGAGAAGAGGTAAGTTAGATAGTTTTCCTTCCGCTAAATAGTGGCAGCAAAATCGCAGAAGGTTGGAGCTAAGCAAGCCTTGTTGAATACCATTCCGCATCCCAGAAAACCAGTTTCTCTGAGAAGTTTATTCGCGAGGTAAGGTGAGGTGGTTAATGTTGGTTGCAGCCAAAGTGATGGTTCACCAACAAATTAGCGAAGAACGCTTAAAGCATTACGAATCTTGACGATTACCCATGGTGGACGAGCTGTACCTGGCCAACGCAGTGCTGGAACTAGCGAGCGGCATCGTGGCTTTACTCGTAAGCTACACCGCCTTCAGGTACAACCGTCTTCTCAGGAGCGATATACTCGGTTTTCTTAGTTTCGGTTTTATGCTTCTTGGTGTGGGTTTACTTGCCGAGGGCTCTCTTCACTCACTAATTTCCTTCAACATAGGTCAAATACTGGCCGACAGGGCTCTTGTTTACGTCGCTTCCGTAATATACCTAATACTTCAGGTGATAGCTTATTCCTCATTCCTTATCGGATATTATAGGAGCTCCTTTGGAAGGTTTGGTGTGGACACCTTCGTTCCTATGCTTTCGTTTATCGTAGTACACACCAACCGCAACCCACTTCTTCTGGGTACGTATGTAAATGCAACAGTACAGCTCATTGTTGTAATTCTGCTCGCATTTGTTGTCTTTCAAGGATTGCTGGCTCAAAGCGGGGCAAAGGGCAGATCTTTGCTCGTCCTCATCGGTTTTCTCCTTATACTCGTGGCTCACGTAGTGATACTTGCATCATCACTTATCATTAGCCCACCCCTCTTTCTAACAGGGGCGCTGGTACAGTTTACCGGATTCCTGTTTCTCTTGTTTTACATATTACGGAGTGGGAGGGTTGTCCCAGCCGCAGCGAACCCGTAGCAGGATCAAGATATATTTCGATATCCTTTCCTCAGTTCAAGAGGAGGGGAATGCGAAGCCTACAAGGGTCCTCTATAGGTCTAATCTCTCGTACGACAGGTTGACGAAGTACCTTGATGAGCTGGTGGCCAAAGGATTGCTTCAGGAAGTGCGTTCGGAGGATAGCAGGTATTATACAATAACACAAAAAGGCTCTGAGTTCATACTTGAAGTGAAAAAGGCAGAAGCGTTCCTTAAGGGCTTCGGCCTTTCTCTCTGAGCAAGTGTAAAAGACCGACCACTGATATAGACGCGGCGTATATATGCTCAATACTTCATGAATTATATACCCGGTACAGCTCCCACTGCCGTTGATCGTGTATGTATACCTTACTCAACCCTTCAGATTCCCTTNCTGCTAATCGTAAGACCAGAANCATCGACAGCTACTCTCTAGCGTCTGTTTCCTCAGGAGTTGTATGATAAATTGAGAGGTACGACTGTGATATTTGGTGCGGACGGGTATATTGGATGGCCGCTTGCGCTTCATATGGGAATCACAGGAGATGAAAATGTTGTCCTGGTAGACAATTTCATAACAAGAAAGTTGGTTACCTCTGTGGGCTCCGATTCATTGGTTCCAATACGGACAATGAAGCAAAGGCTTGAGGTGTACAGAAGGTTAACCGGAAAGCACAATCTACTATTTGAGGCGGCAGATGCTAGAGACCCCGGGCAGGTGGATTCCATAATTGCAAGGCACAAGCCATCAACAGTGGTTCACCTTGCCCAGCAGAGAAGCGCACCCTTCAGCATGATAGACCAGGAACATGCCCTATACACACAATTAGCGAACACAGCAACAAACATGAACATAATATATTCTATTGCGAGGCACGTTCCTGACGCACATCTTCTGAAGATGGGTTCAATGGGTGAATATGGAACACCTGGAGTTGAAATATCTGAGGGAGATATTGAACTTAACATAAAGGGGAGGAAAGCCAGAGTTATGTATCCCCGCTCTCCCGGCAGCTGGTACCACGTGAGTAAGGTTTTTGATACATACAACGTGCTTCTTGCAAACAAACTCTTCTCCCTAACCTCTACTGATGTGATGCAGGGTGTAGTTTACGGTACAAGGACGGAGGAGATGGTTGACGATTCGCTTGCCACCAGATTCGACTTCGACTCCATATGGGGGACCGTGATCAACAAATACGTAGTTCAGGCCGTGCTCCTTAACAAACTTCTGATTTACGGAAAGGGAAAGCAGAAGCGAGGGTTCCTGTCACTTTATGATAGCATTAATTGTCTAACGTTGCTTGCAGATAACCCTCCTCCTAGGGGAACTTACAGGGTTGTTAATCAGTTGGACGAGACGCTGGACACACTTACACTGGCCCGTACGGTTCAAAAGATTGCGCTGGAGTATGGCTTGGATGTGCAAACCGAGAGGGTGCCAAATCCTCGCATTGAAGCGGAAGAGCATTATTACAGTGTGGAGAGCAGGATCCTTCCTTCGCTCGGCTTCAGACGCGCCAAATCGAAGGAGCAGGTAATCAGAGAGATATTCGAAACGGTAATCACCCACAGATCAAGAGCCGAATCTATGAAGGGTCTTCTCTATCCAACCGTCTCATGGAAATCCAAGTTACGAGAGTCTCCGGAATTCAAATTGCCTACCAGTCTTATGTACTCCTTAGCCCCCCAGGAAATTGGGATGAACTTCGGAGCGATTGAATCTGCACAACCCTCCGCACCCAAGTTGCGCTCAAGCTGACCAAAAGGCTAGCCTAAAGGTTTGAAGCCTGGCGGCGGGGGGGAGAATACTATATCAGGCTGGTGGATGTGTAGCAGATTAAATTGAGCAAGGAAGGAAACATCATCACATGCTCAATCGTTGCGGATATGGATCCCGTCACTAGGAAGCTCAGAAGGGGGGCTCTGCTCAGGGCGCTTTATCCACCTGATGGCGTAAAGTATCTCTTGTCGAAGGGAAGCCCCAACTTCGGCAGGAGCATAGGAAGCTATTCAGTCGGTGTTGTTAACATGTCAGCTTCCGTGATAAGATATCTGGCAAACGGAATAAGGTCTCCTGGGAACGGGTTCGACATCGAGCATACATTTTTTTGGTCACTTGCAAGGCACTCGGCACCATGGTTCCATGAAAACGATCAATCCGCGAGTCAGTTTCTCAAGCTGTATGCGGGGCTGAATGGGTTTCCGATGCGCCGGGTGAAGGACCTGCTTCTTGCCCAGGCAAGGTCCACCTTGTTTAGGGGATTTGTGGTTTGGTCCAACTGGGCAAAGAATGGCTTTATTGAGGATGGTTTCGACCCTGATCTGATCAACGTGATACCGCCACCTGTGCCTGTGAAGGAGACAAAGGAGAAGGATACAGGAGAAGGGTACAACATACTCTTCGTGGGGCGGGATTTCAGAAGAAAGGGGGGAGATGCGGCTCTTCTCATATTTTCACGTATAAAGAAAACCATTCCCCAGGCTAGACTTCTCTACGTAGGTCCAATTGAAGGATTAACCTTGCCTCAAGGCGTGATTCATTTTGAAAATCCTGACGATGCAACCCTCTTTTACAAGATATACCCATCGGCTGATATATTCCTTATGCCAACAAGGGTTGACGCATTTGGTATAAGTTTGGTGGAGGCCATGAGCTTCGGAATCCCTCCAGTGACGTCAAACGTGGGTTCGATCCCTGAATACGTAAACGATGGTTACAATGGTTACGTTCATGAAAAGGATGATATAGATTCGATGGTGGAATCGGTGCTCACCCTTCTGCAATCTGGGAAGCAAAGGAGGAGTTTGGGGGGAAGGGCAAAGGACACAGTTCGTGATAAGTTCTCCCCAGAGGTTGTTGGAGGTAAGATAAGAAGGCTCTACGATGCGGCGGTATAGCATGTTGGCTGAGCGTGGATGAAACCTGGTTTGAGCGATAGAAAAGCAAGAAACGGCATCCTGCTACCACTTTCACAGACCTTCCTACTCAGGTTGCTCAGTGTTATCACCCAGTCCGTCGTCCCCGTATACCTCGTGGATTACCTCGGTTACACAACAAGGTCGATAGGCGTGCCCATAGCGCTGATATGGGTGGGGAACGCGGTTGGTGCGCTTCTTGCATTTTACGTCTTGAGGAGGGTTGTTTTTAACAACATGCTTGGTTTCCTCCTTATTTCGCTCTCATTTTTGGGGTTTGGCTCGGGCAGCGCGAATCACAACCTAGTCCCCCTTCTGGTTTTCACAGGGGGGGTCGGTAGCGGTTGCGTTCAACCTCTTCTTATTCCTATTGTTCATATGTGGTCGCTAAACGGAAGAAGATACAGTGGGGTGGGACTTTACTCTGTTGCACTCTCTCTCGGGCTGATCATGGGACCTTTCGTTGCATCATTTGCCGACAGCTCGACAAATTACTCCACCCTTTACCTTGCGCTTAGTCTACTTGCCGCAGCATTCTTCGTTCTATCTGGTTTGTTTAGAGGAGAAGGAATAATTTCGTCCGTCCCAAAGAACACTTCTTCGTCCTTTAGGAGAACGCTTTCCAACCGGGCGTTCATCAGGGAGTTCACTCTGAACTTCCTCTATTCACTCACCCTTCCTGTAGTGCTCTCCTACACAACCGTGATTGGAGAGTCAGATTATGGTGTTTCTACATCTTTGATGTATAGATTGATGACTCTGATGTTCCTCATCTCGCTCTTGCTGAGGATTGTTGCCACGTCTTCTAAGAGTGAGAGATTCGAAAGGAAGATGCTCTTTCCTGCCGCGATACTACCTATCTCCATCTCTGCGCTCGCATTTCACGTAAACCCTCTCGTCTATGCTACAGGTCTCGTTTTGTTCTCGATCCCTCACGCCTTTGTTTACCCTTGGTCTCTTTTCAACACACTTCAATCGTCAAAGCCAGATTCGCTTCCCGCGGTCAGCTATCTCTTTTCCCTTTCTTCAGGCGCCGCGGAAACGGCCTCACCTCCTGTCGCATCATATTTTGTAGGAATCTTTGGTGGATCGGCCGCGTTCTACGCAGCACTTCCTTTTGGCATCGCAGCGGCGGTCTGGGCAGCGGTTAACTATAAAGGGACGAAGGGAGAGTCAGGTTGAACTACTCCTAAAATTCAAAATATTTCATTTGATGATTGCATAAGCTCCTAGGCTAACAGCTTACCTCCTTCCACCACAGATTTACCATTCACTGTGAGGTTTCCGCTTTTTACAAAGCCACTGAATCCGAAGCCATAGACTCCTATCATTCCGGCGGACATCCTGTCAATCCCGTAGCCAGATTTTACAAATGGGTTCAGTCCAATAGTAACATTCGAAAGTAACCGCCCTGATTCATCTGTATTATTGAGCAGTTTGTCAAGAATCCTCTTATCATCATCGCGACCCTCCCAATTGACCAGTTTCCCATCTTTGAAGGTGAGGAGGGCCCGTCTAACGACTCCCAGCCGTGTTAGACTGTCGGACAATCTAATTTTTCCGTTCGCCGTACCCCCTTCAACCTGCTTTGCCACGTGTCCAGGGGGGAAATAGTGCATATTGTAACCCTCTTCAATATCCCTCTCATCCACGACGCCATCGTCAACTGAAACCTCTCCCTTAATATTGAATTCAAGCCTGCAATCGTCGGACAGAAGGGAAATCTCGGAATCATCACTCAAAACAGAAGCAATCTTCGAACCTGTTTCTTTGATCTGCTCGAATTCTACCAGGGATGCCTTCATCTGGTGATCCACTATGCTTTTCAAACTTTTGCCGACGAAGGTTGCCAACTCCGGTCCTACGTAACCGAAGCTGAGTCTCGCACCTCTTAACTTTGCCTTCTCCGCAGCCTCGTACCAGGATCTGTTGTACTGAACCGAGGCATCTCTCTCCTCTGGCTTCAGTTTTCTCGAGTATACTCCCAGTACAGGGCTCGGAATGAAAACGTAAGCATCTGTCTCTGCCAGCAACGCGTATTCATGTTTCCCCATCACCCCTTTGGTGGATTTTGGATCCTTCGCTGATTCGACAAATGCCTTCTCATCCTCGAATATCATCAGTGGAATGCAGCCAAGTCGTCTTGCTTCTCTAACGACGATACGAGCAAACTGAAGACCATTGTTCCATGTTTCTACGGTCACATTCTCGCCAGACTTAACATGAAGAGTTTCCTCCAACACCTTTCTTGCTACCTTCTTTCCCACTTCGAGATCCAAACCGCTCATTTCAAAGAAGGAGCTACTCAAGATTTGGTTAATAAAATGTTTTGCAACATGATCTTCGGCGTTGTACTTTCTCCAACTATACAAGACTAATCAACGATGTCTCGAGGCAAGAATGTGGCAGAATATGCACCGTTTGATAGCTAAATTTACCTATGTTGGAATTGACGCTATCAGTTGTAAGACTACCTTGCTCATTCATCTACAAAAAATCAAAGAAGTGGTCATTTACGCAACAGATACTACTACGTCGGCTTGGTTTTGAGAAACTTCGTTCGTTGTGTGAATAGAAGATTGCAATTCCCCGGCAGAGCCGGACGAAGCAAAAACCAGAATACCTGTTGATACAAAGGGATGGCCGCCCGCAGTGTATTCCTGCGTGTATATGTTACCTGTGACGATATTGCCTTCTACATTCACCGCATTCGAGGCAGGAAAGTAATAGCCTTGCTCCGGTAAGCCAAGCTGAATTCCGTTTTGTGCAATAAAATTGACTGGACCCAGACCTATCACTATATTATCTTTGACGCTCCCTGTAAAATCGAACACGACGATCCCTCCCTTTTGGTAGTTGGAAATCGTGTTCCCGGTGATACTCCCGGTTGCACCATTAGAGAAGTATATTCCAACCCCTGTCTGAGCTCCGTTAGGAGAGAAGGCACCGCTGCTGTTGTGGTTCCCTATGTTGTATATTATGCTATCCATTACGAACACATCAGTCGCATTCGGTTGTCCGGACACTCCTCCATCAGCAAAAACTCCGTACTGATTTGCATCATGGATCGTTGCACTTATCGTCACGTCGGACACGGTGTTGGGTACGAAAACCCCAACATCGCATCCTGAAGCGTCTATATCACCGGTAATTGTGGCACCGGAAGTCGCCACTACGGCTGCCGTGAAAGTAGAATGATCAGGGTTTACAGCTAAAACAGTGGTGCAGGTCGTGGCTCTGACAGCAACTGAGGGAACAACAAGGAAGGAAAACAGGACGATCGCCGCGACAGATAGCGCAATATGTGCGTCTTCATGTTAAATGTTTGATTTAATTAGCGTTAATAAACGTTACTAAGATAGCCTTGGTTATAATTAATAAGAAATAGGATAAAATTATTTATGCAATCTCCTTAAATTGCTAGAATATTTTGAAAAATTTTCGCACCATATAATGCCCGATGCTCTGTACCTGCCAGAAACCCTTGATCGCATATCTACACATGAAATGTTACATGACGGCATTCTAATATTGTAGTGGTAATTCGATTTTTATGGCACACTCAAGGTGTGATTTTTGACTAATTCTATTCTTGCATTGTTTTGTGGTTGTCAGACACAAAGGGTCACTGATAAATAAGTATAGCAAGACGTTGCTCTGTAGTTTGCTCACCGAACCGGCCACATCTCAAACCTAGATATATAAGAGGTCAAAGCAAGTCTTCGGCCAGTTTGATTCAAAGGGTAAACTGAATCAGCAGAAAATTATGAAAGGAAATTTGTACCTTTAGAAGAAGCCCCCTATATGTTATAAGTTCGAAACGTGAAATGAATGGAAGTCACTCAATATCAGGCTCTTTGGATTTGATAGCTTATGTTTGGAGTAGCGGCCTGACAAATTAGGATGTTGTTAAGGTAGCCCGGGAAGGATTCGAACCCTCGTCCCCAGGGTTCTCCTCTCACCAGGGAAGGTGAGTCTTGGCCCATTCCATCAGGAGATCCAGAGCCTGGGATCCTTGGCCGCTAGATTCGGCGGCTTGCGCCTCGACCGGGCTACCGGGCTACCATAAGACATCAAAAAATAACAGTATTTAAACCTAAGAAGAAAACATCAACAGGGAAATACATCAATTTCCAATCCAGCCCTGCCTACACTCACATTTTAGACAGAACCTTTCGACCTCAAATCATACCGAATAAGAACAGAAAAGCCACACCCTTGAAAGTGGAATGGGCATGCCCAAATGTACCTCTCCTTAGTACTACTTTAACTTTCGAGGGTTTGAAGGGGCGAAAGTCAAGTCCCCTTCCGTGAGGTAGGGGGATGGATAGCCCCCTTATAGAAAACTTCTCATATGTTTCGAGATA
>JGI20133J14441_1002311_pt1 | contig 13588 bp, 11 predicted proteins | sample RS3BMetagenome_FD_14441 | JGI IMG/M metagenome (IMG submission 14441)
GCGAAGAAGGTCGAGGTCGACGAGGTGGCGGCCATGCCGACGGCCGCGCGCGGCTTCGCCCGGCCCGTGGACACAGACTTCGGCGAGCAGGAGGCGGTCCTCGCGCAGGCGAAGACCGGCTTCGGAACCGTCGCGAGCAGCCCGGCGAAGGTCGGAGGTCTCGCGGGGCCTGCGGCCGCAGCCGCGACGCCGGCTCCCGCCGCCCCCGCCGGCCGATCGGCCGTCCGCGCCAACCAGGCCAACGCCGTCGACCTGGCGTTCTAGCGTCTTGGCTATGCTCGCCGGGTGCGCCTCGGCGTCATCGCTCTCGGAGCCTCCTTCGCGCTCGGCTGTGCGCGGCCGACGGCTCCGGCCGCGGAGGACCCGCCCGCGTGCGACTATGCGATCGCGCCGCCCGCCGCCGGCTCGTGGATCCTGGACGTGCAGGCCAGCCTCGCGCGCGCGCCCGCCACTCTGCTGGTCGCGCCCGAGGCGTCGGACGCCGTCCGCGAGGTGACGATCGCCGATGGGGATCACTGGCGAGCGCTCGCGCGCACGGCCGACGGCTGGCTCGCGCCCGAGTGCCGCACCCGGTGCGCCGTGCGCTACCGCGTCGACCTCGACGCGCTCGCCGCGTCGTGCCAGCGGATGGACTGCGCGCGGCGCGTGGGTGACGCCGTCTTCGGCCCTGCGTCGACGTGGATGCTCCGCCCCGAGCCGCTCGGCGATCCGTTCGTCCGCGTGCACGTCGCCGGCGGGGATCCCGCGCGCTTCGTGACCGGCCTGCGCCGCGACCCGTCGGGCAGCTACGTTCTGCGCGGCCACGAGCTGGGGGAGGCCAGCTACACGGCCTTCGGCTCGTTCCGCCGCGAGCGCGTCGAGGTGCCCGGTGCGACGCTCGACGTGGCGCTGCTCGGGCCGCCGCTGCGCATGGGCGACGCGGCCGCGATCGGCTGGATCCGCGACGGCGCTTCGTGCGAAGCGCGCCTCTTCGGCCGCTTTCCTGCGGACACGACGATCTTCGTGGTCCCGGTGCCGGGCGCCGACGAGGTGGTCTTCGGCCGCGTCCTGTCGCTGGCGGGCGCCTCGGTGGCCCTCCTCTTCGGCGCGGATACGCCGGCGGCATCCGAGCACGACGACTGGGTGGTGGTGCACGAGATGTTTCACCTCGGCACGCCGTCGTTCGTCGGCGAGGGGCACTGGCTCGAGGAAGGGTTGGCGACCTACTACGAGCCGATCCTGCGCGAGCGCGCCGGCTGGACCACCGAGGCGGACCTCTGGAAGCACTTCGTGAAGGAGATGCCGCGCGGGCTGCGCAAGCAGGGCGAGCCCGCGAGCCTTGAAGATCGCGACGACATCGACTCGACCTACTGGGGCGGGGCGCTCTTCGCGCTGCTCGCCGACGTCGGCATCCGCCGGGCGACCGGCGGCGCGCGCTCGCTCGACGACGCGGTGCGGGCGGCGCTGCAGCGCGAGGGCGACGCGACGCACGTCGCGCGCGTGGCGGACTTCCTTCGTCTCGGGGACCAGGTGACGGGCACGCGCGTGCTCGAGGACGCCGACGTGCACTACGCCGTGGGCGGCGAGGCGATCGACCTGGACGGCCTGTGGCGATCGCTCGGCGTGCAGGTCGATCCGAGCGGTGCCGTATCCCTCCGCGACGACGCTCCGCTGTACTCCCTGCGCGAGGCCATCGCCAGTGGCTCCGTGCACTGAACCGATGTACCGTCGGGAGGCATCGTCGTGTCCCTCCGCAGCAAGCTCTCTCGGCTGAGCGCACCCGGCCCGGCGGCCCATGCCGCCGACGCCCCGGAGCCGGTGCAAGCGCCGGCGCCTGCGCCGACGCAGCCGCACCCATCCCGCGTCGGGCCCCGCGCCGACGTGCTCGCCGACCTGCGCGCGCGCATCCAGGCGACGCTCGAACGCACCGCCCGCCGCGCACCCGCGCCGCCGCCCCCGGTCGACACGGTCGATCTGCCGTTCGCCACGCAAGCGACGCCGCTCGGCCCGCTGCACGAGCGGGTGCAGCGGCTATCGGCGGCGCACCGCACGGGACGAGCCCCGCTCGCCTGCGCGCGCGAGGCCGACGCCGACGTGCTCGCGCTGCTCGCGCTCGATCCCGCGCTGGCCCGCTGCGACCCGCGTCGCGCGCTGTACCTCGATACGGAGACGACCGGCTTGTCGGGCGGGACCGGCACGGTGGCGTTTCTGGTGGGCCTCGCGTGGTGGGACGAGGGGGCGCTGGTGCTCGAGCAGCTGCTCGTCCGCGCCCTCGGCGAGGAGGGGCCGATGCTCGCGCGCGTGCGCGAGCGCATCGCGGCGGCCTCGATGCTGATCACGTTCAATGGCAAGAGCTTCGACATGCCCCTCCTGCGCACGCGCTTCGTCATGGCGCGCGTCGAGGCGCCGGCCGAACCGCCGCACCTCGATCTGCTCCACGTCGCGCGCCGCGTGCACGGCAGGCGCGTCAAGCAAGGCTGCCGGCTGGTGGCCCTCGAGCGCGACGTGCTCGGCTTCGAGCGGCAAGACGACGTGGCGTCAGGCGATGTCAGCGCCTGCTACCTGCACTTCCTGCGCACCGGCGACGCTCGCGCGCTGCTCGGCGTCATCGAGCACAACGCGTGGGACGTCGTCGCGATGGCGGCGCTCCTCGGGCTGTACGGCGAGCCGCTGCAGGGGGGGCTCGCGGCCGAGGACCTGGTGGGCGTCGCGCGCACGCTGCACCGCGCGGGGGCGCTCGACCGCGCCAGCGCCGTGGCGCAGGTGGCCGTCGAGCGTGCGCCGGCGCCCGAGTCGCTGCGCGCGCGGGCCGACATCGCCAAGGCGCGCGGCGATCGCGCCCGGGCCCTCGCCGACTTCGAGGCGCTCGCCGCGGCCGTCGACGACACGTCGGTGCGCCTGGAGCTCGCGAAGCTGTACGAGCACTGGGTCAAGGAGCCGGCGCGCGCGCTCGAGTGGGTGGCGAGGGGCACCGGCGAGGACCCCGAGCGCGCCCGCCGGCGCGCCGAGCGGCTGGCGCGCAAGGCGGAGCGGGCGCGCCAATCGTCGTTGCCACGCTTGAAGGGGTAGGGGAACGGCCGTCGGGCCGCTTGGATCGGCGGAGATCCAGCGATCTTCGCGCATGTGCGCGAAAGAACATCGTGCGAAGCGCATTCCGCTCTGGTTCAATTGTTGCGATGGGGACGCAACCGATGATCAAGACGATTCGCTCGATGGTGGCCCTCCTCGTCGTCGCGACGGCGGCGTTCCCGACGGCCTGCGGCTCCAACGGCGGCGCGCCGGGCGGCGGCGGCGATGGCGGCGGCGGTGACGACGGCGCGGGCGGCGACGGGACGATCGACGTCTCGTCGCCGAGCGAGGGGGGCACGTGCTCCTCGTCGAGCGACTGCAACGGCGGCGTCTGCGTCGGAGGCGTCTGTTGCAGCGACGCGCAGCACGTGTGCGGCGGTGCCTGCTGCACGGGGGGCAGCGTGTGCTTCTTCGGTCAGTGCGTCACGCCGGGTGCGCCGTGCCAGACGAGCGATGAGTGCGCGATGGGGCAGTACTGCGAGCCGGCGCTCGGGAGCGGCGGCGACGCCGGCCCACCGCAGTCCGACGCGGGCAGCTGCACGTCGGTGGCGACGAGCGGCCGCTGCTTGCCCCTGCCGCCCACCTGCCAGGGCGACGCGGGGACGACCGCCGACGGCGGGGCGTGCCTCGAGAAGTGCGAGTACCACCCGCCGGCGGGCGGCATGCTCAACGCCGTCCAGAAGTGGGCGTGGGGCGGCCCCATGGCCACGCAGTTCCCCGACGACGCCGACGTCTGGTCGACCCCCACTGTCGCGCGCATGGAAGACACCAACTGCGACGGCAAGATCGATCACCTCGACACGCCGGAGGTCGTGGTCGTCTCCGGCAACGTGAACGCCACCTGCTGCACCAGCCCCGGCACCTGCCGCAGCGGCGTTCTGCGCATGCTCGACGGGGCCACCGGCAAGGAAATCTGGTCGCTCGACAAGGCGAATCCCAAATCGGTCGGCTTCATGGGCGTGTCGCTGGCGCTCGGGGACGTCGACGGCGACGGCATCGTCGACATCGTCGCGATGACGGGCGAGGGCGACGTCGTGGTCATCGATCACACGGGCAAGGTCACGCGCACGAGCGACACAAGCCCTACAAGCTCACCGGCGGCGGCGGCTGCGGCGGCACCGGATGGGGCGGCGGCCTCGCCATCGCCGACATGGACCTCGACGGCGCGCCCGAGATCGCGTTCGGCGACACGGTGTGGACCACCAAGGGCGGCGGTGTCGCGCGCGTGTTCGTGGGCGGCAAGGGGACCGGCGGCGGGGCCGGCGAGGAGCTGAGCGCGCTCTCCGACGTGGATCTGGCGGCCGACGGGCACCTGGAGCTGGTCGCCGGCAACACTGCCTACAAGGCGGACGGCACGGTGCTCTGGCAGAACGCGTCGGTTCCCGACGGCTTCCCCGGCGTCGGCGACTTCGACAAGGACGGCAAGCCCGACGTCGCGGTCGTGGCCAATGGACAGGTGTGGATCCTGCGCGGCGCCGACGGAACGATCGAGCTCGGGCCGATGATGCTCCCGGGCAGCGGCGGCGGCGGACCGCCGACGGTCGCCGACTTCGACGGCGACGGCAAGCCGGAGCTCGGCGTCGCGAAGGCCAACTACTACTCGGTGGTCAAACCGGACTACGCCAAGTCGACGATCGATCTGCTCTGGAAGATGCAGAACCACGACTACTCGTCGTCGGTGACCGGCTCGACGGTGTTCGATTTCGAGGGCGACGGCGTCGCTGACGTCATCTACGCCGACGAGTGCTGGCTGTGGGTGTTCGACGGGCCGACCGGCAAGGTGCGGCTGGCATGGTCGCACTCGTCGTTCACCGCGACCGAGGCGTCGATGCTCGCGGACATCGACGGCGACGGCCACGCCGAGATGCTCATTCCCTCGAACGGCGTCAGCATGACCACCTGGCACTGCGCCGAGCACGAGATGGGCGGGGCGGGCGGGCCGCTCAACGGCCAGTACTGGACGCCAGGCCCCGACGCGAACAAGAGCTACCGCGGGATCGTCGCCATCGGCGACAGCGCGGACTCGTGGGTCGGCACGCGCACGCTCTGGAACGAGCACACCTATCACGTGTCCAACATCTGCGACGACACCGACACCGCGTGCGCGTCGCCCAACAAATACGGCTCGATCCCCAGCCCCGAGACGAAGAACTGGACGCTCCCGTGGCTGAACGACTTCCGGCAGAACGTGCAGGACAAGGGGATCTTCAACGCGCCCGACGCCGTCGTCGACTTGAACGTCGACTGCGCGAGCCCGGTCCTGGCGCACGTGGCCGTGCGCAACATCGGGGAGGCCGGGCTGCCGGCGGGCGTGCAGGCGGGCGTGTTCGTCACGCCCGGTGACGTGCAGGTAGGCACGGTCACGACCACGTACCCGCTGCTGCCCGGGCAGGCGCAGACGCTCGACGTGAGCCTCGTGGCGCCGGCGATGCCGTCGAGCACGTTCTACGCGAAGATCCTGGTCGACCCGAAGATGCCCAAGTTCCACGAGTGCAACGCAGGCAACGACCAGAGCCCGAACGTCACCGCGCCGTGCGTCGTGCAGTGATGCGCCCGATCGCGGCTCCAGCGCCGGTCAGTCGTGGATTCCGCCGGGGACCTTCGCGGTTCCCTTGGCGATGCGGTCGTTCCACGACTCGCGCGGGCCGCCGGGGATCTCGACCATCGTGATGCAGTCCGGCACCGGGCAGACGAGCTGGCAGAGGTTGCAGCCGACGCACTCGGGCTCGTCGACCCACGGCACGCGCTCGCCGGCCAGGGCCCCGACGGGGAAGGGGACCGGCGCCTTCGCCGGCCCGCGCGCGTGCGCGTGCGGCGGCCGGGCCTTGTCCTCGCGGCCGGTGAAGATGCACTGGTGCGCGCCGTCTTGGCACGCCACCACGCACTTCTGGCAGCCGATGCACGTCTTCGGGTCGATACGCGCCACGACCTCGTAGGAGAGATCGAGGTCGCCCCACTCCTTGTACGCGGGCACCGCGCGCCCGACGAGCTCGCGCACGCTCTTCATGCCGTGGTCGTCGAGCCACCCCGACAGGCCGTCGATCATGTCGGCGACGATGCGGTATCCGAGGTGCATCACCGCCGTGCACACCTGGACCGACGACGATCCCAGTGCGAGGAACTCAGCCGCGTCGCGCCACGTCTGTACGCCACCGATGCCGGAGATGGGCAGGCGCGGCACGTCGCGCGCGATCGCGGCCACCATGTGCAGCGCGATGGGCTTGACCGCCGGGCCGCAGTAGCCGCCGTTGGTCGACGCGTCGCCGACGCGCGGGTAGGGGACCATCCGCTCGAGGTCGACGCCCATGAGGCTCTTGATCGTGTTGATGAGCGACACGCCGTCGGCGCCGCCCGCCTTGGCCGCCTGCGCGGCCTCCACGACGTCGCCCGTGTTGGGCGTGAGCTTCACGAGCACCGGCGTCCGCGCGACCTCCTTCACCCAGGTCGTGATCTCGGTGATGAGCTTCGGCTCCTGCCCGACGCTCGACCCCATGCCGCGCTCGCACATGCCGTGCGGGCAACCGAAATTGAGCTCGAGGCCGTCGCAGCCCGTGTCCTCGACCTTGCGAATGAGCGTGTGCCAGTCGTGCTTCGTCTCGGTCATGAGCGAGACGACGACGGCGCGGTCGGGGAAGCGGCGCTTCACCTCGCGGATCTCGCGCAGGTTCACCTCGAGCGGCCGGTCGGTGATGAGCTCGATGTTGTTGAAGCCCATCACCTTGCCGGTCGCGTAGTCGATCGCGCCGAAGCGGCTCGACGTGTTGACGATGGGATCGCCGAGCGTCTTCCACACCGCGCCGCCCCAGCCCGCGTCGAACGCGCGCATCACCTGCTCGCCCGTGTTCGCGGGCGGCGCGGACGCGAGCCAGAACGGGTTCGGGCTCCGGATGCCGGCGATGTCGATGCTGAGGTCCGCCATTTCAGTCTCTGGGTTGGTTCACAGGAAGTAGGGGAAGACGGTCGAGGTAAGAGGGAGAAGGAGGGGCGGCTCTCAACCCTTCCCGTCTTCCCGCCTTCCTGTTCTCTCCTTCTCCCAGATCGCGTGGAGATGTCGTGCGGCGTTGCGGCCGTCGGCCACGGCGTTGACGACCTCCTTGCCGCCGTTGACGCAGTCGCCGCCGCTGAAGACCTTCGGGTGGCCGGTCGCGCCCGTGTGCGGGTCGGCCACGATGCACCCGCGCGCGTCGAGCTGCACGCCCGGGAACTGGCGCGCGACGGAGCGCAGCTTGGACTGGCCGATGGCCACGGCGACCAGATCGCAGGGCAGGTCGCGCTCCGTCCCCGCGACCGGCGCGCCGCCTTCGGTGCGCGCCACGCGCAGCGCCTGCACCGCCCCCGCACTGTCGCGCACGACGGCCGTCGGCTGCGCGCTCGGCACCAGGCGCACGCCCTCCTTGCGCGCGCCGTTCATCTCGTGGTCGTAGCCGCTCATCGCCTCGGCGCCGCGGCGGTAGACCATCGTCACCTCCTCGGCGCCGAGCAGCGCGCATTCGCGCGCCACGTCGATGGCCGTGTTGCCGCCGCCTACCACGATCACGCGGCCGAGCCTCGGCAGCGAGGCGCCGGCGAGCTTCATCTGCTCGATCCACGCCGTCGCGCCGACGACGCCCGGCCCGTCCTCCCCCCGCACGCCGAGGCGGTTGTCCTCGCCCAGGCCGAGGCCCAGGAAGACCGCGTCGTACTCGGCCAGGAGCTGCGCCGCCTCGACGTCGCGCCCGATCTCGATGCCGGTGCGGATCTCGACCCCGAGCGACCGCACCCACTCGACCTCGCGCAGCGCGTCGTCCGCGTGCAGCTTGTAGGGGGCGACGCCGGTCGTGTCGAGCCCGCCCGGCAGCGCGCGCTTCTCGAAGAGGACCGCGTGGTGCCCCTCCATCGCCAGGTACGCGGCGAAGGCGAGCGACGCCGGTCCCGCACCGACGCACGCGACGCGCTTGCCGGTCGCCGCCCCGGGCACGAAGAGCTCCTCGCCGAAGTCGCGGGTCGCCGTCTGCGTGGCGAAGCGCTGCAGCCGGCCGATGGCGATCGGCTTGTGCTGCCACGCCTCGTAGACGCACGCCCCCTCGCAGAGCACCTCCACAGGGCACACGCGCGAGCACGCGTACCCGAGGATGTTCTGCTCGAAGATGAGCTTCGCGCTGCCGCGCACGTTGCCGCTCGCGATGCGCTTGATGAACCCCGGCACGTCGATGCTCGTCGGACAGGCCTTCGTGCACGGTGCGTCGGCGCAGTAGAGGCACCGCTCCGCCTCGAGCTTCGCCTCCGCAGACGAGAGGAGCGGCTTCTTGTCCGCGAGCGCCGTCTCCGCGCGCTCGGACGGCAGCTGGTTCGGAAAAGTCGTTTGCATTCGCTTCTTTGGGTTGAACAGGAAGACGGGAAGACGGGAAGGGTTGGTTGGGAGCACTGCTATCCCCCCCAAACCTTCCCGCCTTCCCGCCTTCCTGTGATCTCCTACTTGCTGATCGCGGCGAACGCGTCGTCGAGGATCTTCAGCGCATCCTGCACCTCCGCCTTCGAGACGACGAGCGGCGGCGCGACGCGCAGGACGTTGCCGTTCAGGCCCCCGCGGCCGATGATGAGCCCGCGCTTCTTCGTCTCCTCGAAGAGGCGCAGCGTCGCCTCGGTCGCCGGCGTGCGGTCGCCCGCCTTCTCGTCCTTCACGAGCTCGACGCCCTGCATCAGCCCGCGGCCGCGCACGTCGCCGACGACGGCGTACCTGGCCTTGAGCGCCTCGAGTCCCTCGCGCAGGACCTGGCCCATCGCGGCGGCGTTTTCGACCAGCTTGTCGTCGACGATCTGGTCGACGGTCGCGTTGGCCGCCGCGCACGAGATGGGGTTTCCGCCGAAGGTCGAGATGTTTCCCGCCTTCCACGCGTCCGCGATCGGCGCCGTCGTGAGCACGGCGCTGATCGGGTAGCCGTTGGCGATCCCCTTGGCCATCGTCATCACGTCGGGCTGCACGCCGTCCTCGTGCTGCACGCCCCACATCTTGCCGCCGGTGCGTCCGAAGCCGGTCTGCACCTCGTCGCAGATGAAGACGCCGCCGTACTTGCGCACGATGTCGGTCGCGAGCTTCATCCAGCCGGGCGGCGGCGTGATGAAGCCGCCGACGCCCATGATCGGCTCGATGATGATGCCGGCCACGTGCCCCATCGTCGTCGTCTGGATCAGGTCCTCGATGTCCTGCGCGCACTTGAGCTCGCAGCTCGGGTACTTCAGGCCGAAGGGGCAGCGGTAGCAGTAGGGCGCGTGCGCGTGCTTGACGGCCGCGACCTGCGTCGGAATGACGCGGTACTTCGAGTGCCCGACCATCGACTGGGCGAGCAGGCTGCGGCCCGAGTAGCTGTGGCGCAGGGCGATGAGCTCCTGCCGACCGGTGTGCGCCTGCGCGAGGGCGACCGCCGTCTCGTCGGCCTCGGTGCCGCTCGCGCAGAAGAACGCCTTCTCCATCTTGCCCGGGGCGAGCTTGACGAGCTTCTCCGCGAGCTCCGCGATGGGCAGCGTCGGGTACACGGTCGACACGTGCCCGAGGCGCTCCATCTGCGCGCGGACGGCTGCGTTCACCTTCTCGTTGGCGTGGCCGACGCTGATGGTCAGGATGCCGCCGAAGAAGTCGAGGTACTTGTTGCCGTCGAAGTCGCGGACAGTGCACCCCTTGCCGCTCTCGATGGCGACGGGCTGCTGGTAGTACGTCGCGGTGCTCGGGAAGAGGTACTGCTTGTACTTCGCGGTGACGTCGGCGTTGCTGATCTTCTTTTCGCTCACGGTGTCACTCCCGTTGAAGAAAGCCGCCAATACGCCGAGGAGAGGAGAGAACAGGAAGACGGGAAGCCGGGAAGGGTTGGTGGGGTAGGGTTTCTATCCCCCAAACCTTCCCGTCTTCCCGTCTTCCTGTGATCTTTTTCTCCCGCTCGGCCTGGTGGCTCTCCTTCTTTCATCGTTGGGCGGTCAGGTCACCGTACATCTCGGGGCGCCTGTCGCGGAAGAACTGCCAGGTGCGCCGCACCTCTTCGATCATCGCCAGGTCGCAGCTGGCGACCACGAGCTCGTCCTTGTCCTCGCTCCCGATCGCCAGGAAATTCCCGCGCGGATCGACGACGTAGCTCGAACCGTAGAACTTGCCGATGTTCCAGGGGGCCTCGGTGCCGACGCGGTTGCTGGCCGCGACGAAGTAGCCGTTGGCCACGGCGTGCGCGGGCTGCTCGAGCTTCCAGAGGTACTGCGAGAGGCCGGCGACCGTCGCCGACGGGTTGAACACGACCTCGGCGCCGTTGAGACCCAGCGCGCGCGCCCCCTCCGGGAAGTGCCGGTCGTAGCAGATGTACACGCCCACCTTGGCGTAGCGCGTCTGGAACACGGGGTAGCCGAGGTTGCCCGGCTTGAAGAAGTACTTCTCCCAGAAGCCGTTGGTGTGCGGGATGTGCGTCTTGCGGTACTTGCCGAGATACGTCCCGTCGGCGTCGATGACGGCCGCGGTGTTGTAGTAGACGCCCGCCTGCTCGCGCTCGTAGACCGGCACCACCATCACCATCTGGTGCTTCTTGGCGATGGCCTGCATCCTCTCGGTCGTCGGCCCCGGCACGGGCTCGGCGGCGTCGTACCAGCGCGCGTCCTGGCTCGGGCAGAAGTACGGGCCGTTGAAGATCTCCTGCAGCCCGAGGATCTGCACCCCGCGCTTGCCCGCCTCCTCGATCATCGGCAGGTGCTTCTCGAGCGCGACGTTCTTGATCTTGTCGACCGACCAGCTCTCCTCGAACGGGGTCGACGCCTGGATGAGCCCAACCGTGATCTTGCGCGACATCACCACCACCTCACGATGCTCGTCTTGTTCTGGGTGTAGAAGCGGACCTGCTCTCGGCCGTGGGCCTTGAGGTCGCCGAGGAACGAGCCCTTGGCGCCGCCGAAGCCGAAGAACGCCATCGGCGCCGCGACGCCGACGTTCACGCCGACCATCGACGCGTCGACCTCCTTGCAGAAGGTGCGCGCCAGGCCGCCGTTCGACGTGTAGATGCTCGCCGCGTTCGCGAGCGGGTGCGCCTTGACGACGCGCAGCGCGTCGCCGAGGTCCTTGGCCTGCATCAGGCAGAGGACCGGCCCGAAGATCTCCTCGCGCGCGATCGCCATCTCGGGGCGGACGCCGGTGAAGAGCGTCGGCCCGATCCAGTGGCCCTTCGGGTAGCCGGGCACCTGGAAGTTTCGCCCGTCGACGACGAGCTTGGCCCCCTCGCGCACGCCCTTGTCGATGTACGCGAGCACGCGCTCCTTGTGACGCATGCTGACGACGGGCCCCATCGTGACGTCCGGCTCCATGCCGTAGCCGACCTTCACGCGCCGCAGCGCCTCGGGCAGCCGCCGCTCGAGCTCCTCGTACGCGCGGCCGATGCCGACCGCGACGCTCAGGGCCAGGCAGCGCTGCCCCGCGCAGCCCATCGAGCTGTCGACGACGTTGTCGACCGTCTTGTCCCAGTGGCAGTCGTCGATCACGACGCCGAAGTTCTTCGCTCCGCCGAGCGCCTGGACGCGCTTTCCGGTCGCGCCGCAGCGCGCGTAGACGTGCTCGGCCACGGGCGAGGACCCGACGAACGACACGCCCGCGATGTCCTTGTGCTCGACGATGCCGTTCACGACGTCGCGCGCGCCGTTGACCATGTTGACGACGCCCGCCGGCAGCCCCGCCTCGTGCATCAGCTCGAAGAGGCGCAGCTGCGAGAACGGCACCTGCTCGCTCGGCTTGACGACGACGGTGTTGCCGGACGCGATCGCGTACGGGAGAAACCAGAAGGGCACCATCGACGGGAAGTTGTACGGGGCGATGATGGCGAAGACGCCCATCGGCTGGCGGACGGAGTGGCTGTCGATGCCGGTGGCGATCTGCTCGAGNGCGCCGCTCTCGCCGAGCATGAGCGACGGCATGCCGCACGCGACCTCCACGTTGTCGATGCCGCGGCGCACGTCGCCCTTGCTCTCGGCCAGCGTCTTGCCGTGCTCCTGGGTGCAGATGGCGCACAGCTCCTCGAAGTGCTTCTCCATGAGGTCGCGCAGCGCGAACAGGTGCCGCGCGCGCGTCTGCGCGGGCAGCTCGCGCCATGCGGGGTACGCGGCCTTCGCGGCGCGCACCGCGTCGTCGACGTCGCCGGCGGCACCCATCGGCACGCTGCCGAGCGACTCGCCGGTGGCGGGGTTCGTGACGGCGAGGTGCTCGGGATTCGCCGAGGGCTTCCACTGGCCGCCGATGTAGTTGGGGACGCGCTCGACGAAGAGCTTGCTCTGCATGGATTCCTCTCTCACGCGGAAGCGTACGGCTCCCGCTCGGGAAGGCGGAAACAGACCTCGCAGCGGTCGACCGGTCAAGGCGAGGGCTTCCGGTGAGCGTGCGATGTTACGAGGAAACTGGACGGTTTCAGTGGGGCCGTGACGCACATTGGAGGATGCGTCGCGTCGCCGACCTTTCGCGCGCCGGAGCTGCGAGGGATCCCAGCGCCCCAGCTCGACGCTGCCGACGTCGATGCAGGCGAGATTCGGTACTTCGCGTGTCTTTTCGCTTACTTCGCGTTCTTGATCGGTCGCTTCGCGTCCTTCGTCTCCGACTTCGTGTTCTTGATCTCGGACTTCGCGTTCGCGATCTCAAACTTCGCGTTTTCGATCTCGAACTTCGCGTTTTCGATCTCGAACTTCGCGTTTTCGATCTCGGACCTCGCGTTCGCGATCTCAAACTTCGCGTTTTCGATCTCGAGCTTCGCGTTTTCGATCTCGAGCTTCGCGTTTTCGATCTCGAGCTTCGCGTTTTCGATCTCGAACTTCGCGTTTTTGATCTCGGACTTCGCGTTGTTGGACTCGAACTTCGCGTCCGAAGACTCGAACCTCTCGCCCGGGAGCGATCGGTCGTCGGGCAGGGCTCCAAGCGGCCCGCGCACGCCAGACGCAATCATTCAGCGTGTGTGCGCATGGTTCATCGACGAACCTGGATCGTCTTTTTCGGGTCGCGCGCACATCGCCGATGCCGCGCTGGGCGGGCAACCTCGTCAACGACATGATCGACGTGAAGCTCGTGCTCAAGGCGCCGCAGGACGCCTCGGGGTTCCAGTTCGATTTCGACTTCTTCTCGAGCGAGTGGCCCAACTACGTGTGCTCGAACTTCAACGACGCCTTCGTCGCGTACCTGACGTCGTCGACGACCACGGACACCATCTCGTACGACTCGAAGGGCAACCCGGTCGCGGTCAACATCCTCGGCGGCTTCGGCGACACGTACCAGACGCAGTGCGATCCGAGCGTGAACAACGTGACCGCGACGCTCGGGGCGTCGACGGGGTGGCTGACGACCAAGGCGCCCATCCAGCCGGGCGAGCAGTTCACTCTCGAGTTCATGATCTGGGACGCCGGCGACGGCCTGCTCGACTCGAGCGTGCTCGTCGACCACTTCCAGTGGCTCGGTGGGAGTGTGTCGACGGGGACGACGCCGGTGCAGTAGGCCTACGCCGTCGCCACGCGCACGACGGCCTCGCGCTTCCTCCACATCCAGACGCCGTAGACGGTCGCC
>JGI20133J14441_1002312_pt1 | contig 13587 bp, 10 predicted proteins | sample RS3BMetagenome_FD_14441 | JGI IMG/M metagenome (IMG submission 14441)
CTACGTCCACTTCGTGTCCTTCAAGATGCTCTAAGTCCTTCGAGTGACTGCGGGGCATAACGCCGTATATCAGGGTTATAATTTAGCTTTATCGTGAAACTACTATTACTTTTACCCTTGTTGCTCTTACACGTTTGTATATCAGGGTTATAATTTAGCTTTATCGTGAAACTGTGAATATATCCATTAAATGAGAAAAGTGGTCGAGTGACTAGGGTTCGCCGATCCAACTTCTAACCCCACAACAAAACGGAGGGGGCGACCTAAGACAAGCACCATGTGCGAAATATGGGGTTCACGTAATGTTTCGGCTTCCACCCACGGGCTCCTCTCCCAAATAAGATATGCGCCAAAATCCAGAAAGAGTAAGTGGGAGGCAGGGGATAACGACTGAGCTATCTCGCTGGGTTAACAGAAAGACGCATAGGACAGTGACCTAAGAGAACTGGAGGGGGTGATCAGTGAACCCTCCCCACTACCCTGAAGAGACTTTGAACCCGGGGTACGCTCCTAGTAGGGTATGGTATTTCTACTAGTACAGATGTGAAAAGAGAGCCAAAACTTGTGATCCAGACGATTTCATCGATCCCGCCCAGACCGGGAAACACGGGAGAGAATGAGAGCCATAAACGAGGCCACACCTTTGGTCATTGCCGTGAGCTAACCCAGTTAAGGAAGCGGGAAGGACTCCTTCCTCGGATACCGTATATGATCCGCGAGCCCATAAGTAGAGACACAAGCACAGTACTGGGCGTCGTAGATGGGGTTGCCCCCGTTAACACCCCGTACCCCGTTGAGCCAAGAACCAGTAGTGAAGCATAAGCCAACGGTGCTTCGGAAGCGGATAAATCCCTGAACGATGTGATCGGTGATGAGTCCCACCAATACATAAAGAGCAGTGGTTACGACAGCGGAGGATAGGAGTGTCCTCGGCGCTGTCTGCCCCGGTTTCTTGGTCTCCTCTAGGGTTTGTTTTGCTGCTAAATACTAGGCACCCAAAAAAAACGAGAAAGGATGCGGCCGGTTCGCCCCCGGTGGTGACGCAAAGTAGTTTATCTTTGGGGGAAGACCCCGTCCGCAACAGTGCACCCAAAATCCGTGTGTGGGTTATAATCAGTGCTAAGCGTTGATTTGGGGCCTACCTGTGAGGGCGGGGTAGTTCACGATAATGAAAATTGAGAGACGTGTTTCAGGAAATAAACTGTGGGTTGGCCAATGTGTTAAACGCGTGCAACCGGGTTACCCCAAGCTCTTATATACAATGCTAAAAAAGTAGGTTTCGAGTGGTGGTGACTACTACCTTGCTCCCCCTCTACTGGGGGGTAACCATAGCGATGGTCTATATTATTGCGCGCGTTTTAAAGTGGTGTGCCAGTATAAGCGACCAGCTTGACGCCCTCCTCGCACTGTTCGTCTTAGCCATGATGGCTTCAATGTTTGGGGGCGCCGTGGTCTATTTCTGGAGCCCCAGCTCCACTAGTCTACTGATAGCCCTCCTCATCAACACGGTCGTTATGATCACAGTGTTTCTACCAATATTGAGTGCACTCTTAAAAGCCGCGGCCAGCCCCGAGAGGACTTCCGCACCGTTAAGAAGCAGGGCATGGTTTACGGGACTCGTTATCTCTCTAACGCTTCTAAACGAGTTCTTTATGGGCTGGACATTCAACCTACTATCGGGGATACCCAAACCCTCGTTCGGGCTACTCTCCACCCCCGAGTACTTCTCCCAGATAATATCATCCTACTGGTTTGTGTTCCCGATGGCGCTTGAGATGGTTTTAACATCCGTCATGCTACGCTCAAGGATTAGGGTGGATATTATTCTCTTAGTGGGTATGCAGTCAGCTATAATGCTTTTCACACCAACAGCGATACCAAGCCACGCTTGGGGTTTCATCAGCGCGTTTCTGGGTAGCGCCTTGATGAACGTACTCTTCGGATGGGTCTACTTGGACGCTTACTTAAGGGGAGGACTTGAGCGTGGCTTGGAATCATACGTCCTCCGCCTCTTTTTGATCTATGCCCTAATGATGGGGGGTCTATATATGTGGAGCTCAGATGGTGAGCTGGGGGTGTTTGCGTTATCGGTCGTTCTAGAGATGGTTCTCTATTTCGACGCCGTGCTAGGCAGAATGACCTCGCCTAGCGGAAAAGGGAGTGTGAGGTGGAGGTGGGTGGCCGCAACATTCACCGCGGCTTCCGCTTCCATGGTTTTCATGGGTGGGCTGATCGCGCGTACGGGCATCACCCAGTCTCCATCCCCATTCAGAGGGGGGCTCGTCTTCCCCCAAGCCGGATTAGACGGTATAACACTAGTGGTAACTTTAGCCATAATGGGGGTGGGGTTACTGTATTCCCTCTTCGCATTTGGATTAGAACCCTACTCCCGCCTTAAGGCGTCCCTTGTTTTCCCCAAACGGCTGCTCCTCCCAGCTGCTATAATTGGCTTCGCTCTTCTACCCGCGGCCGATTTAACGGCTCTCGACCAGCTTGGGGACGCGAATCCGCCCTTCCATATGTTGGAACACCTTGTTATAGGGATAGGGGGCCTAATCGCTGGTGTCTCTTTGAGCGGTATGGCGAACATACGAGAAGGGTCGCCTTTACACAGATTATACGTTTGGTACACTGAGGCGAGTCGTGGCGGCCTAGCCATAGTGGTGATGGGAGCAATCCTGTTGGCCTTATGGTTTTCCCCTCAGCTCTTCACGCTGATCTACTACAATGAGGTCTTGCACGGCGCAATGCACATCACAATCTTCCTTCTCGGCTTCCTAGGCGGAGCCAGCTTTAAAACCCTAGAGAGGGGTTTAAAGCTGTTCTTACTAGTCACGTTCAGCTGGATGGCTCCAATGATGGCTCCCTTCTCATTCATCCTAGGCGCCTACGCATATGGGAACCCAGCATATTTTGTTCCAGCGATGAGCGCCGCGATGGAGGTCTGGGTTGCCGGGATTTTTGCGGCACCAATACTATATGTGCTGCTGAGGAACACGGTGTCCCGTCATGGCTAGAAAGCCTATCATACGGCCTTGACGATATCCTGTGTATAGAAGCTGGAGTAGAGGACGACACAAAGAGACGATTATTAGACGTGCTGGAGAAGGACCCGGAGTTTAGGTACGCTGTAGTTGGCATTCTCGGCGTGTCCCAATCGGGAGACCAGCTTAGTGATATACCTAGGAGTGAGGAGAAGTTGTTGGGGAACCGGGAGAAAACTGAACGGGACATCCATGATATTAGGACCGCCCTGCAGAGGCTTACACTCGGGGAGGAGTAAGCGGGTGAGGTTTTAGTCGCCAAATTGGGGTGCAAACTCGGCGTTAGACCAGTGCTCACGCATTTATCCGTCGACTCAAAGGAAGCGGGTCTCTACTCAGCTTTCGACGACTACTGGCTCGTATGTGAGGTCACAGTGAGCCTTGGTTCATCCAGGATTGACGAGCTAAACCAGAAAGTCGAGTTCATAAAGGGGAATAGATCAGACCTAGTAGGGTTCAAGCTGATTAAGGCGGTTTACACCATAGAATAAGTGTGGGGTGATGCCGCCAAAGAAGTCGGGGAGCAAAGCATATGGGTGCTCACATGGGAGGAGCTTAAACCACTAAAATCCATCGGGTAGGCCAGTTCCCTATATCACCCTACGAGAAGTCTCCGAAAAATCCTGCTTGATTGTGTTTCAACATTCAATGGATCCGATAAATTATTTTCTAGGGGTGTTTCGGAACCCGATTTTGTAATGCACGTGGGACAGTGGATCACTATTGTAGCCATATCATTGCGTTACAATAACAATATTACGTGGCTTGTCGAAACGTAGTGAAGTGGGTTTACAGCGCCACGTACATAAGCGGATGTTGGGGTCTCAAAACGCTGATGGGGATTGACTAAGTATGGGGGTCTCTGATCGCGTATACACTCAGTCTGTTTGGCGATGCCTTAATCTGTTCTTGTGATTATCCTCCGCCGCACGAGCGATAGCCCCCAGTCAAACATGACGCCAAGCTTGTTTCTGGCTGTAGCTATACTGACCAGGTGNACCATTCTCCACACGAGCCACCCGATTAAGCCTGAGAGGATGATTCCGTTTGCTAGTTCCACGAGGCCGCTGAACCTACCCAGTGAGAGCATGATGCCTTGGTCATGGTAGATGAACGACCCGGAAACTTTTTTGCCCCCGAGTGTATGGACCAAGTGGCTCCCCGCATACTCCCCCTCCTGCACAGCAGCCGCCGCGGTCTGAGGGGCAGCCGTCGTGTCTCCCCCAGTATTCACCCACGCACAGTCACCCACCACGTACACCTCAGAATGCCCGATAAGCCTGAGATTAGAGTCCACCTCAAGTCTGCCCTTCTTCTTTGGGGCTACCGTCTCAGGTATACCTTCGATGACGGGGTTGGGTTTGACGCCAGCCGTCCAGAAAACGTTCCTGCTCTCAATTAGCTCCCCGTTAGAGAGGTGAACGCCTTCAACGTCAACCTTAACTACACGTGCGCCCAGCCTAACATCTATTCCAGCCGACTCTAAGTCTTGCCTACACTTCTCGGGTAGCCTTCCACCGATGCCGGGAAGCAGTGTTCCCGCGGACTCTACGATTAAAACCCTTACGTCTTGTCTCCTGAATCCGTATCTCTTCGCTAGAAGCCCCGTGTAATCCCTAATTGTGCCCGCCAGCTCAACCCCAGTCGCCCCACCCCCTACAACCGCAAATGTTAAAAGGGCCACCCGTTCGGGGCTATCAGCACCAGTTATTGCTGCCTGCCCAAAGGATGCCAGAATCCTATTCCTAATCCTCTCACCATCTTGAGCCGTTTTCAGTGGCAGTGTGTTCTCCTTTACCCCGGGTATCCCAAAGTCGTTGCTCGATGAGCCCAGAGCCACCACTAGATAGTTGTAACCGATCGGGCCAACATCTGTGTACACCGCTCTCCCAGTAAAATCCACCGCCTCAACCTCCGCCTCCACCGCCCTAACTCGGTTTCCGCCGAAGTGGGGTAGAGGGTCGAGCACGTGGTGCTCATCGACAAGGCCTCCGGCGACTTGGTAGAGGAGGGGTGAAAACAAGTGATAGTTTCTCTTGGTCACCCAGACGAGTTCAACCGAATCAAGCAAGCTACTCGAAGCATGGCTTAAAAAGCTTTTCACGAACGAAACACCGCCGAAGCCACTGCCCAACACCACAACCCTAGTCCCAAAACGAGAAGCGAGCTCTAAAACTACGCTTTTCTGACTCCCAGTAGCATCCACAACTTCGGACCCCGATGAGCGACTTTTCTGCATAACTCATTCCCTCCCTATAGTAGAGTAGGTCATCGAAAGAAATAAGGAAAACCCTAAGGTGTTAGGGGCAAATGAGACCGTTTACTACTCCTCAATTCCAAAAAGTGGACCTCTCAAACTCAAACACCGGGGAGCCAAACCGTGGCGATCAGAGAGTTTCAATTCTCAGCATTAATTCTAACCTCTCCCATCCCTACTCACGATGCTGTGTGGAGAGTCGCTGCTACCATCTGACATTGAAGATCCGTCGAGCCATCGCGGAACGGCCAATAAGTCACCCCCCACCCAGGCCCGTCAAACCCAACCCCTACGAAGCATAGATCAAAATCCGCTCCCCTTTTTTCTTCGTCTCGGACACGGGTTCTTTTTACCCAGTAAAGGTCGAGGTTTGCACGCTTTTAGCGAACACTCCCAAAGGAGAACACATCAATCTGCAGACGCCGTAACAAGGCTTCATTGCACGTGTAAAGCACAACACAATAACGCTATACACACAATCTACCCGTGTTCACAAGTTTCCAGATGAACGACCCAACAGAAAACCAGTGTGGCCGTGTGGTCAGAAGTGGCCTATTCTTTTTCAGCGACAAACTTTAGGCTGAAAGGGGACACTCTATGCCCTACGACCCTGAACCCCGCCTTAACTAGAAGTCCATGCAGTGTTCTTGGTTCAGAGCCGTGTCTGAAAACCGAATTCCTCCGTGGCTCGACCACTAAAAACACGCCGTCCGCCTTTAGTTTAGAATGAACCACTCTGAGGGCGCGGGTTGGCTCAGTCATATGGTGGAGAGACATGAACATCACGGCCCTGTCAACTGGTTGTGCACTTTCTTCGCCAAACAGTTCCAGGGGTCTATTAACTACCACCACCCAGTCTAATCCGGCGTGTCTGGCCCTAGCTCTAAGCACAGCCGCCCTACGACTATCTGGCTCCACGGCGTACACAACGCCGGATGAGCCAACCATCCGTGCAGCCTGCAGGCTCAGGTAACCGAAGCCTGCCCCCGCATCCAGAATCCTGAACCCCTGCCTAACACCTAACTCAGCAAGAATTTTAGCGGGGCTCTGGAACACCCTTCTCAGAGGGTTTCTGAGGTACAGCTCGTCGTGGTCAAACAGGGTCATCCAGAACACCGAACCACACCAAGTGTACCCCCTCCCACGACTTCACGCAACTCAGGGACGATATAAGGTCAGAAGCCAAGATGTTTGGTGGGGGTAGCCGAGTAACACAGCAGTCGGCCGCTGAGAACACCTGTATCTCTAGTACGAGGCGAGTCACTTCAACCTATAGGGCGTTACGGGAGGGTTATAGATAACCACTCGCCCAAAATAGTTGCCGATTCGACGTCAAAAGTGGACGGGTGGATCACGCGAGCCGAACACTTCGCATGGTCTTGCGCACTCATTGCATGAGCCCCCACTTCGGTTTTCCACCTCCAATCCCTGCCCCTTGATGAGACGGAGTTCGGTGGTTCTATAACATTCAAATACCGCGTGCATGCAAACCCAATCTGTGGATATATTTCTCATTGTTAGATTTCTCCACGCCGTGTTCGGAATGGCGTGGTGGGGTACAGTGTTTTTCATAGTGTTCGTTTTGACGGGTAGCCTAGAGAGGCTGGATTCGGAGACACTGAAAAAGATCGCTACAGTCATCTATCCGAGGATATACAACCTGACAACCTTGGTTTCAAGCTTCACCATAACGCTTGGGGCCTTAAGCGCGTTACTTTATTCTGGGGGGAGCTTGGGGGTATTCCTAACGCCTCGTGGAGCCATTTTGGCGAGTGGTTCAGTCACAGGCCTCTCAGTGTATGTGGCCCACCTAACGGTCGAGAGAAAGGAGAGAAGCGTTCTAAGAGTTTTGGCGCAGATGGAAAACCCAGAGACTCAGGGATCATTCCTGAAAGATATGAAGATAATCCCGAGAGTAGGTTTTATCCTACTCACGTACACAATCCTCAGCATGGTCTACTACTCTCTAGGCATCTAACACACTCTCGCACCACGCAACAAAAGGGTGGGCTGCAGTATGTGTCATCAGAAATAGTACCGGGGGTTTACCTATACGCTGGAGAATTAGGCATCAAAGAGAGGGAAGGTTTTCCCCAAAAATCTTAGGGGATACGTTTCCGGATGCCCACGCTGAATTATTTACAGATTCCTGCGATTATGGAGGAGAAATTCTAGGAGACGTTTAAGAAGCAACACCAAAGTGATATTTGATAACCTATTAATGCTCTGTGGCGCGGCACTGGCCGTGATTTATCACAAGCTGAGCAGCTAGCCAACACATTCGACGAGTCGTGGGTCCACACTTCAAGGTCGGGGAAATCTCACTTTACCCTATCCTCGAAGACTACCTTGGACCAAGTAATGTTGGGACTCCTCGAAGAACACTTGGGCGCTGTTCAGGGATCCATGAATTAAAAAGAACACTTGAAAGGTGGAGTGGCTTAAAGCGTGCGATAGGGGCGTCTAGAAGACCGTGCAGGGTGTGTTTACTTATGTCGCGAGCTGCGACGGGTTATCAATTATAATCGAATTCTTCCCTGCGTTTAAAAGATAGAGCTAGCCACGGAACTCGACTAGGTGTACTCTAAATGGGGGCCCTCCACATCTAGGAGGAAGCGTGCTCGAGAACACGGAAAAATCGGACGGTAGCCCTAGATGCTTTTTACTGTTTGACATGTGGCACACGATAATGGTCCCGCCGTCAGGCGAATCAATAGCTGGTTTTCGGAGCTTGAAAATATAGGCCGCCTCACACCGACGGGGTTGTAAGCCAGGAACTCACGCTCGGGGTATAAACAGGGCTAAGCGTTTTCTAGGGTCTAAGCTAGAGGGTGGGGTTCTGGGGGCAGTAGTGTTAAGGGGTTGATCTACGCGTCGGTGGTGTCGTAGGTAAACAGGCCTCTAGTCCTAGGCGTGTATGTGAACCAAGAGCCGGTGGTCATGGAGTGATGGGAACGCTTTCCCTGTTTGGAGAGCGCTAGACTTGGGCTGCTTCTTTTAGGATGGCCACCCTGAATGTGGAGATTTTGGGTATAATATCCGACACTGTTCTCGAAGTGTACTCTTCGATCCTACCCTGGTCGCAGAGGCGCGGTACCTGTTGATCCAGGGGTAGGGCTCCTAGGTAGGCGACACCGTACTCTTCGGCTACTGCTTCACCCCCGATTTCACCGAATACCTTTATAGTCTCACCGCAGCTTGGGCACACAGTGTAGGCCATGTTCTCAATTACCCCTAGAATTGGCACATTCATTTTTTTAGCCATGTTTACAGCCTTCGCCACAACCATTCGTACAAGCTCTTGAGGCGACACAACCACAATTATGCCGTCAAGCGGAATCGATTGGAACACGGTTAGCGGGGCATCGGATGTCCCCGGCGGAAGATCCACTAAGAGGTAGTCGAGGCTACCCCAATCGACGTCGGCGTAGAATTGGCGTATAACGTTGCTCACGATTGGACCACGCCAAATTGTGGCGTCGGTCTCATTCTCTAAAACTAGATTCATCGAGACAAGTTTAATGCCTGTCCTAGTGAGTGCTGGTTGAATCTTTTTACCGTCTAGGGTGGTGAGCCTTCCTCTGACGCCGAAGAGTTTAGCCTGACTTGGCCCCGTTATATCCGCGTCTAGCACACCCACGCTGTAACCCAACCTTCGGAGCTCGATTGCTAGTAGGGCGGTCACAAAAGACTTACCCACACCTCCCTTACCAGAGGCCACGGCCACTATGGTGCGTATTGAACCCTTCGGGAGTGGGCTTATAGGGCTCACGCCCCGTGCAGCCATCTTCTGGTTTTCCTCTATCCTCCGCCTCCTCATCTGCCTGACCTTCAGAACCAACGCCTCCTGCTCCTCTTGGCTCATAAATGTGAAATCGATTTTTTCCACATTTATACCGAGCTTTGAAAGCGCACTTACAACATCTCTCTCAATCCTCCCTTGGAGAGGGCAACCAGGCACCGTTAGAGAAACCGTGAGCGAAACCCTGCCACCCACAAACTCGACCTTTTTCACCATATCTAAATCAACAATGTTCTCCCCAATCTCTGGGTCATAAACGCTTTTCAATGCTTCGAGAACCTTATCCTTCTTATTAACCCCAACCACACTCATACTAATTATACAGCGTGCATTAACATTTTCAGGGTGACCCCTAAACTCTAAGGGAAAAACCAAGGCAGAAGCAACACTACGAATCACAGTGAGCACACTGGGCACCGAGAAGCTTTGCGCGTGTTGGAAAACCCACTAAGAAAACTAGGACACCTGATAATGCTCAAGCAGAGCACAAACAACTTATCAAGCAAGAGCTTCCCCACCTCAGCTACCAGCGGCGAAATAGGGGAGGAATCACTCCGTCAACATATTCACCGCCCTGAACCGTAGACCCAAAATTTGTATGTGGGTTATAGCTAACTCTATATGCTGATTTGAGTCTACCGAGAAGTGAGGTGAGGCCTGTTGTCCTCTTGTCATAACCACACGTACCCTGTATGAAACGCTTCTCAAGATTCCAAAACTCTAGTATATTAATACATATGTCTACGTCTGTATATATGATCACACTCACATTTAAAAATTTGGAAACTTTTTTAAAACTGTGGTGATCTGAATGCAAACCTACCAGACCGTGGGTCTTATCGGATCAGTCCTACTGCTAGTGGGGGCCATCCTGATGGTCTTCTATATACCATACGGCTACAGGTATGGATGGTGGATGATGGATGCGCCCATGATGTATGGCAGCGGATTCTATTATCCCCCCGTATTCATGATTCCCTTTATAGCTATTCCAGCCTTAGTCTTCGGACTCGCGGGCTCGGTGGTGCCGGACAGGCTTACGGGTGGAGTACTTCTAATCATATCATCAATCCTCTCCCTACCAGTACTCTTCGGTGTATTCGGCTTCTCCTTTGCCTTACTCCTCCTTTCTGGAATCGTCGCACTCACGGGTAGGACTACCCAGCAACCTAACTCCAATTCTCTGCCATAACAGTGCAATATATACATAATGTGTTGAACACACCCTCATCAAAGATTTTTAGTGCCTCAGGTATAACCCACCCAGACTATAAGGTTTAGATATGGGAGTGTGAAACCCAACATCTTAGGGTTCGCGCTTATCAATTAAAAAGGCGGATTATAAGCGGTGGATGTTTTGGGGAGTGTGACCGTTGAACAATTGGGTTATAGGCCTAGGCCCATTGACCCAGACTTCCTGAGTAAGAAGGATTTGTACCCGGAAGACTGGTACGCACAATAACCACAAGGTGTACGGGGAGGGTGTGCAGAGGACTGATGAGGACGGTAAACCCTACCCCACGAAGCTGGGTATACACGGCACAATAGTGGCGGTCGACTTCGAAGCGTGCATAGCCGACGGCGCATGCATGGACGCCTGCCCAGTACAGGTGTTCGAATGGCTGCTCAACCAGGGTAAAATGGGCACAGGCCAAGACCTGGACCTAACAGACAAACCAGACCTCAAAGCCAAATACGCATGCGACAAATCAGACCCAATCAGAGAATCAGACTGCATATTCTGCCTCGCATGCGAAAACGTCTGCCCAACCCACGCAATAAAAATAACACAACCATAGTTAGGGGTGCCCCATGCACTTCATTAAACATAATAGTAACGTTGAACTCAGCAAACATCATTTAGACGTATATTCCATGTAGCTGAAGATCGTGCGGGAAAACACTAACCAGGCTTCTTTACAGATCGACACTAACATGTAGGCCAAAATTGCCCTGAGTAGCTAGATAACCCCATATCCGTACAGAGCACTTTAGTCGCTACTCCCTAAATACTCAGATTATCTGGGTGTTGCTTGGATAGAAGCATCAGCGCTCCAACCGTGCGCTCACCATCCCTTTATCCAGCCACCACCATTGTTCACGCACACGGGTTATGAACCCAGCGAGTGACAACTATCCTCTATATTCAGTGTTGAGTAGAGGACGGATGGAGGGGGGTATACCAGTTAACATACTGATTCAAAACCCCACAGTCAAACCCTCCGACTGACAACCCACTAATGCGCGATAACACTCTCAATCTGGGAGGCTGATTCAGAGCTGCTCTCAGAGTAATTGGGGCGGAACCCATGATACAGTGATACGCATCACACTATTCCAAGCAACCAGTAGATTATACATCGCATCTTGGGGCACGCGGCTTTTGCCACAACTAAGCCGCCACCCTTCTTAGCTTTACGTCCCCTTTAAAACTTGGCCACCCTACTTTCCGATAAGCTTCACCCCCAGTTCCGACCAGTATCGCATGATTCGATATCAACATCTGGAAGATAAAACTATAGTTTTGCTTAGTAAATGACCATAACTGGTTCTCACACCAGAAGTATGGGTGGAGGGCGTGAACCACGCGTAAGATACCCAGTGATCGGAACATAGGGGGAACCCCAGCCAATAAATGAACCCGCTAGTTATTGGTATGTTATATTGAGCGTCTTGAGTCCAAGGGATACTATACGCGTTTTACGGAGGTGGAACTTGGGAGGGTTTGCGTCAACGGGCATCGTTCCCGCTAAATACATTTGATAACAGGCTTCATATGATCCAAGTTTTAGTCTAATTTTTACTCAACCTTCGATTTCTCAAATCCACTCAGATAACACTAGTGCGTATAGTTGCGGTCAACAACTAGGCCACAACCTAAGGATCACGGGGTTGAATATAACCTTCGACGATACAACATTCCATGATATCGAGGAGCTCGATTCGTCGTCCAATATGTCGTTTTTTATGGGTATAGTGGGTTGGCAACACTCGTAGTCGAATTGTCGTTATCGCTGTCTTTGCAAGTATAGCTAGTATGATAGCGTCTGCCTTATGGCCATCTCCACCCTCTTCGGGCTGGGTATGTTGTGGTCCTCGAGCTTCGCAAGGGGGTTAACTATGTCGTATGATGTAACCCTCTTTATGGGTGCCTTAAGGCTGAATATGGCTTTATCAGAAACCTGCGCCGCGATTTCGGCGCCCAACCCCAGGTTCCTCGGGGCTTCGTGCACTATTACCAGCCTACCCGTCTTTTCAACCGAGGACACGATGGTCTTGGTGTCGAGGGGGGAGAGCGTCCTGAGGTCTATTACCTCTGCTGAGAACTGTTTGGCCCCTTCGAGCGCCACGTGTAGCATTGCGCCATAACTCACCACAGTCACATCGCTACCCTCCTTCACCACCTTCGCCTTCCCGATGGGTACGGTGTACGCCTCCTCTGGGACAGCCATCTTGGGCGCATCATACAGCCTTTTCGGCTCCATGAACACCACTGGGTCCTCTGACCTAAGAGCGGATGTGAGTAGACCCTTGGCGTCGAATGGATTGGATGGGACAACCACCTTTAAACCCGGCGTGTGGGCAAAGTAGGTTTCGGGTGAGTCCGAGTGGTGCTCGAGTGAGTGTACCGCGCCGTAGGGGAAGCGTATCACCCCCCGCATGGGGTATCTTCCACGCGTCCTATTCCTATAGCGCGCGATGTGGTTGAATATCTGGTCGTACGCGGGGAGTGTAAAGCCGTCGAACTGAAACTCCGCAACGGGTATATAGCCACCCACGGCGAGGCCAACGAACACTCCGGCTATGGATACCTCGGCTAGTGGTGTATCGAAAACCCTCTCACCGAAGCGTTCGAGTAGACCCCGTGTCACCTGGAACACGCCACCATTCCGAGCCACATCCTCACCGTAAACGAGGATGCGTGGGTCCCGCTCCATTTCCTGCCTGAGCGCCATGTTCACAGCGTTTCTGATGTTCAACTCGACTGTTTTACCCTCCACCTCAGGCTGCTCTTCCTCACCGGTCAACGCATGATCCCGTATCAAGCTTGAAGCCGCGTCCCCAAACGCCTCATAAGCCTCCTCGACTAGGTTGGGTGTGGGCTTGGAGTACATGTATCTGAAGATATCGAGGGGGTCGGCAGGCTTAGTAGACCTAAACCTCTCAACCGCTTCTTTAACCCTCCTATTCGCTTCGTCATAAATTGCCTCCTTCTCTTTCTCGGTGAGCGCGCCCTTAGACATAAGGTACTTCTCCACCCTGAGCAGGGGGTCGCGTCGCTCCCACTCACTCATTTCCTCCTCTGGCTGTAGTTTGTGTGATACAAGCTCGGCCGTGGTGTGATAGCTACGTCTATAGGTCACGTACTCGACGAGCACGGGGCGCCCTTCACGTGCTAGTTTCAGCGCTAAGTTGGTTGCCTCATACGAAGCGATAACGTCGTTCCCGTCAACCATGATACCCGTCACACCATAGGCTAAAGC
>JGI20133J14441_1002317_pt1 | contig 13569 bp, 14 predicted proteins | sample RS3BMetagenome_FD_14441 | JGI IMG/M metagenome (IMG submission 14441)
CATTATAAAATTCTAAAAAATATATGTATATGAATACACATATGAATGTTTTATTTTTATTCTTTAAAATAATTATAAGGAATAAAAGAACAAAATTTTATAAATTCTTGGGAGAAGTTAAAACATTTAGCAACATCCACTATTTTTTCAATCGTACTCATTTCATGAGACCATTAAATTCATCTCCTCAAAGGCTACCAATTTTATATATGTATAAATATTTTTTAATCTTTTTTTAAATGTTAAATAGCTTTCATTAAAAAATTCAATCTAAAAAATTTATAAATAGTGCTAGAATTTAAGGAAAACAATAAAAATCCCTTCCTCATGGGAAGCAGTTATCTTTTCTATACCATAAAATTTTTCTTATTGTAGATTATCTACCTTTTGTGATTAACTATGGAAATAGATAAAAGGATGAAATATTCAAAAACACACGAATGGGTACTTGTAGAGGGTAATAAGGCCAAGATAGGGGTATCTGATTATGCTCAGCAGCAACTTACGGATATAGTTTTCGTTGAACTGCCAGAGGTTAACACTAAGGTAGAAAAAGGAAAATCCTTTGGGGTTATTGAATCTGTTAAGGCTGTTGAAGATGTATATGCGCCTATAACAGGTAAGGTACTTGCAAAAAATCAGGCAGTTATTGACACTCCTGAGATTATAAATAATGATCCATACAATGCATGGCTGATAGAGGTATCAATAGATAATCCTAAGGAATTGGATGAATTGATGGATGCTGAGGCATATAAAAAATTCCTAGAGTCCGAATCCCATTAAATGAAGAGACAGGATTATTATTATAAAAAGGCAAAGAGGGAAAGGTATAAAAGCAGGGCATCCTATAAATTAAAATTTATTGATCAAAGGTTTTATATTTTTAAAAAAGGAATGAATGTATTAGATTTGGGAGCCTCTCCGGGCGGATGGTCACAGGTAGCTTATGAACTTACCTATGGTGGCAATGTAATATCAGTTGATCTTAAACCTGTTCGTGTTAATGGTATACATTTCGTTTTAGGGGATGTGTTAAAAAATGAAACCTTGGAGAAGATACGTGAAAAGATGAGAGAAATAGGTATAGATAAATTTGATGTAATTATTTCTGACATGTCACCCAAAATATCTGGAATTAAAGAAGTAGACCATATGCAATCAATTGAACTAGGAAAAAGGGCATTTGAAATATCAAAAAATCTTCTTAAGGAAGGTGGATCAATAGTTATAAAACTTTTTTACGGTCAAGAAATTTATAATTTCAAGAAAGATGTAGAAAAATTTTATGATTTTTGTAAATTATATACCCCTCCTGCATCCAGGGAAAGAAGCAGGGAGGTATATATGGTTTGCAAGAGATTTAAATTATCTACCTAGCCTTTGTTATATTCACATTCTCTACCCATACATATGGTATAAGTGAGGGCATTACCTCATCCCACCACTTAACCTGCATCCTTTCCAAACTTACCTCTTTTATTGCTGAGAATATACGGGGTAAATTATCGCTTATCCTTATTCCTTTCCAAGATTCAACTATCTCGCCATTCTCCACAAGGAAAATTCCATCCCTTGGGATTGTAGAAAAATCACCGTTCCTATAATCCTGAAACCTTGTATACCATGTATTAACAATAAAAAGACCCTTTTTCATATCTCCTATCATATCATCAAAGCTTCTTCTTCCATTACCCATCACGGGCTGCCAGGGCTGGGGATTTATTATACCTGCATTCCCTGTTGTTTCTGTTTTTTGTCTAGAGGCTGTTGAAAAATTATGCAGGTATGTCTTAACTTCTCCCTTTTCAATTATTGGTACCTTTTTTGTTTCCGTTCCCTCATCATCAAAAAGTCTGAAACCAACTCCCGATTCCATTGTTGGGTCATCGTAAAGATTTAACTCATCACTACCTATCTTTTTTCCCAAGGTATCTGTAAAGAAGGACATACCAGTCTCTACATTGTACGCTGATGCCATAGGAGCTGAATAGCTTATGAGAGATCCAAAACAAAGTGGATGGAAAAGAACATCATATTTCCCTTCTTTTCCCTCTTTTGGCGTACCCATCAGTGATGCGTAATCTGCAGCCTCCTCTCCTACAAAGTATGGGTCATAATCATCCAGCATTTTATGATCCGATGTATGGAAGGCTGATTGTCCTGGAAAACCATTCTCATTGAATGCCCTGACAGAGAAGAAAAGTCCTGTATTCTTATCCATTGCATTATTATAGTTTGTTGAAAGTGATATGCTCTCTATAAAATGATAAATTACACCGGCTACCCTTTTTGCTCCCTTTTCTTGNGCGCCCTCTATTGCCCTTTTTGAAAAATAATTTAGATCATCCATGTTCATCAATACACCATCTGGTTCATGACTTCTATAGCTCTGTTTCTTAGTATTCAATCCAACAAAATCCTTATTCTCCGGCATTTTGTTCAAGATTTTTACAAAATCCTCTAGGTGTGATTCAAGTTTATTAAAATTCCTGATTGTAGTAAAAAAAGTCTTTTTCCCCTTTGATAGAAAGAGTGAAAGTGAATTTTCTTGGTAATTTAATATTATATCAATCTTGCTGTTTGAAAATCTTGACTGTTTCATTTCCCTTTCAACATAAATTACAGAAACCTCATCAGCACCAAGTGACAACAATTTTTTAACAACATATTCTGTATCTACCATACAAATCACCTCATATAAATGCCCCTCAATCTTACAAAGGGTCCCCCCATCCACACATCGACACCCTGCATTGGATCACCCTTTCCGCAAGTACCTGCAAAGAACTTAAGATCCCTTGAAACTGCATCCACTGCACTATAAAAACCAGTGGTAGTAATTTCTAGGACAGGTCTTTTAACAGGGTCCTTTATTTCTCCGTTTTCAATGAGATATGCCTCCCTTCCCACATATTTTTCATTGAACCTAATATCATCTATATTCCATTCTGTAAATGAGTTCATGAATATTCCATATTTAATATCCTCAAGCATCTCATCCAAGTTATAATCTCCTGGTTCTATGTATGTGGTACTCATCCTTACTATTGGCTCCTTATCCCATTCTGAGGATCTTGCTGCGGCATTACTTTTCTGTCCAAGCATCCCCGCAAATTCCCTGTTCATAAGAAACTCATTTATTTTTCCATTTTTGTAAAGATATCTCTTTCTAGCCTTTACACCTTCAAAATCATATTTATAATAGCCAAAACTGTGTTCAATAGTAGGATCATCCACAACATTTACCTTATCTGATCCTATTCTTTCACCAATCATATTCTGTTTTACGAATGATTCGCCTGCCTGTGCAGCCTCTCTTCCCATTATTCTATCTGACTCCATAGGATGTCCGCATGATTCATGTGCTACAATTCCAGAGACCTCAGGCCCCACTATAAGGTCCATCTTTCCCTCGTTTATTTTTTTGCCAAGGGCAATTTTTTTGAGTTTTTTTGCCTCTTCAATGGTAGTGTCTATCAAGTTCCATTCTTTAAGGGCCTCATAACCACCACTTCTCCCAAATTCCTGGCTTCCCTGTTCAAAATTTCCATTCTCTATTACACCTATAAAATAATAGTAAAAAATGCTTGGAAGCCTACCATTTATCCTAGTGCCTTCTGTGTTCATATATTCAATCTCTGTTATTTTGTCCCTTAAAAACTGCATCCTTATTGGTACACCAATCGAATCAAGATTCTTATCTATGTCTATCAAATGTGATACCTTCTCCTCAAGGGGAAAATCATCTATCTTCTGAGTCTCACTTACATCCCAGCTATCCTTTATTATATCCTCCTCAGATAATTTTATCTCCCTTTTATCAAGTGATTTTGCTGTTTTTATTGCCCTATCAACAGTTTTCTTAAGGTTTGACTCATCAAGGTTTGATGTGGAAAAGAAAGAGAAGTTCCTGTCCAAAACCCTTACGGCAAAACCTGTTTCATCAGTGCTTTCTATACCACTTATAACTCCGTTTTTTATTATCAGCATGTTTCTTTTTAATCGCATTATCCTAATCTCACCATACCTAGCATGCTTTTCTATATCCATCAAAAACCTTTCAATATCCATATTTATCACCTATGGCATAATCTTTCTTAATTCTTTTTCCTTTTCCTTATCTTTTCTTACAGCCCTGTAAAGACTTGACATCACTTTATCAAATAATGAAAATAGCTTCCAGTCATGGTCAGATTTGTAAAATACCTTTTTTTCTGTAACAAGCCTGGCCCTTACACTATATTCTATTTCATTGGAGGTAGTGCTATGTTCTTCAACGTGAAATGTAAGCATCTGTGGTCTGTAGTTTTCAAACTTATTAATCTTTTTTAGATATTTTTCCACGATTTCATATATTGTATCAAAAACCGAAGGATCCTCCGTTTCAAGACCTGTTATTTGAACGAAGACACCCTCCTCTTCCTTTCTTTTAACAAAATTTTCTATTATGTCCTTCTGCGTAATTATTCCCACAGGTATATTTTCATCATTTACTATAACACACATATAGGATTTCATTTCAAGCATTATTGAAATTGTATCCTTTAACTTTGCATCAATATTGACAGAAACGGGAGGGCTAAGAAATTCCTTTACTTTAAATATCTTTTTTTCCTTCTGACCCTTGTATTCTCCATAGTTAAGTCTTTCCTTTATTCTCCATAAATTTCCAGACAGATCATCTATGTGTACCATCCCCTTTAGATGGTTATGGGCATCAACAACAGGTATTGTCATTTCATTGAGACCTCTCATTTTCTCTATTGCAACATTTACGTCATCATCCTCATTTACAGTAACCGGATCCTTTATCATTATATCCTTAATTGGTATGTTCACATATTCGGGAGAATTTAGTAATGCCCTTGTAAAATCTGTTCTTGATACAATGCCCGTGAGTATATCCCCCGCCTTAATAACAGGCAGAGATCTCAGACCATTATTTACCATTATTTTTAATGCCTCAAGGACGGGCATTTCCTCATCCACCTTAGGCGGAGTGATCATTAGGGTTGAAATTTTTGCTGTTAAAGGTATATTCTTTCTTCTCATCAAATTCTCATAGTCAAAATATCCCCTCACCCTCTTTTTATCATCAACAACGGGCACCTCATGTATCCTATGTTCCTTTAAGACACTTATCACCTTTGAAAGTTGTTCATCAACATAGACAAATACTGGGTTCTTATTCATTATATCCTTTACCAACATATCTTCAATATTCATTCCAACCACCTCTCCAATTTTTCTACCTTTTCATGATTCCTTGGGGTAATATGCTCCCTCATCATTCTATCAATGAAATCCTCCAGAGGCTCATCATCCTTTAATCTTACCCTTTTTATTTCGTAAAGACAATCAGAACAGTAAATGCCGAGATCGCTTTTTATGGGAGCCCCACAAAGAATGCACCTATTCATAATGACACCTGTATAACTTATAACTAATTGAGATTAATTAAAGGTTTCGATTTTATATGCCACGGTGGAAACAACGGATATCATTTATTTCAATCCGTCTGACCCATCCACCGGGGCATATGGGGGATCCTGCTGAACAGGAATTCACAGTTCGATGACACATCGTTCTCATCCTGTAGCCCAGGATCCTCCTATAGGTTCCCGATGTCAAGGCAGATCATTTATCATTGCCTTTTCCTTACGGGAACCTATTAATCCATATTTTTTTAAATTTAAATTTTTTTCTCTAATATTATTTTTTCTTTTCCAAAATACCTTTTAAGTGGTTCGGGAATCTTTATAATATTATTTTCCTGATGATTTTCTATTATGGCTACTATTGTTCTGGTAGTGGCAATGGCTGTACTGTTAAGTGTATGTGGGTAGTAGTTTCCAAATTTTCCTCTTACCCTTATGTTTAGTCTTCTCGATTGATAGTCTCTAACGTTACTTGCACTTACCACCTCCCTGAATCTTCCCTGTGCTGGCATCCAGACCTCAATATCGTATTTTTTTGATGCTACATTCCCTATATCACCACTGCATATGTTTATAATCCTATAGGGCAATTCTAGCTTTTGGTAAATCTCCTCCGCATTTCTTAGGATCTCCTCAAGGAACCTCTTTGAATCATCAGGATGACAGTAAATAAACTGTTCCACCTTGTTAAATTGATGAACCCTGAATATACCCTTTGTATCTTTACCGTGAGCACCAGCCTCTTTTCTGAAGCAGGGCGAAATACCTGCATACTTCAATGGAAGAGAATTTTCCTCAATAAACTCATCCATATGATATGCTGCAAGGGGATGTTCTGAGGTAGCTATAAGGTAAAGGTCCTCATTTTCAACCTTGTAAATTGTATCTTCAAATGTAGAAAGATCCGTTGCGCCCTCCATAGCTCTCCTTGTAAGCATAAATGGGGGCTCCACCGGAATAAAACCCTTGCTCAAAAGATGGTCAAGTGCAAACATCTCAAGGGCTATTTCAAGTCTTACAAGATCATTTTTTAAATAATAGAATCTAGAGCCTGCCACTTTTCCTGCCCTTAATGTATCTGCAAGATCGAATTTCTCTATAATGTCTGTATGGCTATCTGGTCTTTTTTCTATTAATACATAATCCATTTTACCCCTTGATTCCTTCATAAAATTCTCAAGATCATCCTTGAAAACCTTTGCTTTACCCCAGAACCTTATTGGTACATTATCATTCTCATCCTTTCCATAAGGCACATCATCATCAAGTAAATTTGGCATCCTCCATAAAAATGAATCCCTTTTTACCTTTACATCCTCAACTATTTTCTCTATTCTTTCAATATCTTCGTTTAATTTTTTCACCTCTTCTTTTTCAATATCAACATTTTCCCCTTTTTTCATTTTAGAAGAAATTTCCATAATTTTTCTATTTTTCAAATTCCTTAATCTTTCCAATACCTGAAGATTTTCCCTCCAGATTCTATCTAGTTCTAGTATCCTGTCCACCTCCCCCGGATCTAAATTCCTCTTCTTTTGATTTTCTCTAACCACTTCGGGATTATTTCTAATNAAATTTATGTCAAGCATAATATCTAAAATAGATTAAAAAATGGATCAATATAAACATTTTTTGTTAAAATTGGTAAAAAAAAACGAAATCTTTAAATATGACAAAAATAATATCTTGTCTGACAAATATATGACAAGGAGGAATGATGTATGAAGAGTATAATTAAAAATGCGCTTGGAAGTGATCCAGAGACATTTGTTAGACCACCAATACAAGAGGAGACACAGGAAGAACAGGCAAAACAGGTGGTATCCCCTGATGATGAAGAATTGAGAAAGCTTGTTGAGCAGCTAAAGGTAAATATAAAGATTGTTGGGTGCGGTGGTGGCGGTACAAACACTATAACGAGGCTCTATAATGAGGGAATTGCAGGTGCAACATTGATAGCCGCAAATACGGATGCCCCACATCTACTGCATGTAAAGGCAAACAGGAAGATACTACTAGGTAAAAGGTTAACCAGGGGTCTTGGTGCAGGGGCTGATCCAAGGATAGGAGAGGAGGCAGCAAAGGAGGCGGATGAGGATCTCAGGAACGTTTTGCAGAGGTCGGATATTGTATTTGTCACTGCAGGCATGGGCGGTGGTACGGGAACAGGTTCAGCGCCATATGTGGCACAGGTGGCAAAGGAGGTAAACCCCGGGACCCTTGTGATAGGTATTGTTACACTGCCCTTCTCAGCAGAGGGAAAGGTGAGGATGGAACAGGCACTATGGGGTCTTGACAGGTTGAAGAGGTACTGTGACACTACCATTGTAATACCTAATGACAAACTGCTTGAGATTGTGCCAAGGCTTCCACTAGACCAGGCATTCAAGGTGGCTGATGAGGTTTTAATGGAGGCACTGAAGGGTCTTACTGAGATAATAACAAAGCCCGGACTTGTTAACATAGACTATGCTGACATAAAGACTGTTATGGCCGATGGCGGTGTTGCTATGATAGGAATAGGCGAGTCAGAGGGATCAACAGACAGGGTCCAGGAGGCTGTGAATGATGCAATAAACTCGCCACTTATAGAGGCGGATATAAGGCAGGCCAAGGGTGCCCTTGTAAGGATAGTGGGAGATCCAAACATGAGCGTAATGGAGGCACAGAGGGCAGCTGACCTTATACAGAAACAGATAAGTCCCTCTGCAAAGCTAATATGGGGTGCTTCAATAGATCCAGAGCTTGAGAACAAGGTGAAGGTACTAATAGTGCTAACAGGTGTAAAGAGCCCTTACATACTGGATGGAAAGGCATCACTCACGGACATGAAGAAGGCTGCAAAAATATCATCACTGGATTCAACCATTGACACAATCCAGTGATATTTTAATTTAAATCCTCTCTAATTTTTTTTATAAAATTTAATATTCTTTTTGCATGATCCAATTCTTCAAAAACCATTTCCTCTAAAACTGAATAGAACTCCTTATCTGGATCTTCAAAGTATTTCTCAATTTCTTTCCTATTTACCTTAATGAGGAGCTCAAGGTAATTGTTCATTGCAAGTATCTCATTTTTTATCATCTGTATTAAAATTTCTTTAAAATCCATATTATTAAGGGTTTCCCTTGAATAACCGTAGTCTACACTATTCTTAAGATGTTTGGAAAGACCCATTTTCCTCAGAATATTCTTCATATTCTCTTCGTGTTCCTTATTTTCAAGAACAAGCTTGGCAGATAATTTCCTTAATTCCAGGTCCTGGTGCTTCAAAAATAACATTAAAAGAGATATCTCCGCGTATTTCTCAACATTGTATGCATTAATTATATTCTCCTCTAGAGCTTCATTCATTTGATTATGATAATACAAATAAATAGTAATAAATTTTATGATAACTCCTTTTCGGCAAGTTTTGTACCCTCAACAAGTGACCTCAGTTTTTTATAAGCCACCTCCCTGCTCCTTGTTCTTAGTCCGCAATCTGGATTTATAATAATCTTTTCAATATCGTAGAATTTTGCCACGTAAAGGATCCTGTCCCTTACAAGCTCCGGAGGCTCTATAAAATCCGTATGTACATCAATGACACCTATACCGATCTCCCTATTTTCACCCATGTCCATTAGATCCTTAATCACCCTGAATCCTCTTCTTGAGTCATCATCAATCCCAAGGTTTGTGGTGTCCCTGTTTGAAAATTCTAGGGCGAGTTGTGTTGTTTTCATTTCAAGTATATATGGATATAGTGACCTATAGTCCTTGCTATAACATATGTGTGAACTAATTTTTACATTATTTAGATTTTTTACTGTTTCATTAAATATCTCAACGAATGTAGACACCTCCCATGGATGTGTGGATGCAGCTGGTTCGTCAATCTGCACCCTGAGAGGACCTTTACCCTTCCAGTGTTCCTCCAATTCAATTATTTCTTCTCTGACAGCCCTGGCAAAATCCAGGCCTAGCTCAAGCCTTGAGGGATAATAATCGTTGAAAGACCAATCCATAAGTGTATATGGACCAGTTATTGGCACCTTTATATCCTTCTTTGCAATCTCCTGAACATCAATGAACTCCTCTAAATATGCTGATGATTTTCTTTTAATTTTTCCAACAACGCTTGCCTTTTTGTAATACCTATTATCGAATGATCTTACCCTCCCATAATATACAAGACCATCAAGGTGGTCAACTGGATTTTCATACATCTCCCATCTGTACATCTCACCACCTATACCAATATTGTCAAGGCCAGCAGATTCCATCAGTTCAACGGTCTCCTTCAATGCCCTCTTTTTCAAAGTATGGAACTCTTCCTTTCCATATGCACTAATAAGATAATCCGGTTTTTTCATACTTCCTATTTCCTGTTTATAAAACATCCTATTTCACCCCTAACAATTTCCTAATTGCAAGGACCTTTTCTTTTGCAATCCTGAAGGGTAGGAATTCAAGACTCTCATTTGTTGTTATTGTCACATTATTTTCAATGTTTTGAAAATCCTCAATCTTTGTTGAAAATACATCTATTATACCAAGGATTATATTTTCTGGAGGGTTTTCAATATATGTGCTAATTGTATATGGCAATGAGAAATCTAAGTAAGACTTTTGCCTTATTCCTGTTGAAATGTATCCATTACCCGAGAATGTTGAGTATATATCCTCCAGGCCCTTTAGTATGTTTAGATCCTGTACCAATGGTTCTTTAAATTCAATGTACTTAAAATTTGAAGATTCATCAAATACTATCTCAGCCATCTTTTCAACAAGCCTCTTTTCATCAAGATTTGAGGGGTATTCACCAGATTTTACAAACGTATAGGGTCCAGGAAGAATTACCTTTGAGTCACTTCTTATATAGAATGGCAGCCCGTACTCATTTTTTTGTTCAAGAACACTATTCTCCTTTACAGGATAGTCTGAAAAAATAGGTCTCCTGTAGAATGTGTTTGTTTCAAGATACCTTGTCAGTGGACCTGCCTCCAGGTTTTTAATGTTTAGGGTAAATGGCCTGAAGATATCGTTCCATCCCAGGGAAGGTTCTGAAACTATTGTTAGACCTTTCTGTAAATCTAGCCATTCCTCTTCGCATCTCCTGAAAATTTTTTCCAGCTCTTCAAAGGAGATCCTCTTCTTCTCAAACCTATTTATAGCGCCAATCAACTCATCCTGTCTGGGGAATATCCCAGAAACAAAAGCCTTCAGCATATTTTTATCACCCTTGATATTTTTTCCAAGAATTTCTCATTTCCCAATGGCATGATGTGATATCCCTCTACATGGTCACAGGTGTTTTTAACAATTTTTATAAAAAGTGATGCATTATCCTCAATTAGGTTGTATGAATCCATTAACTTTTTTACCATCCCTTCATCTATTGAAAAACTTTTTGAGTAAAATGTGATTATCTTCTTTGAAAGCAAGGGCATAAATCCTGCATACACTGGCACAGATAGGTGCCTTATCCATTTGTTCTTAAGTATTATATCTTCATTATATATTGACTGGGTTATGAAAAAGTCTGCCCCATTTTCCATCTTTTTCCTAACTATTCTTAGCTCATTCTCCCTGGAGGGATTTATAGTCGCACCAATCTGTATGTCAGATCCATAATCATACCTGTATTTTTTTATTAGTGATATTAACTGGAATACATCTATCTCCCTTACCTCCCTTCCCTTCTTTATCTTGTCACCTGAAACAACAAAGATTCCATAAAGTTCTAGTTCAATTGCTGCAAGTATTTCTGATATTATGCCCACCTTGTTCCTGTCTCTGGTGTTTATTGTGGCAACTGTTTTCTTTCCATACCTTTCCTTAAGAAGATATGCCATTGGCACTGAACCAGGACCTGCCTTACCGAAAGGGTTGTCAGGAACTGTTATAAATTCAACTCCCCCTAAATAATTTGAATGATTTTTTCTGATATGATCCTGGGTAATCTCGAGGGAGTATTTCACAAGATAATGAACATTTAATAATATAAAAAGTTTTTATAATATTTAATTACTCATAGTAATAAAAATCTTATAAAACAGTTTTTAAATACATCAATGATGAGGATTGAAGAACTGGCCAAGGAAATAAAAAATGGAAGGGTGGTGGCCTTGACAGGAGCAGGTATTTCCTCAAATGCAGGGCTACCTACCTTTAGGGGTAAAAATGGCCTGTGGACATATATTGACCTTGAAAAATTCACAATGGAATTCTTCAGAAAAAACCCAGAAGAATGGTGGTCCATTGCTAAGGATCTTTTTTTACCATTTTTTAATGCTAGGCCCACCAGGGCACATTATGCCTTGGCAGAGCTTGAAAACAAAGGATTCCTTGAGGCAATAATCACACAAAATATTGATGGTCTCCATCAAATGGCAGGGAGCAAAAATGTAATTGAGATCCATGGGAATGTAAATAAACTAAAGTGCATACTTTGCAATGAATATTATCCATTGAAGGATTATATTGAAGAGATTAAAAAAGGTGGTTTGCCAAGATGTCCTAGATGTGGTAGTATTTTGAAAACAGGTGCTGTACTCTTCGGAGAACAGATTCCCAGGAATGAATATTTGCTTTCAATTTATTATTCCTCAAGATGCAATCTCATGCTTGTAATAGGTACTTCGCTTGAGGTGGAGCCTGCCGCTACATTGCCAAGATATGCAAGGGAAAATAGTGCAAAAATAATTTACATTAACAAGGATGTCTCAGAGATTGTGGGTAAGGAAATGGAATATCTGCAGGGTGATTCTGATGAAATTCTTGAAGAAATAGTAAAAGCTATTAAATGATCTTTCAATACATTTTTATGAACAATTTTAAGGGAAAGGTAGCTGTTGTTACAGGATCCGGAAGGGGAATAGGAAGGGAAATAGCACTTGCATTTTCAAAAGAGGGAGCAAATGTAATAGTAAATGTAAAGAAAAGGGTTGATGATGGAAATGAGACCCTAAGGATGGTGAACGAAAAATCCAGAGGGATTATGGTACAGGCAGATGTTTCCACAAGGGAGGGTTGTAAAAGGCTCGTTGAAGCAACCATAGGTGAGTTTGGAACAGTTGACATTCTTGTTAACAATGCAGGGACGAGCATTGCAATGCCATTTTTAGAGAGTGATGATTTACTCATAGAAAAAACAATAAAAACAAACCTCTTAGGCCCAATTTATTGTTCTCAGGAATTTTGTAAATTTATGAAGAGAGGGGCATCAATAATTAACATATCCTCCTTGGCCGGTATAAAACCAATGAAATACCTTTCAATCTATGGCATTACCAAGTTTGGAATAGTTGGATTAACAAAATACCTTGCGCTCGAATTATCTTCCCTAGGTATAAGGGTAAATGCAGTGGCACCTTCTGTGGTAAAAACAAAGATGGGTGATAGCCTTCTCTCCATGCTTAACATAAGTGATGAGGAGTATGGAAAAAAGTACACATTAACAGGAAAAATTATAGAACCAAGGGAAGTGGCGGATGCTGTTCTATTTCTTGCAAAGAATGAGAGTATCACAGGTGAGGTTATTGTTATTGATTCAGGTCAGATGTTAATTGACCCATTTACAGGGGAGCTTTTATGAAAATACCTGATTATATGGATATTTTAGTGGGGGAATTTGAATCCGATACGCTTGGATCTGGCTTGACGGCTATAATAACGGAGAGAGATAACATAACTGGTATTTCTCAAAGAGGTGGTGCTCCAGGTACAATGGGAACTGAGGTCCTTCATCCATTGCATAGAAAGTTTACATCTGTTGATGGGATAGTTCTTACGGGAAGAAGCATTTTTGGGATTATTTCTGCAATGGGTGTTATAAAATCGCTCAGGGATGATGGTAGAGGTTTGAAAATAAGAGGAAAAATAGTGCCAGTAGTGCCTGTTGCGGTAATATTTGATTTTATAGAAAATGATACTCTTCCAGAGGAATCCTGGGGTAGGTTTGCATACAGTAATAGGAAAAAATCGATTAATATAGGAAGGCATGGGGCTGGAAGAGGCGCCACGGTAGGGAAGGTATTGGGTATTGAGATTTCCATGCCATCGGGACAGGGGTTTGCATACGTTGAAAAATCTGGAATATATGTAGGGGCAATATCTGTTGTTAATGCATTTGGAGATA
>JGI20133J14441_1002330_pt1 | contig 13508 bp, 11 predicted proteins | sample RS3BMetagenome_FD_14441 | JGI IMG/M metagenome (IMG submission 14441)
CGGGAAACAACTCAGCAAAGCGCAGAAACAACGCTTAAGGGAGGTGCTCGCAATGACGGGAATTGTCAAGGAAATCTGGCACGATGTGCTGGAGGAAGGCAAGCTGGAAGGCAGGCTGGAGGGCAAGCTGGAGGCAGCCATGGCCATGCTGGAGGATGGGCTGGATGCCGCGAGAGTTTCTCGGCTGACAGGCATTTCGGTTGAAGAATTGGAGCGGTTGCAAGCACAGCGTCAGTGATGATCACGCGCAATCGATGCGCGCCTTCGGACAGCCCATAGGCTCTTGGCGAGTCGCATGCAACGAACAGGAAGCCACCCGGTTTGTGGATTGGGCGCCATTTTCATTCACTGATGGCGTCGCGAAGCGCGGATTTTGATGCAGGTCAGCAGCCAATCTATCTATTTTTAGGTATATCCCCCTCTGACTGTTCGCTTTCCAATGTCTCAATAATTTCTTCGACCACATGCAAGGGTAGATGGATCTTGTCCGCGACCCTTTCCGGGGTCAATCCACAACTCAAAAGGCCCCTTGCCCGCCCCTCATCATAAATCATTTCGAGAACACCATATTGGCCAACGATTGTCCATTGAAAGCTAGATATTGCTTCCGGCAGTGTTCCTTCATCAAAAACACAGTGCCGTTTCGATGTGTGATAGACGAAGCTTAGATACCCTGGGTTGAGTTTGTAGGGTTCATTAGGAACGCTTTCTGCGGGAACGATATCAATGACAGCGACTTCGTCAACATACTGTTTTCCGTATTTCTCGCAGGCGTCCAACGGGATCAACTCAAGCCATTGATTCGGAAAGTATTCACGGACTTTGGACCACTCCACGACTACGCCCTCTTTCTACCTACTACGTAAAAAACATTGGTTCTTTCCCTTCGTGTGGTTCGCGTCACATCTTTGCCTGTAGTATATCGCGCAGATCTGCCGCTGCCAATCGTTCCGGGGACGAGCGCCTGAAATATGCCGCCTATTTGGGTGATGAATGGACAGACTTGCATCTCCTTTGCAGGGGTGGGCAGTTGACGCTCTGCGTGTGAGGGCGCACATCCCGACACGGCGGAAGGGACACGAACAGGGCGCTTGGGAACGATCGGGGCCCTGTGTTCCCTCTGTTCAGAATCGATGGATGTGCGTATACTAGAGGTGGCAGGTGAAGACATGCGAATGCCGCAAAACTCAAATGATGTCTTGGTCAAACACCTTTCCACCGCCTTGCCAGATGGCGTGCTGGACGTGATTGGCGTACACGGCGTGCATATTGAACGGGCGTTGCCCACGGAGTTAGACAGTGTGGACGTGCGCCAGGAGTTCACGGATGTCGTGTGGGAATTGCGCGACGGATCGATTCTGCATCTGGAGGCGCAAACCACGAAACCGAAGGGTCTGTACCGCTTTTTGCGGTACGACGCCTTGCTGGCGGAGCGGTTCAGACAAAACGTGGACACGATTATTTTGTACAGCGCCGCCGTAAACAAGGCGCCGGATCAACTGGATTTTGGCTGTGCGCAGTATCGAGTGCGGAATATCTTTCTAAGCAGTTTTGACGGAGAACACGTGCTGGACGCCGTGCAACGTCATCTGGACGAAGCGGCGTGGGAAGCCGAAGATCGGGTACGTTTGGCCTTCGCATTCCAAATGCAGTTTGCAGGCATGACGAAAGGCGAGGCGTTTGAGCGAATTCTTCGCATGACGCGACAGATCAGCGACAGGGGCGAGCAGGACTATGTCACGGCGCTCATCCTGGGTATTAACGGGAAACAACTCAGCAAAGCGCAGAAACAACGCTTAAGGGAGGTGCTCGCAATGACGGGAATTGTCAAGGAAATCTGGCACGATGTGCTGGAGGAAGGCAGGCTGGAAGGCAGGCTGGAAGGCAGGCTGGAAGGCAGGCTGGAAGGCAGGCTGGAAGGCAAGCTGGAGGCAGCCAAGGCCATGCTGGAGGATGGGCTGGATGTCGCGAGAGTTTCTCGGCTGACAGGCATTTCGATTGAAGAATTGGAGCGGTTGCAAGCACATCGTCAGTGATGATCACGCGCAATCGATGCGCCAAGGACACTGGAGGAGTCTCTGCCAATGTTGCAGCGCTGATCGCGTTGTTGGTGGCACAATTCGAGAAGCAGCCAGGAAACCACTCGGTGTGTGGATTGGGCGGTTTTTTTGCATTTTCCCGGTTTGCAATCCTGTGGAATGGGATGAGATGTGGAACCGGACTCCGACGGGATTGCTTTTCCCTGCCGAGAGCGATGTCCATCACTTGGAACACGCAATCCACGACCAATATGTGCGCATCGATCTGCACCACAAGCGCATCGAAATTCAGGACCCGGAACGATCCGGAACCCCAGTGACGGACATCATCGTGCCACGGATGCGGTTTTTAATCTCGTTGAATTGGCGGAAGAGCGCAGCCACGAGAACTTCCATTAGCCAATCGCGGGGTCTCGCATCTCGCCTGATGGGTCAAGCTGCCGCAGCACAACTAAAGTCGAACTTTTTAAACTATCTGTTTAAAGGCAATTTTAAGGTGCGACAATTTAAATTGGAGACAGCCAGCAGCAGTGTTGTTGCTGCGGAGGCGGATAAGGCCGCGCGGCAAAAAGTGGGGAATTGAGGGAACGCGATGCCATGAAGCATACGTTCACTGGAACATCCGCGTGCACGGTGTATACAAACGCCCAAGGCTAGGTGGAGTTGACGCTGCAGAACGACGATGCGCCCTACTACAACGGAACTATCGCCGGCACGTTCCATGTGAGCGCGGTGGCGGGCACACTGTACATTGGCGCTTCAGGCTCCGCGAACGGCGGGACGTTTGCCGTGATGCTCGGCGGCAACTCGCTGTCTTCCGGTCAAGACGGCCAAATCAGTCATGGCGCCTCTGCCGACTGATCTGGATGCGTTGATGGGCGAGAGAGGGTGATTTGTGGGGGTAATAATCGACGCAAATGTGGAAAAACAATAGAAATAGGTGAAACTGCGACAAAAAATGCAAGTTTTTTGCGAAATCTATTACCATGGCCAGCTGATTTCTGCTATTATTATTAACGGGTATGGGGTGCGGGGCGCCTTGATTGGTTCCGCCTGAGCAGAAATGATCCGGGAGGTCGCCTGGTTATATTGCGTAAATATTACTAGGCAAAGTGCTCTTTTCCCGCATTTCCATAAATGCATGCTTTACGCACATTGGGATGGTCGTCTATAATGCAAAGGCGAAGAGATTGCTGGTTTTTAATAGACCGCCGTGTGCGAATGGGTTTCTGGGGCGGTCCGTCGAACGAGACGGTGAAACCTGGACGGCCCGTGCATCGTCAGAGAGAGTGTCCGGGTTAGCGACGACTTGGGTCCGGCCGCTTATGGTGGTGACCACTGAGGGGAGGGATGTCGACCTGTGTTGATACGCTTGGCTTATGCTCCGGGCAACGCGAACGACGGCGAACGTGGGGACGGAAGGGTAGCCGCCGGGAACGTTGCGATGGAGGCCAGAAACGGCGGCGCAGGGACACGCGATCTGGATTAGGGATTCATGTGGTTCAGTATCACCGCTCACTCAGGAATTTATACAAAGCATCAGAGGAGGCAATTCAATGGCTCATACGAGCAAAGGGATGGTCAAGCGCACTCTTACCGGAGTTGCTGCGGCTTCCATAGCGCTGGGTATGGTGGCGCCCGCGAGTTTTGCGGCCACTGCGGCCTTCAACTATAACACCCGGGCCATCACCATCGGCAGCTACACCAAGAGCGTGGACGGTATTGTGGCGCAAGACAAGTCCCACTGGACGGAGTTCGTTCCCGTCTATTATGTCATGCAAGGCCTGAAGACATTGGGGTATACGGTGACTTGGAACGGCAACACGCAAGTGTTGAACATCACGACTCCGTCCGGAGTGGTTCCGAATTTCCGCAATCTCAATCCGGGGTCAGACGGCACGACGAAGATTGAGGTCAACGGAACGGTGGTGCAAAATGCGCCGCGCATCGTGGCGCAGGATCAGTTGACGGGCGTCATGACGACGTTCATGCCGATCTACTACCTGAACGAAGCCCTGAAGGCCGTCAATGTGGCGAACACGTACGACGGCAAGACATGGACGCTGACGCAATCGCAAGTGTCGACGGCGCCGAAACTGGGCAACATCACACTGGCGGGTCAAACGGCTGGAACGGGTACCGCAGCCAGCCCGGCCATTTCGAACGGAGCTTCGGTGTCGGCGACCGCCACGCTTACGGATGCATACGGCAATCCCGTGACGGGCGTGAACTTGACATTGATGGTCATGGGCGGCAGCCAGCCGACCGTGACGAGCAATGGCCAGACCCTGTCCGGCTCGACGATCTCCGGCGGCTATTCCTACCAGATCCCGACAAACGCGGCGGGTCAGTCCGCGGCGCAGTTGACGGTTCCGTCGGGCGTGGCGGCTTCGTACACGCTGCAATACCAGGCGCCGTATACGCAGAACGGGTCGAGCATCACGGACTCCGCTGCATACTTGACGTTCATGAACGCGTACTCGATGGCGGTTACGCCGTTCGCGACGTCAAGCAGTCCGTATATGGCGGCGGCGTCTTCAGTGAGCAATGAAGCAGCGGGGGCAGTGCCCGTGACGGTGACGCTCCCCTTGCTGAACGGGCAACCGCAGGCGAACGCGGCGGTGACCTTCACGCTGACGGGCGGCGCAGGCGCCTTCTTCTCGAATGCGCAGGGGCAGACGTTCTCCACCGGTACGACTGCCACGGTCAACACCGACAGCCAAGGCCAGGCGACGGTGTACGTGAATAGCGACCAGACCTCCACGTCCGGATCCCCATCCGTGGTCACGGCCACATCCGGTTCGTTGAGCCCGGTCAGCACGTATCTCAGTTGGGGCCAGACCGGCGTCGCAAGCTCGGTCGCCAATCTGTCGGCCACGAACGTGACCAGCGGTTCCGGATCGTCGTCTTCGATTTGGCAGGCCAGCAACAACACCAATGTCACTGTGACCGGCACCTTGGAGGATGCGTTGGGCAATCCGGTTGCAAACGCTCAACTGTTGGTCTCGAGCAATGACGTCGGCAGTTACGTGAACGGAACCACGACCACGGCGTTCCCGAACGCCTTACCGGCACCGGGCGCGCTCGTGTCGTCGTCTGGTGCTCCGTACGGCACGGTGGTCACCACGAACTCGGCGGGCGCCTTCAGCGTCACCCTGACAGGCTCGGGTGGAGCAGGCCAGTTCTCGTTGTGGACGGTGCAGAACGGAGAAGTCGGGAGCCAACTCGGATCACCAATCTACATCACCTATGCGGGGTCTTCGTCCTCGATTACCTCCGTGGGCGTGTCGACGAGCGGTCAGCAAGCGACATCCTTCAACAACAACAGCGACGCACCCGTGACCACCATGCCCAGCACACAGTACAACGTGATCAGCGGCGGCAACCTGGAGATCGCAGCGTACAATTCCCTGCCGGGCGACTATCTGTACGGCAATCCCAATGCGTCGGTCAGCTACACGGTGACCGGGACAGCGGGCGGCGACATTACGAGCATTGACGGCGTTTCGATGGGCGGCACCGGCGGACTGCCGAATGACCCGACTTCGGTGACCGTTACGCTGCAACCGACCAAGACGGCGAGTGCGACTCAGACGAATCAGGTCTACAATGTCCTGGTGAACAACGTGTCGATCGGTACGGAGTCGGTCACGTACACCTTCAATTCGTCCGGAGTACCGACCGCCGCGGCGATATCCCCATCTGGGACAGCCGTGATGCTGCCCTCGGCGACCGCTGTGGACAGCTTCGCCCAACCTAGTGACTTGGGCAATTCGTTAGGCTCGAATGGTCCTCTCATCGATGCTGTCAATGTGGGAGTCAACTCCACGAGCACGGGAACGGCGAACTTCACGTTCACGAGCAATTCGGCGACGGCGACAGCAGCGCCCACATTCACCGGCGGATCGCCTGCACAGGTGGCGGCCATCAGTCCGCAATATTCCACGATCAACCCTGGCCAAACGGAAACGGTGACCTTCACGCTGGAAGACGCGAACGGCAATCCGGTGCCGAACAGCTTGGCCTCGTTGAAGTCCGACGGGTCGGCCAGCGACCTGTGGATCACGCAGGTGAACGGCCAGACGCTGCAACAGAGCGAACTGGTCGGCTCAACGGGCAACAGCACCTATACCACGATGCCGACGCCGTTCCCATTGTTCCCTCTGAGCGGTGGAACGTTGCCGAGCGGAGATGCCTTGGGATACTCGTCCGTTTACGTACAGGGCGTCGCGTACTCGACCGCCCTTCCGACCGCAGGCTCGCCCGGATCCACGTTTAACGTGTACACCAACAGCAAGGGTCAGTTTACACTGACCTTCGCGGCGGGCAGTGTGAGTGCATTCGTGACGTCGGGAGGCATCGGCCAAGCGCAACCGACGGTCACCAGTCTGCCGTCCAACAGTTTGACGGCGAACTTCCTTACGAACAGCAAGGGATACCTTACGACGGTCGCAAGCAGCGTGTACACCGATGTATACGTGACAGCCAACCCGAGTTCCCCGGTCCAAGTCAACACGACTACGGGCAACACCAACGTTGGCACGCTTCAGTGGTAGTCAGGGAATAAGCAAGGGCGCCGACGCAAGAAGGCGCGCATCCTGCGGAGACTGTCGAGAAACCCTCGGCAGTCTCTTTTTTTGTTTCTGTCCTGTCGGCTGTTCGATTTGTTCAGTCTCTCGACATCAACCCTTCGATTTTATTGCTAATCTCATAGATTCTTGCTACTCTATAAAGGATTGTTCGAGCGAGGGACAAGCACAGGGAGGTAGTGAAGTGTCAGTAATACAACCTTGGGCCAACGAGCTCGCGCTGCCGGAAACCGTGACGACGCGTGTCACCTGGCGGGCGGTGGCGGCCCTTCTGCTCAATATGGCTATTCTGCTTGTGGCGCCATGGTTCACGGCCCTGTTTTTCGCGCCTGCGTACACCATCGCGGCCGGCATTGTAGGTCTCCTTTGTCTGGTTGCTTTTAGCTACCGTCGCATCGAACTGAACGTTCAATCCCCGGACACATGGGTGATTTTGTTTGCATTCTATACTGCGCTTACGAATCTGTGGGCGGCGTCTGTGTCGAGTTCCATAGAAATAACGGCGGGTGAAATCGCGGCTCTGGCGCTGTTCATCCTGTCCAAGCGATACGCGCATCTGATTGTTCAGTGGATGCCCATTGCCGTTGCCCTGATCGGGATCGCTCTCTATATCTTCGGTATGGGTGCAGGCGTCCATTTATGGACTGCGCTGTCCGCCGTCTATGGCAACCACTTGCTGGCCTCGGTGTTTGAGTACCATAATACATTTGGCGCATTTGAACTTGGCGCGGGCGTCGCCGCGTATGTGACGCTTGCACAGCAGGTTGTAAGAGATGGGGCGACGCAACCGCGCAAGGGCAACATCTTCGCTGCGCGATGGAAGCCCGCACTCGGTTCCCTGGCTTTGATGATCGCCATGGCCGCGGTCTTGGCGAGTCAGTCCCGCGCGGTGTGGGTGGTGGCTCTGGTCGCCGTTGCCGCGATGCTTGTCATAGTGTTCCGGGGTGACAGGCAGCATGCCGGGTGGATGCTGTTGAGAAGTCTGGCCACTCTGGTCATTGGCGGAATCGCTGGATTTCTGAGCATAAAGGCGTTGGATCACGGGAATGCGGCATATTTCTTCCTGGCGCTGGTCGTCTCCCTCGTGGGCTGTGTTCTGCTTGCTGTTGCTGACGTGTACCTGGGAACGCGGCGTATGAAGAAGAAACAGACCATAATCACCGTGGTTGTAGCCCTATTGGCGGTTGGAACCGCAGTATTCGTGTTGCGCCATCAATTCTTGCACTCTTCCACTGCGATTGCAGCGCGCATACAGTCGATATCCTTCGCCAGCGTGAGTCTTCAGGAACGTTTCTACTACTATGGAAATGCGCTTCACATGTGGCTCAACTCCCCGATTGTCGGAAGCGGCGGAGGAACGTGGAATGCCAAATTCCAGGCCTTCCAGACGCTCCCCTACTGGTCGAGGCAGGTACATAGCACTTTCTTTGATCAGTTGTTAAATGGCGGCGTCATAGGGCTTGTGCTGTATTTCGGGCTGCTTGTTGTCGTTGCGCTCCAGATCGTGCGCTATGTGCGAAAGAGCAGCAGTCCAACACGGCGCAACCTTGTCATGGGCTTTGCGCTCGGCGCTGCTGTGTTGTGGGTGCATTCGCTGTTTGACTTTGACTTTGCATTTGGATATTACCAATACACCTTTTGGGCTTGGCTGGCCGTTGCGGTGGGCCTTTCCGAGTTGCCCGAGACATCGATCAAGGGCGTGGAGACGGCGGCGACAGCGGAAGCTGGCCCACTATCGGTTTCCGTGTCCAGCGTCCGTGCGGCGGCTTCAAGCATCTTCGCGGCGCGTCCCAGAATCTTCGCAGAACGTGCGGGCCTTGTCATATTGGCGGCTGTCACAGGGTTCTGTGTCCTCTTTGGCTTCACACTCGGGGCTTCGCAGATTGCCATGAACGATGCGCAGACGAACTCGGTCGCCCAGAATCCTCAGGCCGCCATCGCGGATGTCCGCGCGGCGTCCGTGCTGGCGCCTTATGCCGTACACGCGCAACTGGCGCTGAGCCAGTACTACATCTCCACCGCTTCGAGCACCCAAGATACTGCGCTCTATGCAACAGCCTGGCGATACGCGCAGGCAGCACAAGGCGGCGCACCATGGGATCCCACGGTGCAGTCCGAAGCATCGCTCATCGCCTATCAACTCCATCATTATCGCGTTGCTGCCGCATGGGCCGAGACGGCGTATCACGACGCTCATTTCTCACAAATCGATCTGCGCAACTTGCTTGGCATAACCATGTGGTACGGGGCGGAACAGTTGAGGGCGAATCCCTCATTGGGTCTTCATGAGTTGCATAAAGTACTGCAATTCTACACGGCCTATCACAAAAGTGAGAGCGTTGTCAACAAGTCACTGTTTCCAGACAGCATAATCTTGAAAGAGGACGCGTCGATGCAGGTGTATCTTGGCACCACCTATTACTTGCTGCATCGATATAATCAATCGCTCCATGCGTTGAACCCATTGCTGAAGGCGCATCGCGATCAGGCGGCGGTCAATCTGTACATGATCGGCACCGCGCTTGATGATCAGGCTCTTGGTCGAAACGTAAAGCAACGTAACGCATATTTGAAGCAGATTCAGAAAAATCCGGGTGCATTGGCAGAGTATAATTATTTGAAATCGCTCTGACCGTATGGGGGGCGGTGTGCCGGGTGTCCAGAGGGTCAGTTGCCATACTCTTCGGTATTGTCTGCCTGTGTAGATTTTGGTAGCATAGTGTCGTAGAAATAGCAATTAATAAACTGACGAGTAAAAGGGCCTGCTGTACGACTATTGGTTCTTCATGCGTCTCCTAAAGCAACGCATCCGGCAATCGTATCTCGCGAGTTAGTTGCTCCAGAGGATTTGTCGAGTGGCGTTATTGTCACTGTCTATCGATATCTCAACAAAACGCTGGAACCGGGCGTCGTGGGCGACCTCAATGATCTGTAGGGGCGGGTGCCCGGTGGATACCACGAATGGACGCTGGGGCAAAAAACACCGAGTTTGCGTACCAATTTTTAGCGTGACGTATGACGAGGAGTTGTGCCTTAATGCGATCGGTGTACAGCGACGTCTGATGATTGAACTATGGAAGTACCCGTGTATGGAACGAGACTACAAGTACGTGCGGCAGGGAATACTCAAAGTGCTGGCAGGCATCGACTTGGGAACGTGGTCACTTTAGGGATGGTGATCAGAACACGCGTCGTGGGAATATCATCGTTATTTGTATTAGTTTAATGTATATCGTGGTTCGTATGATACACCGTTCGAGATGGTCGCAGCGCGTGAGCCCCACATCTTTGTTGACCCTGTGCCAGACGCCATCCCCAAGGAGTCCGGGATAACTCAAATAGTAAGCCCTCATGGCGTGGGGCTTGCTATTTGAGTTAAAGCGTAAGGAACAGGCTCCCCGAAGGACCGCCCCTTGTTGTAAAAGTCTTCGGGAACACGCTGCGTCAGTCTTCGCTTGGTCCAGCGGGATGCATTCCACTCTCTCCAAAGTACTCCTTGCCTTTGAGTTGCACCTCAGGCAGGAAAAACGTTCCGATGAACAGGAGTATCGCGAACCCGAACCCAACTTCAAACAGCCGCACCATGCCTGAAGTCAATGCCAGTTTTACCGCACTCAGCAACTCCATATACAGAGTATGCCCCGTTGCGCCGAGCTTCGAAAATTGGCCAGCGATCGCCTTTTGCGCTTCGGCCGTCATTAAGGATTGCGGACTGATGGAAGCTAGACCAGGTATCTTCTGCAATGTCTTAGGTAAAGCGGATGTGAGAGTATGCTGAAATCCCTGAGTCAGCATCGAACCAAAAATGGGAGCCACAATCACACCGCCTAGCGACTGCACAAACTGCTGCGAGGCATTCACCGTACCCATCATGCTGTAGGGAAATGCATTTTGGACAGCCACGTTCAAAAGTGGCATGAGGGCGCCGATCCCAAGGCCGAGCACTACCATGTTCAGTACGACTTGGGCATACCCTGTGTGGACATTCATGGTCATGAACAAGAGCAGTCCCAGCACCGTGACGGCCCCGCTGACATTGGCCAACACGCGATATCGGCCTGTCCGTGTCATGATCTGACCGGAGATTATACTCGAGACGATAAAGCTAAACATCATCGGCGACATGACCCATCCACTCTGCTGTGCGTTCAACCCGATGACTCCCTGTACGAAAAGCGGCAGAAACATCAGGCTTCCGAACATCGTCATGGCCATCAGGGTGCCGAGAACGAGCGACATGGTAAAGATTCGATGCTTAAACAACGAGGGCATGATGATCGGGTCGGACACCCGGCCTTCGACAAAGACGAATAGGCCAAGAATGACAACGCCAGTCGCGAATAAAACGATTTCGACAGGAGACGACCATGTATACTTGCTGCCTGCCCACGTAAAGGCGAGAAGAATGGGAACCAGTCCTGCCACGAGGAGAAGGGAACCGACCCAGTCCACCTTCACCCGATGCTCCGCTCTTACGCTTGGCAGCGTGAGAAGCACCCCGATAATCGCCAGTACGGCAAAAGGCAAGTTGATGTAAAATACCCATCGCCAAGAGAATGAGTCTGTGATCCATCCGCCGATCGTGGGTCCGATAATGCTGGATACACCAAATACGGCGCCCATGACGCCCATCCAGCGCCCACGCTCTTTCGGATCGAAAATGTCCCCGATGGTCGCACGGGGCATGCTCATCATGGCGCCGGCTCCGATCCCCTGGAAGCCGCGTGCGATCACGAGTTCCATCATCGTGTGCGCCTGACCAGAGATTGCAGAACCAATTCCAAAGAGAACGAGCCCAAGCAAGTAAAATGGTTTTCGTCCAAACACATCGGACAGTTTGCCGTAGATCGGAACGGTGACAGCGGACGCCATCATGTAGGAAGTCGATAACCAGGCGTAAAGAGAAAATCCGCGCAAGTCACTGACAATGGTGGGCATCGCGGTTGATACGACCGTCTGATCCATAGACGAGAAGAACATTGTCAAGAGAACGGTGGCAAGCGCCCACCACTTTCGCGAACCTGAGATGCGGTTCGAGGACTGCACTGTTGATTGAGACCGAATTGAAAATTCCATTCTCCACTTCCTCCAGTCGACTAATTGGTATCGGCCCCTGATTGCTCATGCTTGCTCTTGTCTGACTCAATGACAGTCTTCGGGTCCATAGCCGCTGAGATGCTGGACAACTTCTCCAAGGTCTGTACAAACGAATCCAATTCAACTGGTGAAAGTTGCGCCAGACAGTGCTGCAGGATATGCTTCCGTACGTCGAGCACCCTGTTCAATGCCTCCTCGCCTGATTCCGTCAACTGGGCGATCACCACCCGGCGATCATTTTTGTCGCGGATGCGAACGGCATACCCGAAGCCTTCGAGTCGATCGAGCATGACTGTAATGGCGCTCGGATTCACCTCCAGTCTTTCTGCGAGTTTTGAAATCGTGCACGGGTGTTCCCGCCGGATAAAATGCAACATAAAAACTTGTCCAGGCGTTAACCCTAAATGAGAACGGGTTATAAGCTGGGGACCCAAATTTTGAATCATGACGTACAAAGCCGAATCAAAGCGCTCTGTCAATACGCCCAATACGTCGCTGTCCTGACACATGGCGCCACCTCGTTATTTAAAGTATCATATATTTGACTAATGGAATTTGTACATTAGATGATAATTGCATAATATAAATAAAATCATTCGTTGTCAAGCGACATGCAAAACAAGGTAAGCCCACGGGATCTATCCGCTGCGCACGACGCAGGACACATCGGATCCAGACGTGTGACTGCCCATCACAGCAAATTCAGATGCAGCGATTCAATCATTTGATGTACGATTAAATCCGCCAACTCATCGGGTGGAATGTTCTTGTCATTTTTGATCCACTGAATAAGAATATTGATCGCCATTCCCGCTCGCACCGCGGCAAAGTAATCCAAATGAGCCCAGATGAGTTCGTGGGATCTGTCGATATGTTGAGTGATCAATTCGAACATTTTCATAAATGAATCATGCGCGATATCCAGCCGGTTGGCCAGAATCAACAATTCCATGATCCTGGAATGAATGTACCAATAGCGCAAAAATGGTTTGAGAAATGGCACCCGAAAAGTGTCAGCGGCGCTGTTGTTCAATCGATAATAATCCAATAAATAGACATAAAGTCCGTGAAATGCTTCATCACATTGCCATCGCAATATATCGTCAAGCGAGCTGAAGTTTCTGTAAAACGTCGCTCGGCCCAGTTTTGCCCGCGTCACAACTTCCGTAACCGTAATCGCCTCAAACTGCTTTTCCCCCATCCATGACACCAACGCATCGTAGAGGTAGCCGCTGGACTCAATGGACCGTTTATCCTTTCTAATGTGATACATTCACCCGCCTCCTGTCTCACATCTTCCAACCCCATTGACTCTGTTACAGCAACTATTATATAACATGACTGAATACGGATCAAGTGTATCGTATTTAATACATTACGGTACAAGTATTTTAGTCTAAGAAGGAAGTTGGATCATGTTTGTACAAGAATTGAAAGAGGGTTCACCGGGTGAATAAATCGGTTGCACAAGGTTACGCGCGATTCATCACGCGTTTTCGCTGGTTAATTATCATTATATGGATGGCGGCCGCCGTGGCAGCGGTGCAGTGGCTTCCCAATCTCTCTACGGTTGTGGCCCAAACACAGACCAATTATTTGCCGTCCTCATCGCCTTTGATCACAGGACAGAACCTCCTGCATGAGGTGAACCCGAAACACTACGCCAAGAGTACTGCGGTCATCGCCATCGTGAATCCCAAAGGACTCACGGCCCGTGATCAAATGTTTTTCAAATCCGCCCTAACCACGGTGGATCATCATCCCACCTTGTACGGAATCAATA
>JGI20133J14441_1002349_pt1 | contig 13395 bp, 11 predicted proteins | sample RS3BMetagenome_FD_14441 | JGI IMG/M metagenome (IMG submission 14441)
TACCGCGGCTCCATTACCTTAAAGCTCACCTCCTACCCGAGCGAGAAAATCGGGCGCAGCCCGTTCAGCCACGGGGGCATCTCATAGTCACTTCACTCAAGCGGGGGCCTCCATCCCCTCTAGGTCCCCGTTCTCGAACACGAAGTTGCGAATGAACATGAATGCGGACAGCCAGATGAAGAGGTACGCGTCGATCAAGTTTCCGCGCCAGCTGACGTGGAAGTCCAGCATGGCGCGCAGGTCCGGCTCGAAGGCGATCCAGATCCACGCGGGGTCCCTCCCACGTTCACCATGGTCTCATCCACGAATATGCGATGTACATCCCTCGGATCCGCGCCGAAGGATCCTAGGACGGGACCGAGCCTCTGCACNCACCTCCATATCGAGGTGTAGCTCCTCACGATTACGCTCCTCAGGGACNTGGCGGCGTACCTGAGGGACATGTTCACGTTCGAGTAATACAGATAAACCGCGTAGATAATACGGGAAGGGGAGTCCTCCTCCTGATCTGTATACGATTCACGTTCATTGCGGATCGGGTGGATGCTCCCCTCGGATTTATGTTCATCAATTGGCTTAAGGTAACGGAGCCCCTACCGCCGGCATCGGGAGCGCCCATTCTCCCCGATGGCGTAGAGGGATTCCGCGGTCATCGATGACGGCGCATGATAACGACAAGCCCTCCACCCCTTAGAAGGGACTGGGGAGGAATTCAATCAGCATTCAAACTCATCGCTGAAGTACCCCGTTGTACAATCTAGCAGATTCAAATCGAGTGGAATTGTCGCCCTCGTATTGAAGGGCGGGCGTGCGCAAACAAGCTACTAGCGGATAGCGCCATCGAGCGATATTCCCGGTGTCGTGCAGCGCATTATGTTAAGGAATCGAAGAACAGTTGCTAACGGTGTTAAATCGCCGGGTGTAGTCGGCGCCTTTCGTGAACTGTCCGCGTGCGGGCGTGTGCCTCCTCGGGTCCTAGGCCAAATAAGCTAATCCCATCGGGTAAGTAGGGGATTCAGCCTCCGCGATGTCCTTTCCATTTATATTCCCCGGGCGCCGCCGGTGTACGTGCCGCGCGCCGAGCTTATCCGCGCATCGCCCGAGATCTCCAGGACGTGCGCAGCCGCCATGAGGAGCTGCTACAGCTCCTGGCCCGCCCATTCCCTCTTCGTCGATAGATCGGCGTTCCCCGAGTCCGAGGTGCACAGGATGCTCAGGAAGGCGGTGGAGCTGGGCCACATGGACGTGTTCGAGCACGGATTCCTGACGTGGGTGGTCGAGGCATCGCCCGAGGAGATGCTGGATGCCGCCATGGAACACAGGTTCCTCTACGTGACCAAGCTTGGCGGCGGCCGCTGGCTCGTGACGTCCACGCTCAGAAGCCTCCTCGACACAAGGGGTACGCGGAATCCCGTCCTATCGGAGCTAGGACGCTCACTCAGCGGGCTCGCTCCATGGATTACGGAACTGCCGGAGGCATCCCAGCTAAGGCAGTCACCGAAGGAGGGATATCCGGAGGGACCCCAGGTGTGGATGCTATCCTACACGGACTTCGGGTCGCCCCCGAGTTTGGTCGGAATCGCCGGCGATGCGCTGCTCTGGCACGGCGGCTTCACGTTTTCGATAAGCGGGGTAAGCAGGTCCCTGACCCATCAACTCGTGCGCCACAGGCTGGCCGCGTATAGCCAGCAGAGCCAGAGGCACGTGGCGGTCGCCAAGGGCAGGGCATGGTACGGGGTACCTCCCAAGCTATCCAGCGATGCCGTTCGGAGATACGGGGAATTCATGGACGGCGTGGCCGCGTTCTACGCCGGCCTGTTGGGCGCCGGGGCGAGGAAGGAGGACGCCAGGTTCGTCCTTCCAAACGCGACGCTCACACACATAACAATGACAGCGACCGCCTGGGAATACAGGCGCATGTTCTCCCAGCGCCTGGATCCCGCGGCGCAGTGGGAGATCCGCGACGTCTCCTGGGCGATGTTCTCCCTGGCATACCTAGTGCTGCCGTCTATCGCGGAGCTCGAGGATCCCGCCCGCAGTTCGAGTGAGGTGAGGGGGGCACTGGGTCGCCTCCTCCCCGAGCTCGATCGCATGAAGGAGGATTTCGCATCGCTGGCGCCCGGCGAGATCATGGATCTGAAGTTGCCCGGGGACCTGCTGGAGCACGGCGTGGGCGCCCACGCCGTGAAGCACGGGGCGCGCGCGGTTTAAAATTTTTATGTAGAGAGCTGCGCGGCCAGCGCGGCATGAAGTTCCTCAAGTGCAACGAGGGCGCGATACCGTCGCCGACCGGCAAGAGGGTGGCAATAGTCGGCGCAGGTCCCGCCGGTCTCGGCGCCGCGGGCGTCCTCAGGTGCAAGGGGCACGAGGTCCACGTCTACGATTCGCTGCAGGAGCCCGGGGGGATGCTGATATTCGCGATCCCCGAGTATCACGTCCCGAAGGCGGGCGTCAGGAGCGGCGTCCAGGAGCTCGTGAGGGCCGGCGTCAATTTCCACATGAAGACGCGCGTCGCCGGGTGCTCGGGCGACGGCGTGAAGCTGGAGGATCTGGTGAGCGAATTCGACGCGGTACTCATAGCCACGGGAACGTGGAGCTCCAGGACCCTCGGCATCCCGGGCGAGGATCTCCCGGGCGTCTACGTGGCGCTTGACTGGCTGTTCGAGTTCTATCAGGCGCAGCTCGGATACACGAAGATGGACGACGTGCCCCCCCTGGGGCGCAACATAATGGTCGTGGGAGGAGGCCTGACCGCAGTCGATGCCACCGAGGTGCCCATCAGGTATCTGAAGGATCGCTTCGGCATTGAGAAGGTATATCTCTCCTACAGGAGGACCAGGAACGAGGCCCCCATGAGCGTCCGGGAATTCAACAGGTTGGTTCAGCAGTACGGGGTAGAGCCGCTGGAGCTCACGGTGCCCGTGGAGCTCCACCCCGGCGCCGGCGGCCGCGTCGCATCCGCGAAGCTCCAGAGGATGAAGCTCGAGAGCGTGCCGGGTGACAAACGGCCGCATCCTGTTCCGGTGCCGGGCAGCGAATTCACGCTGAACGTCGACGCGGTGCTCATCGCCGCGGGCGAGATACCCTCCCCGCCGTTCAAGTCCGGCTGCCTGGGCATAGAGCTGAACCGCGACGGGACCGTGAAGACCGATCAGAAGTTCAGGACCACTGCCGGGAAGGTGTTCGCCGCGGGAGACGTCAGGCACGGCGCGAGCCTCTACGGGCTGGCGCTGAAGAGTGGAAACGATGCCGCGGCTGCCCTGGACGAATTTTTAAGGACCGGTTCCTGGTCATAGGCGTGCTCCGGCTGGCTTCCTCGCTCAGGCTGAGCGATACGCTCTCGGGGGGTATCGTCGAATTCACCGCCCCCCGGGAGCTCAAGATGTACGTCTGCGGGCTCACAGTCTACGACTACGCGCATATAGGCCACGCGAGGACGCTGCTCACGTTCGACGTGCTGTACAGGCTGGCCGACGCAAAGGGATTCTCCGTCAAATATGTGCAGAACTTCACCGACGTCGACGATAAGATAATAGACAGGGCATCGAGGATGGGAATAAGTCCGGCGGAGCTCGCCGACAGGTTCATCGGGGAGGCCCTTCACGACTTCGATCTGCTGAACGTGAGGAGGCCGACCATGATGCCTAGGGCCACCCAGCACATAACCGGGATGCACAAGCTGATCGAAGGCCTCATCGAGGGCGGCCACGCATACGCGGTGCCCAGCGGCGTCTACTTCAGCGTGTCCACGTTCCCCGAGTACGGGAAACTATCGAAGAAAAGGGTGGATCAGCTGGTCGCCGGCGCTAGGGTGGAGCCGGACCCCCACAAGAGGGATCCCGCCGACTTCGCGCTGTGGAAGATATACGAGGACGGCCCCCTCTGGGACTCCCCGTGGGGAAGGGGAAGGCCCGGGTGGCACATAGAGTGTTCCGCGATGATACGCGAACACCTCGGCGAGACCATAGACGTGCACGGCGGCGGGGCCGACCTGATATTCCCGCACCACGAGAACGAGATAGCTCAGAGCGAATCGTACACCGGCCGGCCTCTCTCCAGGACGTGGGTCCACGTCGGAATGCTCAACCTGGGGCCCGAGAAGATGGCCAAGTCCACAGGGAATGTCATAAGGATAAGGGATGCTGTGGAGCGCTGGGGCCCGAACACGCTGAGGACATACCTGCTCTCCTCGCACTACAGGAGTCCGCTGGGCTTCTCCGCGGAGGGGTTGAGGAAGGCGTACGAGAACTGGAGGATAATCGAATCGGCGGCCTACGATCTGGCGGACGACCCGCCGTCGGCGGACGTCGAGTCCCGGGAGGCCAGGTCCCACTTGGCGGAGTTCGACGGCGCCCTCAGCGACGACCTCGACACCCCTACGGCCATATCGGTCCTCGTGCGGTTCTCCAGGCTGATAGGCAGGCTCTCGTCCGGCCGCCGCCTGGGCGGCTCCAGCAGGGAGATATCGGAGGCGTTCACGACCATGTTCGACGTGATGGGCTACAGGCTTCCGCCGGGCCCCGTGCCCGATCGCGTGATGGCGCTAGTCGATGAGAGGAACAGGCTGCGCTCCGAGGGAAAGTTCGGCGACGCCGACTCAATAAGGGATGGCCTCCGCTCCGAGGGATACGAGCTCGTGGACCTCCCGGGCCGCACGTCCGTGCGGATCGTCGAGAGGCCGAGATTCGAGTAACGGCGCAGTTTTTAAATCCGGCCGCCCATCCGGCTCAAAGGGGATAGACACGAGCCTGGTAAACGGAACCGCGATGAACAATCCCACGGTGATGGCCATGACCTTGGCGGGGCTGGCCATAGTGGCCGTGTTCATATTCTACGGTATGAGGATACAGCTGGACTCCATGCTCTGGCAGCTCAGCAAGCACGTAAAGAGGGCGCAGGGGCTGAGCGACGGCGCCAGGAAGAGGCTCATCGGGGAGCTCCTCAGGTACTACGGTGGCGGTGAGCCCGAGCTGGCCGCGAGGCTCGATGCGGCGCTAAACTCGCTCGTGATACAACCGATATCGCTCGATCCACACGGGGTGGTGCCGAAGCTCGATCACGTGCTCAGGATCTGGGACAGATCCCTGGAGGACTCGATAGGGAGGCTCGCGCCGGGCGCCGACGTCGTTGCGAGGAAGAACCTGACGAACCTGCTGGAGCTGACGGTGGAGCTGGAGCGCCTCAGGAAGATCCTGGAACACTACTACAAATCGGCCAAGAAGGACCACGACTTGATATCACTCAGTTACCTCCAGATATATCTCCCGTTCTTCATGGAGGAGGCTGAGGCGCTGAGCTCCGGGGTCGATGCGCTCGCCAAGGGCGTGCCGATCGGTGACGCGCTGGGCCCCATGGTCGTGCGCTCGCTCGTAGGCGACGCGAGGCCCAGGAGGATCGCTGAGGACACCGTGTTCTATGACGTGGAGATGGACGGACGCAGGGTTATAGCCGTGAAGGCCGAGGGGCCCGGCGGCACCGTCGGGAGGCCGGGCGAAGCCATCGAGAAGCTCCTCGGGATATACAGGGGCACGAAGCTCGTCGTGTCGGTGGATGCGGCGCTCAAGCTGGAGGGTGAGGAGACCGGATCCATCGCGGAGGGCGTGGGCGTCGCCATGGGCGGCCCCGGGACCGATCGCTTCTTCATCGAATCCGCAGCCTCCAGGGTGGGCGTGCCCACGTACGCCGTAGTCGTCAAGATGTCCGAGAAGGAAGCGATCTCCGCGATGCCGGACGCCGTGAGGGCATCGGTCCCCAGGGCGGCGGACGCCGTGAGGAGGGTCGTGAGGGAGCACGCAAAGCCCGGGGACACCGTCATAGTCGTCGGCGTCGGGAACACAATAGGCGTGCAGTGAGGTCCTCAACGTTTAATACCACGATAGCGCACGTCAACCCATGGAGAGATCCGCAGGCGGCGTCGTGTTCAGGTGGCGCGGCCGCAACTTGGAGTTCNTGGTGCTGCGCAACCTNCGCGGCTACTGGGGCTTCCCGAAGGGNCACCTGAAGGACGGAGAGGCCGAGGAGGTGGCGGCCCTCAGGGAGGTGATGGAGGAGACGGGCCTCAGGAACCTGAGGATGATCCCGAACTTCAAGTACCGCATACACTATAGGTTCTTGTCGGAGGAGGGCTCGCCGTCATCGAAGGAGGTAGCATTCTACCTGATGGAGTGCACCGGGGACTGCGGCAAGGTCGTCATATCCGAGGAGCACAGCGGGTACGAATGGCTGCCATTTCCCGAGGCATACAGAAGGGTCAGCTACGGAAACGCCAGGGGCGTGCTCGCGTCGGCGTACACGCGCATACTGGTGCCCTACGGCCTGGTGAGGCAGCGAACGGCCGTTTCCCCGCGCATCCGGCAATGAACGCGCGGCCGTCACGGGCGGCTATCGGCGCCCGGAGCCGGCATCGGCCCCAGCGCGTCGTCGAGCGACCTCAGGAAATTCGCGACGTCGGACATCACGCTGACCGACTGAGCGACCTCCCTTCCGATGACCCTGAGCGCGACCTCCGGGCTGACGTCTACCACGACGAGCTTCGTGCTGGACCTGAGCAGCTTCAGGACCTCCGACGCCATGTGGCCGCCCGCCAGCGCGAGCACGAGGTCGGCCCCCTCCAGGAGCTCCAGCGCCCTCACCTGCGCGCTCCTCGCGTCGACTATCGTACCCGGGATCGGCTCATCGCTCAGGTCCATGAACTGCACGTTTCCTATTCCGCGCGAGGTCACATCATAAGCGAGGCCCCCCTTCAGTGTCCCCCCTTTGATCAGGCCTTCGATCCCGCCGGCCCTCCTTATCTCGACCGCCGCCCTCACGCGGTTCCCATATCCGTTCTTGGCGCCCTCAACGAGCGCGACCCCGTCACACGTTCCGAGGAGCCTCAGCTCGACGTCGCATAGGAGGAGAGAGCCGTCCGATATCAACGCGTCCACGTATCCCTTGCGCACAAGCGACGCGAGGACGTCCGCCGCGCCGCTGCGCACCACGGCCGAGCCCGCGATGACTACTATTCTGCCGTCCCTCTCCTTTATAGCCTCCATCTCATCCGCGAGCCCCGAGATGAGCGATGGAGTGGCCGCCCTCGGCGCAGGGCTGGACATGAATTCGAAGACGCCGACGCCCTCCCTGGGCCTCTCCGGGGGACTGACCCTGATGCCTTCCTCCCCGACCACGACGAGTTCCCCCTTTCCGACCCTCCATGAGGGCTTCCCGACGGCGACTCCGTCATCGGGCCTGTAGACGACGACCATGTTGGCGGCCACGGGCCTCACGTCTATCCAGCGCCCCTCGACATATATCTGGGTCGGGTTGCTCGTCATGACGTAGAATCCCTCCGGGGGCACGCCGTCGGCGGGCGCCTCCACGAGCGATGCCTCCATCACCCCGGCCGATACCGCTCCGAGCCTGTACAGGACGTCGAGCATCTGGACCAACCGCTCCCGGGAATCCGCCTTCACGAGGAGCCTCACGAAGCTGTGCTCGTCCTTCCTCTTCCCGACGCTGAACTCGAGGACCTCGAACTCGCCCTTCATGTCCATCACGGCGTCGAAGATCTTGGAGAGTATCATCGAATCTATCAGGTGCCCCCTTACCTCGATCTCCTGCGAGTACAATTTCACGCCTCACCCAGCTTGAACGCATCGTGGATGGCCCTCACGGCTTCCTCCGAGTCCTCGGACCTCACGACGAACGATACATTCATCTCGGATCCGCCCTGCGCCGTCATCACGACGTTGATTCCCCTCTCCGCGACCGCGGAGAATATCTTCGCGGAGACGCCGGGCGTGCCCTTCATGCCGGCCCCCACTATGGCCACTATCGATACGTCGTCCTCCACCTCGACGGTCCTAAGTATTCCCTTCGATATGAGCTCCCTCTCGAGGGCCGAGTACACCCTATCGAGCGATCCCTTCCTCATCGCCATCGATATGTTGGACTCGCTCGCGCTCTGGGCTATCATCATTATGTTTGTCCCGGTGGACGCGGCCATTTCGAAGACCTTGGCGGCGGTCCCCGGAGCCCCCACCATGCTCGGCCCGTAGACAGTGATGACGCCCGCGTCCCTTATCAACGAGATAGCCTTCACGACCTTTGCGTTCACCTCCTCCTTCCCGTGTATCACAGTATATGGCCCGTTCGGGTTGAACGTATTGCGCACGTAGACCGGGATGTTCGCGTCCCACACGGGCTCCAGCGCCCTCGGGTGCAGCGCCTTGGCCCCCACCGTTGCCAGCTCGGCGGCCTCCCTGTAGCTGAGCTCGGGGACCGTCCTGGCGTTCGGCACTATGCGCGGATCCGCGGTCATTATGCCGTCGACGTCGCTCCAGAGCCACACCTGGTCGGCGTCCACCGCGGCCCCCAGCGCCGTCGCCGTGTAATCGCTTCCGCCCCTCCCCAGCGTGGTCATTATCCCATCCCGGGTCGCGCCGCTGAATCCTCCCACGACCGGTATCTTACCCGCCTCCAGAAGGGGCTCCAGGACCCGCCTTGCGCTGTACCGGGTCGCGTTCAGGAGGACCCTCGCGTCCCCGAAATTATCGTCTGTTACGATCCCCGCCTCCTTCCCGGTGAGCCCAATCGCCTCCAGCCCCAGCTTACCCAGGATGAACGCGCCCACCTTGGCGGAGAACGTCTCGCCGTACCCTGAGACGTAGTCCAGGCTGCGGGGCGTCAGCTCCCCCAGGTACATTATCCCGTAGAGGACCCTCTCCAGATCCCTCCTGAGCTTCGACGCCAGGGCATATGCCTCGTTCAGGTGTTCGCGCCCGACGTTGACCTCGACGAGCTCCATGTACGAATCCACAAGCCTGTCCAGGAACTCGGAGATCTCCTTCTCATCGCCCCTCCTGGCCCGGTGGGCAATATCTATGAGATCGTCCGTCACGCCCTTTATCGCGGAGACCACGACCACTATCTGGTCCTCCGGGAGGTACCGTGATACTATACCGTGAACCCTGCGGAATCCGTCGCCGCGGACGGATGTTCCGCCGAACTTCATGATTATCCTCATCTCGAGCCCTCGCGGGCGAGCGCAGGCGGCGCCTGTTATGAACTTAACTCAGCCATATCCCTCAGGATCGCGGCGGCCGTCTCGGGCCCGCCGGCCCCCCTGCCGATCAGGTAGACGCTCCCCAGCTCCTCCACGTCGAACTCCACGGCGTTCAGGTTCGCGGGGACGTTGAGGGGGCTCCTGACATCTATCTCGTCCAGCCCCACCCTGAGCTCGCCGCTGTCGGCGATGAGCCTCAGGGCCCTCCCCCTGCCCGCTGCATCCGATAGTTCACGCGGTCCAACGCCCTCTATGCCGCTGTATCTGACGTCCCTCAGCGTGTATCTGGAGCCGGTGGCGTGGTTCGTGAGTATTACGAGCTTGGCGGCGGCGTCCATCCCCCCCACGTCGAGCGATGGATCAGCCTCGGCGTATCCCAGCCTCCTCGCCTCCTCCAGCGCCTCGCCGAGGGACACGCCGCTGACCTCCATCCTGTACAGCACGTAGTTGGCGGTGCCGTTAAGGACGCCCCTCACGGCTCTGATCCTGTTGCCCCTGAGCGATCTGGACGCGAGGCTGAGGAACGGGGTGCCGCCCCCCACCGTCCCGCTGTAGAGCAGCTTGACCCCCTTGTAGCCGGCTATCTCGAGGAGCGCGGGCATCGCGAGCGCAAGCGGAGCCTTGTTGCTGGTAACCACGTGCATCCCCCTGATCAGCGCCCTCTCCATGTAGGAGATCGAGGGCTGGCCATCCTCGAAGTTCGGAAGGGTCGTGTCCACATAGACGTCAGCGCCGACCTCCTCCAGCACCTCCAGGACGCCGACCCCCGGCCTTCCGTGGCGCTCCGCGCGCGCCACGGTACCGTGGCGGTCCTTGGCCTCCGCGAGCTTCCCATAGGGGATCCCCCTCCAGTGCACGGCCGCGCCGCCCCTGTCGACGACCGCCACCACCATCGCGTCGAGCGAGAGCTCCCTGAGGAGCTCCTTCCTGCGCTCCTCCAGCATGCGATGCAGGCTGCGCCCAACGTTGCCGTATCCCGCTATGATGATCCTCATCGCGAGGCGCTCAGCTCCCTCACGAGGTCGCCCGGCTGCACCTCGATCTCGTCGACGCCGAACCTCAGCGCTGCGTCGGGATCCTTGAGCCCGTGCCCCGTGAGCACCGCCACCACCGTCTCCCCGCGATCCACGATCCCCATCTCCACGGCCCTCAGGTATCCGGCGAGCGATGCCGCGCTGGCGGGCTCGACGAATATACCCTCCGCCCTGGCGAGGCGCCTCTGCGCGTCCAGGATCTCGTCGTCGCCCACGCTTATGATGGCGCCCCCGCTCTCCCGCGCCGCTATGAGCGCCCTCCTCCAGCTGACCGGGCGGCCTATTCTTATGGCGGTGGCGTACGTCTGCGGGCTATCGAATGGCTCCAGCTCCTCGAGCCCCCTCTCGAAAGCCCTGGCCAGAGGCGCCGCCCCCTCCGCCTGGACGCCGATCATCCGGGGGGCTGATTCCGCGAGGCCGGCCTCGACGAGTTCGCTGAACCCCTTCCATATCGCTGATATGTTGCCGGCGTTCCCGACCGGCAGCACTATTGCGTCCGGCACGGAGCGATCCAGCTGTTCCCACACCTCGAACGCCAGCGTCTTCTGGCCCTCTATCCTGTATGGATTGACCGAGTTCAGCAGGTAGAAATTCCCGCCCCCGGAGACGAGATCCATGACCCCCCTGAGGGCGTCGTCGAAGCTACCCCTCACCTTGACTATCCTCGCGCCGTGCGCGACCGCCTGCGCCAGCTTTCCCTTTGCGACCGCCCCTGAGGGCACGAGGACGTAGCTCCTCATGCCGGCCCTCGCCGCATATGCGGCGACTGATGCCGCGGTGTTGCCGGTGGACGCGCAGATGACCTTCGACGCGCCCCTCATGCGGGCGTCCGTTATCGCAACAGTCATGCCCCTATCCTTGAAGCTCGCGGTCGGGTTGAGCCCCTCGTTCTTGAAGCGGAGGCCCTCGATCTCCCTGGACCGGTGCAGCGGCGTCCATCCCTCATCCAGCGTAACGCGCTCGACGTCCTCCGGGAACGGCAGGAGCGCCGAGTAACGCCAGACCCCTCTGCCGCGGAATTCGGCCTTGGCGCCCTCGGCCAGCTCGCCGCTCCCGTACACCACAGTGAGCGGTTCGCCGCATCGTGGGCACGTGTATACGAGGTCCTCGAGCTCGCCGCTCCAACCGCAGTTGATGCACCGCAGCGATGCTTTCCGATTCAAGGGGCACCGCCGCGGGTGGCCCCGTGGGCCCTAAAAGAGTTTGCCCGGGCATTCCATTGTTCGGCTCCATGGCCGGAAACGTTACCCATCGTGATGAAAGTATCCTACGAAATCTCGCGCGGATCTCGACGAGACGTGGAGATGACGTCAAGACCGCGTCCGCCCGCGACACATGCTCTGCGTTGCGCAGCGCGCCGTTCCGAATAGCGCCCGCGCCATCCGGATAATCGCTAGTACAGCGGGATCCGAATAGTTATTACGCTGACATAGCCTAGGTAGTTGAAGATACGTTTATATTATACTTATTGTCTGGCAGATGGACGAAGATGAGAAGAAGCGCAATCTCCAGGACAGCACTTTGGGCCATAATCGCTGTCGTGATCGTGGTGGTGATCGTCGGGGGAGTGGCCGCCTGGTACGTCACCAGGCCCCCTCCGCCCACTCCGACCCCCACCCCCACTCCAACGCACGCTATAGTGGGACAGGTGACGATCGGGCTTGAGCAGTCGCTCACAGGCTCTCTCGGGCCCGTAGGTGAGCAGGTCCTCTGGGGGGCCCAGCTCGCGGCCGCTCAGATAAACTCGCAGGGAGGCATCTACATGGCCAACGGGCCGGACGGCCCGGGCAACTACACGATAAACCTCGTGTGGCAGGACGACCAGTCTAACCCGGCCGATGGACCGACGGCCACCTCCACGCTGATAACCAGCGATCACGCGGCAATATTGATAACCACCCCCGCTAGCGTTGTGGCGATAGCCGATATACCCACAATACAGCAGTACAACGAGCCATCCATATTCATATGTTCCTCGCCGCTCGCGACCAGGACCAGTAACCTCACGAACTTCGATCAGTCCAAGTCGATGATATTCCACTACCAGCCCACCGGGATCCAGTACGGAGCATGGGCCGCCGAGTTCCTGTACCAGTACAAGGACCAGATACAGAGCTCCCAGGGACAGAGCACCAGCGGACCGCTGAGGGTTGTCTTCATAGGACAGAACACGGAGTACGGACAGGACTACCTGTGGGGCTTCAACTACACGATATACCAGAACGGGTGGCAGAACCAGATACAGATAGTCGATGTGGAGTGGTATCCGTTCGGCAGCACCCAGTTCCAGAGCATACTGGCCAAGGTGGCGACCGAGAGCCCCAACGCGCTCGTGCTGGGCACGTGGCCCAACGAGCAGGCCGCGCTCTCCGAGCAGGCCGCCTCGATCCCGGCCCTCAAGGGGGTGGTCATGGGACCGGCCACCGGCATAGTCGACACTTCATCCTACTACGCGATAGGGCAGGACGCGGTCGGAACGTTCATGAGCACGAACTTCCCCGAGTATGCTAACACCAACAACGCGACCATAAACGCGAAGTGGGCCGCCTTCAGGAGCGGGTACACGGCCGAGACCGGACAGCAGACGGGACTCCTCGGCGCCTCCGGGTACGACGCAGTCTGGGTCGCGGCCTACGCGCTGAAGGACGCGGGAACGACCCAGAACACCGCCGTGATAAACGCCCTGGCAACGATGTCGCCGCCCCCGCAGCTGGTCGTACTGGTGAAGCCCGGCTCGAACGGCGCACTGTTCAACAGCTACCACGAGGTGTCGCTCCAGCCGCTGATGCTCGAGACGTTCTGGAACGCGACGTCCAGCTCGGTGTACGAGCAGGTCGTCTGGCCGTCCCAGTTCGCCACGGCAAGCCCGCAGTTCAACCTGTTCCCGTGACGTAATACAGTAACTCTATTTATTTTTTACTTTAATTTTATCCGATATATCAGGATAACATATATAGTAGAGTTGCGCTAAATTCATCAAACGGCGTTATTGTAACTCGATATGCTGTAAAACCAGGGTGGCTCTCGAGCATCAATCTTTATATACAGCATATACTTAGACCGCGGCCGATGGCGGCATTCTTCATACCGTCCTATCTGCTGTCAACTGCGCTGTACGGCCTGCTCTTCACCAGCATATATCTCCTGCTGGCGACCGGCCTCACGTTGATATTCGGAACCCTCAAGCTCGTGAACTTCGCCCACGGGGACTTGATGATCCTCGGGGCGTTCGTCGCTTTCCTTTTCGTGACGCTGGAGGGATGGAGCCCATATCTGGCCATGATACCCGCGGTGCTGGTCATCGCGGGGTTCGGGGTC
>JGI20133J14441_1002361_pt1 | contig 13313 bp, 9 predicted proteins | sample RS3BMetagenome_FD_14441 | JGI IMG/M metagenome (IMG submission 14441)
CCTCTACGCTGGCCGTCACCGCTGCGACCGCTGCACCTGACGCGGCGACCGTCACACCCATGTTCAACACACCTTTACTTGCCTCTACAGGAATGCCAACGCCTTTGCAGGTTAGTCGTCCACCATCCCCCCCTTCTTCCCGGCAGAACTCCCAGCCACCCCTACCAACCCGACCGGCAACATCGAGACCCGGATACACCCTCTCGCCTTCATCCATTCCACCCTCTCCATCGTTCATACCAGTAGCACCGGCAACGCCGCCCATCGCGGGGTCACCAACCCTGCCGCGCCGTCCGCAGCGCGTGACGATGACACCAGCATCTCATCCAAACAATGGAGCGAAAAACCAGTATAACGGCAACGGAACAGATAGCGCAACCAATGAGCCTGCCGGGCCACCCTGGGCACCAAAGCACTAAGCTACACCTTGTCAAGCGTTATCCGTAGAGACAAGATTGATCGCCTGGATGCGATCAATCTTGTCTCTACTATGCCTATGTAGTATCGTAGGATGGCATCCGCCATCGTGGAACAACGCATTCTTCAGAAGTGCGATAATAGACAGTGTGTAGTCGGGGTTGATATAGTGGCAACACCGCCAGAGCATACAGTATCATATCCTGATCCTGAACAAGAGAGAGGCGTTGCTTTTAGCATGAACAACACACAGCCATCGAGGAAGCGTATCATTGTCATCCATAGCCCACATTCAGGACGCTCGGAACAACTGCAACAGGCGCTGGATTATCTCCAGCAGGCGGGAGCAATTATCTGTGATATGCACTCTATCGTTGACCTGGATACGCTGCCGGCGCAAGGGGGACACTGGCAAGCAGCAGGCATCGAGGTTGCGGTCGCGGCAGGCGGCGACGGTCTGGTGGGCGGAGTCATCAACCATATTGCTATGTGCGGCATGCCGTTGGGCATCCTTCCGTTAGGCACAGGCAACGACATCGCTCGCTCGCTCGCCATTCCACAAGACTTGCGTGAGGCTGCGGAGACGATCATGCATGGGCACGTGCGCGCGGTCGATGTTGGTATGGCCCGGCCCGCTGAACAGAAACCGCTCCATGAAGAGAAGCAGCCATTGCAAGTAACGCCAGACGCGCTATCACCAGAGGCAGTGGGCTTCTTTGCCCATGCTCTGACGGTTGGCCTCAACGTGCAATTCGCGCACATTGCCACCAATGTTGCCACGCGCCAGCGTTTCGGGCGTATGACTTACCCATTCGCCGCCCTGGAAGTGCTGCTGAAGCCGCGCGTCCTGGAAGTACAATGCACATTCGATGGTCTATGGCTACCAGACCGCTCCCTGCCTGAGCCATCGGCGGGTACTATCGCCGCACAAGCGGTACAGATGAATTATCGCGCCTTGCAGGTGGCCGTCATCAATGCCCCTATCTTCGGGGGTCAGTGGAATCTCTCTATTCCAGGAGCCAGCATCAACGACCGCCTGCTCGATATCGTCATCGTAGAGGATGTTGAACTGGGACATCTCGGAGCCGCCTTCGCGCGCCTCTTCAACGCCTCTCAGGACAATAATGATACGCAGCCAGGGAGCGAGCAGAGCGCGCATTATCCACCCCTACTCCAGCAAGCAGAGCTAACAGGCATTCCGGGCGTTCATCACGTACAGGCACGTGGCATTACTATTCAAACTGATGACGACCCACAAGATGTTACACTGGATGGTGAGATACGTGGCCAGACGCCGATCAGGGTGCAGATGGCCGAGCAACGCCTGCACGTGCTTGTTCCATAGCCATTGAGAAAGAAAGAGGACACGATGCGTACTACCACTCGCCTGCGCTCACTACTGGCAGGTTCCGATCTGATTATTGTCCCTGGGGCTTACGACGGGCTGAGCGCCCGCTTAATTGCGCAAAGCGGTTTTCCCGCCGTCTATATGACCGGTTTCGGCACAGCGGCCAGCGTCCTCGGCCAGCCCGACGTGGGCCTTCTGACGATGAGCGAGATGGTCAGCCGTGCCGCCGCTCTGGCGGCCATCACCGGTGAAATACCCTTGATCGCCGATGCCGACACAGGCTACGGCAATCCACTCAACGTTCGGCGCACAGTCCGCGAATATGAGCGCGCTGGAGTCGCCGCTTTGCATCTCGAAGATCAGGTCTGGCCCAAGAAATGCGGACACATGGAGGGCAAACAGGTCATTCCAATGGAAGAGATGGTACAGAAGATTCGCGCCGCCGTCGATGCACGCGAAGACCCCGATTTCGTCATCATCGCTCGTACCGACGCCGCCGCCGTCACCGGCTTTGCCGACGCACTGAGACGCGCCCGCGCGTACCGCGAAGCCGGGGCCGATGTCCTCTTCATTGAGGCCCCACGCAGCATCGAAGAATTGCGCACCATCGGCCAGACCTTCTCAGACGTTCCACTGCTCTTCAACTGGGCCGAAAGTGGCAAAACGCCTGCGCTCCCCCTGCACGAGATCCGCGAACTTGGCTTTAAGCTGGTGATCTTTCCGGTCACTCTGCTCTTCGCTGCCACGCAGGCCATGCTCAAGGTACTCGAACACTTCCAGCACGGCGAAACCTCCATCTCCTTCGGCTCGCAAATAGTGACATTCTCCGAATTTACCACGCTCATCGGCCTGCCCCAGGTGCAGGAGTTAGAGAAAAAATATGGCGTTAATCAGTGATGCGCAGCAATGAGGACGAATTGTGACCACATAAGGGGCTATACTAAATGTAGGGCCATGATTTATCACATCCCCTGCGCGATTATGATTTTTTCCCACCGAAACCGGTCATGGCACCATCCCGTAGGGGCGTGATTCATCACGCCCTGGGAACGGTTCGACAGGCGAACAGGGCGTGATTTATCACGCCCTGGGAACGGTTCGACAGGCGAACAGGGCGTGATTTATCACGCCCCTACGGGATCGCCGATTTCGATTGGAAAATCTATAATCCCGCCCCTATGGGTTCAGGTTTTTTAATGAGAGGAAATCACACTATGTCTCATGCAGATTCGACGCTCGCGGCTCTATTTAAGGGCTGGCATGATTATCAAAACGCATTACTCAAAGCGCTCGTGCCGCTTTCAGACGAGCAACTCACGTTGCGCGCGGCTCCCAATGAGCGCACGATTGGAGAAATGACCGCTCACATCATCGGCGCGCGTGCCGGTTGGTTCTATGAATTGATGGGAGAAGGGGGCGAACTCTTCGCTGATATGCGAACCTGGGACGAGGCAGGGGCACCGACACGCAACGCCGCTGAGTTAGTAGAAGGAGTGAGACAAGCTGGCGCGTGATGCATGAGGCGATAGCGCGCTGGACACCCGCCGAGTGGGAGCAAGTCTACAAAGGCGAACGCAACGGCCAACCCTACGGGATTCCACGCCGGTGGGTCATCTGGCATCTGATCGAACATGACCTGCATCACGGCGGTGAAATTTCGCTCACGCTTGGTATGCATGGGCTGACCGCACCGGACATCTAGCCGCTGCTGCGAGGCAGCGAACGATATAACGACATGTGTGTCGTTCGCTGCCCCTCTTCATACATAATATTAAAGAAGTGGTCACCCTTTAAAGTCCAAGATCAGACGGGCCGGAATTTGCGCCTTCTCGACCTCATTAAGTCAATGCAGAAAGTTCTAATCAACGCCGCGCATACTCAACTGCACACGCCCGCGCTGCATATCCACTTTCAGTACGCGCACACGTACAATCTGACCTACCGCAACGACGCTCAGAGGGTCTTTGACAAAACGGTCGGCCATTTCAGAGACATGTACCAGCCCATCTTGCTTGATGCCGATATCGACAAAGGCCCCAAAATCGACCACGTTACGCACCGTACCCTGTAAAATCATACCAGCTTGCAGATCCTCCATCTTGAGGACATCATGGCGCAAGATAGGCGCGGGCAAGGCATCGCGCGGATCCAAGCCGGGTTTCTCCAGGTTTTCCAGTATATCATGCAGCGTGGGCAGACCAACACCAATTTTTGCCGCCAGTTCGGCCCAGCTCGCCTCTTCGCCATCAGTCTGCACTCCCCCCTTGCGCCGATTATTGCTGCTGCGCCCCAAACTGCTCTGGAGCTTGATAAGCTGGCGATACTGCGCGATGCGCTCTGCCGGTTTCAGGTGCTGCTCGTTGCCGCCGGGGAGTAGGGCGAGCAACGCCCTCGTGGCCTGATAGCTCTCAGGGTGGATGAAGGTGTTATCCAGTGGCTCAACTCCGTTGGCAATTTTGAGAAAACCTGCCGCCTGCACGAAGGTCGCAGGCCCCAGGCCCGGCACATTTAATAGCTCCTGGCGCGTCTTGAACGGGCCATGCTCCTCACGATATTTCACAATCGCATTAGCAACACGCGAATTGATGCCCGATACATGCTTTAAAAGGGCCGCCGAGGCCGAGTTCACCTCGACGCCCGCGAAGTTCACGCACGAGACAACCACGCGGTCGAGCATCGCCGCCAGCTCTTTCTGATCGACATCGTGCTGATAGAGGCCCACACCCACCGCTTTGGGATCGATCTTGACCAGTTCGGCGAGCGGGTCTTGCAAACGGCGTGCGATAGAGATCGTGCCGCGTTGCGTGGCGTCCAGGGTCGGGAACTCCTGCCGCGCCACCTCAGAGGCCGAATAGACCGAAGCACCGGCCTCGTTGACCATCACATAGCCAACCTGCCGCCAGCCATCCTGCCGCTCTATTTCACGAATCAAGTCGGCCACCAACTGCTCGGTTTCGCGCGAGGCAGTACCGTTGCCGATAGCGATGACATCAATCCGGTATTTATTCAACAGCGTGAGCAATTGCTGCCGGGCACGCTCGGCCTGATGCAGATACATGGTGTCCGACTCAAGATATTTGCCGTTCTCGTCCACCACCGCCAGTTTGCAGCCGGTGCGATAGCCAGGGTCAATGCCCAACACCTTCTTACCACGCAGAGGAGGCTGCAGAAGCAGATTGCGCAGGTTGGTAGCAAAAATCTGGATGGCATGTTCCTCGGCACGGCGCGTCAATTCGACACGCACCTCACGCTCCATCGCGGGGGCCAGCAGACGCTTATAGCCATCCTCCATCGCCTCGCTGAGCAGATAAGCGAAGGGGGAAGTCGGTTTGATCGGGTAATATTGCGTGATCTGTGCCTGCACCTGCTCATAAGGCACGGTCACGCTCACACGCAACACCTCTTCACGCTCAGCGCGATTGAGCGCCAGCACGCGATGCGGTACCAGCTTACTGATATCCTCGTTAAACTCATAGTAAAGCTGATAGACGCCGTTGGGGTCTTTCTCTTTGAGCTTCTCTTCGTCAGCCACGCGGGCGCTGACGGTGGATTGCTTAAAGAAGACGGCACGCACACTGCCACGCACGTTGGCATCCTCCGCCAGTACCTCGGCCACAATATCTTTGGCCCCTTCATAAGCCTCCAGGCTGGTATCGACTCCTTTCTCGGCATTGAGATACGGACGGGCATGTTCTTCTAGCAATGTCTCATGATCGCCGGATAGTTCCGGTTGCTGCAAAATAAGCTCGGCCAGCGGGGCCAGGCCCTTCTCACGCGCGACGCTGGCGCGCGTCTTGCGCTTGGGACGATAGGGGAGATAGAGGTCCTCGACCTCCTGCAACGTGGCGGCAGCCTCAAGCTGCTGCTCCAGTTCAGGAGTGAGTTTGCCCTGCTCCGCAATCAGGCGACGCACATCCAGCTTGCGCTCATGCAAAGCACGCACGGCGGCAGCACGGTCGGCAATCGCCTGAATCTGTACTTCGTCCAGGCTGCCCGTCACTTCTTTACGATAGCGGGCAATGAAAGGAATGGTGTTACCCGTGTCTAACAGCGCAATAGTCCGCGCGATCTGCCCCGCGTTGAGTTGAAGTTCTGCGCTCAGCACGTGGGCCAATGTCTCAAGAGATAAAGTTTCGTCCAGCATTGCGGCAGACGAGGATGATTGTTGGCTCATCTGTTCCTGCTTAGCCAAAGCTCTCAAGCCTCCCTTGCATCTTACAAACGGTTTAGTTTCGCCAGAAAAGATAGTATCACGAAGGTCAAGGTTTCGGGGTAGCAGCACAAGAGGCATGGTATCCACAAAGCGGCGCAGCTATGGGGGGCACTTCTACTATCACACGGTACACGCTCGTGCATGGTTAATAAATTTTTACCCTGCGCAGCAATTTATAATGATTTCTTAACATCAAGATAACTAAATCAGGCAGCAAGATGTGGTAGAGTATAACAGGAGCCTGAAGTAGCTCCGCAGGACTCACTATCGGTAAAAATTCTGTGACTGAGGTGAGCCATTGACCCTGGTGCCCTATCCTATCTTTTTACAGTCTTCTATTCTCAGGTGTTAGGAGGCCACATGAACCGCGTGGTACAACTTTTGCGACGCCCTGTGACAGGGATCGTCGCGCTGGCAATGCTCCTTTCGATGGTAGTCGGCTTTGGAGGAGCGCTTATGCTCCATCAACCCACCACAGCGAACGCTGCGAATACAGCGAATACGTGCCAGCTCAACTCTGCCAGGGGTACGATTAAGCACGTCATCTACATTCAGTTCGACAACACTCATTTTACACGCGACAATCCCAACGTTCCCTCAGATCTGGAGCAGATGCCTAATCTACTCAACTTTATCAAGAACAATGGCGTCTTGCTCACCAACCATCATACGCCGCTCATCGCCCACACCGCCACCGATATCTTAACGTCATTAACAGGTGTGTATGGTGACCGTCATGGTGTGCCGGTCAGCAACAGTTTCCGCTACTTCAAGCCAAACGGCACAACCAGTCTCGGCGTCTCCTTCGCATACTGGACCGATCCTATTTACGACCCAACGACATCGACACCGACTGATACAACCTACAATATGCTCACAGCGTCGGGGCAGAATGCTCCGGCCCCCTGGGTACCCTTTACACGCGCTGGCTGCAATGTTGGTTCTGTAGCTACAGCGAACACGATTCTTGAGAATATTGGCACCGATATCCCCACCGTCTTCGGGGCAAATTCGCCGGAGGCACAGGAAGTGAAGAACAATCCCGCGCAGGCCACTGCCGATTTCGTAGGCATCGGCATTCACTGCGCTAAGGGTTCCACGCTTTGTGCCAACTCCCCCAACGCCCGCCCTGATCTCCTGCCCGACGAACCGGGTGGCTACGTGGGATATCAGGCTCTCTACGGCACTGACACTCCCCGCGCTAAAGCGACGGGGGTTCTTCCTTCATCCAGCCACCTTGCCCGTTTTCGCCTTGCGAGAACGAGTAGCGGGTGTCTGTCCAGAAGCGTTACGTACCTTCTTCGAGGTACCCGTTCCCGATTGCCCACCGGTACGGTCTAACGCCTTTTGCAAGATGTTGATGGCGGCGTTGTGGTCACGATCAAGTACTAGCCCACAGCCAGAACAGATATGCGTCCTGACCGAGAGGCTTTTCTTGACCCGTGTTCCACAGGTACTACAATCTTGACTCGTGAAGGCTGGTTCTACGGCGATGACGGGAATATCATGGACATGCCCGTAGTAGTTGAGCCATGTGAGGAAACGCCCCCAGGAAGCATCACTGATACTCTTAGAGAGTTTCCTGTTCTTCACGAGGTTGGCAATCTTCAAGTCTTCGTAGGCAATGAAATCGCTAGATGTCACGAGCGTGCTTGCCGTTTTGCGGGCAAAGTCTTCACGCTGCCGTTGCACTTTCAGATACGCCTTTGCCAGTGCTTTTCTGGCTTTCTTCCTGTTTTGAGATTGCTTTTGTTTGCGGGAAAGCCGTCGATGGAGCTTCTTTAAGCGTTTTTCGGCTTTGCGCAAGTGACGCGGGTTGGCTACCGTATGGCCTTCTGAGTCCGTTAAGAACTCCTTCAAGCCCATATCAATGCCGACCTGCTTGCCAGTAGGAAGATGGTCAATGTGCCTTTGTGCATCGACGGCAAACTGGCAATAGTAGCCATCGGCCCGTTTGATGAGACGGACACGCTTGATCTGCTTTGCGGGAAATGCTTCAATGTGCTGGTTTTTGCTGCCTACCAACCGGAGCCGCCCGATGTTGCACCCATCGGTGAAGGTGATATGCTTGCCGTCCGGCTCCACCTTCCAGCCGGTTCGCTTGTACTCGACTGACCTGTTATCGTGCTGGAAACGAGGATAGCCCTTTTTGCCGGGTTTGTGGGTCTTGCAAGTGTCATAGAACCTGCTGATAGCGGCCCAGGCGCGTTCCGCCGCCGCTTGCCGGGCCTGAGAATTGAGTTTGGAAGCAAAGGGGAAATCTTTGGCAAGCTGAGCGCAAGCTCTATTGAGATCATAGCCATTGACGCCGCCTGTGTCCATCCACAGACGCAAGGCTTTATTGCGGATGAATTGCGTGATCCGTATCGCTTCATCAATCGCAGAGTACTGCCCCTTGTTCCCGTGCAACTTGTACTCGTAGATCAACATTAGCTCTTGCTCTGCCTCTCGATATATTTCTGTATCGTGTCCTGACTGACAAAGCCCGCCGTGCTCTAGAACGTGGAACGTGTCCAGAGCGAGGGCATACGCTTGAGGTGAGGGAATTCCTCTCGCATATCGTGCGAGGAACGGCCTTTTATCAAGCGAGGAATGTCCGTAGGCAACGTATAGGGGTTCGCCTGCATGAAGAGATGCACGTGATCGGGTTGAATTGCCAGTTCGACAATCTCCCACCCGTTTTCATCGGCTACTTCACGATGATCTGCTCTAAGCGGTCACGTACTGGCCCTACCAGTATCTTCCGTCTTCGTTTCGGGCAGAAGATGATATGGTAGAGCATGTGATGAACCGTATGTTGTTCGTGAAGATACTTGTCACTCATGTAGTCTATTCTAGTCGAAGAAACGCCATTTGTCACCATCCCTACCCCTCTCCCACAAGGAACGGCGCTCTCATCCCCCGCTTAAAAGACGGGGGTTTTCCCGCGCCGGTTGTATAAGTACGTTGCCCCGGTCATCAGCCCGAATGGGCCTATGACGGATCTCAACGGCAATGTCATCCAGGATCCCAGCGGGCATATTGGCTTCCCAGGCTTCGATGGCATGTCAGCCGCCGTCTCGCTCGCCTATGTGGCGGCAATGCAGGAACACGGCGTTCCCGTGACTTATGCCTACATTTCCGATGCCCATGATGCGCATCCCAACGGCCCGGCCTATGGCCCCGGTCAGGCCGGTTACGTTCAGGCGCTGGCGGCCTATAACGATGCCTTCGGCAAATTCTTTACCCGTCTCGCCAACGATGGCATCAATGCCAGTAACACCCTGTTCATATTCACGGCTGACGAGGGCGACCATTTCGTAGGCGGCACACCCAGCCCGTCGGGGTGTAACGGCGTGACCACCCCTTGCACCTACAGTCAGATCGGTGAGATCAACGCCAACCTGACCGGTCTGCTGGCAACCGAGCAGAATATCACAACACCTTTCACCGTCCATGCCGATGCCGCTCCCACCATCTACATTACCGGCAATCCGACACGTACCGACGCGGTCACTCGCGCTTTTGGGCGCGCGCTCGGCCAGTTGACGGCAGTGAATCCGATCACGAACAAAACCGATCAGCTCACCAACTATCTGGCCGATTCGGTCGAGATGCAGCTCCTGCACATGGTTACGGCAGACCCGGCCCGCACCCCGACCCTCACGATGTTTGCCAACCCCAACTACTTTCTGTTCGCTGGTGCGCCCAACTGCAACTCCCCGTGCGTCACGGAACAACCGGGCTTTGCCTGGAATCATGGGGACGTAGCACCGGAGATCAATACCACCTGGCTCGGCATGGTTGGCCCAGGCGTGGCTCAAAAGGGCATTGACAGCAGCACATGGTCGGATCACACCGATATTCGCCCAACAATGATGGCATTGCTGGGTCTGAGGGACGACTACAGCCACGATGGACGTGTTCTCTTCGAGGACCTTCAAGGCTGGGCCATACCAGCATCACTAAAACATAACGAGGGGCTTGTCAGGCAACTTGCCCAGGTATACAAGCAGATTGACGCCTGTGTTGGGCAATTCGGCCTGGGTACACTGGCGGTCTCCACAAAGGCCATCGAGAGCAATAGTCCCAATGATAGCACCTATACCAACCTTGAGAACCAGCTTATCAGCCTGGGCAACCAGCGCGACAGACTAGCTTCTCAGATGATCTCGCTGTTAGAAGGGGCCGAATTCAACGGTCAGCCCATCAATCAGCAACAGGCCAGACAGTTGATCGCTCAGGGCCGGTCGTTACTGGAACAGGTCAACAACTTGCAGTAACCAGCCCTGAGGAAAACCGCCCGGCAAGGCAATCGCCCGACAAACGGGTCGGCAGGGCGACGCCTCATGCTCGCCCTGTCTGGCCCCCTCCTGACTTTGTTCGCATTGCATTATTCCCCATACCGCGCATTATAGTCACCTACCGTTTGCCCGATTCGTGCTACTCTGTTGAAAGGGAAGTATCCANCAATCTCAATCTATCTATAGAAAGGGAACGGCTAACCGATAGTGTCATAGTAACAGGAATAGGGGCTGGATAGCCGACTGGTTAAGAGATTGTTGTTTGCAAGATAATTTCTGTATGATACAATAAACCAGAACCGGACTGATCTCATGTACATGTTGCAGGAGAAGGGAAAGCACTTGGAACGCAATGAGATGTTTGAAACAGAGCAGGATAAGGCGAGCGAGCCTGAGCGAGAGGCTCTGCAAGAGGCCGATCTGAGCAGCCTGGCGCAAAGTGACAGTTTGCGCCTCTACCTGCGCGAAATCTCTCGTATTCCGCTCCTCAACCCCGTCACGGAAGTGCGACTGGCCGAGCGAGCAGAACAAGGTGATAAGGAGGCACGCAACCACCTGATTGAAGCCAACCTGCGCCTGGTCGTGAGCATTGCCAAGAAATACGTCGGGCAGGGCCTCTCCCTGGAAGACCTGATCGGCGAGGGCAATATCGGCCTGATACGCGCTGTTACAAAGTTTGACTATAAGAAGGGTTTCCGTTTCTCCACCTACGCGACATGGTGGATTAAGCAGGCGATCACCCGTGCGATTCTGGAGGGTACCCGCGTCGTCCGCCTGCCCGTCTACATTATGGAAGAGGTGATGCGCGTGAAACGAATGACGCGCCAACTCTACCAGGAACTGGGCCGCGAACCAACGCCGGAGGCTATCGGTGAACGTCTGAATATGAGTCCAGAACGGGTCAGCGAACTATTGATCTGGGCCGAGAAAGTCTTCTCGCTGGATGCACCACTCTCAGAAGAGGAAGAAAACACCCTCGGCGATATTATCGAAGACATGCGTGAACGCGGCCCCACAGAGATTACCGACCAGCGCCTGCTGCGCGAGGAGATTCGCAAAGCTCTGGGTCAACTGACCTACCGCGAGCGCCAGGTGATTGAGCTACGCTTCGGCCTGGCCGATGACCATGATCATACGCTCGAAGAGGTGGGCAAAAAGCTTAAAGTCACGCGCGAACGGGTACGCCAGATTGAAGAGCGCGCCATTCGGAAGTTGCGCCATCCCCAGGCCAGCCGTCTCCTCAAAGACTATCTCGACTAACACGAAGACATGAGGGACAGGGCAGGCTCGTCGCGCTGCTTTGTCCCTTCATTCTCCTGGTTCTACTCTATCGCTGTACTTTTTCTCCTTACCCCGGAACTGTCCACCGATAGATCAGGTACTTTCGGCGTCACTCGACACTAGATACGGCTGCAATGCGTTTAATCTCAAGGGAGATATATCTATTTTCATAAACACAGCTATTTGTTGAGGGTCTGATAGGTATGAATGAATTGGCCGGTCAAAACCTCGGCGGCTACCAACTGGAAGAGGAGATCGGGCGGGGTTCAATGGGAGTGGTCTATCGCGGTAAACAGATTGCACTGGAACGAGAGGTGGCAATTAAGGTCTTGCCCCACGCTCTCGCGCGCGACGCTTCCTATGTCGCACGGTTCATTCGTGAGGCGCAGATTATCGCAGGTCTGAACCATCCAAATATCGTGCAAATCTATGACGCGGGCCAGCAGAACAGATTGCTCTATTTTGTCATGGAATATGTGCAGGGACCGACGCTAGCCAGCCTGCTGCACCTGGATGGCATCATCCCTCAACACCTGGCCGTCGAGTACGCAGCACAGATTGCCGACGCGCTGGACTGTGCCTACAGCGAACGGCACGTCATCCACCGCGACATCAAACCGGAGAATCTGATGCTCAACCGCTGGGGCAAGATCAAAGTGATGGACTTTGGCCTCGCCCGCGCGACCGGCTATCAGCGCATCACCGTCGCCAAAACGCTGGTCGGTAGCATCTATTATGCTTCGCCGGAACAAATCTGGGGCCAGACTCTTGATAACCGCAGCGATATCTATGCACTGGGCGTCGTCCTCTATGAGATGGTCAGTGGCCATCGCCCCTTCACCGGTCGCTCGATGCCAGAATTGACGCAAGCCATTACCGGTGGCCCACTACACCCCCCCAGTGTCTACAACCCGGAACTTTCTCCAGAACTGGAGCAGATCATTCTGAACGCGATGGCACGGAACCGCGACCAGCGCTACACAGAGGCACGCCTGCTCGCCGAACATCTGCGCAGCCTGCACCTGCACCCCCCCGCGCTACCACCCCTTAGCAAAACTGGAGTAACAAAAACTTCATTTCCACAAGCAGGACGTACACCTGTCGTCATTCATCCCCCCAAGCGCCCACAACAGAAGCGTCTGCTTGCGCAGGATACCTCTGTCCATGATGCAAGGCCNACACAACACGTTCCACCAACNGCTCATACCGACCCCGCTGCCACNCAGNTTNCNNCAACNGAATCTTATCCCCCTGTCGGCACAATAAAAGTCTATCGTGAATACAGGGACACAACCGCTACACCGCCACCAGTAACTTCTCCCTCTGAAAAGCAACCGGAGGAGCAGGCAAACCACTCGTTCTGGGGACAGTTCACGCGCTGGCTGCGCCCGCGCTCCGCTCCACAAAAACAGGCTTGATCTTAGCGCTATCAGCATTATTCGCAATTCCATCTACACTATAGCAGTAGTCCACTATGGTTCAGAAGCCGATTTGGTAGAGTCCGCTATAAATAAAATAAAATAGTATTTTACTATGGTGGAAGTAATGAATAAACTCAATAAGCATATACGCCATCAGGATCAAGCACAACAAGCCCATCATTATATAAAAACTTCTGATCCAGTTGCAGCATTTTCTGTCTTTCCTGCACAGGAGAACACCCGTGAGGACTTACATGAGAACACACGGGCCGCGTTGACCTTGCTGCTGGGGCCGGACACCGAACACGCCACCCGCGTTCGTGCGGTACGCCGCCTGGCACGTCAAGGGC
>JGI20133J14441_1002366_pt1 | contig 13285 bp, 11 predicted proteins | sample RS3BMetagenome_FD_14441 | JGI IMG/M metagenome (IMG submission 14441)
GAACACCCACAGCAACTCCTCCGGCACCCGCTTCTACGTAGTAACGAGTCAAAGCGCGTTGGTGTCCAACATCCAATCTGCGAGAAGAGTCCAGTGAAAGGTGGTGAGCGGGTATAACCGCGCCGTCCAAAAGAAGAGTTTTGATATCTGCACTCAGCTTGGCGGCCATTTTTAACGCCTCTAAAATTTGCCTTCGGTTTCTTGAAAGAATGTTCAAGGCACCTACAGAGACTTCATGTTCAGGGACTGATTGAGAAAGACCAGATGGGCTATTATGAGATAACTCCTTTCGGCCGCCTTATAGTGCAGTGTATGAGAGCAATTGAATTTATTGCAGGCCATAAAGATACATTTATCACACATGAATTATCTTATCTCCCTGCTTCTTTTGTAGAGAGAATAGGAGAGCTTTCTGAACGGATATTCGTTGATAGCATAAGCATGGTCTTGAGGTACATTGAGAATGCGATGGTTCAGGCAAACGAATTTCTATGGCTGATGTCAGACCAACCCATAGTGACTGGAGAGAGCATCGCAAAAAATGCTCTTACAAAGGTGATACCAGTCAGATTGATAACAACAAACGTGGTCGATAAGAGCGAGCTTCCCATCATAAAGGAAAGGCTAGGTAGCATGGCTGAAATAGGAACACTGAACGATCTCCATATTACTATGGTGATAAACGAGCAAGCAGCTGGCTTTTGCCTTCCCGACCTATCAGGTAAGGTTGACTTCAGGACAGGTTTTGCAGGAACAGATGTTCAATTTATGTAGTGGTGCACCGAACTATACCAGTATTACTGGGAGAGGAGCAGAAAGATAGCTCTGTTCGAGTAATCCAACCTCCTGAAAGACATCCAAATTATTTTTGCGAATTTTAATATATGAATTTACTTTGCTTGCCTGATCTACAGGTAGAGGCTGAAGGATGATATCATTCCAACATAATCATGAAAATGAGTAATGGAACGTGGAGCTATTCTTATTTAGACGGACCAGCCTTACTTGGACTAGCGTTTAGATAGAGTTTGTGTGGGTAGGCGATACGGAAGTTGAGCACCTTTCGAAAAGATTTCCCCTTATTAACCTTCTTTTTGTACATTCTATTTGGTTCTCTGTTCATATCTCCTTCCTGTTTTTCGGTCAAGATGGTGCTACCGTACAAGCTCAGACTATTGCCAACAACACTCAGATCACGCTTAACCCTGTAAATTTTTGTGAGAACGGCCTGCCACCGGGCACCCAGTGGTCGGTCTCTGTCTATGATAATCTTACTCATCAAACACTAATCAACAGCTCAACCTCGTTTTGGATCACCTTCTACCTTCCCAACGCGAGTTACGGCTCATATTATTATAAAGCCGGCACTGTTCCGGGCTACGTGTTTTTGTACAATTCTGGTCAGGGGCCGTTCGGCATTTACGGATCAACCGGCTTCCCTGGGAGCGACCATTATTCATGTGAGGTTATAACGTACAGTAAACCCAACACCAGTGCAGAAATATTCTGGATTGAGGTTTCGGCGGCAATCATAGCGGTCTTTGGGCTTCTGATTCTTGTCTCTGTAATAGGGTTCAGCGAGCGGTGAACTACCCACATGTGAACGGTAGATCAAAACAAACGCTCAACGCATAAATAGAGCTGAGCGTAGTTTTAGGTCTACCCGAAGTGGCTAGGTTTAGAAGGCAATGTAATCTATAAGGTATAAATAGAGATGTTATATTTGTGTTTGCCTCAAAGTCCACCTTCTCTTTATTCGCATTCAAACGTTAGATACACTGAACCCAGAATGGTTATTGCAGAACATGGTTTTTGTTGCGGCTGGAAAGTTTATTATGCTAGCCGAAATAATATTTTGTGTGTAGAAGTTGAGAGTAGATGACGACATTAAGAGACGACTGTTAGACATGTTGGAGAAGGATCCGGAGTTCAGGTACGCCGTAGCCGGTATTCTCGGCATGTCTCAGACGAGAGACCAGCTTAGGGATATATCTAGGAGTATAGAGAAGTTGNNGGAGAATCAGGAGAAGCTTTGGCTTGAGGTGAAGTCCCTGAGGGAGAATCAGGAGAAGCTTTGGCTTGAGGTGAAGTCCCTGAGGGAGAATCAGGAGAAAGCCGAAAGAGACATCCGCGATATTAAGACTACTTTGCAGAGGTTAACACTCAGCGAGGAGGAGGAAGCAGGCGAGGTTTTAGCCGCTAAATTGGAGGAGAAACTCGGCGTTAGACCCGTGTTCACACGTTTATTCATCGACTCAAAGGAGGTGGACCTCTACTCAGCCTTCGGTGACTACTGGCTCGTGTGCGAGGCCACCGTGCGCTTCGGTTCATCCATGATTGACGAGCTAAACGAAAAAGTTGAGCTCATAAAGAGGAGTAGACCAGACCTAGTGAGGTCCAAGCTGATTAAGGCGGTTTACACTATAATAAGTGTGGGGGATGCCGCCAAAAAGGCCGAAGAACAAAACGTGTGGGTGTTCACATGGAAGGAAGAACTCACCCCATTAAAACCCATCACGTAGACTGGTTCTTTACACGGCCTTACAGAGGAGTCTCCCTTCACTTCTAAGCGGCTGGGTAAAGCGTGTTTTGGTACCTGAGTCTCATGAATTCTTTCTCAAAGATTTTTTGATACTCCAATTTGTCATTCGTATAACGCGGGCAGCCTTCCCTGAGTCGCATCATATAACGTGATCCCCGTTTTATAATACAGCGCAGAAAGCTCGAATCAATTAAGGGGTGGTAAGATGTCAGCCATGCCCAATCGCTCACCACGTGTACCTCAGAGTACCCGATGAGCCTGAGATGAGCGTCCATCTCGAGTTTACCCTTCTTTTTTGGCTACCGTTTTGGGTATACTCAATAATAGGGATTGGGTTTGGCCTCAGCCGTCCGGAGCATGTTTCTGCTTTCAATCACTTCCTCATCGGAGAGGTGAGCAACCTCCACGATAAAGATCCAATTACCATGCGCGACTAACATGTAAGAAACCATGCATAAGAGAGGCTCACTAACTAAAGCCTACTCGGTGATGTAATTTTGAACTGGTGCGGTCTGTTAAATCGCAGGCGTCTAGGCGTGCCACCATTGTATCGCTAAGATATTCGACCCACTCGAAGTCTGTATCCTAATACATCTATCCTAAAATATAGGTGTACAAACGGAGTGGCAGTTTTACATTTTTCGGTAAACCGACTGTTTATATATTCGATACATTCTGGGTATGCAGAAATACAGAGATGAGTTCAGAAGGTGTGAGCGAGCAAGCGGTTCAGACGGCTGGTCAAACCATTCAGGATGCGGTTAGGAGGGTTGGCGGCATCCCAGCTTTCACGTCCCGCCTATTGTTGTGGAGCTTCGGTGTGGGCGTTGTTCCGCCTGCGGCGCTCGTTGCGGCTTTACAGATGAAGAGTCTTCTTTTTCTGGAATACGTGCACGTGATAAGCGGAGGAACTTGGACGGGCTTCGACCTGTTTATGAGTGTCATCCTCGGCAGGATACTTGCTTCGCTCGACCTGCCGGGCAGGGTTGAAGTGGCCAAGCGTCTAACACCCACAACCTTCTTCATCATGCCCTCGCTCGCCTCAACCGCGATAACAGCGGGTATATACCTAGCCGAGTCGCTTGGAACATTCATCCTGAGTTCACCTTGGATCATAGCTGCTGGCGTAGTGGTCATAATACTCACAGCTCAGGGCTTCGGCATATTCATGCCAAACAGTATGAGAATCTTTATGGAGCTAGCCAAACCCAGCCCTGACCGAGCCAAGATCACGAGGCTCAACAGTATGAACATAAGACTTGCGGGTGTTCAGGGAGTGATGCAGCTTGCAATCATCCTTATCATGGCGCACATAGCTGTCTACCCACCGTAGGAGGCGGAGCATATGAATGTGTACGCACTTGTCGCTGTCGCACTTTTCGCGGCCGCCTTTCTTGGGATATATGGCTCAATATACCTAAACGCCCTGTCAAGCTACAGAAAAGGTGAGCTCGACTGGCACGGAATCAGGATTCTGAGGCTGGGGCTATACGGCCACCTAACCATCTTCGCGATTCTTGCAATCACAGCCTTACTTGTGTAACCCACCCATGTTTTGTTTCAAAATTTTTAAAGCTTAACGGGCACTCGCGAGTTGTGCACGAAGTTAGGCAGAGCGTGATATTTCCGCTCAGTTGTGTTCTCACCCGTCGGCAACGGATTCGTGTCAGTGATCCAATTTTTTGCGTAAGGTGCACCAGGAATAACGGTGATGTGCGCTAACCATGATTCAGTCATGGTTTGTTAAGGTGTAAACGACATGGGGGCAAAGGAGCATACCGGTTGGCAGCGCATATAACAAAAGACGCTGGGTCGTCGAGCATGTATTCGACGTGGACAAACGTGGGTCATCGGTTGAAGTGGACGGTTTCCGAGCAGGTTCTCAGCTCCAAGTATCTTTCAAGTGTTTGGCTACCCTGCTCTGCGGGTTCGACCACTGTTCTTAGCCTTTCCTACGGTTAACGCACTCTACGAAAATGTGAGCGAGAAAGCTCCGACCTCCAGGGAGGAGGGGATGCCAGCTTTGAGTACATTATTTTCAAGGCAACTAAGGTGTAAATAGAGGGAAGACTCCAAGCTGGGTGGCCTTGAGTGGATCAGTAGAGATGTGCAATGGCAGAGTTATATATGCGTGGGCGCATTTTGAGCCGTGGACGCAAACACATCAGACAATCTGTATACTTTTTCGGGTGAGAGCCTCGTCCGCCTGCACGCAGATATGGAACCCGCTGGTATTTCTTCGGCGGCTAAGACTTATCTCTAAGAGTAAGGTCAAGGCTGCTCATCCAAGCTGGACGTTGCCCACCTAATCAGTTCCTGAGTGTACCTCTCGATGCTGCGGACCCTGAGCGCTAACCCAGGAGCTTTGATTCTTGAGCCACACGCTGTAAGTCATTCGGTGATTCTGAGCGTTAGCAGCAGCCGGAACTTAGGAGGGCTCATCTCTGCCAATGACTCATGGATGCAGGTCGAATCGATCCAGATTCATCACCTTGTTCCAGGCTGAGACGAAGTCATTCACGAACTTCGCCCCGCCATCCGCGCTTGCATACACCTCTGCGACAGCCCTAAGCTCTGAATGGGAGCCGAATATCAGGTCCACCCTGCTTGCGGTCCACCTTGGCTCACCCGACTTGCGGTCATAACCCTCAAAGAGAGTTTTGGCGTCATTCGTAGCCCTCCACGCTGTATTCATATCCAGAAGATTCACGAAGAACTGGTTTGTGAGTGCTCCGGGTAAGTCTGCGAAAACTCCCGTTTTTGAATGATTGTAGTTGGCGTCCAGTACTCTCATTCCTCCCACGAGAACCGTCATTTCGGGCACGGTGAGTCTGAGTAGCTGGGATTTGTCCACAAGAAGCACCTCTGGTCTTGCTATGTCGGGGCTGCTCACGTAGTTTCTGAAGCCGTCGGCGACGGGTCTAAGCACTTCGAAGGAAGCCACGTCCGTCTGTTCAGCGCATGCGTCCATTCTTCCAGGAGTAAAGGGAACCTTGACCCGATACCCCCCGTCCAGAGCGGCTTTTTCAACGGCACAGCATCCCGCAAGGACTATGAGGTCCGCAAGCGACACCTTCTTCCCGTCGTCCGCCTTGGAGTCAAAGTTCCTCTTTATGTTTTCAAGCACATTTAGCACTCTTGATAGCTGCTCGGGCATGTTCACCTCCCAATCTTTCTGCGGTGCAAGCCGGATGCGGGCACCGTTTGCGCCCCCGCGTTTGTCACTTCCCCTGAAGGTTGAAGCCGAAGACCAAGCCGTGTACACAAGCTCCGAAACAGATAACCCTGATGAAAGGATTTCACGCTTCAACTCTTCGATATCCTCCTCATCGACCAGTCTGTGATCCACGGGTGGAATCGGGTCCTGCCATATCAGGTCCTCCTTCGGCACCTCCGGTCCCAAGTAGCGGGCCTTCGGACCCATGTCCCTGTGAGTGAGTTTGAACCATGCGCGGGCGAAAGCATCCGCGAATCCTTCGGGGTCCGCAAGAAACCTCCTTGCGATTTTTTCGTAAACCGGGTCATACCGCAAGGCGAGGTCAGTTGTGAGCATCGTGGGCGGATGAAACTTTGTGGGGTCGTAGGGGTCGGGCACACTGTTTGAGGCAGCCGGGTCCTTGGCAACCCATTGATAGGCGCCGGCTGGGCTTTTTGTGAGCTCCCACTCATACTGGAAGAGGTTCTTCAGGTAACCCAAGCTCCACTTTGTGGGAGTAGAAGTCCATATAACCTCTGGGCCGCCTCCGATGGTGTCCGCCCCCTTACCACTCTTATAGCTACTAATCCATCCGAGCCCCTGATTCTCAATGGGCGCCGCTTCTGGTTCAGGGCCCACAAAGGAAACGGGACCCGCGCCGTGGGTCTTACCGAAGGTGTGGCCACCAGCGATCAGGGCCACCGTCTCTTCGTCGTTCATAGCCATTCTGCGAAACGTCTCCCTTATGTCCCGTGCGGCGGCAACGGGATCCGGTTTTCCATTGGGCCCTTCGGGATTCACGTATATGAGCCCCATTTGCACCGCGGCAAGCGGGTTTTCGAGGTCCCTGTCCCCCGAGTATCTCTTATCATCCAGCCACTTCTCTTCAGGACCCCAGTACACAGACTCGTCGGGCTCATACACATCAACTCTTCCCCCTCCGAAGCCAAAAGTCTTGAACCCCATTGTCTCAAGCGCCACATTTCCAGCGAGAATCATCAGATCTCCCCACGAAAGCCTGCGCCCATACTTCTGCTTGACGGGCCAAAGAAGCCGGCGCGCTTTGTCGAGATTTATGTTGTCCGGCCAACTGTTTATGGGTGCAAACCGCTGCTGAGCGCTCCCCGCTCCCCCTCTACCGTCACCTATCCTGTAGGTGCCCGCGGCGTGCCAAGCCATCCTGATAATAAGCGGACCATAATGACCGAAATCCGCGGGCCACCAGTCCTGAGACGAAGTCATGAGCTTAGCAAGGTCCTTCTTGACCTCTGAAAGATCCAAGCTCCTGAATTCGCTTGCGTAATCAAACTCCTTTCCGTAGGGATTGGATTCGGGAGAGTTCTGTCTGAGAATCCTCAGATCCAGCCTTTGCGGCCACCACTCTTCTATTCTCTTTGGGGTCTTAGCCGAGTGGTCGAACGGACANTTTTCTTCTGACACATCAAACCCCTCCAAGCTTCAGCGGGTTTTCANANNGCTTAGCCGAATCCTTTGTTTCAGCGAAACCACGTCTTATCCCACCCATCAATGCGGGCGCTGGACGCCCTGAGTTGTTCCTATACAGACCTTTTTCTTGAGACGATGGGAAACACTCACCGAATTCCGCGCTTCGAAGGAGGCGCACAGGCCTTGCCTCACTTTTTCTCTTGGTATTGCGTTTGTTCATAATAAATACCAGCTAGTAAGAATTCTCGATTATTTATGTGTTCTGGTGACATCCAATCGTGTCCAGATAACTTAAACGTGGTGGACACCGCAAGTTGAATGGTGAGAAACCCGTGGAGCCCGCCGCACGGAGAATGTTTTTGAGGGCTTTAGAAATTTAAACCTTATTTGTAAGGAACAAGAAGAGGTTATTCTGAGCCCAACGTTGTGGCTGTTCCACTCAACGCGTTTGGACCGAGCCTCTCCGAGGGGAGGCCTCGAAGTTCTTCGAGACGCTCTCTGAGCCGTCTCGAAGCCGAGCGTATTCGTCGGAGGAGTGGACTAAGAAGGTTCTCGGAGGAGAGACTCAAGTTTGACCCAGAGCCACGTGAGTGCTCAGTCACAGCGGTTGACGAGAGCGCGGCGAAGCGTGGGGTAGGGGGGTGGTAGACCCGTATATGTGTGGGTGGCCATCGGTGGACGCACAGACAAGAGAACCAATTTTGTTAGGTGTCGCTCACACGCACCACACAAAACGCGCTCAGATTTCTCTGAAGACTGAGAAAGAGGTGCTTGGGTGACCCCGTGGGGCTCACAGACCGTGACCCTTGGTACCCTGATTGTTCGAGCGAGGTTTCAGAACCATGTGTACCAAACCTTTGGGTTAAGGAGCTCCGTTGAGCGATTCAGGGCTACCTCAAAGACCGTACAAGGAGTTTCTACAATAACACAAACCCGAGAAAAACACTTTTTACACCCTTCGTAGACTTCCTAGAACTATTCATGCAGCTGGTACACAGAGTGAAGGTGACATGAATGAAGCGCTTATCCGGACACCATCGGTTAGCAAAGGCTCATAAAAAATAAGCACGGCGTCCAGATAAGACCAAAACTAGGTGGGGGCACGACCACCTATCTATCCGGACCCGGATCACACCACCATATGTTAACATGTCATCTCTGAATATATATTCGTGAATGTATATTTACTAATATATGACAGAGAGAAGGGAGTGCTATGAGCTAAGCAACCTAAAAGGCTGGAGCCTTGTTTACGGTAGGAGAAAGGTTGGAAAAACATACCTGGTCACACGCTGCATCCCCCACGTCTCCTACTACGTCGTCACAAGACAGATGGATGTATTAAACTGTGATGAGGGACTCGAGATAGGGAAAGCGGTAACCCAAATAGCAAAAGGAACTAAAGGCGGAAAAAGCGTGGTACTCGACGAATTCCAACGGCTTCCCGAGCCTCTGTGGGAAGTGCTCCCAATGCAGCACCCAAGCGGTAAGCTCACACTCCTCGCAAATTCGCTTGGCATCACAAAAAAGGTGTTCGACAAAAACAGCCCTCTCTTGGGCTTGGCTCTACCCTACAGGATGGACCTGTTACACTACTCGGATGCGCTTGCACACTTCGGGGAGCCGCTTAACGCTTTACTTTTCAGGGATCCATGGGTTACCATATACGTTTTAAGCTGGGCTGACGTGTCACGCAGCCCCCAAGGGTTCTACTGCGTGGGTAAGGGGCTCATCGGAGAAGTGTTTCAGGAAGAGGAAAGAAGGTTCACACAGATCTACGAAGCGATCCTGATCAGTGTCGTCAAGGGTGAATGGGACAGTTCAATTATCGCTTCAAGGCTACAATCAACCCTGAGTGTGAACGGCTCAACCGTCTCCTCCTACTTAGACTCTCTCAGCAAAATGGGACTGGTAAAGAAGATCAGGGTGTTCAGGGGTGGGGAGGGCGCCGAATGGTACTGCACGATCTCTTCCCCACTTATGTCCGCTGTGCTATACGCCGAAGCGAAACACAGAGTCTCGGACAACGACCAAGAGGTGAACCTCACAAGAGCAATAGCAAGAGAACTACAGTTCTCCGTTGGAGAACTCCGCAGAAAAACGGGGCGCAGCCCGAGTACGGCCCAAAAGAGGACATAGACATAGTGCTCTTAAAGCAAGGAAAACTAGTAGCAGGCTACGAACTAAAAATCGGTGAGATAGAAAAGGCCGAAGCGGAAAAAGTGGTCTGGAAAATAAGCGCGGGGATCCCGAAGGCCGGGCTCGTGAGCTTGCGGCGAAGCCTCCGCCTTCGGACGAAAGCCTCACCACAGAAGACCTAGTAACGATTGCAGGAGAGATCCACAAAATGGCGAAAACAGTTGTAAAACACTTTCACGGTGCGCTGACACATTCTAAATACTCCTGCCACTTTTACCGTAGTGAAACTCTTTGCTTCTAGAATTTTCCACCTGTGAATTGGAAAAACGTCGATCGCCTCCTGTAACTAGCGATTTCAACCAAAGCGTCAAGAGCTTAAAGCGTGTATCGACACCGTTTCCAAGGGCCATAAAGCGTAAAAAAGTCTTCTACTTATTTAGAGATGCTGTCTGGATACTCATGTGAGCTACTTATGAACCCAGCGCCAACCACCACCCTAACACCAGCGTGTTGCGAATCGAAGGAAGATGGAGAAAGAGGGTGTGTGTACCAATTACCCATCTTGGAGGGGGTCAAAACATGCAGGGGCGTGTTTCACGGGTAACTCATGCTGCCTGTTCAGCATGCGGAGTGCTATACCTGTGCGTTGTGGAGAGGTATGGGAGTGAACACCCAGAGAAGCGGAGGGTTCTCTCCTTCCCTGTGGGGCCGCCGAAGCACCTTATTATAACGCGCACTTGCATGTGACAAAGTTGGGGTGAGAAACCATGTGGGTGATGCCAAGCTTCCCTGCGCTTGGCTGCATGTAAATCGTTTCCGCAAGAGGCTCGTGAGCAGTCCCCTAGGTCCCTAGCATGTCTTCCGGCTTCCAGCCAAACCAGTGGATAGGCTTCGCCTGCTGCGCAGGGTGACTGCGGCCCTCATCACCCGCGTGCCCGTTGGACTCCACCCGTTACCTCCTTTACCATCCTTGAAGCTATACGGAGGCAAGGTGGGGTGATGATTCAGGAAGCCCCGTCATTCGTGGCGGGGTGGCTCACGCACAAGTCCATCGCGAACGAAAATATCTACTGGATCAGGGGTCACCGTGCCAACCAATAGCCCTTTGCTCCGCAGAGCGCGGAGTAACCTGAATAGGTTGCGCTTCTCAAAAGAGCTTTGAATCAGCGGGCTAGAGTAAGTATCGAACACCTCACGAACCAGGCCACTGAGATTATCCAAATAGTCTCAGGGTAGCCCGCTTATGAAACGTGTACTGATACTGGGTTGGAGTTGACCAATATTCTTTATCAGGGCTTAAACATCCCCGATTCAGAAGCCACCTGTACACGACTAGTCGAGTTCGCCTGGGAGCACGAATCTGAAGCTCCAGTCAGCTGTGTCGAGTATGCCCATGCCTCCGTCCCTGCGTGGCAGGTGGTGCACCCCCCGCTCGTTGAGTAGGATTGAGCGTGTGCGTCCTATCCTGAAGTCGTAGTTGGGGCCGAATCTACCCCCGTGGTGGCCGAAGAAGTGGTAGCGGGGCTGAAGCCTCTCAACCACCCGGCGAACGATGGGTGAACCCCTGTTCTCTGCGTCCTGGAAGTAGCCCGTGGGGCCGTCGTGGGTGAGGAGCACATCCGCCTCGCCTTCCCTGACCGCCGAGAGCATGTCGAGCTCCTTCTGGGTTATGTACTTCCATCGGTAGGGGCTGTGTCTGTGGGGCTCCCCGATCCTCCCGTCTTTTCTTCCTCCTTTTTCGCCACTTTTCCACCTGTCCTCGTCCTCCACGCCGCCGAGTCCCGCCACAACGCAGCGCTCACCCCCGCTTGAAACCGTCAGGGGGCCGACGAATACGTGGTGTATCATGTTGTACGGGTCGATGCACACGTTCCTTCTGCGCATGAGGAAGTCAAAGTCCTCGTGATTACCCCTCACAAACCAAGTGGGGTGGCTCGCCTTTTTCTTACCCGAAACGTAGTCGGCAAGTCCTAGTTCTGTCGGGTCCTCCTTCGCGCGTTCATATGTCGCGCGGTCGAGTCTTGCGATGTCTGGGAACACGCCCATGTCCCCCACCTGGAGGACGCCCACTACCTTCACCTGATACTTCTTTTCGAAGCGATGCACTGATTCGTAGACCGCGTCGAGCGCACCGTGCACGTCCCCGAACACAGCGAGAATCATCGAACAAAAGTAGACCGCAGGGTGGCTCATAAACGTTTGATTTCGCATGAGGATGTTTGCGTTCCTAAAGGATCATGCAAGGGCCCAATTGGAGGTGTCGCCGAGCCCTCGAGGGTGCTCTCCCAACTAAGGTACTCTGTTTGAGAGGGTTGTTTTAACGACTCTTCGTTATGATTACAATAAGTCTGACGAAGGATATATGGTGGGTGCTTGTAACAAATCTGTCCCTCCTAGGCCACTTTGTCGCGTCGATGGTCTTATACCTTCTGCTTTACGGCTTCGCCCCGCCGGTGACTCGGACGCGGGACCTACTAGTCCTGAACACTCAGGTTGTCTTGCCGTATCCGCGAGGCTTCAGTGAACTCTAAAGTCTTCTATTATCCTAGAATTCTACCAGTTTCGGCTTTGTCTCTAATACTTTCCTGTTTGCGACCACTTTCTCAGCAAAACCAGTCGGATTCAGACAACCTCTATTACTGTATTAATCGTGGTTCGATGGGCGGACTACCCGCTGTCAGAAAAAGGGAGTTTGAGCTTCCTCTTGAGCCGATGACTGCTGTATCGGTTTTGGGTCCGCGCAGGGCCGGTAAGACTTACCTCCTGTGCCACACGCTTTCCAGATTACTTGCGAAGGGTGTGCCGAAGCAGAACACGCTATACGTGGACTTCGAGCACCCGCGGCTCACTGAGGTGAAAGCAGAAGACTTGGACAATATGCTCGGGGCTTTCTATGAGCTTTCCAGACCTGACCCCGATTTACCCGTCTACCTCTTTTTGGATGAGATGCAAAATGTGCGCGACTATGGTAGATGGTTCAGGAAAAGGCTTAACGCCAGGTTCTATATTTCTGGTTCGACATCGAGGCTGTCATCGAAGGGTGTGGCGGAAGAGCTCAGGGGTAGAAGTGTTGATTTCACTGTTTACCCGCTATCCTTTAGAGAGTACTTGGACTTCAAAGATGTCACGGTTGATAGACCTGAGCTCGTCCTTTATAACCGTGAGAGGAGAGGTCTTGTGCTCTCAATGCCACGTGAATACCTCCGCTTCGGGGCGTACCCCGCCGTGGCGCTCGAGCGAGAAGAGCCAGAGAAGATCAGGCTTCTGAGAGCCTACTTTAACTCGGTCGTCGCCAGGGACTTCGCGAGGTCGCAGCCGGCGCTAGCTGAGCCTCTTGTAAAATTTGTCGTTCAGAATTATGCGGGTTATTTTTCGGTCAACCGCGTGTACAACTACTTGAGGAGTTTGGGATACAGGGTAGGTAAGGAGAAGGTACTGGAGTCACTCAACACAGGCGTGGAGTGCTACTTTATTTACCCATTAGAGCTTTTTGTGAAAAGCGAACGAAGAAGACAGATGAACCTGAAGAAACTCTACGTGGTGGATACAGGTTATCTCACCGCTCTCGGCTATGGGTTCTTTATCGGTCGCTCGATGGAAAACGCCGTGATGCTTGAACTCAAAAGAAGGGAAAAGGAGGTGTACTACTGGAAGGAATATGGAAGAAGCCAGGGACAAGAGGTTGACTTCGTGGTATCCAATAACTATGTGGCTGAAGAGCTCATCCGGGTTACCTACGCCGAGGACACCGTTCACGCGCGCGAGCTCAGAGCTCCGCGGAAGGCCGGGGAGGAGACGGGTGCAAAGAGGCTTACACTGATAACCTGGGACCACTACTCCGATCTAGGGGAAATACGAATAATTCCCCTCTGATACTGGCTACTCCAAGAACCCTATACAAAGACCTAGCGAAGGAGAATCGGTCACAAACGGGTTTGATTGGAAGTTAGGGGATTGGGTGG
>JGI20133J14441_1002374_pt1 | contig 13274 bp, 8 predicted proteins | sample RS3BMetagenome_FD_14441 | JGI IMG/M metagenome (IMG submission 14441)
TGTCCTCCTCTCTCCCGATACGGAAAAGGGATGCTGATACCTCTCACAGGTTCAACAAATCTCGGGGATAGATTAATGATATAAAAGGATTCTGTAGGTGTTTCCTGTTGCTTAATGTCCGCGAGTCTCGTGATTCCGGTGAAGAGAGTCTTGTGAAACAGGAGTTCATAAATAGTAAACTCTCGATTAGAAATGAATTCGCGATTGTCATTGAGTGATTTTGAATCCATAATTCCTTCGATTACCTCTCTTATTTTTTTGCTAGGGCCTAAAGTTTCCGAGTAATTATAGACCTTTTTGTAGAAGTCGTTGATCGCATTGAGAATATTAATGATTCTGGAGCCCTCTTCGGTATCTGTTTTAGCAGCAAACTGGCGAGGAGCTGAGGTCGCTGGCCAATCATAAAACAGGTGGAATTGGAGATAGAAATAGTTTTGTCCGCTTATAATCGGTCTGAAAGTGCTGTTGAGAATAATTCGAACATTTTCTGGGGTGTACCTACCTTTGAATTGAGGTCTATAGATGACAACGGTGTTCTCCGTTGGTGTTTCGATGACGTCCCAGACACATCGGTTTAAAACGGAATATAAACTCCGATCATTCTCCGTCTCAACGGGTGATTCAACGATAAATTCAGCCATATTTTTTATGTAGCTAGTAAAAAATTAATATGGATCCGATAACTTTATCGAATCTTATCATTACTTCTCTTTTAGCTATCGAGAGGATACTTCATTACTTCTTCCGTAACATTAAGGCATCGGAGTGTTGTGGGAACTGCTGTTTCTTTGTTGCTAAAAACGGGAAGAATGGAGATGAGAAGGAAGATGAGAAGAGGAAGAGGAAGAGCGAGAGGAAGAGCGAGAGCAAGAGCAAGAAAGAAAAAGAGAAAAAAAATTGGAGGTATAGGAAAAAGGAAAGAAAGCTAACTCGATGCAAAAAATCCTGTTTACAGGGGCATTAGGGTTTATCGGTAGCAATCTCGTTGAGTTTCTGTGTGAGCGGTATGAAAACATAAAGATATTGGTGCTCGATAAGATCTGTTATTCCAGTAACTTCTTTCTGATCGAAAAGTGGAAAGAGAAGTATGGAAGGAAGATCGAATTTATCATCTACGATATTCTCGAAATGGAGGTAGAGAAACTCAGGGATATCATCAAGAAAAACGGAGTAGATACCGTTATTCACTTTGCTTCCGAGACACATGTTGGAGAATCCTTCGAGAGACCACTCGACTTCACGAAGAATAACGTGGTGGGAACTCATATACTTTTGGAGTCCTGTCGAAATCAGAGGATAGAAAAGTTTATCTATATGAGTACCGATGAAGTTTATGGGGAGAGCTGTTTTCATCAATATGCCGACGAGAATGCAAAGCTAGACCCGACCTCTCCGTACTCTTCCTCGAAGGCATGTGCTGAGATTTTGGTACGCTGTTATTGGAAATGCTATAACATACCGATAATAACGGTACGAAGCAACAATGTTTTTGGGAAATATCAATATCCTGACAAGATTATACCTCGCTTCATCATGCTGTTGCTCAAGGGCAGAGAGTGCACCATACAGGGTTCAGGATTAAACACGAGAAATTACATTTACATCGATGATTTCTGTGAGGCCTTTCTTACGGTGATGAAGAAGGGAAAAATCGGGGAGACCTATAATATTGCCACGGAAGATGAGATCTCCAACATTGTCGTTGCTCGGAAGATCATTGAGAAGATGGGTTTCATTCCAGAGGAAAAGATAGTATTTTGCAAGGATAGACTTTACAATGACCCCTGTTACCACATATGCGCCGATAAACTCAGAAGCATCGGGTGGAAACAAAAGATAAGTTTTGATGAGGGCCTTCGGAGAACCATAGAGTGGTATCAGGAGAACTATAAAATCTACGATAACTTGCACAGAGTTTGAGGAAGAAACGGGTGAAAAATAGATTCTTTCTCCTCATTTAGAATATTCATCATCTCGGAATGCCTCTCCTTATCCATCGTGTTGGGACCATGTATGTGATGAAAAGCCTTCCAATCATCCACAATACCCATTCGAAAATATTTATATAGTATCAGGTCTAATCCCCACATCCACCTGCTGTTGTATTTCCTGATGAGTTGATGATATTTCCGATAGTTCTCCCAGTCCATAAAGTAACAGAAGAATTCGATGAAATTAACGACTCTTATTCCCGTATCTCCCTGCATGATATATGGATACGACGAGCTGATGATAGCGGGAGAGAGGATATCAAAAGAGTATTTTCTGTAAATCTGTTCCATCACTCGCAGAGAAAAGTTTTTCGGAAGCTCAACATCATCGAGAATCAAAAGGATATAGGAGAAATCACGAAAGTCTTCGGGTTTCACATATTTATTTAGAAACTCTCCGATGACTCCTGGTTCTTGTTTCACCGTTACGTCGCTGTTATTTTCTATCAGGGATATCAAGAAGGTGTCGTATTGGAATATCAGGTATTTTATTTCAAAATTGTCGCTATCACCTCTAAGAATCTGAGTATTATTACTTAGATTCTTTTTCTTGAATCCGAATTGAGGACTTCCAAACCCAGGAACGACGACTAATACCTTTGGCTTTAACATGTTTCTGTTACTTTATTAATCTCTGAGGTTTTTTAATGCTTTTTTTAGCTTTAGTTCTTACATCCGTCATTGCCCGGTGCTAAATTAACAGGTTTATTCTCGAATTAATCGAATCATCCCGTTATGGTGCAGCATTGCAAAAGACTTTTCGAGAGAGTTTTGAGCCAGTCATTGCCCGGTGCTCTAATTAACGGGTTTAATGCTTTTAGTTCCTAAATCATTAGACTTTTGAGCTGAGACTTTTTCGAGAGAGTTTTGAACGATCTCTGCCTAGTGCTTGAATTTAACAGGTTTATTTTAGATCTCTCCGTTATGGCTCAGCATCGCAAAGACTGAGCCAGTCATTGCCTAGTGCTGGAATTTAACGGGTTTAATACCTGTTAAGTTCTTGAATCATCCCGTTATGACACGGAATCACGAAGACTTTTTCGAGAGAGTTTTGAAAAGATCTCTGCCTAGTGCTCGAATTTAACGGATTTGATCTTAGAATCTCTCCCGTTATGGAAGAGACTTTTTCGAGTTTATTTTGGACCATTCTCTGCCTGATGCTCGAATTTAACGGGACTATTGCTTTTATTCCTCGAATCATCGAGCCCAAGAAAAAACTTTTTGAGAGAGTTTCAAGCTGGTTCTCGCCTCGTGCTCGAATTTAACGAGTTTAATTCACTGATCTCTCCGTTATTGCAGAGACTTTTTCAAGAAAAGTTTTAGACTGGTCTCTGCCTGGTGCTCGAATTTAACGAGTTTAATTCCTAAATCATCAGGCTTTTTTAGGCAAAGACTTCTCGAGAGAGTTTTAGACCAGTGCTCGAATTTAACGGGTTTAATTTTAGAATCTCTCCGTTATGGCAGAGACTTTTTCGAGTTTATTTTTGACGCGACGCGAAGCGAAGCTATGCGAAGCAAATGGTTCTTGTGCTGGAATTTAACGGATTGATGCTTTTAATTTTCTTGAACTTTCAGAACCTAGGGCAAAGACTTTTTCCGAGAGAGTTTCAAGTTGGTTCTCGCCTCGTCCTCGAATTTAACAGGGGAGGTTTTTCGATCTCTCCGTTGTAGCAAAGAGTTCTAAACTAGTCATTGTCTGGTGCTGAAATTTAACGGGTTTAATTTCTAAATCAACCTGTTATGGCTCAGCGCCAAAGAAAGTTTTCAAGAGAGTTTCTGCTGAGAAGCCATTCGGTCTCTCTTCCTCGCGCTGGAATTTAACAGGCTTTTTCGAGTTATTTTAAGCCATTCTCTGTCTGATGCTTAAATTTAACGGGGCTATTACTTTCAATCCTCGAATCGTCGAACCCAAGAAAACTTTTTGAGAGAGTTTCAAGCTGGTTCTCGCCTCGTGCTTGAATTTAACGGGTTTAATTCTCATGTCTCTCCGTTATTGAAGAGCATCGCGAAGACTTTTTCGAGAGAGTTTTAGACCAGTGCTCGAATTTAACGGGGTTTAATTTTAGAATCTCTCCGTTATGGCAAAGAGCATCACGGGAGAGTTATAAACTAGTTCTTACCCTCAGTGCTTGAATTTAACAGGGTTAATCTTCGAATCGCTGCTACATCACAAGGACTTTTGGAGAAAGGTTTGGATCAGTCCTTGCCTAGTGCTCGAATTTAACGGGTCTAACTCTAAATTCATTCCGTTATGGCATGGAATCACAAAGAACAGTTTCTGCCTCGTGCTCGAATTTAACAGATCTAAATTTATTTTCCCCGTTATGACTCAGCATCGCGAAGACTTTTTGGATTGATCTCTGCCCCAGTGCTCGAATTTAACAGGTTTAATCTTAGAATCTCTCCGTTATGGCAGAGACTTTTTCGAGTTTATTTTGGACCATTCTCTGCATGATGCTCGAATTTAACGGGTTTAATTCGCCCGTTATGGCGCAACATTGCGAAAACTTTTCGAGAGAGTTTCAAGTTGGTTCTCGCTTCATGTTGGAATTTAACGGGAGTTACTTCTTAGGTCTATCCGTTAAAAGAATATCGCAAAGATTTTTTCGAAAAAGGTTTTAGACTGGTTTCTGCTTAGTGCTGAAATTTAACGGGTTTAATCTTTAAATCACTCCGTTATGGCAAAGAAGCATCCGAGAGGTTTCGAGAGTGTTCTATTTCTTGCCCCCAGTGTTCGAATTTAACGGGTCTAACTCTAAATTCATCCCGTTATGACATGGAATCGCAAAGATCATTCTCTGCCTAGTGCTGAAATTTAACGGGTTTATTTCCTGTTAAATTCCTGAATCATCAGACCCCCGAGACAGAGAGATTTTTTCGAGAGAGGTTTTAGACTAGTCTCTGCCTGATGCTCAAATTTAACGGGTTTAATCTTAGAATCTCTTCGTTATGGCAGAGACTTTTTCGAGTTTATTTATGGACTATTCTTTGCCTGATGCTTGAATTTAACGGGTTTAATTCTCGTGTCTCTCCGTTATGGCTCAGTATCACAAAGACTTTTTCGAGAGAGTTTTTGGATCATTCCTTGCGCGATGTTCGAATTTAACGGATTTAATGCTTTTAGTTCCTAAATCATTAGGTTTTGAGCAGAGAATCTTTCGAGAAGGTTTTTAGACCAGTGCTCGAAATTAGCAGGTTTATTGCTTTCAGTTCTCAGATCATCCCGTTATCGTAGAGACTTTTTCGAGGGAGTTTTAACGAGTTTAATTCCTGTTAAATTCCTGAACCGAGCAGAAACTTTTTCGAGAGAGGTTTTAGACTAGTCTCTCCGGTGCTCAAATTTAAAGGGATTAATCTTAGAATCTCTCCGTTATGGAAGAGACTTTTTCGAGAGAGTTTGAGCTAGTCTTTGCCTCATGCTCGAATTTAACGGGTTTAATCTTAGAATCTCCCCGTTATGGCTCAGCATCATAAAGACTTTTTCGAGAGAGTTTTGAAGCAACGCTAAATGTTCCTTGCCTGGTGTTCGAATTTGTCTCGGAGATTAACTATTCTTCCCTTATGTTCTGTGAGGTTACAGAACATAACATAAAATCTTTATGAGTTCGGCAGGGGAGAGTTTTGAGCATTTAGTCCGATTGCTATGAATCTTTTCTCCCGCTAATTAAAATGTTTGCGATAGCCATTGTTTTCGCGGTGGTCATTTTTTTGGTTCTCGCTATCGGGTTGATCTTCTTGAGTTTCTCCGATGTCTTCTTGGTGTTCTCGATCGTGGCCTTCATGGTTCTGGTGGTTTTTGTGGTGTCTTCCGTTATCTTGAGGAAGGCGAGAAAGACAACGGGTAATGTAATTAATTACGATAAAAACCTTTTCGATATCCATGATATCTTCGTGGATAGTACGTGGGAGAGACAGATGATATCGGAGATGATCTATGGGAAAGTGGCTCTTGCTTATGCTCATCCCGAGAATACAAAGAAGATATTTGGAGATCGACCGTTCGACTTTGATAGATATATTCATCAATGGCATGGGAACAAAGAGGATTTAATTTATCTTCTCGGGGAGAAACTTAACCTTATTCAGGGTATTCCTGTGACGGATAAGGCCTTTCAGGGGTTGATGAAGAGAGTAAGGATAAGAGGTACTCAAAATGTGACCCCTGAATTAGAAGAGTATGCCTCTATAGTCATCGAGGCATACAAAAAATATCTCGAAAAGAGCAAGAATATAGAGCTGTTATATTCTATGATAAACATAGAAACAGGAGAACTAAAAAGACTAGGACTGAGGAGATCGAATGCATATTACCCGTTGACTTGGTTTTATCGGACACCCCACGAAAAGTTAAAGACTATACTTGAAAAGTCGTGGAGTGTAGAGGAGAGAAATAGACAAATTTATATTGTTTTGTATGCTTTCATCTCGAAGTTTGTGAACAAAAAGGTAAGAACGTCGACAGGGGAGGAACGCTTTATTCTAAGTTTAAAACAGAATGAAATAAATTTAATACCTCCGTTAGGCGATACAGTGACGAAAAAAGATTTTTATGAGGCTATCCAGAGAGCATATTGTATAAGCCATATTAATCTCAACTTGAGTCTTATGCCAACATTAGAGGACGTTAAGAAGTATTACAGGTTTTATGAGAGGACACAACAGGTCAGCATGTTACAGGTCAGAGAACTCATTGAGCTATACACGGTGATTGCTAGGCATATATATGAAAACAAGGAGGGGTTTCTGGTTTATGATATCATCATGAATAAAGGAGTTCCAGACTTAATTTATCTTCCGTTATTCATGTTCGAGAGTTTTCCAAATATAATTAATGTTGAGCGAGGACTGATCGTAACGGAGAGAGAGATAACGGTTGTTGTTAGAAACCTCGAAAATGTATTGGGAATGAGGAGGAAACTCCGTGAGGATATCTTGAATCGGAGACTTCTTCCCGCTATCCTGTGCTGTGTTTTTATCAACCTGAAGTTCAAAGACTTTATGAGATTTATGAAAGCACTATTCGTGGTCCTCTCGTATATTGTAAAAAAAGATATCAGTAACCTGAATATATTTTCAGAGCTGTTTCATTACGAGGACAGGTTCAAAAAACAGGACATTCGTTTTCGTGCCGCTATATTTTCTTATGTTTATTTCTTGCTGTTTGGAGGAGGGCAGAGCCTAAAAGGGTTTTCGGGAAATCTTTCGACGGAGAGGCTAGAAGAGATGAAAAGATTGAGTCCTAAATCGATAGAGAGGATTAAAGCTCCTGACTTAACGAACTTCAATGCCATTGCAGGTGGTGCTGGTGGTGACAGTGACTTTGTATTCACCTGTTATAGATATATTTTCGAATTACTGTTATGCAAGAACACTTATCATCGGGATATGGTTACCGGAAGATATCTGTTAAACACTAGAAAGTTTGTTGGACAGATGGAGGAGTTTTCATCCGTTAACTAAAGAACTTGAAAAGGACTTGAAAAGAATGCTCGGAGTATTCGTTGTTTTTGCNGCGTTAATCTTTTTGGTTATCGCTATCGGGTTGATCTTCTTGAGGTTNTTCGATGTCTTCTTGGTGTTCTCAATCGTAGCCTTCATGGTTCTGGTGGTTTTTGCGGTGATGCCCGTTGTGATGAGGAGACAGAGAAGCATGCGAGCCGTGCTGGGTGTGCTGGACAGGGATCTTGTTTACGACAAACGGCTTTTCGATATGGATAACATTTTCCTCGAATCACCTCAGGTATATAGTCGGATTGCTTTTTCTTATGCGAATCCCACAGAGATTAAGAAACTGTTGGGAGAAAGATTTAATCTTAATGCTCTGCTCACGGATGTTAGTGCTATATGTTCCGTTGTTCAGAAGGCAAAAGAAGCAATAAAAGAGGCTGGGATTTATAACAGGGATATTTCCGATGAATTAATGTATGGACTATTGAAGAGGGGAAGTTTCATTGCTGATGAATCTGATTTTGAGCAGGAGTACTTTGAGGTAACGGGAGAAGAAGAAAAAGAATTTAGGGATCTCGAGGGGAAATTTGTGGAAAACACAGAGATAGCGGAGAAGATTAAAAGCTCTTACGTGAGCTTCCTGATGCGAAACAGGATCGTTAAAATATTTTATTGGATGGTAATGGTGGAGTTAGGGTTATCTACAGAGGATTACCCGATACCTTGGTTTTATCGGACACCTCACGAGAAGTTAAGTGCTATCTTTAAGAAGAGAAGACCAAAGGAGGAGAAATATAAACAGGCTTATGTTATTTTATATTTCTCCCAGAGATTTAATCGGGAAATTAAACTTGAGGATATCGAGGAGTATTACAGGTTTTATAAGGGTCTCGGAGAGATCAGTTTGCGAGAGGTTAAGGATTTGTTCCGTTCCTACACGAGAAAAGCGAATAAGATATATAAGAAACGGGAAGAGATTTTAGTGAGGTGGGTCGTTCCGTTGTTTGTGCTTAAAAACTTTCCTACTGTGACTAATATCCGGAGAACTCTAGAAGACGGGGGCAGAAATCGTTTGAGGTTGGTGATAAACAGGGAGGATCTGAGGGTTTTGTTGAGGACTGATAAGGAATTGAATGAGAGTGCAGTTCAGAGATGGTTTCTACCTGTGGTTTCTACCTGTTTCTATGTCGTGCTTTATCTTTGCCTTGTCATTCCAAGAGTTTGAGAATCTCATGAAAGCACTCTTTGTGGTCCGTTTTTATCTCTCAGGTAACGGAAAGACAAGGGATGAATTCATGAATTCGAATGTGTTATTTCGAGAATTTTTCTTGAACCGAGACTCTTTTCAATGGCAGGACACCTATTTTCGAAATGCAGTAGCTCCTTTAGTTTATTTCGAGATGTTCGAAGGAGAATATGTGTTGATGGGAGATTTGGAGGGAATGTTACCCGTTGAAAGTAAGGATCTAGAACAGGTTGTGGTACCTCACAGTTTCGTTGCTGAGGATCAAAGCTCCGTTAAGGAGTGTATCAGGTTCGTGTTGGAGTTTCTCGTCAGTAAAATCGAGGGTATCTCCCCTAATCTCTTGAGTGAACGGTATATTCTGAATAGGGATAAATTTACGGAAGAGATTTCGCGGATACTTTAAAATATTCGAAAATGCTCGTGACCATCGTTTTTGCTGTGGTGATCCTGTTAGTTCTTATCATCGGGTTTTTCTTCTTGAGTTCTTCTGATATCTTCTTGGTGTTCTCGATTGTAGCGTTCATGGTTTTGGTTGTACTCTCCGTTGACTTTGTCGTTTCGAGGAGAAAGAGAATAGCAAAAAAGGAGCGAGAGAAGCGAGAGACGCAAAGGCAAGAACAGGAAAGGCAAGAAGAGCAAGAAGGGCAAAGACAAGAAGAACAGCCAGAGAAAAGCATAATTGGGATAACAAATGACGACTTCGTTACCATAAGAACAGGCGAAGATGTGATAAAGTATCAAAAAAATTTTTTTGATGTGGACGATATCTTTGTGGATGACACATGGGAAAAACAGATGATCAGGAGTATGTTGTACGATAAAATAGCGATTAGCTTTGCGGATCCTGAAGAAATCAAGACACTTTTTTGGAAACCATACGATTTCGAGTTCATGATTTCTAACCGAGTGAATACGATCTCGAGAGCAGATGCCATATATTCTTTCGTCCAGGAAGCAAAGAAGTTAATAAAGGATCTTGGGATTTATAGAGATGACATTTCCAGTGCATCCATGTATAGTATATTGAAGAAGGGGAATTTCATTGCTGATGAAGAGGACTTTAAACAGGAGATGAATAAAGTAACAGAACAGGAAAAAAGAGAATTCAAACAATACAAGAAAGCAAAGAAAGGCGTTGCATCGCAAACCTTGAAGGAATTCGTCGATGAAGCTAAGAAAGACTATAAAAAGTTTCTGGAGAATAACGAGTTGATTAAGATCTTTCAACGAATGGTAGAGGTAGAAACGGGAAGATCGAATGAAACATACCCGTTGACTTGGTTTTATCGGACACCCCATGAAAAGTTAGTGACCATCTTCTTGAAGTCATGGTCGAAACGGGAGAAATATAAACAGGCTTATGTCGTTTTATATTTCTCTATCTCGAAGTTTGTGAATAAAAATGCTATTGATAACGGGAGAAAGAAGCTGAAGCTAAAGGATTTGAAAGATAATGAGGTTGACTTAATTCCTCCGTTATCAGTAAGTCACGAAGAAAAGAAGCAATTTATTAAAAGTATCCGAGAAGCAAATGAGCAAGGAATAAATCGAGAAATAGGGCTATTAATGGAAAGATTGGAAGACATTAAAATGTATTACGAGTTTTACAAGAATTTAGGTGATGTTAGCCTAGCAAAACTCCTTGAACTCCTCCGTCTCTACACGGAGATCGCAAGTTATGTCTACCGAAACAGAGAGAAGTTTTTGTTTTACAACATTGTCGACAGGAATGGACCAGAAATAGATTTAATTTATGCTCCGTTGTTTATATATGTGAGTTTTCCTGACTTAATGAATGTTGCGAAGAATGTAACTATCGATAATAATAAATCCCTGTTGTTGAGTTTGGATCACGAAGATTTCAGAAAGAAAATCAGAGAAATAATACAGCGACAGATAACGGATGAAGTCATTGAATATCGATTTACTCCCGTTATTATGTGCTGCTTCTTTTTCAACTTCTCCTTTGAAGAGTTCGAGAAATTTGTGAAGGCTTTGTTTGTGATTCTGTTTTATATATCGGTGACATCGTTAGAGTTTTTTTTCGACCAATATGTTTTCATGAAAAGCCTGTTTTATGACAGAGAATTTTTTATGTATAATTTTAATTACGATTATCGGTTTCGAGGCTCCATGGTTTTTAGTCTCTATCAATCTCTGTTTAGTTCCTCTCAGAGTTTCAAAGATTTTCTAGAAAGGATTAGACGTAACAGTGATTTCAGACGAGAAACGATAAGAGTTCTGAATAGTGAAGCGGAGAAGATAAAAAAAGAGATTCAACAGATTCCTGATAAGACAGAAAGGGAAGAGAAGTTGAAAAAGCTTGAAAAAAAGAAACAGGAGATAGCGATTAACCAAGATCTATTGGTGAAAGAACAAGGAAATTCGGAGATTTTGATCAAGCAGGTAGAAACCTTATTCCCGATGCAAAAAGAAAATCTACCGAACATTGAGGTCCCTAACTTTCGTCGTAAATTATCAAAGGATTATAAGTTTAACTTCGAGGACAACGATTTTATTTTTTCCTGTTATCGGTATATCCTCGATGTTATGGTGAGTATCTATGATTATAGATTCACTGATATGCCATTCAAAGGTGAGATGCGAGGAAAGTATCGGATTGGTTCTTTGAATGGCATATGAGCGGATCTAAAAAAAATCTAAAAAATCTAAGAAAAGGACCTAGGAATGTTTGGAGTTTTTATTGTTTTCGCGGTGATTCTTTTTCTTATTCTCGGCATCGGGTTGATTTTCTTGAGGTTCTCCGATGTCTTCTTGGTGTTCTCGATCGTGGCCTTCATGGTTCTGGTGGTTTTTGCGTTAATGCCCGTTGTGGTGAAGAGAAGGCAAAGACCGGGTATAGCAGGCATGAAGGGCATGAAGAGCATGTTGGATCTTGTTTACGACAAACAGATTTTCGATATGGACGATATCTTTGTGGATCAGGATTGGGGAAAAGAAATGATAAAAAATATGTTGTACGATAAGATTGTGTTTGCTTATGCTGATCCACAGACTATTCGCGAGATGTTTGGAAAGGGAAAGGACTTTCTTGATGTCGATGAACTTATTATCAAAGGGCCCAAGCAGTTAACGAAACGGGAATATATTTATTCACTGACGAATCAGTTTCGAACTATTTTAAGGGATCTCAAGATTGATATGAATGATGTTGAGGATGGAATGCTGTTTGCCCTGTTATTGAGTGGAAAAGTCATCGGGAATAAAAGGGAATTTAGAGAGGAATTGGAAAATCTGTATGCAACGGGTGAAATCTTGAATTATGCAGCGAATAAACTTAATGCTCACGAAATTAATGAGATTACAACGAAGAAACAGAAATATTATCAGAAACTCGAGAAGAGTTTCAAGAAGAAATATATTAAGGTGCTGAAGAGAAAGAGGAACAAACACCTGTTGTTCTCGATGGTGCAGGTAGAAACGGGAAGATCGAATGAAACATACCCGTTGACTTGGTTTTATCGGACACTCCACGAAAAGTTAGTGACCATCTTCGAGAAACCATGGTCAGAACAGGAGAAATATAAACAGGCTTATGTCGTTTTATATTTCTTCGTTTCCAAGTTTGTGCGTAAGAAGGTTGCCATCAGTGAAAAACAAGAGAAGAACATCCGTGAAGTCGAAGATCTATTGTTATTTCCCCCGATGAGAAGAATAACGGAGGGGAAGAGAGTCTTTTTCGAGGCTATTCTTAGTGCTCGAAGAGATGTTTCCCAAAAAGCCCGTTATTTTCGTTACTCCCGTTACTCCCGAGTCCAGAAACGGATGATCTCTTCCGTTACTATGAGTTCTTCGAGAGTTTGGGAGAGATCGGGGTGGAACAGATAAAGACGTTGATGAACCACTACAAGAATATCGTGGGGTACATAAGCAGAAACAGGGAATCGGTATTGGTTTATGACCTGATTTATGGGGTTATAGATATAATTTATACTCCGTTGTTTATGCTCAAGACTTTCCCCGAGATAACTCAGGTGAAAAGAAATTGGTCCGAAAATAGTCCATGGAAGATTAGTTTCGATGAAAAGGACTTTAGGAACAAACTAGGAATCAGGAGAGTGCACATGAGTGATGCTGTGAGAGATAAGTTATCCGTTATCATCATTGCCTGTTCCATCTTCAGCATGACATTGCGTGAGCTCGAGAGTTTTATGAAGGCTTTGTTAGTGATATCGTTTTACACTAATGCGAGATATTCTAATCCCCTGGAATTCATTAAATCGAAAAGTTTTTTCTCGGGTTTCTTTCATCGGGAACTGTACAAGAAGTTTTATAACGATGACACCCGTTTTCGTATCGGAGTTTTAGTACCTGTTGTGATATCCGCCCTGAAAAAAGCGGCGAGATTTATAAGTTACGTGAAGTCGGAGATGGTGAATAAAAAGAAAAAGAGAATAGAATATCTGGAATCGAAAACGACAAGGACAAAGACATCGAAGGCGTTGAGAAGTGTAACAGCGAAAGTTGCGGTTCTTCAGGGAAAGATAAGAAGACTCGAGGAATCTGTTAAGAAACAGGAAGAGACGAAACAGACAATAATCGAGAAATTAACGGAGATTGTCCCGGGG
>JGI20133J14441_1002375_pt1 | contig 13265 bp, 10 predicted proteins | sample RS3BMetagenome_FD_14441 | JGI IMG/M metagenome (IMG submission 14441)
CCACCAGAAGACCAACGGTCACGCGTTGATTGCGGAAGTCCCCAGATGGGCCATGGTTGGGCCCCTGGTGGGCCCCGGAAGCAGGATTTCCATCTTCATCGNTGATGCGAAACNGTGGATCGTCGAGTGTCGCCAACGAGACAGACTTGGANCGCGCGCGTAATCCTCTGATGTTGCGTCAGATATCGCATGGCCTGTTGCATGATCGATGCCCGGCCTATACACTTATCGACTCTGTTGCGGGGTGGAGGGCTATAAGCCGAACTGGGTAGTTGTTCTCAGTCGACGGCACTCGCGATAGAACGATGTAAATCGTTGTGCATACTGACTATTTTATGCTCTTGGCGAGCGATTCGCTGGTGCGACCGGTGACGATCTATCCCGATTGACATCGTCATGGTGAGATAGTAACAGTCTCATCGTCGATGACCGTTGGGCGCTTCTTTGACTGGTGGGCCACCCAGTAACAGGCTGCTGCTTGAGATCGCTCCTCCATTGACGTCGGGAGGGCGGCCGCTGGTCGTGGGGCAAGTCCATCGTCTCTTGGCCAAGGCAGGCGAAGCGCGCTGGTCGAAAAGACACGGCAACGCGCTGCTGCTGGTGGCGCTCAGCTACCAGCTCGCGCGTCGGCTACTCGAGGATCTGGCGCTGGCACCACGGCCTCTGGTGCACCGACGGTTGCGCTGGAAGCTGTGCCCACGCTCCGAGCGCATCCGGGCCTCAGAGATCATCTGGACGGGTGTCGGGTCGGTGAAGGTCCAGCCACTCCCCGTGACGCACGCGTTCATGGCCGAGCTCCCTGAAGCGCTGGTGCGGCAGGTGCTCGAGTGGGCGCCGCCGGTAGTGGCGCGGGAGGACCGACACGGCAACTCCGCCGTCGTCGCCAATCATCTGACTGCGCTTCTCGCGCGGCAACGGCTGCAGGACCAGCGGGTCCAGGTCTGGCGGATGCACTATGCAACGGCACAGCACCGCACGCTCCCCGAGATCTGCCAGGGCATTGTTCATGTGCTTGCGCCGGTCCACGCGCGGCACCAGCGGCGCATCGCCGAGCTCGCGCCCGACGCAACGCAGGCGCGCCTGCTGAGCGGCTGTAGCCGGGCCCAGTACTTCCGACTCAAGGGTGGGAAGGGTGGCGAGTAGTCCGCTCGAGGTGCTTGCTGCCCAACTGGGACCGGACGTCAGTCGGGAGCGCCTGGTCGATGCGCTTTATGCGGTCCGTGCGCCGCGCAATCTCGTCGGCATCATCCCGGCCATGCGCCAGTTCAGGGACTGGCGTTGCCGCTATGAGCCCCTTCGCGAATGTCCCGAACTGCCGGGCTATGCGGAGTCCCTGGCCGTCCTCGACCGCATTGCGAGTCTCGATGAGAGGGATGCACATCTTTCCGGGCGGGTGACCGCGAGCTACGTGAATGCGTGGACGCCGCTGTGGCCGCTGACGGGTGACAGTGTGATTTGCGAGTTGCTGCTGGTGCGGGCGGGGAAGGGCGTCAATCCAGAGGATTTCGAGAGCGCATCCGCCTGGCTGGTCTGGCAGGCGCAGCGATTCAACCGCCGGTGGAACACGCGGGCCGCGTACGCGAAGTATCTGTCGCCCGGGGCCGCACGCCTTCTGGAACTCCGCTACGGGCACCGACTGTATGGCGCGTATCTGGCGGTGCGGCACCTGGCGATGGACAAGCCAGAGTCGCGGGAGCAACTGGCCCTGCTGATTGGGTGCATTGGGGAGTTCAGCGACGCGCAGAGTCGGAAGCTGACGGTGCTGGTGCGGCTGGCGCACCTGGCCGGCGGCAAAGCCGGTGATGGGTTCCTGCGCCACCATGCCATTGAGAACATGGGTATGTCCCCCGAGGCGTTGAAGGAAGGCATCGCGCAGGTCAAGCGTACGGTTCCGTCTGATTTCGCCCGGCTGTTGATCGCGATCTGGGGTGCAGAGGTCGATCGGGAAGCAGGATTTCGCGCGATTTCGCGCCGAGGTGTCGGGATCCGGTCAATCAGCCGACCGCAGATTCGTCGGGGTCAGCGCTTGACCGAGGTGCTGCTGGCCGCCAACGAAGAGGACATCCACTCGGGGACCGTTGTCGAATTCTTTCCGGGCGCGGAGCCGTCGGCGCGGCGATCGCGCAGGGGCGACCCGGACGACGACGATGCGGACGACGACGATCCGGAGGAGTCCTGCGGGCAGCCGGGGCTTTCGCTCTTCCTGGCGGACGACGAGGATCTGCTCAAGGGCTACTACGCGGCCAAGGGCATCCAGAACGCGATCGAATACGACAACGCGCAACTGCACTGGAACAAGTGGATGCTGTCGGGTTCGGCCGTGCGCGCCGTCGTCGATCTGGTGACCGGGTCGCCGGATGCCTCGACCGATCCGCTGACGCGCGAGGCGCGCCTGGCGATCGGGCTGAGCCTGCTGACGGGCCGGGCGCTGGAGGAGGTCGCGCGGCCATCGATCGAGGACGGCGAGCCGCAATTCACGCCGAAGGTGGACGTGGTCATCGACCGGTTGCGGCACCGCGTGCACGTGCGTGCCGGCAAGCCGGATCTGCGCCGACCACAGAAGGTGCCGCCGCCGTTTTGCCGGCCACGGGCGACGACGCTGTCGTTGCCGCTACCGCCGGCATGGCAACCGCTGCTGGAGGCGATCCGGGCTCCCCCGCAGCATTCCCCGAAAGCCATCGCGGCGCAGGCGTACCGGTTGCTGCGCGACCTCGCGCCGGCGCTGCGCGTCACGGCCAAGGGTGTCCGCAGTGCCCTGCTGCGGGCGCTCAACGCGCAGACCGGCGGGGACTTGGGTGTGCTCGGGGTGGGTGACGGCCGGCGCGGAAGCCAATGCGCGCAACATCATCCACTACGCGGCCTACCCGCATGCGCAGATCGAGAGCTGGTGGCGTGATGCGGCCGCGTCTCTCGTCGGCGCGCTGCCGGAGGCGACCGCGCCGGATCTGCCGGATGCGTGGATCGGCGCGCAACACGCGTTCGATGAGGCGGCGCTGACCAGGTACTTCGCCGAAGTCAAGTCGCGGATGCGCGCCGCCGAGACGGCTCAGGACTGGCCGCGTGCGTTCAACCTGATGACGCTGTACCTGTCCTACTGGCTGGGCCTGGGTCTGGCCCACCGGCGCAGCCTGGCGCCGGTCCCGCGGATTCTCCTGGCTGGCGACTGGGCCCTGGTGGCCGACAAGCACCGTGCGGATCGCTCCACCGACCGGCTCGTGCCGATGACGCGCGGCTTGCGGGGCCAGATCGAGGCGTATGTGGCGCTGGCCAGCGAGCTGGCGATCGCGGTGCCGGCGCTCGATCCGCTGGTCGTCTCGGAGCAGGGCACCGAAGTGCGTCTGCAGTACATCCGTCCGATCACCGCAAACCGCAAGCGGGATGTCGTGCCCTACCAGCCGCGTTACCAGGAAGTGGATGAGCATCTGACGCCACTGCCTGCCAACTGGGGCCGCAAGCTCGTGCGCTCGTTGTCGGGTCACCTGCCGGGTCGGTTCCGCGATGCCGAGCTCGGCCACTGGGTGCGTGGCCGGCACGCCTGGGATGCAACCAGCACATTCGATCCCGGGCGATTTCACGCGGCGTGGATCGCGTTGCAGGAAGCGCTCGAGCAACGCCTGGGATTCGAGCCCCTGTCCCTGGCGGAGCGGGTTCGAACGCCGCGTCCGCGGGCGCTGATCCCGGCGTCGACGGCCGGCCGTGCCGCCACCAGGGCCGCGGCGCCATCGAAGGATCCAACGCCCGAGCTGGATCCCGGGGAGTTACTGCGCAGAGCCGACGAAGCACTCTTCGATGCCATGGAACGGGACACCGCCACGACCATGGATCGCGCACCGGCAGCCCTGGCCCTGGCGCGCGCAGTCGTCCGCGCGCAGCAATCCGAACCGGTGGAGCGGCAGCGGGAGGTGGCCGAGTCCGTGTGCCAGTATCTGCGCACGAAGTGGAAGGTGCCGATCTTCGTCTCGCGGCCCCGGCCCCTGTTCACCAACAAGGTCCTGCTCGATGGCGATGCGCTACAGACCCTCGCGTATCTGGAGGCGCGCGTGCTGCCGGCCTTCGCGCATGACCTGGCCTGCCTGCCGCCGCGGCCATCCGCGCCCGACGCGGAGCGCAAGGATGACGGGAGTCGGGTGGAGCTCGGCCGGCTGCTGATGCTCGCCATCTGGCGGCTGGGTCTGACGCGGTGGGGCCTGATCGATGCCTGGCTGCGCGAGCTCAAGGCCGGCGCGCCGATTCTGGCGTACGGGATCAACCGCATCCAGGTGTTTCGCGTCAAGCGGGAAGGGGGGGCGGAGACCATGCAACGCACGGTGTTCCTGGATGACTTCTCATCCGCCTACCTGACGATCGAGCGGGCGCACATCCAGGGGATGCTGCTGTCGCCGCTGTTCCAGCAGACATTGGCCGCGCGTCGGCGCGTCCCCGCCGAGCAATGCCTGAAGGCCTATCTCACGCAGATCGGCGCCGGGGACCCCAAGGTTACGCTGGCGGCGATGACCGCCGCGGCCACGCAATCCATCATGGTGCACGGCGCGCCGGTTCTCGCCGCCTATGCACGCGGCAGCCTCGAGACCGAGGATCTCGGCGATGGCGAACTGCGTCGGCTCGCCGGCCTCAAACCCGGCCGCCAATCCTGCACCGGCGTGGACGCTGGGCTGCCGGCCACGAGTGGGCCGAAACTCGGCAAGGCCAACCTGCTGGCGGACGTGCCGGCGGACGTGCCGGCGGACGTGCTGCACCGCGTGCCGGTGCTGAAGGCGCTGGGCTGGCACAAGACGCCCTACCGCGGCGAATGGCGGCGACTGGTTGGTGAATACCGGCCGAAGACACCCGTCGAGCGGCTGCTGCGTAGCTTGACCCTGTGGCTGATCGACGCCCCCCCTGATTGCGGGTCGCACCGGGTCAGTGATCCGAAGAAGCGAAGCGTCATGAACCGCGTGCGCGTCATCGCCTGTGCCCTGCTGGGACTCACCGAGCAGACGCCGGACTGGCGCGCGTTCGACCAGGACATCCTGGCGCAGTTGCAGGAGATCAGCCGCGAGCAGTTTCCGGACCGGCTGCAGCACGGCGCCTGGTTCCAGTTTCATCGATTTCTGAGCGACGAAAAGGCCGACCATGCCGATTTCACCATCGGCGACCTCGGTGCCGCGCCCGAGCGTGCGGTCTCGGCCAAGATCCTCAGTGCGGAGGAACTGCGTCACCTGCATGCGCGCCTGCTCTCGGCGACCTCCGGGATCGGCAACGCCGCCCTGCGCACGAGTGCGCAGCGCCATGTGGAGCTGATGGCCACCTTCGGCTTGCGCCGCGCCGAGAGTGCGCATCTGCGTGCCGTCGATGTCCAGGAAGACCTGTGCCGGGTGCAGGCGTATGGCGATCACACGCTGAAGACGGCCTGGGCCGATCGCGTGCTGCCGATCGGTTTTGCGGAGGAGGGCACCCGGGCGTGGATGCAGGTGGCCACCGAACAGCGGTATCAGAAGCTGATCGATCCGGACGCCGACACGCGCGCGGATCCCAACAATTTCTACGACGCGCTGAGCCGACTGATCAAAGCGGTCACCGGGGACGACAGCATGGGCTCGCACCACCTGCGCCACACACTGGTCAACCGGCTGGTGCTGAGCTTGCTGTGGCGGCAGGCGGGACTCGATGGATTGCACGAATCGCTGCCGTGGCTGGAGGGGCTGAAGATCGGCGAAGCGCGGATGCAGGCGCTGCTCGGCCCCGAGGGGGATGCCGGGCAGGGCCTGCGTGCCGTCGCAGCGCTGGTGGGTCATTCCCATCCCAACACGACGGTCCGCCATTACACCCATGTGCTGTGCGTGGCACTCCACGGGGTGCTGCGCAAGCTCGATGCGCTCGACATGCGCCGCAGCTTCGAGCAGCGGCTGCGCGGCAAGGCGACGATGCATCGGTGGGTGGCGGAGATCCGGGAGGCCGATGACGCGTCGGGGGATGAGGCCAGCCGACGGCATCGACTCAACCGGGCACTCCGGGACCGGATCGAGCAGCGCCTGGACGATGCGGGCATCGACCGGGACGAGACGCCACTATCGTCGTCGCTGCCGGAAATCGAGTCCAGGGCCTGCGACGGCGAGGCTCCGGAGGGCATCCAGTTCGAACGTATCGAGCGGGTCGATCGCTCCCTGCGCGATGGGCATCGGCTGGTATCCGTCGAGGAGGAGGAAGCCTACCGGCAAGGACTGCAGCGGTTGGCTGCCATCGGCTCCGGCAAGAAAGGCTCGCGGCAACCGCGCCATGTTCTGGAGGTGCGGGGAAACGACACGCGGGTGCCACCGGCCTTGGCGGCCGGATCGGCCACGGCGGCCGCTATGAAGCTCTGCCGGTGGCTGGAGGCGCTGCGGATCGGGCGGCCCGAGGAGTTCCAGTGGCTACTCGACAAGTGGATCTTCCGGAGCGAGCGCGAGCGCGGGCGCATGAGGTTGGCCGATGATGACGAAATCGAGCGGGCAGGGCGGCTCGGCGACTCGGCACGCGAGCAGGTCGAGGTCCGTCGCAGCACGGTGGCGCTGCGGGATCGCGGCTGCAAAACCAAGCCGGCGCCACGCATGCGCATCAAGTGCGTGGATGATCTGGGCAAGCCGATCACGCGCGACACCGTCGCAGTGCGCTGGGTGATGACGTATGTGGCGGCGCGGTGGGGCTAGAACTTTTTGCCACTCCAGCTTCTCGAAGTGTGGCGCCTCCTCGAAAGCCGGGGCGGTTCAGCTCGACCGTCTGAGGTTGCCTGAGCCAGCGCCGTTGCCGGGCAGTGAGGGACTTGGAATCAGTTCGTTGCTGGCCCCCTGACCGCACCCCAGCGACGCGGAACAATGTAGGCCCTACGCGGCCATAAATCGTGGTGCAACTTCTCACCGTTCGACGCGAGCACATGCAACCCCTGGCGCACGCCCTCATGTTCATCGCCGCGACACTAGGGCCATCCCATCTCGCTATCTAGCGTGCGACTGACTTACGCAGACGATGGTGGAGCCACACGGTTAGGCAACCCAGCGCAGCGACTTCAATTGCAATGTAGGCAAAGTGCATGGACCCAATGGCAAAGCAGATTCCGCCAGCCGCCAGCATCGCAGCATACCCAGGAAGAGCTGATTTGGTCCGCCGGACCAGGAGCAAATAAATGGGCACAACGATCAGGGCAGCAATGACCACGGTTGTCAGGAGCAGCATCTCGTCATCCTCATAATTCCCAAAGGGCAAGCCGTGAAAGCAGCCGCACTAGCACATCCTACCCATGCCTGCGCACGACAGTGTTTACGTCGTGAATCAATGGAACAGGTCCCTGCCGGGAGGGCGAACGCCCGGACGGACCCAGCCATTGGAATTTGCTGATCGGCTGAGCGCCTTGCGGTAAGATCTCCTTGTTTCCTTACCTGGTGAGAGGGCGTCATGCTTGCCAAAAAGACGGTCAAGAACCAGATCACGCTGCCCAAGGCGGTCGTCGGACGCTTTGCGGGCGTGGATTATTTCGAGGTCTCCACCGACGGCAACGCCATCGTGCTCAAGCCGCTGCAGCGCAGTCGCGCCGACGAAGTGCGTGCCAAGCTGACCAAACTGGGCGTGCGCGCGGTCGATGTGCCTGCTGCGGTGAAGTGGGCGCGCAAGGCGCGCTGACGTGCGCGTCGTGTTCGACACCGGTACGGTGGTCTCGGCGCTGCTGTTCACGCACGGACAACTGGCGTGGCTGCGCACGCATTGGGCGAGCGGTGCCTGCATGCCGCTGTTGAGCGCGGCCACGGCCGCGGAACTGGCGCGCGTGCTGGCTTACCCCAAGTTCAAGCTGAGCGCGGTGGAGCAGCACGAACTGCTGGGCGACTACCTGCCCTTTGCCGAGATCGTGGCCCGCCCGCGGCGCTGCCCAGTCCTCTGCCGCGACCCCGCCGACCAGCCATTTCTGGACCTGACTCATGGCGGCGGCGCGACGGTTCTGGTCAGCGGCGATGCCGATCTGTTGAGCTTGGCCGGACAAACGGCTTTCGACATCGAATCACCCGCTGCCTATCGGCAACGGGTGCTGGGGCGTTGAGGGCGCCAAGCAGTCCAATTCGCAGAGCGAGATTTGGCATGAGTTCTCAAAAGCGATGCGTCCGTTGGAGCTTGTTGGCAATGGCAGCGTTTTGGGTGTATCCAGCCTACGCGGCTGGCGTCGACTGCAATCGGACGCACGACCCTGTTGCCCGAACGATCTGTAAAGATCCGAAGATTTCGGCATTGGACTCGCAACTCGCAGTGGCTTACGCGGCCGCTCTGGCGAGGGACCCCTCGGACACGCATGCTCTGAAACAGGACGAGGTCAACTGGCTTGGCGAGCGCAATCGGCAAATATGGTGGCTATTGGCGAGCCAGCGCGAATTCCCATTACTCCCGAACAATCTGGAATCGACACTTGCACACTCCTACCGGTTGCGCATTGCGTTCCTGCACGACATCGATAACCCCGCCGTCACGCGCGGAATGCCCATCGCGCAGAGGGTACTCCACGCTGCCGCAACGTTGCCGGCACGCGCAACCGACCCGCTCAAAGCATTGGAAGCGGCTGGCCTCGTAGTCCTTCCAAGGGAGCGGGACGCAATGGATCCGGAACGCGCCATCACGAAGATGGCAGCGCCACCGGATGCGGCGCTGAAAGCCGCGTTGAAACGTCTCGGTTCGAACTACGGGTCTACTCTCGTATACCTTCCATCAGTGGGGCTTGGGGGTACGTTCAATGTCGAGGGGACTGGCGACTGTCAGTACTGGGTGGTATTCGAAAAGAAGGGCGACAAGACGATTCCCGTAGGTGGTCATCTGACCCTTGGCGGCTGTACTCGCGACGCAGGCTCTGCCGGATACCTGGCCCTGATCCACGGTCACCCAGTCGCACTCGAGGTGACCAATGACCCCGCATTCACGAACATCACGGACTTCCAATGGCGACGCTGGCTGGGCAGGAGCAAATGGGGTCCAACCAGGCGCATACGCTTCCGGTACAGCTACAGTCTGACGCGATCCAGATTCGATGACTGCACCAAGACTTCGCCAGAATGTACGGTAACCGCAGGCCCTGCGCTGATCGCAGCGCAGCGTTACATGCGCGATGCGCTGACGCTCGCGAACCCTGCCGGTGAAACCGGAGCCCAAAAAGCACGCTTCAGGCAACTGCTACAACGAGCACCGCATCGCAAAGAGTGGGGATTCTGCTGGTCTCCGGTGTGGTTCCCAACACGTTTGAAGGGACGGCTTGCGATCGGTGGCATCACCGAGGCGCATATAGGTTGTCACCCGGCGGGGAGTGCTTTGAACGTCGCATTTTGGGGAGCCCGGAACCATGGGACTCAGTGGTGGTATGTCGACAGCATCATTGATGTCGAGCGCAAGAAGTTGCTGTTTGCAGCACTCATACCACCTTCCATGCGAAGAAACTGAGTGAGCCTGCCTTGACGGCAATTCCGGATATAGCTGGTCGCGCCGCGCCTCTCTGTGCCTCGGGCTGGAATGTCAGCCTTCAGATCTGCAGTCCTTAGCACGGCGGTAACGCAGGGGAGGCAGTACGGTCACGGCAGCAAGTACGCAATGCCGGCAAATGCCAGCACGCAAGGTGGCGTGGGCACACGCTCACACGAAACTTCACTGCGCGATCGTTGTTGAAGTGAAGTGCCCACCAGGCCTCGCTTACGCCAGTACAAGCGGCGCCAACGAAGTGGATCAGGATGCCCAATTCAAGTCGTCGGTCATTAAACTTGTGGCGCCCCGCTCATTTGCGTTCAATCGAAGTCTCAACTTCTGCCGGATCACGCGACCTTGTGGGTTCTGGCAGCTCGCCAAAGAGTTTGTCGAGTGCCGCCTGCAAGGCCGTTGAAGCGACTGGTTTCTGCAGCACAGTAAGCCAGCGAGGTGTATCACCTCGCGCCGTTGGCACAGCGGCAGCGTCGGCCGTGATCAACAAAACAGAAAGTGGACGCTGCGTTTCAACGAGGCGCTCGGCGACCGCAAGTCCGTTTTGATTGTGGCCCAAGTGCAGATCTGCAATCAGAACATCAGGACAGCCTTCGGCGCTGACAAGTTCTTGCAGAGCGTGCTCGCTGCCAGCGCCCCTGACCGTCAAGCCCCACGTCTCGAGCAGTGCGCATAGGCTTTGCACCACTTCCTTCTCATCATCCAGCACGTACACGCGACGGCCTCTCCAGTGTGAAAGCCGCATCTGGCCCGTCACACGTTCGGGTGGATTCGTGCGGCCGATGGCGAGGCCAGTCCACATGACCGTCATCCGGGTGCCCGTTCCAGGCTCGGAATGGATGGTGATGGTGGCGCGGGTCAGCTCACAGAGCCGCTTGACGATGGCAAGGCCGAGGCCAACGCCCCCGCGGTATTCATCGTCACCCGCTTGCAATTGATAGAACTCCTCGAAAACGTGTTCCTGCTCCGATGCGGGGATTCCACGGCCCGTGTCTTCGACCGCGAGGATGGCGCGCCCCTCTTTCATATCCACGGAAACGCGCACGCATCCCGACGCGGTGTACTTGATGGCATTGTCGATCAAATTGCGGGCGATCCGGATAGCTGCTCGCGAGTCGCCTTGCATTTGCACGGGTACAAGATGCGTCGTCAAAGCAAGGCCCTTGCGGCCCGCGGTCAAGGCGAGTTCTGTGCAAACGCCGGCGATGACTTCGTCGAGCGCGAAAACCGTTTGCTGGAGTCTGTAGCTTCCCGAGGCCAAGCTCGATAGGTCCAGTAGCTCATCCAGAATCTCGCCGAGGTCGCGCACGATGCTTTCGATATTCTTGCCCACCGCGCTCATGGTCTGCGGTTGCGGATGGGTGGACAGCACGGCGCTGTAGATCGACAGTGCCTGCAAGGGCTGTCGCAAGTCGTGGCTTGCAGCCGCCATGACTCGATTGCGTGCCTGCATGGCGCGTTCGATGCGCTCGTGGGTGGTGCGTAGTTCCGCGTCGCTGCGTTCCAGCGATTGCAAAGCCTGGTCGCGTTCGTGGCGGATACGGATCGAACGCCGGAGCACCTGCTCACTGTCGCGCGCAACGGCGACGAGGAAGATCCAGTACGACAGTGTCAGGATGATGCCGATGGTTGCCTGGCTCGGGTGAAGAAACACCCAAGTTCCCGATGCGCCCACCAGTACCATCGACGAATAAGGGGCCAGCATGAACGCCGAGGACACGGCCACGGCAGTTCCAGCCGCCGCCACGGCAAACAGCACGATCTCGATCAGCATCTGCGACAGCAGCGGCACGTGCGGTAGAAAGAGCAGCGCCGCGCTGCCAATCGAGAGACCGGATAGAGCATCGAGCGTAACGAATCCGCGATACATGCGACGCGGTGCACTCACCGGCAGCCGTCGCAGTGCCCAGAGCGCCGTGCCTGAGCGCAGTACTTCGGCAGCCAATACGCAGGTCGCCCATATCGCAAAGAGCGATCCTGCAATGTCCGGCAGCGCGATCCATCCCATGGCACCGATCAGCAGCACCTGGAAGGCTGGCATGCGCAACAAGATGCGCGCATGCAGGCTCAGCAACTCGTTGTCCAACTCGCGCTGCTCGGTCTGCTGAACCGCATAAGACGACTTGAATGGGTGAAACCACCTCACCGCGCGCCCCCTGATTGGTTCCTGCACGCCGCGCCGCGTGCCGCTGTCTTACTCTGACAGCAAAGGCGTCTGCCACAAAGTCATCTGACTGGCCCGAATCACCGCCTCGGTGCGGTTGTGTACGCCGAGACTCCTGAAAATGTCGGACAGGTACTCCTTGACCGTGAACTCCGAGAGCCCCAACTCGCGCGCGATCAACTTGGTCGGCAGGCCACGATTGAGCCCGGCAAGCACTTCCCGTTGCCGTGGCGTCAAGGCGGCCTCAGGGCTTGCTGTGCTGCCATCAGGGATCGTCATCTCGGCACGCGGAAGAAACCCCTCGCCGGCGAGCACACGCGCGAGCGCCCTGGTCAACTGCTCGGGTGTAGCGCTCTTGGGGATATAGCTCATGGCACCCTGATCGATGCACTCGCGGACGATGGCGGGATCATCGTTGGCGGAGATCACCACGACGGCCATCGCAGGAGCGACAGCACGCACCCGGCGCAGTGTCGCCAACCCGCGCACCTGCTTGAGGTCCAGGTCGAGCAGGCACAGGCGGATATCGGGATGTTCCTGCATCAGGGTGAGCGCTTGCTCGATGGTCCCCGCATCCAGGACGACCAAGTCGCCGCGGATGGCGTCGAGCAGCAGCCGCATGCCGGCGCGAAACAGCGCATGGTCATCGACCAATAACACGCGCATGGACGCTGGTGGTTCCATCACACCGATCGAATCAGCGGCGGTGGCGCATGTCGGCATGTTGCGCTAGGGCTTCACGCCCGCCGATGCAGGTTGCGCTGGCGCGGCGCAGCGCGCACGCGCATTGAGCTCGTGGCCAAGCTGAGCCGCCGTTTCAAGATTTGCCTGGGCCAGTGCCGTGGTGACGCGCGTGGCAGGCCCGGGGCCTGACACGCAGGCGGCTTGGCGAGCGCTGGCCGAGAGCGAGGGTGCAACCGGTGTGGGTGGCAAAACGAGCGTGTGTTGAGGCATGTCGGGCTTGTTCCAGAAGATCGAGTAAGCACCCCACGCCACGATGGCAGTGACCAGCAAGCCATACAAGGTGATCCGCGGCTTCGGGATTTTGAGGTTGAAGTGGTCGGACATGGGATATCCCGTGTTGGCTGCGAATGCGTCGCCACGATTCTGCGTTTGATCTTGATGGCTGACGATGCTGAGGCGCGGATCAGTGCTGCCAGCATTGCGAAAGCCTGCACCTGTCTCAGTGTGGAGTCCCGTATTCCACCGGCCGCACCAGTGCCGGTTCGCCGAAATCCACGACCTGCGCGTTGGACGCCTGGAAGTAGAGGGTCCAGAAGCGCTGCAGGTTCTGCAGGGTCTGCTGGTTGTCCGCGACCGAGGGGGTGACAGCGGCTGGCGCACGTGGTGCTGCAGGTTGTGGGGGCGTACTTGCGACCGTCTGTGGAGGCACTGTGTTTGCAGGATGACTTGCAATCCACTGCCTTGCCTGGATATCTCCATGCGCCGCCGCAAGCGTGATCCACTTGCGGGCTTTGACGTCATTCGGCGGCACCCCCTCACTGATCTTGCCCCTGTTCCACGGACGCCCGGATAAGCGATTCAATATCGCAATCCGGAGTGAGCAAGATGACCGAGAAGCAGGCAGAGGGCAAGGCGAGGCGGCAGCGGTACAGCGCGGAATTCAGGCGGCAGGCGTTGCTGCGTG
>JGI20133J14441_1002381_pt1 | contig 13226 bp, 14 predicted proteins | sample RS3BMetagenome_FD_14441 | JGI IMG/M metagenome (IMG submission 14441)
GTGATCCGAACCGAGAACTTTAAATCTGGTACCCCAAGGGCTATATGAGACAGCCCATGCCACAGGTGGCCAGGATAAAACTCGAATCTTCGAACCTTGAAGAGCTGGAAAGGGTAAGCAGTGAAATTAAGGAACTCGGTATAAGGACTGGGGTCAACATAAAGGGACCTGTTCCCCTACCGACGAAGAAGCTGCGAATCGTTACTAGGAAGGCGCCGTCTGGGCAGGGTACACATACATTCGATAAGTGGGATATGAAACTTCACAGAAGACTCATCGACATTGACGCAAACGAAAGAACCATGGGCCAGCTTACGAGGCTGAAGATACCTGAATCGGTGAGCATAGAGATCAAGCTCAGGTCAAGACCCTAGCGTTGTCTTCTGCGCAATAATTAAATCGGTGTCGGCATCCCGAGCAGCTGTGGAGTATACTTTGCCGACGGTGAATGGTGACAGCGTTCCAATTTTATGTAGGCAGGTCCATGGTGAATCATAATGGTAGCTCCCCCCCGTTCAAGAAGAGTACCTTGGCTTGCAGTGTTCGTAGGTATTCTTTCATTGGTGGCGTTCTTCTACCTTCTGAACCTTTACCTTAATTGGACTGTATTGGAGCACATGTACAGCATCAAGGCTGGGGTAAACTGGTTTTCATTGGTGTTCTATCATGGATACACCTTTTACGTCGCCGCATTCCTCGCTCTGCTGGTAATAAATCCGGTACCCGGCAAGAGCGACCTGATGTCAGCGATAAGCGCGGTAACTTCAAGGACCTGGTCGATGCCAAGGGAGCCAAGATTCAGGACGTACAGCGACTACAGGTTCTACGCCGCGGGTCAACCGATCCCCCCTAGCCCCGCCGGTCCGTCATCAATGTCCCTCAGGCTATGGGCCGCCTGGCAGGGGATCAAGTACGTGATTGCGTACCTGATATGCGCCGGGCTTGGTGGCCTTCCATTCTTTGGCAACGTCGTGATGCCCACCATGCTGGACCTTCAGGGTTATGGTTCATGGCTTAACGTGCCAAGGATACTTCAGCTTCCGTTCAGGTTCGCCTCTGCCGACAGGCTGATACAGCTGATGCCTTCGATGCAGATCCAGTACTTCCTGATCTTTTCCATACTTGGTACAGCAATTCTCATACTGATCGTCAGGTTGATAATAAGGGCGGTCAGGGATTACGCAAAGGGTTCAGGGAACAACTGGATAAGGGATCTTGTGCTGATGATGACCTGCATACTAGCCCTAATCATACTGAATGCACCCTACTGGGGAACGACGGCAGCTTCGCCCTACGCATACGGCGCTTTATGGTCTTTGGTGGGGTTCACTGTGGTGGGCTGGCTTTACCTCAAGCTCTCTGGCAAAGGAGTTATCCCGATAACCGCAAGGCGAAGAAGAATAGTTACAGCTGCCGGTGTATTTGTTGCAGCTGTACTTGTGCTCAACGTGGCTGCTTCCGCCTATATTTACCTCAACTGGAACAACAGGTGGCCACAGTATGAGTGGACGCCCTTTATTCAAAAGGAGATCAACGTTACAGACTGGTCCTCCGGTGTTCAGAACCTGCAGGTCGAATCCCTGAACAACCTGCCTGGAGGAAACACCACAACGATATTGTCGCTTGTGAGGCAGTGGGGACAATCCCAGGCTCTCCTGACCATGACCAAGGAGATAGGAGCCGTAAACTGGATGGCGCCAGCCAGCTCCCAGGTTGTCTGGTATAACAACACGGAGTACTGGGTCGCGCCAACAACTGTTCAGTACCCCATTGGGTATCAGAACTGGATAAGCGAGCATCTGATTTACACCCATGCGGACAGGGTGATCGTTATAAACACGCACAGCGGTCAAGAAGTTTCGACACAACAGGCGTTTGGCGCACCGGAACCGCTCATCTACTATGGGGAGAATTCAACATTCGATAATGAGGTTTATGTGCACGTCAAGGGTTATGACGAAATAAACAACGAAAGCTTTCCGGGAACCCCGGACTACGTTCTTTCGGGGCTACAGCGTGCAGCATGGTTCTTCCTCAAGGGACCGATGACCTGGGGGTTCGCATTTTCACCCCCCCAGAACAGTATTGATATGCTGTACGACAGGAATATATTCAACAGAGTGGGTGACATTCTCATCAACGGATTACAGGTGGACCCGTCAGCTTACCTGGTGAGCAACGGAAGCAGGTTGTTCTACGTGGTTCAGGTTTATGTGAGCTATCCGCTGAACTCCGGCTTCTCCGCCAGCCCATATCTACGGTTCTTCGGTGTGGTTCTTGTAGACCCGACAAACGGAAACATGACAGGGTATCTTGTCCCAAACCAGAACTATTCTGACGGGTTCCTGATGAGCTTTTACAAGAATTATTACAGCAACTGGCAGCAGGCTCCTGCCTGGCTGGTGGCCCAGCTAAGGTATCCGGAGGCGCTGTTGGGTGAGCAGGGAAACCCCGGACAACTGGATTACAACTTCTACTTTCATGTGACCGACCCAACCGAATGGAGGTCAGGTTCGAACTTTTATGTCTCTGAGGACGCAAATGGCAACAGGCTCCCTGTGCTTTACGTTGCTTACACTATTGGTAACAAATCCTACTTCGTTGGTTTGCAGGAGGTGGAGTACATGAGCTCTGCAAGCAAGAACCTTGCAGGTATATACGTAGTCTTCGGTGGTGACAGACTCGGCCAGATGTATCTTTACCAGACCCCTGCAAACTTTACAGGGACCCTGCTTGGGCCTACGGGAGCCATTCAGGTGGTTAACACAAACCAGATTGTGAGACAGCAGGAGACGTTACTTCCAAACTACGTCCCCGGCTCAACTTTGCTGTACGTGATCAACGGCGAGCTCTATTACTTTATTCCGTTTTACACTCAGCCCGGTGGGACCAGCCAGGTTATAGCACAGATGCCGTTCATCACGGCTGTCAATCCAAGCACCGGTGCCGTCGGGGTGGGTCCTGACGCCCGTATAGCCTTCGAAAACCTGATAGGAAGTACCATCGGAGTCATTCAGTCCGGATCGGCCCAGCTTAGACAGAACGTGACGTCATTCTTTGAGGATCACAATCTTCAGATCCTGAATTCAACCACGGTCAACGCCAACATATACATTAACGTGGGCAACATAACCTATACGTCCTTAGCGGACTGGCCGCAGGTAGCCGCTTCCCTTTCTAGCTTCATCTCGAATTACACTGAGCCTTACGGTTCCCGTTATATTGTGGCTTACCCTGCTGGTAACGACACGTACAATTACGGCATTCTGGTTCAGAAGGAGGTTTCAGTCCAGCCTCCAACAAACGTACTTATCCTTTATTACATACAGGTTGATTACTAGGGGGCAGGGGGAGGGGGTGGTCAGGGACGTGGAGCCTCGGGAAAAGACAAAGCGTTGGATATCCACTCTGATATCGATATCAGTTATACTGATACCTCTGATATTTCTTTTCGCCTTTACCTCGCCCGCTTCAACAACTAACAACTCCCAGTTAAATTCTGGATACACCACCGATGCTCAGGTGATCTTCAATACATTTGTAGGTCTCGCCGTCATACTGTTTCTTATGCTCCTCCCGGTTTTCGTGATAATGTACAGAAGGGAGAGGAAGAACAGCCTCAGGTAGTCATTCGGACCGAGGCTGCTGTCCATTTATGTATCGATCTTACAAATAAAGATGCGTGCATGTTTGAGGCATAGAATCCCTTCTCGTGTTGAAGCCCAAACAATATTCGGGATCCATTTATCGGAGGTCGACATTATCAGGTTCCGGTGCTCCAGCTTGCCGCATATTCGAGTTGCTCTTCTGTAGGTTCATCTATGCGCAGACCCATTGAGTTTAGCTTCATAACAGCCACCCTCGTATCAATTTCTGCAGGTACTGGATACACCTTGGGGGGAAGCTTACCCTTGTTTTCGATCAGATATTTCACGGATAACGCCTGATCGCAGAAGCTAAGGTCCATGACCTCACTCGGATGTCCTTCAGCAGCCCCTAGGTTAGCGAGCCTTCCTTCTGCTACAAGGTATATTCTTCTTCCATTATTCAACGTGTATTCGTCCAAATTATCTCTTACCCTTCTTACACGCACAGATTCAGTCTTCAGAGAGGCAACGTCCACCTCAACGTCGAAATGTCCGCAGTTCGCTAGGATGGCGCCATCCTTCATGCTGTTGAAATGTCTTCTGTTTATTACCCCTTTATTTCCTGTAGCTGTTACAAACACCTCACCCACCCTGCTGGCATCTTCCATTGGCATTACGTCGAAACCATCCATGACAGCCTCCAAAGCACGGAGTGGGTCCACCTCTGTAACTATGACACGGGCTCCCATCCCCCTCAACCTCATGGCTATTCCCCTTCCTACCCAGCCGTAACCGGCCACTACAGCCACCTTACCTGCTAACAGCACGTTGGTGGCTCGAAGTATTCCGTCAACTGCACTCTGCCCCGTTCCGTACCTGTTGTCAAAAAGGTGTTTGGTAAGGGCATCATTGACGGCAACCACGGGGTATTTCAGAAGTTTCTTGCCCTCCATCACCCTCAACCTGTTCACCCCTGTTGTAGTCTCTTCGGTGCCCCCCAGCACCTGTACGTCCCCGTGTGAATTCTGATGAATAAAGGAATGTAGATCGGCGCCGTCGTCCATTATCACTTGTGGAGAGAAAAGGACTAGCTCCTTCAGATTTTCATAGTAATCCTTCTGAGACTCCCCCCTCCATGCGTAGACGTGAACCCCTTCCTTGTCCAAAGCTGCGGCTATTTCGTCCTGGGTCGAAAGTGGGTTGCTTCCGGCCAGTGCCACTTCAGCTCCCATTTTCAACAGTGTCCTGACCAGCACGCCGGTTTCTTTAGTGACATGGAGCACAGCAGAGATCCTCACCCCGTCGAGCACCCTGTTCCTACCCTCCTCTCTTCTTAGGGCCACGAGTGCTGGCATATGCGCCTCCGCCCACTCCAGTTGGAGCTCGCCCTTCTCAGCAAGACCTGAATCCTTAATTCTTGAATTCAATTCGCATGGACGTTAGAAACCATGCAATATTTAATCGTTCAAACTAATGGGTGTTGTAATGACCACATCGAAGGCAAGGCTTGCAAATCTGTGATCTGTTATATTTAACCTCGTTTGTTGCCCAGGGCAGTCCTCCTTCTGACCGATGTCTTCTGTGGGTTTGTACCTGAAATGATTATATTTTGGGGGAGTTTTCGCGGAATGGAATTAATTCACATTGTCCTTTGCCCAAATTTCTTCAACCACCACCAGCGAATCAACGGGGAGACGAATCCCATGGAGAGGGTTTCCAAAGACGCACTGCACGAAGTTCTTCGCCAAGTTTAAAGCCGCCCCTTCCAAAGGATGAGTCATGACACTAAAGGTTGGAGACAAGGTACCTGATATCTCTCTTTTTGATCAGACGAGAAAGTTAAGAAAGCTATCGGAGTTTACTGCAAATTCACCAGTTGTATTTGCATTCTTCCCTGGAGCTTTTACGTCCGTTTGTACAAAGGAGATGTGTACATTCAGGGACATGCTTTCAAAACTTTCACCCATCGGTCAGGTGGTGGGGATAAGCGTTGACAGTCCTTTTTCACTGAATGCGTTTGCGCAATCAAATGGGATAAACTTTCCACTTCTGAGCGACTATGACAGGAAGGCATGCGCAGCTTTCGGAGTTGAATTCAAGAACTTTCTCGATATGCCTGGATACACAGTCGCACATCGTTCCATATTCATAGTGGGAAGAGATGGCAGGGTCAAGTACGTCTGGCTCGCGCCCAACCAGGGTGTAGAACCAAATTACGCTGAGGTGCAGGAGGCTCTGAATAAGGTGAATAGCCAATGAGTCTCGCAGTTAAGGAAGGGGAAAAGCTTCCGGACGCGGTTTTGGACTCCTATCCATCCCCAGAGAAGAAAAAACTCTCAGATTATAGGGGGAAGTGGATGGTGCTGTACTTTTATCCTCGAGATGATACGCCAGGTTGCACAAAGGAGGCCTGTGGTTTCAGGGACACGAATGCGGAGCTAGTAAAACTCGGTGCCAACGTGGTTGGCGTGAGTACTGATTCGGTCGAAAGCCACAAGAAGTTTCACCAGAAATATTCTTTGAACTTCACCCTTCTCAGCGATCCGAAGGGGGAGTTTGGAAAACGTCTTGGTGTACTGAATGAAGGCTCTTCTCATCTTTCCATGCGTAGGGTCACCCTTATCGTAGATCCCTCAGGCACCGTAAGAAAGGTTTACCCCAAGGTGGATCCATCTGTTCACTCTGAAGAGATTCTAAGGGACCTCAAAAGAATGATCACTTCTGCCTGAATGAATTTTATCACGCGAGCTGGGAGACCCTCTCCTGAACAGTAGATCAAAATTTTAGAGAACGTTCCAATAGGGATGGACAGGTCAAGGTAGTACATAACCGTTAAGCAGACTGTCTCCCAGGCGATGCATATCAGGGCAAGGAATAGCGATTCCGTCCTTGGCGCGGTAATCCTTGCGTCCCTCACCAACGGCTATGTTGAAGGATCAGCAAAATTCACGGGTGTATGTGGACAGACAGTAAGGAATCATCTGAGAGAGCAGGACCCCGTCGATCTCGCCAGTAAACGATTTACGATGTAGCAATGAAGCTTAGGTCGATGGGTGCATTCCTTCTCAAGTAAGTGTATACTTGCGATAGACACTCATGATATCATGTACTATGGCGATCCTGATATCGACCGAAGGCATTGTTGGTACACAACCAAAGAGAGTTTCTCACTGGGCATACAAGTTCGGAAGCATAAGCGTCCTGATGGATGGGGGGGAGAGAGACTGACGCTCGCAGCCGTACCGGTACTGCATGAGCCGAGGGTGGAGCACGTAAGGATGTTGATCGAGCACGCCTTTACGCTCGGCATCAAACCAAAGCTCATCCTTCTGGACGGTGCGTATAACTCTGCTGAAATCATAAACTGTCTGAATGAACGGCGCCGGTGTGAGGTACATCATCTCATCCGGATAGCCATACCCATAGAAGGAATCAGGCAAGGGAGGGGACGATTTCGTCTACAGGACAAGGGGGCACCGGAGGGGGAGAGAGGATGAACAATCTACATTCAGAATCGTAGTCATCAATACAAAAGACATGAGCGGGAAGGTCAGGCTCTTCGTATTCGCCACAAACACGGATTTGAATGCAAGGAGGGTCAGGAAGCTGTTCATTAAGGAAGAAGTGGGGGATAGAAACATCGTACAGGATAATGATGAATAAATTCCTTGCAAGGACGACATCGAAGATGTATGCGGTGAGAAGGCTAACTTCTATCTCGCGATCCTGCTCTACAACCTGAGGGTGATGCTGAATTGCTGCGAAGGAATAGTAGGAAACAAGCCTTTCTATCGGTTGACTCAAATGATAATGTATAAGGCAGAGATGAAAGGAATCCCTGTCATAACCACAACAGAAGCATATAATTCAAGAACCTACCACATCTGCAACTGTGGAGGTGAAAGGGAAACTCAAGGCATGTTCCTGTGTCCTCACCGCGGTCAATACAACGCAGAGCTGAACTGTGTCATAAACATAGGAAAGAAAGTCGAGAGGAGGTTAGGCTATATGCCTTTCCACGGGGCCGAAGTGGGCCAGCCCTTAGCTGTGCCTTCGGGTGCAGAAGCCCCGTCCGTAAGGGCGGGGTAGTTCACGGGTTAGCCTTATATAATGGCTGACCCCCAGTGATGAACAGGATTTCATATGCCAACTCATGGTTCATTGACCAAGTCGGGAAAAGTTCGCTCTCAGACTCCCAAGTTAGAGGCGAGAGAACGCACCTTTCCGATTCCCAAAGTCAGTGCAAGGGAAAAGTACAGGAAAAGATTTGCACTTAAGCGAAGGCCTGGCCAGAACTGGGTCATAAAGTAGAGTAAAGGTCGCTCCGTGGTGTATCCCTTGTATGGATTGATGGGCAGATAGGTAGTTTGGGTTTGCTATTGTTAAATGTTGAACCAGGAAGCGCTCGAATTGAGCCAAACCGTTCATCAATCCCCCGAACAACGGTTTATACCAGACAAAAGTGCAAAAGGTTGGTGTTCGCTCTTTGAAGGCAAAACTGTTTGTGTGTGAAGCAGGGGTGGCGCTTCTGGACGAAGCGGGGACACCGTTGGCCAGCTATAGGTTTCAGGGGGACATGTACGAGAAGTACTCAAGTTTGATGTCAGGGCGGCCTGTGGAGGAGCTCAGTATGATCTTGGAGCATGCCCGAGCAAACGGAGTCACCGATCTGGAGAACCCATACGAGGAGGTCTCGCCGGCCCTGGGGGGATCAGGTCTCAACATTCTTTCCTCCCCTGATAAACCCAGGATGGAAGCTGAGAAGGAAGAGATAATGCTCAGGTCAGGTTTGGTATTTTCCAGGGATGAGATACTTGATGTGGTTCGTGAATTCGCGATCAAGAAATCCGAGAGCAGGCTGAGAGAGAGGGCTGCAAAGCCCGACCTGCAGATCGTTCAATCCATAATGGCTGTGGATGAGCTGGATAAGATCGTAAACCTGATGAGCGCCCGTGTAAGAGAATGGTACGGCCTTCACTTCCCTGAACTGGATGCATTGCTTCAGGACCCCGTTGCTTACTGCAAAACGGTGGTGGATTTCGGAAGAAGGGAGAACATAACTCCTGATGCGCTTGAAGCAGCCGGGGTTTCAAAGGCGAAGTCGGAGGCGATTGTTGAGGCCGCATCCAAATCAAAAGGGGGAACGGTGAGCGATGAGGATATCGCCCCACTGATAACTCTGGCGGAAAGCACGGTGTCATTGTACAAGCTAAGGGAAAGGTTGATGAAACATGTGGAGAAGAACATGAAGCTGCTTGCACCCAACCTTACCGAGATAGTCGGTCCAGCCATAGGCGCAAGGCTGATAGCAAAGGTTGGCAGCCTGCAGAGGCTTGCGATGCTACCGTCAAGCACCATACAGGTTCTTGGCGCTGAGAAGGCTCTTTTCAGGTCGATGAAGACAGGCGGTAGACCACCGAAGCACGGCCTCATCTTTCAGCACACACTTGTGCATGCGGCCCCATCATGGCAGAGGGGGAAGGTGGCGAGGGTGCTTGCTAGCAAAATAGCCTTGGCGGCTAGGATGGATTACTTCAGAGGAGAGAAGTACTCAAGCCTGAACGATGATATGACAAAGAGGATAGAGGAGATAAAGAAAAAATACCCTCAGCCACGTATTCAAAATCCTCGTCGTGATGATATAGCACATGCGAGAAGAAAGCATAGAGGAAATCGCTGAGGGAGTTTTCAGGATCAGCCTTGGAGACGGCAAGACTGGTTTAGCAACTCTAAATCTGGCTGCCGGCGTAGACGTCTACGGCGAGCCGCTCGTTGAGATCAACGGTAGGGAATACAGGTTTTGGGACCCTCACAGAAGCAAACTTGCAGCCGCCCTGCTCAAAGGCCTGGGCAGTTTGAAGATCTCGCCCGGTTCTCGTGTGCTATATCTGGGAGCTTCCACAGGCACAACGGTCAGTCATGTTTCAGACATAGTTGGTCCTAACGGGATCGTGTTCGCGGTGGAGGTGTCGCCTAGGGTGGCAAGGGAGTTGATGGAAAGGGTGGCCAGATTCAGAAGAAACGTCATCCCGATAATCGAAGATGCGAGGCGACCAGACTCGTACAATTCTGTGTTCGGGCTTGTGGACGTTGTCTACTGTGACATAGCCCAACCTGATCAGTCTTTGATCGCAATACAGAACTGCAGGAGATACCTTAAGGATGGTGGTACACTTCTACTCGTCGTAAAGGCAAGAAGCATAGACGTTCTCAAAGATCCCAAGAGGGTTGTGAGGGAAGAGGCCGGCAGACTGCAATCTGAAGGCTTCACAGTTGAACAGGTGCTATTTCTCGATCCATTCGACAAGGATCACGGTATGATAGCGGCACGCTATAAAAAAATACTTAATGACTGAGCGATTCTTCTTAACAAATGAGGAGTTTGGGGAAACAAAGAAACCCCACACTTCATCGGTAGGATGAGTTTGTTTCCCCAATGCTAATATATCAAGAATGATAATTTCTGGTAGCTACAGTGGGGCACATCGAAAGCAAGAAGCCTCCCTCTCTTTCTTCCTCCCACAAAAGGACACCTGTTGCCAAGGCCCTTGCAAAGCGATACTGGACTGGTGAACATGGGGGCTTCTGGAACCATGTAAATAAGTCTATGAAGAATGGCAATGGCTAAGCTACCGTGGACGAAGGAGGAACCCTCACCCAACCGGCCCCTGATAACTTGGTAGCTTCCATGCAAAACGCCCAGAGGACTGCACAACAAAGCAATCAAACAAACAAGCAAGCAGGCAGGCAGGCACCTCGGCAACCAGCAGAAAAAGTATGGAAGCCAACGGGTTCAGCCCTTGGAGGATTTCACGTTCTTTTACACTCTTGACCACAACAATCTATCGACCCAAGGTAAATCTCTGATCAAAAAGAAATTAGACTATATGCTGTTTGTCGATGATGTTAAACAAACAAAATCCGAATAGCCAAATCATTTGTAAGATTTGTCGAGCTAGGTGCCGCTTCTCCTCCTCGGCACATCCTCCGCAGGATCATCGATCCCCTTACTGTCTATTACGAAGATAACCTCTCTTTCTGGGTGGTACGGGCTGTCAACCATCCTCGCCACCCTTGTCTTGGCCGCCTTGCGTAGGTAAATTCTGTACGTGCTGGTATGTGCAACGACATGCCCGCCTGTGGCTCTCGTGGGGTCCCCAAAGAAGAAATCCGGGCTGGACTGTACCTGGTTGGTGACCACCATCGCGACACCGTACACTTCTGCTATTCTGAGTATCTGGTGCATAAACCTGTTAAGCCGCTGTTGCCTTTCTGCCAACGTCCCCCTTCCGAGAAATTCTGCCCTGTAGTGTGCCACCGCCGAATCCACTATGACAAGCTTGATCTTGAAATTCTCTATCTGTTTACCCACCTCCCTGATTATAAGCTCCTGGTGTGCGCTGTTGTATGCCTTTGCCACGATTATGTTGTCCAGTATCTTCGCTGAATCTAGCCCCCTGGCCTCTGCTATTTCCGCTATTCTTTCAGGTCTAAAGGTTCCTTCCGTATCGACGTATATTGCGCCTGCCTCAAGCCCCCCCTGCTCCCTTGGAAGCTGCACAGTAACAGAAAGGGTATGGCACACCTGGCTCTTACCGCTTCCGAACTCTCCATAGAATTCGGTGACCGCGCCAGTCTCTACACCACCCCCAAGCAGGTCGTCGAGGGCCTTTGAACCAGTCGTGATACGATCTATGTTCTGCCTCTTCTTGTAAAGCTCCTTTGCGGAAACAAAATCCTTGGCCAGGATTCCGAGTTCGCTCAGCTTCGACCTTGCTTTGTTGATGAGCTCCGTGGCCTTTGCGGTATCACCGTTGATAGCTTCTGCAACTTCGCCCACCCCCCTAGCGGCGAGATCCATTATTGTGTATATTCCGGACTCTTCGAGTTTCTGCTTTGTTACTGGCCCCACCCCCTCGAGGGTGTCAAGCTCCAGCTCTTCTTGTGCAGCCATCTGTTATCACATATCTTGTGTAACACTACTATTTTAAGGGTACAGTCTGTTCGGGGTTCTCGGGAATATAGAAGCCGCCCTAATATGTTTCAGGTCGAGCATCCACTTTAACGCCCTCTCGACACCAAGTCCAAAGCCAGAATGGGGGGGCATTCCATACTTTCTAAGTTCGAGGTACCACTTCATTCTTTCGGGGTCCAGTCCGTGTTCGACAACACGTTGTAGAAGAACATCGTAATCGTGTATCCTCTGACCGCCTGTCGCGATCTCTATACCCCCGGCCAGCAGGTCCGCACTCATCGATACCCCCTTTCTGTGCGGGTCCTCCATATGGTAGAAGCTTCTGGCAGAAAGAGGGTATCCTTTTACGAACACAGGCTTTTCAAAGCTTTGGCTCACCACCCTTTCAGCTTCAGTTCCAAGATCCTCCCCCCATTCGATCTTGATCCCTTTCCTTTCCGCGATCTGAAGGGCCTCGGTGTAATCTATCCTCGGAAACGGTGGCTCCGGAACCATGAGTTTCTTTCCAAGAACCTCCAGCTCACCAGTGCAACGCTCGGAAACGTGCTTTGCCATATGGTGAACAAGCTCCTCCTCTACGGTAAGAAGCTCATCGAGCTCCGTAAACGCCAGCTCGGACTCTATCATCCAGAACTCGGTGAGATGCCTTGTGGTCTTGGATTTCTCCGCCCTGAAAGCGGGCTGGAAGATGAACACCCTATCCAGGCTGCAGATAGCCGCCTCTTCATAGAGCTGGGCGCTCTGACTCAGGTAAGCAACTTCATCAAAATACTTCAGAGAGAACAGCGTCGCCCCGCCCTCTACGGCTGACCCAACCAGAATGGGTGTTTGTATGTATACGTAACCGTGCCCATAGAAGTATTCGAACACTGCCCTGATCAGCTCTGACCTGACCTTTAGGACAGCCGAACTCCTCCTTCCCCTGATCGCTAGGTGGCGTAGGTCGTAAAGAGCGGACCTTGATTTCAGCAAAGATTTCCTCAGCGGCCATGGCTCCGCCGGTGCGATCACCTTGAACTTATTTATTGTAACCTCCTTTCCGAACGGGGCCCTTGGATCGTCCTTGACCACACCTTCTGCGTAGACGGCGGATTCTGTAGTTGCCCTGGTAGCCTCCTCCCAGCTTTCGTTCGGAATTTTGCCCTTTCTTCCAGAGAGCTGCACGTACCCCGTTCCGTCCCTTAGCCTTATGAAAACCACACCGCCGACCTGGTTCTTCACCGCAACCCAACCGAGCAGCTTTACCTCAGTTCCCTCTGGTGAACGGAGAACATCCCTTGTACTATGAGTTCGCTTTAACTCCTGCAATATGCACACCGATGGGCATAGCTTAATGAAGATGACTTCTTTAAGCATTCATGGGAGCCCTGGTTTGCTTTGAACGAAGCGGTTCTGATAATCCCATCTGTGCGTAGGAAGGAACAGATAGAACTTCTGGTTGATCAACTGAAGAATCAAGACCGAGTCCGAGTTCGAAGTGTTCTCGTTAACTCAGGTTACATAATTGTTGAAACGAAAAACATTGTTGCATTTTCGCACATGGCCGCCAGGTTTCCAGGCGTATCTATGGTGCTGGTGGGAAACCAAGCCGGAATGGCTGGGAACGAAGTTCTTGACAACGTAGTGATTGTCGCCAAAAAGTACGTTCGCCATGGCTCCACCTT
>JGI20133J14441_1002383_pt1 | contig 13222 bp, 10 predicted proteins | sample RS3BMetagenome_FD_14441 | JGI IMG/M metagenome (IMG submission 14441)
GTACGCCGACCCAATCAACACGATGTTCCTAGATGCATACATGGCCACCACGGAAAGCAATATCCCGGCGTAGGACACTATGAGGAACAAGCTACGCCTATACCCCCTATCCATCAGCGCACCCCACACCAGAGCCGCGAGTATGGTGGCAAGCGACGCCTGAGACACGATAAGTGAGTAGTACACAACACTGTAGCCCTGCTTCAAAACATATATCGCGAGAAACGTACTCAGGGGGCCCGTGGTAACCGAACCAGCAAAAGACGAATAAAACCAGAGTGGTCTACGTGCTACTCGTACCGTCAAAACCAAACACCAAAGCGGGCTTATACCAGGATACCCCGCGAAAACCTCGTTTAAGCCTTATGACCCATGCAGTGGAAAAGGAACCAGCTTACGTACACGTGTTCCACAACAACAGGCCGCACGGCGAGCACACCCCAGATGGTGCGAAAACCTGTTGGGCTCAGGGTGTCTGGAGACATCAAAGTAAGCCGCCCCAAACCAATGGGTTCGAGTAAGACAGCCCCTTCAGACGGCAGATCACACATCATCGCCCAATAGCTCATCCAAATATCAAACTTGAGGCATAAGGATTACGTGGAAAGTAGGACGATGCCCCGATTAGAGGATAAGTGAGCGGAGTCTCCACGCGTGGAGAGTCGTTATCGAGACACCATCGAAGATAGAGCAGTATCCAGAAATACACTACACAAGCCGTAATCATCAATCTAAGCATAGATAAGGTTCGACACTGAAGCCCTGTCCCAAACGAGTGAGCTACCCGCCCCCGCGGACGGGGCCCCCCTCCGCCCCTAAACCCCCGTTAAGATAAATTAGGCATCCGCTTGCTCTCTCCACACTACTTGGCAACAGGAGTCGATTATCACAGGGGGGTATACGGCTACTCACATGGGTATCGCACACTGGTTTTACTCGTAGAGCGCTTGGTTCTCTTTAACCGCACAGACGCGATGTATTAATAGCTTTTACAAGCTAGTCCTCTAAGACTAAGTCTTAAGAGACGAGAAATCTTAAATGCTTCTAAATCAAGAACTGGGCACCAATTTATGGAAGAAGAAAGACGGGTAAAACCACCTTCGTAAGACACTACTTAAACATGATGGGTGAAGGGTGCGCTACGTGGTGTTTTTATGTTTGGGTCGCGTTGTAGACTCGGCTCGGTGTATCGTTTTGATCGGTGTGAGAAAGTATATTAAGCTCCCGGTCCCCATCTCGGTTGACTCCGAGGTGCTCGTCGCCGAAAAATCGCTTGGATGGCTCAGCCTAGCTGAGGGTGTCGTGTTTGACTGCGACGGGGTGCTCGTTGATAGCCGCGAATCCTATGGTAGGGCTGTTGTTGAAAGCGTGAGGTTCATTTTTAACAGACTCGGTATTAGGGATTGCTCCCCCTTAGTGGATCAGGGGCAGGTGGATGACCTCAAGGCTACAGGTCACTTCAATAACAGTGTGGATATTGCGAGAATACTATTATTACTTGGGTTCTTGGGGTTACCAGAGAAGGAGGGGCGCCTCCTAGGTGAGGCAATAAGGGTCGCGAGGAGTGAGGGACAGGATCGTGAGCCAAGCCGCATTCTAGAGAGCGTCGCCTCAAGGGTTCAGCTTGGTGGTGTAGAGGTGAGGCCACCCTCTGTTGCGAGCGTGCTGAGTCGGATGAGAGTAAAGGAGCCAGGCTACATCGCATTTAGGCGTTCACTTGAAGAAACACTGAGGGGGCTAGCGATTGAAAGGGGGTTGGGGTCTGACTATTCAGCCTACGCTGAATTCATCGGGGAGACAGGCTCGTACGGTGTGGGTCTCGCTGAAACAGTGTTCTCAGACATCTATTATGGTCCACTTGTATCAGAGTTTAAGGGTTCTGGACCATACTTCAACTTGGGTGTGGGGCTTTACAGGAAGGAGACTCGTAGTATCAGGGAGGAGACTCTAAGAAGGCTCTCCGAGATATACGGCGCCGAGAAGCTCGCAGTGGTCACGGGTAGAAACAGGCGCCTAGCCATACTCGCAATAGGCGGCCTCTATAAACACTTTAACGACAGGGCTTCAGTGTTCATAGCGGATGAAATAATGGGGGGAGCCCCACCCACAATACAGAAGCCCAGCCCCTACGGTATAATAAAGTCAGCCTCAGATATGGGTGTGCCAACATTAATCTACGTGGGTGACTCGGCTGAGGATATAGCTATGGCTCAAAACGCATCCGAATTCGGCATCCGAACACTCTTTGTCGGAGTCACCGGACTCACACCCAACCCCACGCGGGCGAGGAACATGTTTGCATCACTGGGCGCGGACGTAATAGTTGAGAGCGTGGACTCGCTGCCCTTCATCGTCGAGGAAGCGAAAAAGAGTGCGGCGTAGGCTTTAATCTATATCCTAGACTCCCTGATTCGGTGGGAATAGCTATTGTGATACCAGCTTCTTGAGGGAGGATTCGAAGACGCGTAGGCCAGCCGTGATGAGGTCGTCTTCGATTGTGAGTGGGGCCATAAACCTCATCACGTTTCCGAAGTGGCCACATGTGTGCATGAGCACCCCCCTCCTAAACATCTCCTCCCTGAGTTTACCCGTAAGCGCGCTGGGCGTCTTCTTCACGGGGTCATCGACGAGTTCTACCCCTATCATGAAGCCTTTCCCCCTGACTTCACCTATCTGGGGCACAGCACTCTGCAACTCTTGGAAGCGCTTCTTCACCTCCTCCCCCTTCGAGCGTACACGCTCTAGGAAGCCCTCCCCCCGCAGCACTCGGAGAACCGCTCTACCAGCAGCCAAGCCAAGGGGGTTACCCCTATATGTGCCGAGGTGGAAGCCAGCTGGAAGACCTTCGTCGAGTTCCTCCCTATAAGCAATGAGGGAGAAGGGTATACCCCCACCTATACTCTTACCAACACACATAATATCCGGGCTCACTCCACTGTGCTCCGAAGCCCACACCCTACCAGTCCTGCCCACACCGCTTTGAACCTCATCCACTATAAGTGGAACCGAGTATCTATCAGTGACCTCTCTCAGCATGGGTAGGAAGTCGTCTGGGGGCACGATGTATCCACCTTCACCCTGAATGGGTTCAACCATAACCCCACCAATAGGCCCAGGACCCGAGTAGTCGTCTCTGAGCAGATGCTCGAGCATCTCAACTACAACCTTCGCCTCGTCGCCTTCAGCAACCCTGAAGGGGAACCTGTAGGTGTAGGGGTAGGGTAAGTGGTACACCGCGTACTGAGGCACACCCGCATACTCACGGTAGTGGTGGTTAGCGGTGGCCCCCACAACCGCTCCGTGCACACCATGATACGCCCCACTGAAGGACACAATAGTGCGTCGCTTCGTGGTCCACCTAGCAAGACTCATCGCGGCCTCACACGCATCTGCACCCGTCACGGTGAACATCACCTTAGCCCGCCCCTTCAGGCTGCCCGGAAGGGTTGACACCAAGTCTTCCAGGAAACCCACACGCGCCTCAGTGGCCACTTCATTAATATGGACCAGCCTTCCGAGCTGAGCCCTCAAAGCCTCCATCACCGCGGGATGCGCATGACCCAAGTTGAGAACACATATCCCAGAAAACCAATCCACAAAGATGTTACCATCAACATCCCTAATCGTCGAACCACGACCCTCATCGAAAGCAGTCCTAAAGAAACGAGTATAAGTACGCGAACCAGTCTCCCACCTATCCTGTTTCGCCATCAGCTCCGAAGCCCTAGGACCAGGAGGCTCAACCCTAATAAGGGGAGCATCATTGAAGCTAAGCCTACCACTCATAAACACAACCCCACAAAGTGTAAGATAATTTTTACGGTAACCCCAACACACATAAAAAATATTTAAACATGCCAATATCCCTGATAAAATGTATGAAGCAAAACGTGAGTCACCCCGCCCTGAACGGTAGACCCAGAATCCACATATTACACACAGTTTGCCAAACGCGAATATTGGTCAACCACAAAAGGGGGCTTGCCGTTCATTTTATCTATCGCATAAGACCACTCGGCATTGATAGAAATGACCAAAACAAATGGGTACTCAATGGTTGCGTGGGAGTCGCTTATCGGTTTCTGGAGGGTTTGGGTGATCCATTTAGGCCGAAGATACGGCATCTTTAGGGTGCTCTCCGAGGCGCGTAATCCTCTGAGCAGTGGTGAGATTGCCCGGTCACTCAGCCTTAACCCGCACGCCGTGGATGCCTGGCTGGAGTCCGCCCACGCACTTAAAGTGGTCAAGAAGACCAGCAGTGGTTACAGTCTGCCCAGTCCGCTCACCACGTTACTAGTAGATGATGGGAACCCTAAGTTTATGGGGGGCTTGGTTTCATACTATGCGCTGAGGAGTCTAGACTTCGATGCATTCGACGCGCTGTTCACGGGTGAGACACGCTACGATACTCATAACTCACACCTGACTGAGGCATTCGTCGAAGGTACCAAGTGGGACCACACGGTCTTCTTAAAGATACTTCTACCGAAACTTCCCACGCTACGCCGCACGCTTAATGCGGGCTCTAGGGTTCTAGACCTGGGCTGCGGGGCTGGCGGCTGGATAGCCAAGGTGGCACCACACTTCCCCAAGTCTCACTTTACCGGTGTGGACCCGGATGAGCGCTCAATTCAGGAGGCGAGGGAGAGGTGTAGGCATATACCCAACGTGGGGTTCGCGCCTGGGAAAGCAGAGGAGTTAGACTTCGAGGAGGAGTTTGAGCTCATCTATCTCGGCGAAGTCCTCTACGTAATAAGGGATAAACAGAGTGTTATGAACGCGTGTTACCGTGCGCTTAAGCCGAACGGCTACATCGTGGTCTGCGAGGCCGTGAGCGACCCCAACGGGAACACATGGAGGGATGAAAACACCCTAGTAAGGGGAGCGCTACTCGACTATATGGCTCAAGGGGGTCGAACACTTGAAAGACGTGAGATAAGCCAGCTCCTTGTGAGCGCGGGGTTTACTAAGCCACGCGAACACAACATGCACGGGGGGCTATACTTCTTCGTAGCACGAAAACCCTCCAGAAACATAGTGTAAACCCTTCCTCACCCAACTGCCCTCAACACCCGCACACATCTATACCTAGTTATGGGGTCAGCCGTGAACTAACCCTTTGTTTCAGTGATAACGAATATATGCTTGTTCTGCGTGTAGTGTTTAGATGATTGAACTCAGGGTTCAACTGAGGCTCACCGCGGGTAGGCCACCAAGTGGGTTCACGGGGCTCATAACACGTGCAGCATTCCTAGGGTGGGTGGGCGAGGCCAAGCCAGCCCTATCAACACTACTCCACGGAGGGTATGATGCAACCAAGCGGAAGAGGTCCTTTTACTCGATAAAACCCCTGTGGGCTGAGGAAAGCGGCGGATACACATTCAGTGTCATGTTCCTCGAGGACAGCCTAGCTCAGGATGCGCTCGGCGCACTCATGCAGTCCCCAAACAGGTCCCTACGCATGGGTGAAGCCGTGATGGAGGCCACCTCGCTGAGTATAAGGGAGGTGGATGTATCAAGTGTGGGTGAGAGACTCTCTGGGCAGACATCGCTTGATATGAGATTCAAAACACCTACCTACTTCTCCGTGAAGAACTCATCATTCAAGGTTATACAGCCCAACCTCACCCTCCTCCTCACAAACATCGCCAACACACTCCACATAGCCAGAATAGAATCCACCCCCCGTGAAAAGATCAAAGCCTTAAGAGCCAAACTGGGGATAACTGGGCTAGATATAAGGAGCATAATGACGCGTGATGGAAGCCGTGTCTACCCAGGCTTCACCGGTTGGGTCAGGCTCACAGCCAAAGGATTAGACAACGAGCAAGCACACCTGCTTGGAAGGCTCGCCGAGTGGGCCGAGCTACTCAACGTGGGGGGAGGTAGAACGGCGGGGTTTGGGGTTGTGGAGGTCTCAACACCAACCAAACGCGCAGAACCAAACCAACACGTTTAGAGGCTACTAGGAAGGGTGGCCGCAGTTGGGGGACGCAAGCAAAGAGGTGTACATTGGAACATCGGGGTACGACTACTACTGGAACAAGCGTAGACCCTCAGCCTTCGAGTGGTACCTCTCACAGGGCTTCAACAGTGTTGAGGTCAACGCAACATTCTATCGGTGGCCTTCACCATTCATGGTGAACGTTTGGACGCACGCGCCAAGCCACTTCCGCTTCTCCTTCAAGGTACACAGGTCAATAACACACTACTCCAAGCTCTCTAAGAGGGCAACAGAGCTCTGGGAAAAGTTCTCAGAAAGCCTGAAACCCCTCCACCCTAAGACGGTGTTCTGGTTATACCAGATGCCGCCATCATTCACATACACACCCGCAAACATGCGGAGGGTAAACGACTACTTCTCAACGTTGAGCCACCAAGGAGTAGCAGTGGTGGAGTTCAGGTCACCCGAATGGTGGCAACATGTGAAGGAACTCGCAGAATCTGGAGTGGCCTTCTGCTCTGTGGACGCACCCGGTCTACCTAACAATGTGGTTGCTATAAACGACACAGTATACCTTCGACTCCACGGTAGAACCGAGTGGTACTCATATGTATACACCCCGCGAGAACTCGACCAAATAGTGGAAACACTGGGTGCAACTAGGGCGAAAATCATCGGCGTATACGTTAATAACGATGAGGGTATGCTTGAAAACGGCCTATACCTAGCTCGAAGATTGATTTATGAACACTTCAAATAGAGCCTCTCAATATACATTAGATACTAAAGGGTTTTCGTCTTCCACGTACAGATTGAAGAAGAGGTCCCATAGAACTCGAAGACCCTACTTGCACTTGCAGTGGTAGCTACCACTGTGTAGTTCGTGGCGGCGTGCACTGGAATAGGCCTATAAGATAATGATTGCTTGAGGAGCAGAAGACGACTCGGCCCACCATTAACAAGTTGGCGGGCGATGAGAAAGTCGTCATCAAGAGGGGAGCCAAACTGGTTATTTAATTCCTCAATATAGCACCACAAGTGGTTTAATCCACAAGGTATTTCTAGTAATATACTATTCCAAAATCTTTATCGTCTTTCCACTTATAAACCCACTATACACCTTAATTTATCTTACAATATGATCCACGTGTTGATTTGGGCATGAACGCTAAGACCATCGCAATCCGGAACACTACTTATGTGCATAAATAGCATTCTTTGTATTAATACATCTACTATCCATAGCCCTTTGAATACACACCATACTCAAACACTAATCCCCCATTAATTCTATAGGAACATGATTTTAAAGAAAGATTTTTTAACTTGCTAGAATACATAATTTGTTACGGTGAATCTCTTTGAAGCGGTGCCCTAAGTGTGGTAGAGCACACTTTGATGAAGGGGTTAGCGTTTGCTTATCATGTGGCACCCCACTCTCTAGTCGGAAACATTATGGTTATTCAAAATTTAAGGGAGGTAAGACTTACCATAGGAGTAGTAGACGATTGGAGCGATCGGTAATCCTTCTAGTAGCGCTAAGTGTGATCTTCGGTACCCTATGGGCGAACTCAACGATTCCAACGCACCCTATTTCCAGCGTAACCCTGAATCCCCCACCAAATAGTAATATCATTTCAGCCTCTGGATGGCTCAATAACAACCCAGCTTTCACACCCTCAGGGGCACCTAAAATAGATTATCCGCCGAATTATACTTTTTTGCTAACTACGTCCTTAGAATCATTAACTCAGAGAGAGCCACTGCAGGCGAACCTCCTGTTACGCTTAGTAGTATTCCAAGCGCACAGCAGCACGCCGATTCGATGGCCTATTACGGCTACTTTAGCCATTGGGACACTCAAGGGTACAAGCTGTATATGCGTTACACTTTGCTCGGAGGGAGTGGTAGTGTGGCTGAAAACGTTGGGCTAAGCTACTGCACCACAAGTCCTGCAACAGCAGACATGGTGACAGTGTCTTCCTGCAGTTTGGCTACAATTGAGAACGCCCTTAATAACTCCGAATGGCAAATGTTCTACAATGACTTTGCCTGCTGTGGAAACGGTCACCGGGACAACATACTTAATCCCTTCCATAATAGAGTGTCCATAGGTATAGCGTGGAATACTACGACATCCGCAGTCTACCTAGTTGAAGATTTTGAAAATTCTTACTTTTCAAACTTTTCAATTCAGCAGTCAGGTGGAACAGTTCGCATCTCAGCGGAAACAAGCCAGTACATAGACTTAAGGGAAGCATCGATTTCGGTATATTATGACCCACCCCCCTCGAATATGACACTTAACGAACTGGACCTCACTGGCGCCTACGGGCCAGGTACATTCGCAGGCAGTGTATTCCCTCCATGCCCTACGGGCTTCATCTGTAGCAGTCAAGGCCCAGGAACGAATGTATACGCCTCCCAATGGACCACTACTCCAGATATTAGCATTGTATTCAGTATTCAACCATTTATTGACGAATACGGACCAGGAGTCTACACGCTTTATCTTTTTCCTTCACAGAACCCAAACGACTCACTCACCAGCACATCTATATTCATAAAGTAACATCCATATCCAAAACACTATCGAGCGAACTAATACGCCTGTTAACAACTGATAACAATGGTATTTTTACATAGCCTAAAAGATCACCCTATATTACGTTGGAAATCTAATTAAACTAAATATTATGTCTAATTAGTCTTATATAAGCAGGATATTTTAATTATACCAAACGAATTTTAAAGGCACTACTCAAGCTCAGCAAACAACACACGTAAAACACTTTAAACCTCTTCTAACACTCAAATCTTTGAGCATCACCTAACACTATGCTTAACACCACGAGTCGCTCAAGGGAAGAGCTGTCCCAGTGAAGCAAGCTCCCTGAGTGTCGGCAGAGAGGAGTCCTTCCTCGAAACTATGGGGTTGGGTATCGGCCAGTGCACACCGATCTCTGGGTCGGACCACACAACCCCTAGCTCAGCGCCCGGATTGTAGGGGTTGTCCACCAAGTATACGAAGTCAGCGCTCTCACTAAGCACCTGGAATCCGTGAGCGAAGCCACGGGGCACGTAGAGCATGCTGTGGTTGTACTCTGAGAGTATGGCCCACACGTGTTTACCGAATGTTGGAGACGAGGCTCTGAGGTCCACTGCCACATCGAACACAACACCCCTCACAACGCGCACAAGCTTCGCCTGAGCGGCCTCCCCCCTCTGGAAGTGTAGCCCCCTCAGTACGCCGTGCCTAGAGTGCGAGTGATTCTCCTGTACGACGTGGAAATCCACCCCAAGCGCTCTGAACACCCCTTCGGAGAAGGTCTCCATAAAGAAGCCTCGCTCATCCTCAAAGACCCTGGGCTCGATAAGGTACACGCCCTTAACCTCGAGCTCCTTTAAGGTGAAGTTCACACACAGAACACACAAAACACCCCTAAAAGCTCTTTGAAAAAACCTGAACCATATTAGTGGCGCAGAGGCTCACAGCTCAAATAACACTCAGCGCACAATACCAGAAATCTTTAAGCAGAACACCACATAAACAGTAATATGTTAAGGCATAATTCTTTTGGAATTGGAAGGATTGCAGCAATAGCTATCGTTGTTATCGTTTTGGGTGTGTTCGCCACACTAGTGGTGGTTATTGAGCACCGCACCACTACTCCTACGCCCCAATCACCACAGACAACACCCACAGCGGCCACTACCACGAGCACCAGCCAACAGCCAACCTCCACCGGCACTCCGAGCACCACGCCCACTAGGTTCACGTTTGGACCCCCAAACACGAGCGTCCTAGTGGATGACTCACAGATTCAGCCGCCCGACGCGCTCGACCCAGCTACAGGGTTCACAATCGACGATGAATACTATTTTGACGCTGTATTCCAGCAACTAGTGGAATTCAACGGCTCCAACTATCAGATCGTACCCGTGTTGGCTTCGAACTATAGTGTTGAGAACAACTACCAATCCTACATCTTCCAGATCAGGCCGAACGTGACCTTCAGTGACGGCCACTCGCTGAACGCGTACGACGTGTGGTTCAGCTTCGTGCGTGAACTCTACTTGGGGCAGGCTGTGGGCATATCCAACTACTACGAGCTCACAGTTGAACCCAACTCGACTTCAAGCGGGTACGTGCTCCCCTGGGGCATCAGGCACGCCATACAGGCGGCCACAGGGCTGCCAGCAACCACCAACATCAACCTAACAATCTCAGTGCTAAACAACATGCTCTCAAACTTTAACCCATCCAACACAACACAAGCCGAGATAATGAGTTACCCACAGCAGGCGTACGTGGTGCTTGGCCCCATGAGTTTCCGAATAAACCTACTCCACCACTACCCCTACTTCCTGCAGGTGATAGCCGCGTGGTGGGGCGCTATTGTGGATCCAGCCTACGTGGATTCACATGGGGGTGTGCAGGCCAACACACAGAACAGCTACTTCGATGCGAACAGTGGTCCTTCCACGGGGCCATACACCGTGATCTCGGTTGGCCCGGGCTTCTCGGATATAGTGTTGGAGGCAAACCCCAGCTATTGGGGCAAGTACGCTGAGAATGTACCCTTTGTGGCGCAGCCAGCGCACATCAGGTTCGTTGTGATAAACTATGGATTACCCCACAATTCAAGGGTGGAGGACTTCGCCACCAACAGAGCCCAGATATCATATGTGAGTGTCCCCTTCTTCGGCCAAATGTACTCCGCTTACCAATACAGGGAGTACTTCTCCTTCAAACAGATATTCTTCAGCTTCGGCCTCCTACCCGGGCTCTTCTATGTGTCAATGAACACTCAGAGGTTTCCCACGAACAACACCTACTTCCGACTCGCCATAGTCCACGCCATAAACTACACGGAGATCCTCTACAAGACCTACGTGTTCAACGGCTCACTCTACGCATCACCCATGCTGGGACCAGTGAGCCCCGGCTTACCCCTCTACAATCCAAGTGGCCTACCAGCTTATAGCTATGACCCCAACCTGGCCGCCGAATACCTCAACTTGGCTGGGAAACAGGAGGACTTCAGTGTTACGCTTCCAAACGGCAGCGTGATAGGTAACCCATCGTCGCCACCCCTAGGCACCCTCACAATAACCTACATTGCACCACTAACACCGCTCGTGGGTGAACAGCTACTCATAATCCAGGACGAACTAGCCCAGATAGGCTTATCCGTGGCCACCCAGGGCGTTACAGCGTCTCAGGCTCTGAGCTGGACCAGCCCGCAGGCCACCCCCAACCTAGTGTATGATGCCTGGGTTCCCGACTGGGTTGACCCCGTGCTGCAGCTCGTAGCACCCGCTGTGACCACCTCGAGTTATCTCCCAGCGTGGGTTAACCTTTCAAGTATAAACCAGATAATGGGTGTGCTACCATTCACAACCAATCAGACCCAGAGGGTTGAACTCATGAGTGAAGTGTACAACATAACCTACAACTACGCACCATACGTGTGGCTGCCAGACCCCTACGAGTACTACTTCATACAGCCCTACGTGCACGGATTGGTGGGCGACCCCCTATTCGGCTACTGGTACAACACACTCTACTACGCGAACGCCACCGCTGGGTAAACATCGCACAGGTGAGAAGACCATTACTTTACTTTACCCTCCAAAGACCCGAGTGGGTATGGGTGAGGCGTGTTAGCCATGCCATTAAGCTTTTTAAAGAGACCGCAGCCCAGTGCAGGCCAGAACATGGATGCAGAGGTGTACCAGCGCGTCAGAGAAATCATCAACTATGTCAGAGAACACGGTGACGAGGCGCTTTACCACTATACAGAGAGGTTCGACGGAGTGAGGCTCCGCAGGCTCAAACTCACCTCGAGTGAGATCGATGATGCGGTGAACTCAGTGGATGATCACTCAAAGAAGCTGATAGACAAAGCCCAGAGGAGAATAGAAAGATTTGCGCGATTCCAGCTCTCAATGTATAGGGATATGGAGCTACGAGTGGACGGTGGAAAAACCATACTTGGGCAAAGGGTGATACCCATAGAGTCAGTGGGTGTCTATGTGCCCGGTGGCAGGTTCCCATTGGTGTCAACGGCGCTCATGACAGCTGTACCAGCCAAGGTTGCGGGCGTAAGCAGGATATTCGCAACTACACCCCCCACCCGCGACGGGAAACCCAACCCAGCCGTGGTGTACGCCCTAAAGAAGGCGGGGGTGCAGGAGGTGTTCAGCGTTGGGGGCGCTCAGGCTGTGGCCGCGTTCGCCTACGGCACTCAGAGCATACCACGCGTGGACAAGGTGGTGGGGCCGGGTAACAAGTATGTGAACGAAGCGAAGAGGCAACCCTTCGGACAGATTGGAATAGACCTGCTCGCGGGTCCGAGCGAGGTGCTCGTGGTCGCCGATGGCTCCGCTGACCCGGAGCTCGTGGCACACGACCTAGCCGCCCAAGCGGAGCACGACGTGGACGCTAAACCCTGGGCTGTAACCCTGAAGGTAGAACTCGCTGAGAGGATTCTCGAAGCGGTGCAGGGGGTGATCGAGTCCCTTCCAACACGTGAAACCGCTAGGACCTCATGGATAAGGCATGGGGTAGTCGCTGTGGCTGATTCACTCGACGAGGCACTGGGCTACGCCAACAAATTAGCCCCCGAACACCTCGAACTCCACCTTAACTCAACCAACACTAGGAGGGCGCTCAAAGAGCTCAGAAACTACGGCTCACTCTTCATCGGTAAACAAACACCCGTAGTGTTCTCAGATATGCTCCCAGGACCCAACCACGTCCTACCAACGGGTGGAGCCTCCAGGTTCACTGGGGGGCTCAGAGTCGGATCCTTCCTCAAGGTGGTCACATACCAGAGGGTCATCGGTGTGCCCACATCGCGACGCATAGCTAGGCTGGCCGCGGCGCAGAGCAGACTCGAAGGTTTGGAGGGCCACGCCCGCTCAGCGGAGAAGAGAGCCCAACCGCAACCCCCCACCACAGAAGCACGGGGCAAAGGCAACCACGCTGAGAAGCGCTAAGTGTTGGGTATACCAGCAGGGACCCCATCGGGTGTGCGCCACCAGCCCTCCTAATACAACTGGAGAGAGAAAGCCGCCGAGCAACGCCGTGCACGCCCCCCAGCTAGGCTACTGAAGGGCACCTCTGTGTTAGACTGATAGCCTGCGATTCATGGGTTTCGGGTTCCCGGTCACTCCAGGCCAAGCTGGGAGTTTTCACCCACCACAAGCTTGCTTCCAAGGGGTTTAGCCGTCCTCCTGTACACTTTAGAGTTGGCTCCGAGTATGGAGTCC
>JGI20133J14441_1002391_pt1 | contig 13188 bp, 11 predicted proteins | sample RS3BMetagenome_FD_14441 | JGI IMG/M metagenome (IMG submission 14441)
GCGCGCGCGAGCAAGAGCGCAACCGCCGCGCCGGAGGCCTCGCCGAGCCGCATGTCCAAATCCAACAGCGGGCGCAAGCCGAGCCTTGCGGCCAGCTCCCGATGCCCGCGTTCCGCCGAGACATGGGCAAGGCGCGTATGCGCCAACGCGGCGGGGTTGAGGCAGGCGAGCGGCGCCGCGGCGGCGGTGCACACAAACCCGTCGAGCAGCACCGGCACGCCGAGATGCCGCGCGGCGAGGGCGGCGCCGAGGATCGCCGCGAGTTCCCGCCCGCCGAGTTGCATCGCTGCCGCCAAGGGATCCGGCGGATCGGCGGCATGGCGCGCAAGGGCCTGACGGACCGCGGCGATTTTACGGGCAAGCCCGGCCTCGTCCACGCCGGTGCCGCGTCCGACCCAGCGCTCCGCCCCGCCGCCGAACAGCGCCGCGCAGAGCGCGGCCGCAACCGTGGTGTTACCGATCCCCATTTCCCCCAAGGCCAAGAGATCCGTCCCCGGCGCAACAGCCGCCCAGCCCGTTGCCACGGCCGCGCAAAACTCGGCCTCGCTCATGGCCGGGGCGCGCGTGATATCGGCTGTGGGGGTGTCCAGGGCAAGCGGCAGCACGGAGAGCCGCGCCCCGGCCAGGTGCGCCAGCTGGTTGATGGCCGCCCCGCCGGCGGCAAAATTCGCCGTCATCTGCCCGGTGACGGCGGCAGGGTAGGGGGAGACGCCGTGCGCCGTCACCCCGTGGTTGCCGGCAAAGACCAAAACCTCCACTTGCTCGAGTTGCGGGTGCGCGCGGCCTTGCCAACGCGCGAGCCAGAGCGCGAGTTCTTCCAGCCGCCCGAGGCTGCCCGGCGGTTTGGTGAGCCGGTTTTGCCGCTCTTGGGCAGCCCGCTCGGCAGCGGGACTGCCCTCCGGCAGGCTCTGGCAGAGCGCGCGCAAGGCCGTCAGCGAAGCAGGCGGAGAAAGCGCCATCTTTTGCATGAATTCTGCCCGTCGAAGGTTTATGCTTGTCTCAAGAGAATTCCTCAAGGGCAATGGCGTGAAAGAAGCTGCCGCTGACGCGTCCGCGCCTGCCCCCCGCCAAGCCAAGCTCCGTCCCGGCGGCATCGGTCAAGGCGGCCAGCGGCGGGTCGGTGCCGCCCGCCCGAATTGTGGCGTAGTGGAATTCATGCCCGCGCAGCACCGTGCCCTGGCGGCCGAGGGCGCAATCCGCCAACAGCCGCGCGCGCCGGTAGCCGAGGCTGAGGCGGCGCTGGGCAAAGCTTGTGCAATGCCCGAGCAGGCCCAACATCGCGTGCGCGGTGCCTTGGGCATCTTCCAGCGCCTGCCCGAGCACCATGTAGCCGCCGCATTCGCCATGGATGGGCCGGGTTTCGGCAAAGCGTTGCATGCCGGCGCGGAAGCGGCGGGCGGCGGCCAGCTGGGCCGCGTGCAGCTCCGGATAGCCGCCGCCGAGCCAGCAGGCATCGCAAAAATCGGGCGGGGCTTCATCGGCCAACGGCGAAAAGGGGTAAATTTCCGCCCCGGCCGCGCGCCAGAACGCGAGCATATGCGGGTAGACGAAGCTGAAGGCGGCATCGGCGGCCAGCGCAATGCGTTGCCCGGGCGGGGGCAGTGCCGCGGCCGGCGAAGCGGGGGCCGGGAGTTGTAATTCCGGAGCCCTCTCTTCCGTTGCGGCCAGAATGGCTTCCAGATCGAGATACGCCTCCGCCGCTTGCGCAAACGCGGCCAGTCGGGCGGGCCAATCGGTCTGTTCCGCGGCTTGCACGAGGCCGAGATGGCGTTCCGGCAAAGCGAGTTCGGGCAGGCGGGGCAGGGCGCCGAGCAGGGGGATGCCGAGGGCGGCGAGGCTATCTGCAATCATTTGCCGGTGTTTGGCGCTGCCGACCCGGTTCAAAACCACCCCGGCCAGGCGCAGCTCGGGGCGATAGCGGGCAAAGCCCAGCGCCACGGCGGCGGCGGATTGCGCCTGCCCGCGCACATCCAGCACCAAGAGCACGGGCAGGCCGAACGCGACAGCGATCTCGGCGGCCGAGCCGGCGGGCTGGCCGGCGGCGGGGGCAAGCGGGGCGCCGTCGAAGAGCCCCATGGCGGCTTCCACCACCAAAAACTCCGCCCCGTGCCCGGCTTTCTCGAAGAGTGCGGCGAGCAAGGCGGGCGGCATGGCCCAAGAGTCGAGGTTGAACGAATCATGCCCGCCGGCGGCGCGATGCAAGCCCGGGTCGATATAATCCGGCCCGGTTTTGGCGGCCCGCACGGCGATGCCGCGGGCGCGCAAAGCCGCAAGCAGGGCGAGGACAAGCGTGGTTTTGCCCACCCCCGAGGCCGGCGCGGCAACCATCACTGCCCGCGGCGGCATGCGCGTGCGGCTGTCATTTGATTTTTCCGTCAATCGTTCGCCCATCCGGGAGCGTGATGGTGATGGGCTGCGGGCGCACGGCGGTCACGGCCATGAGAAGGCTCAACCCCCAGCCGAGGAGTGTCCAGCCGAAGACAAGATTGATGAGGAAATTGCGGCCTTTCGTGAAGGTGTTGCGATGGTAGGCAATGATCGCCGGCACGAAGTAGAGTACCGCCGCGAGGTAGGCCATGAGCCCGACTTCAAGGGAGACGCCGGGGGAGGAGCGAGACGTTTCGGAAGAGTAAATAAGCGCCGCGATCCCCGCGATAATGGCGATGATGTGCGGGATGTTGGGGGGGTGGTGCCGCTTGGGTGGCGCGGGCATGCGCGGGGTCTAGGAAGGCCGGCTCTGTTGCGGCGGCGGCAAAGCCGGCGTGGCAAGCCCCTTCCGCCCGTCGAGACATGCGGCGCGTGTTGTCTTTTTGCGCATCCCGATCGTCTCCTCTTCGCAACTCTAACAAGGCAGGCTTATCCGGGCAACGCACAAGCAACACAGCGGAGGGGGCTTCGGCCTCAATCCTCGAAGAGGTCGGCATGCGTGCCGGCCGGTCAGCCCAGCGAACCCACTTCGTGCATGATGGCCGTGCCGATCTCCCGCGCCAACGCAAACAGCCGTCCGATCGGGACGAAGATTTCCGCGTGCTCGCGCGCATAGGCAACGGTTGCCCGCGGCGCGCGGGGCTCGGCGTAATCGCGCTCGGCCGCCGGATCGGGCGCGGCGGGAAAGACTTCGGCAAGAAAGGCCAGCACCGCGGGAATATCGAGGCGGAGGATGCGCTCATCCAGCGCGGCGCGGGTGATGCCGTGGCGCGGCGAGAAATCCGGGATGGCGGTTGCGAGAATCCAAATGCGATGGACCAGGGCCAGACGCAGCGCATGCAGCAGCATCTCGCGATCGGCCATGCGCGGCGCGTCGGGCCAGACCGCGCGCAGGCTCACGTGGTCCGCCTGGATGCGGCGAAACATGGCCTGCGCCTCGGCCCAAAGATCCAGCCGCTCCAGCGCCCGCGCCAGGGCGATCAGCGCCTCGCGCCGGCCGGGACGGCGGGCATGCGCGGCGCGGTCGAGCCACATGCCGGGGTCGAGACTGGCCACCACGGCACGCAAGACGTCGAGATCGGAATGCGCCAGTGCGTGGGCGACCAGCGCCAAGGCGTTGCGGAAGCGGGCGCTGCGGGCGCGGAGCTCGGCAAAGGCTTCGGGATGGCGCGCCGCCGCCGCGCCGAGCCCCTGCAACGTATTCGCCAGCCAGCCGAGCTGGTGCAGGATGGCGTTGTTGGGAATGGCGCGCAGCTCGCGCGGATGGCGGATCAGCGCCGGCCCGTCCATCCCCTCGGTCTGCCGCGCCGCGGGGCGGGAGCCGGTGCGGTCCAGCAGCGCCGGGCCGAAGACGCCGAGCAGCGCGGCATACCCTGCATCCTCCACCAGTTCCTGCATGCCCGCCCGGCATGTCGCGAAGAAATCGGCGGAGAAATCCGGCTCCTCATAGATCGGATCGGGCGGCGGCGGGGCAGGTGGATAGGCGTGCTCGGCAATGCGCGCGATGGTGGCTGCGGCCAGCTCCGGCGTGCCGAACAGCAGATAGCCGTCGCCGCCTTGAAAGGTGCTTTCTTCGCGGCTCGTGATCCCGGCGGCGGCCAGCGCCGCCCGCGCCTGCGGGGGCGAAAGATAGGCAAGCCGCTCGGCGAGCGAGCCGGGATGCGCGCCGCGCCCGACGCTTTCGCCGTGCGTGTCGAACAGCACCACCTCGATGCCGGCCAGCCCGTGCCGTGTCAACGCATCGACCAGCTTCAACCGCAGCCGCTCAATCAAATAGCTGGCCGCTAGCGGGCCGATATAACGGCCGGAATCGGAATAGCCGAACTGAAGCGCAAGTCGCCCCGTCGCCCGCAGATAGGCGCGATAGTGCGGGCTGTGCAGCGCCTCTTCCAGCACATGCGCCCCGGCCTCCAGCGCCGCGGCGGTCTCGAACAGCGGGCTGATCTCGATCTGCCGCTCGATGCCGAAGAGACGGGCGAGCCACAGCGCGGCGAGCAGCGAATAGCCGGATTCGGTCTCGGCGATGAGGAAGCGCACGGGGGTTGCGGCATCGATATGCTTGAGGAGTTGCGCAACCGTCATCATCAGCCTCGGCGCGGAAGCGCCTTCGGCGAGAATCGCGCCGAAATCGACCGGCATCGGCGTCAGCTCGCCCAGCGCCGCGTTGATGGCGGCCAACAGCACGCGCCGGCGGGAGGGGTCCTGCGGCGGATCGGCGAGCCCGAGACGCAGGCGCACGGCGTTGTGCAACTGCGCCGCGTTCAGCCGCACATGCGTGTGCGCCAGCCCAAGCCCATGCGAGCGAAGCCCGGCGCGGGCGAGCAGAAGCGGCATTCGCTCCGCATCCGGCGCATGGGCGAGCGCGGCTTCGAACAGGGCATCGAGCGGCGCGGGCGTGGTCAAGGCCGCCTCTCGCAAGCCCACGAGCGCATGGGCGAAGGCGGCGACCTGATCAGGTTCCGGGGCGCGAGGGGCAACCGTAAGCTGCCGATCCACCGCGTCCAATGCCCGCGCCAGCCGGGCGGCGATCTCGGCGCCGCTCGACAGCCCCGCAACCTTCGCATGCAGGCGCGCCAATTGCAGCCGCTTCATCTGCAAGCGCAGGCGGAGCGTGTCCCACCAGCCGATATCCGCGCGCCCGTCGGTGTCGTACCCGACCCAACTGCTGAGAATGATCGGCGCCGGCACGATCTCGGTCCAACGCTCCGGCCAGGCCGCGCGGGCGGCGGCCAGCAGCGCGGCGGTGAAGGTATCGAGCGCGTCGCGGCCATGCGCGATGGCCCGCACCGCCTGCGCGAACTCCTCATCGAGCGTCAGGTTGCGCGGGCGATGGGAGGTAAAACAGATTGCCGGCGGGCGGCCCGAGGCGGCTTCCGCCAGCGCTTGGGCGACCTCGGCCGGCAGGGCGAAGGTGGGGTGGGCGGTGAAGACGGCGGCAAAGCGCGGGCGTTCCACCAAGGCGCGAAAGGCCGCGAGCGGAAGCGGGCCGGCGGCGGGATCGGGGCGCAGCAGGCGTTCGGCGAGCCGCTGCATGGCCTGTTCGCTGGCTGCGGGATCGGTCCCGCCGACATAGGCGGCCAGCCGCTGCGCGCGGTCGGCGAAGGCGGCATCGCGCAAATGGCGGATAAGGGCTTCGCTCTCGTCCAGCGTCAGCGCGCCGCTATCGAGCCGGCGGGAAACGGCGAGCGCGAGCGAGAGGACCGGGTTGCCGAACGGGTCGGCGTCATGACTTTCGCGCAGGCGCGCCGTCAGCGCCAGCAATTCGCGGGCGAGGGCAGGGACGGTTGCGAAAGCCGCATGCTGCATGTGCGAAATGTGCCGCCGCGCGGCGCGGCGCGCAATGGTTTTGCGCAATGGTTTTGCGCAATGGTTTGCGGCGGAAGCGGCGGGCGGCTTCGGTTTGATGGAAACCCGGCCTATATGCACGGGCGTGAGTGAGAAACGCCCGCTTCGCCGGGGCTGGACCACCGGCGCCTGCGCCACCGCCGCCGCCAAGGCGGCCTATGCGGCATTGCTCAGCCGGCAGTTCCCGGAGGCGGTGGAAATCACCCTCCCGGGCGGTTTGCGGCCCCGTTTCGCGCTGGCCGAGACCGCGCTCGGGGAGGGTTTTGCCCAAGCCGGCGTGATCAAAGACGCCGGCGATGACCCCGACATCACCCACGGCGCGCTGCTCCGCGCCCGTGTGCGTCCCGCCGCCCCCGGGCAGGGGGTGGTGTTCCGCGCGGGCGAAGGCGTCGGCATCGTCACCCGCCCCGGCCTGCCCATCCCGCCGGGCGAGCCCGCCATCAACCCCGCGCCGCGGCGAATGATTGCCGCTGCAATTGCCGAAATCGCCGCAGCCTTCGGCGCCGGCGGCGATGTGGAGGTGGAAATCAGCATCGCCGGCGGTGCCCGCTTGGCCGAACGCACCTTGAACCCGCGCCTTGGCATTGTGGGCGGGCTCTCTGTGCTCGGCACCACGGGGGTGGTGGTGCCCTATTCCTGCTCGGCCTGGATTGCCGGCATCCGGCAGGGGATCGATGTCGCCCGCGCCGCCGGGTTCGTGCATATCGCCGCCGCCACGGGGCGAAACTCGGAAGCGGCCGTGCAGCGGCTTTACCAGCTGCCGGAGGCGGCGCTGATCGATATGGGCAATTTCGTGGGCGGCGTGTTGAATTCTCTCCGCCGCCGCCCTCTGCCCCGGCTTTCGCTGGCCGGAGGGATCGCGAAAATGACGAAGCTTGCCCAGGGGCATCTCGATTTGCATTCTGCGCGCGGGTCGGCCGATCTGGCAGCATTGGCCCGGCTTGCCGCCGCCGGCGGGGTGCCTGCGGAGATCTGCGCGCGCATGGCAGAGGCCGCTTCCGTGGCCGAGGCCTTTGCCTTGGCCGCGGATCAGGGGCCGGCTTTGGCCCGGGCCGTGGCGTCCGCCGCATGGCGCACAGCCGCGGAGGTCCTGAGGGGCACGGACATCGATCTCGAGGTCTTGCTCTTCTCTCACGACGGGGCCTTGCTCGGCCGCGCGCGCGGGAAAACGCCATAGTCGGAGGCAAAGGCAAAGACCGCCGCGCCAATCCCGGTTAGTTCGTCTCCGGATCGCGAAAGCGACGCTGATAGTGGGGGCTGTAGAGCGCGCTTTCGGTGAGGCCTTCCTCGCTTGCCGCGAGTGCCGCACCGACCAGGATCAACGCGTTGCGTTCGATGCCCGCTTCCGCCACTTGCGCGGCGATATCGCCGAGTGTGCCGCGGAGAATCTTCTGCTCCGGCCAGCTTGCCCACGCCACCACGGCCACCGGGCAGGACTCGCCCAAAACCGGGAGTAGCTCGGCCACCACGCGCGCGATGGCGGAGACGGCCAGATGCACGGCCAGCGTCGCCCGCGTGGCGGCAAAGGCGGCCAGCCTTTCGCCCGGCGGCATTTTCGTCGCGCGCCCCTCGAGGCGGGTCAGCACCACGCTTTGCGCCACCTCCGGCAGCGTGAGCTCCTGCCCGAGCGCGGCGGCGGCGGCAGCGAAGGCCGGCACGCCGGGGGTGAGCGTATAGGGAATGCCGTGGCGTTTCAGCCGGGCGATTTGTTCGGCGATAGCGCTGTAGAACGAAAGATCGCCGGAATGCAGCCGCGCCACGTCGAGCCCCTGGGCATGGGCGGCCAGGTATTCGGCCTCGATGGCATCCAACGTGAGCGGGGCGGTATCGACCAGCCGCGCGCCGGGCGGGCAAAAGCCGAGCAAGGCAGGGGGGATGAGCGCGCCGGCATAGAGGCAGACGGGGCAACGCGCGAGAAGATCGCGCCCCCGCACGGTGATGAGATCCGCCGCCCCCGGTCCGGCGCCGATGAAATGCACGGTCATGGTGGGGTTCTTCTTCTCCGCCCGCAAGCGGCAGCGCCGACCGAAGCCTATGGATGGCGGCTGGCAAGCTGCCAGACCGCGGTGACGGCGGCGACCATGCTGAAGACATTGACCAACATCGCCCCGACAATCCATTGCGCAGTGCGGGTGCTCATGGCACCGATTTCGGCGCGGAGTTCACCACGGACGGCGGCAATTTCCCCGCGCACACCGGTGATTTCCCCGCGCAAGCCGGTGATTTCGGCGCGCACCTCGGCGATTTCCCCATGAATCTCGGCAATTTCGCCGCGAAGTTCGGTTTCCAATTTACCGATTTCGCTACGCAAACTCGTTTCCAGCTCCTTGAGATCCGCCTTGGTGGCGACATCGGGAAAGACCAGCTCGGCCAGCGCCTCGGCGGCGCCGGTGGCTTGTTCCTCGCTAAAGCCCGCATTGCGCAGCCGGCGGGCAAGCTTCAGAGTATCCAAAATCGTCATCACGCAGGCCTTTGATAAGGTGGCACCCGCCTCGGCGAATCACGACACATCTAGCATAACACACGCGGCCGCATATCCCCAACGCATCGGCCGGCCGAAATGGGAGAGCAGAATGACCGAACACCCGCCCGCCACGCCCGTGCCCGCCCGCACGGTTGCGGACTTGCGCGAAAGGCTTGCGCGCTGGCGCCGAAGCGGCGCCACGATCGCCTTGGTGCCGACCATGGGCGCGCTGCACGAAGGGCATCTGGCGCTCATCCGCGAAGCCCGCGTGCAGGCTGCGCACGTGGCGGTTTCGATTTTCGTCAATCCGAAGCAATTCGGCCCCACCGAGGATTATCAGACCTACCCCCGCGACGAGGCGGGAGATCTCGCCAAGGCGGAAGCGGCCGGGGCCGAGCTCGCCTTTCTGCCGAGCGTTGCGGAGATGTATCCGGAGGGTTTCGCCACCACCGTCCATGTCGCCGGCCCGGCCGTGGGTTTGGAAAGCGATTTTCGCCCCGGGCATTTCGACGGGGTGGCCACGGTCGTCACCAAACTGCTGTTGCAGACGCTGCCTGATTTCGCCCTCTTCGGCGAGAAGGATTATCAGCAGCTGCAAGTGGTGAAACGCCTGGTGCGCGATCTTGATATCCCCACGCGCATCATCGCCGTGCCGACCGTGCGCGAGCCCGACGGCTTGGCGCTCTCCTCGCGCAATCGCTATCTCTCTGCGCGCGAGCGGCAGATTGCCCCGCTGCTTTACGCCGTGCTGCAAAGGGTCGCGGGGCGCCTGCAGGCTGGCCGGCCCGCGGCCGCGGAAATTGCCGCCGGCATTGAAGAGCTTCGGGCCGGAGGGTTTGATCGCGTCGATTATCTTGCGCTGTGCGATGCGGAAAGCCTGGCACCGCTTGCGCAGCTTGACCGCGACGCGCGGCTTTTGGCCGCGGCCTGGCTGGGCAGAACCCGCTTGATCGACAACATTCCCCTGGCGCCTATCGTTTCTCAACGCACCATTGCGTCACCGTAAGGGCGGGGCGGTAGCTGTGAAAGCCGCCGAGCGGCTCCGCCCGCTCCACGGAAAAGCGGCGGAGCTCTCCGCCGAAGCGGCGCCAGGCCGAGAGCAGCGTCGCTTCCGTCTCCAGCGTCACGGCATTGACCACCATCCGCCCGCCGGGCCGGAGCGCGGTCCAGGCGCTTTCCAGCACGGCCGGATCATGCCCACCCCCGCCGACGAACACCGCATCGGGCGGGGGAAGATCGGCCAAAGCCTCAGGCGCGGTGCCGATTTTCACGGCGAGCTCCGGCACGCCCAAGCAGACGGCGTTGGCCGCGACGCGTTGCGCGCGGTCGACCCGCATCTCGATGGCAATCGCGCGCATGCTGCGATGGCGCAGCATCCATTCGATGCCGACCGCACCCGAGCCCGCGCCGATATCCCACAGCAGCTCGCCTTGCCGGGGCGCCAGCGCGGAGAGGGTGAGCGCGCGGATCTCGCGCTTGCTGATCTGCCCGTCATGCGCGAAGAAATCCTCGGCCAGGCCCGCGGCCAGCGGCAGGATGCGCGCGCCCGGCGCAGCCTGCACCTCCAAGGCCAGCATATTGAGGGGCGCGATATCGGCGGCAGCAAAGGAGGCAGCTTGAAAACGCCGAATGCGTTCGCGCTCGCCGCCGAGCGCCTCCATAAGAATGACAGCGGAGGGGCCGAAGCCGCGCGCAGAGAGGAACTCCGCCACGTGCGCGGGCGTGCTCGCATCGGCGGAGAGCGCCAGAATGCGCGCGCCGGGCTGCAAGAGCGGCGCGAGCGGGGCCAGCGGGCGGCCGCAAAAGGAGATGACGGCCACCTCCTGCAAGGCCCAGCCCAACCGCGCCGCGGCGAGCGAAAACGCCGAAGGCGCGGGCAGGCAAAGCATTTCTTCCGGCGGGATTGCGCGCGCCAGCAGGCTACCGATGCCGAACCAAAACGGATCCCCGGAGGCCAACACCGCAACGCGCTCCGCGCGGCGGGCCAAAATCTCGGGCAATGCGGCCTCGATCGGCCGCGGCCAGGGACGCAGCTCGCCGCGCAGAACGGGCGCAGCCAGATCAAGCTGCCGCCGCCCGCCAAAGATCACCCCCGCGCCGGCCAGCAGCGCGAGCGCCGAGGCGGATAATCCCTTGAGACCCTCCGCGCCGATGCCCACAATGGCCACGCGATGCGCCTTCATCCGAGCGATTCCCTAAACCCCCGATGTCCCCGCTCAAGATTTTGATTTTGGGCGGAAGTGCCGAGGCTTCCGCCCTTGCCCGAGAGCTTGCCGATGATCCGCGCTATCATGCCACGCTTTCGTTGGCCGGTCGCACACGTCTTCCCGCCTTGCCACCCGTTGCTTATCGCATCGGCGGGTTCGGCGGTGTATCCGGGTTGATTGCCTATCTGCAAAACGCAAGCGTGGATGCGATCATCGACGCGACGCACCCGTTTGCCCATCGCATCTCGACGAACGCGATTGCGGCGGCAAAAGCGGCGGCGGTGCCGCTCTTGGCCATCCGCCGCCCGCCCTGGCGGCAGGAGCCTTCCGACCGCTGGGAGGTGGTCGCGGATTTGGCTGCCGCGGCAAAGGCGCTGGGGGAGAGGCCGAAACGCGTGTTTTTGACCATCGGGCGAAACGAGCTTGCCCCGTTTCGCGACGCGCCTTGGCATTTTTATCTCATTCGCAGCGTGGAGGCGCCGGAACCCGCACTTTTGCCGCCGCGGGCGGAAGTGATCACCGCGCGCGGGCCGTTTGCCGCCGAAGCCGAGCAGGCGCTGCTCCGCGCGCACGGAATTGAGGTGCTGGTGACGAAAAACTCCGGAGGTTCCGCCACTTACGGCAAGATCCTCGCGGCGCGGCGGCTTGGCCTTCCCGTCATTATGGTGGCCCGCCCGCCGCTTCCCGAAGCGGATTCGGTTGCCGAGGTCGGAGAGGCCCTGGCCTGGCTTGCGCGGCAGCATGCGCGCCGGGCCGAGGCTTTGCGGCAGGGATAAAAGCATCCTTCAGAACGAGGGCAGCCCGCGCGGGGTGTAGAACCAAGGAAGGCCGGCGGGGCGGGGGATCAGGCGGCTGGTGGGCGCGCCGATGAGCACCAGCGTGCGCATCCCGGCCAAGCCCGGATCGGCCGTGGCAAGGCTTGCCAGGGTGATGCGTTCCTCGGCCAAGGAGACGTTCGTGGCAAAGGCGACCGGCGTTGCTCCGGCCAGCACCTCGCGCAGCGTGGCAAAGGCGGCGCCGAGCTGCCAGGGCCGGGCCGTGGAGGCGGGGTTGTAGAGGGCCAGCACGAAACCGGCCTCGGCGGCGGCGCGCAAGCGCTTGGCGATGACCGGCCAAGGCTTGAGATTGTCGGAGAGCGAGATCACGCAGAAATCCCCCCCCAAAGGGGCGCCGAGCCGCGCGGCCGCGGCCAGGGCGGCGGAAATGCCGGGGATGACGGCAAGCGAAAGCTCCCGCCAGGAAGGCTCGCCTTTTTCCATGGCCTCGAACGTGGTGGCGGCCATGGCGAAAACCCCCGCATCGCCCGACGAGACCAACGCCACGCGCCGCCCGCTGGCCGCAAGGCTGAGCGCCAGCTCCGCCCGGGCGAGCTCGGTGCGATTGTCAAACGCATGGAGTTTCTGCCCAGGAACAGGATGCAGGCGCGCCAAATACGGGCCATAGCCCACAAGATCCGTCGCCGCCGCCAGGGCCTTCGCGGCATCCGGGGGAATCAGGCCGGGCGCGCCCGGGCCGAGGCTCACAATGGCCAACGCGCCGGTCATCTGCGCTTTCCGGGGGGGACCAAAAGCAACGAAAAATACGGGGCCGCATCCGTCGTCAGCTGGGCCGCCGGCAAAATGCGTTCGCCCGCCATGGTCGCGCGTTCCGCATAGACGGCGTCTTGCCAGCGGCCGGCCTCTGTCAGCACCGCGCGGACTTTGCCGAGATGGCGGCCGAGTTTGATGATCACCGCGGCATCCGCGCGGCGCAACCGGCAAGCCAGCTGCTCGGCGCCGAGCGTGGCGGGGATGACCGAAAGCACCTCGGCCCCTTGGGCGATCGGCAGCCGCGCGCGCGCCCATGCCCCGCCAAGGCCGCTGACCCCCGGCACCACTTCGGTTGGGAAGGCCGCGCTCAGGCGCGCAAACAGCGGGATCGCCGAGCCGTAGAGAAACGGATCCCCCTCGGCCAGCAGCGCCACGTCCGCCCCGGCCTCCAGCCGGGCGGCAATGCGGCCGGCCGCGTCTGCATAGAACGCCGCAAGCGTTTCCCGGTAGAGCGGGCTCTCGCGCGGGAGTTCCGTGGTGATCGGATAATCAAAGTGCAGCATTTCAGCATCTTTGCGAAGATGCGGGGCGGCGAGGCTGCGCGCATAGCCTTTCTCGCCGCGCTTGGCGAACGCGGCCACCACGGGGACCATGCTGAGGATTCGCACGGCCTTGAGGGTCATCAGCTCGGGATCCCCCGGGCCCATGCCGAGCACGAACAGCGTGCCGCTCGTCATGGCGCAAGCCCCGCCAGCGCGTTCACCGCCGCCGCGGCCATGGCGGAGCCGCCTTTGCGCCCGCGCACGATCAAAAAGGGTGCGCGCCCGTCGGCGGCCAAGGCCTCTTTCGCTTCCGCCGCACCCACGAACCCGACGGGCATGCCGATGATCGCCGCGGGCCGCTCGGGCCGGGTATCCATGCGTTCGAGCAAATGAAACAGCGCCGTGGGCGCATTGCCGATGGCCACCAACGCGCCGTGCAGGCCCTCGCCCCAAAGCGCGACGGCGGCAGCGGAGCGGGTGGTGCCAAGCCGGGCGGCCAGTGCCGGCACTTCCGGGGCATCCAAGGTGCACAAAACCGGGTTTGCGCGCGGCAGGCGGCTTGGGATGATGCCTTGGGCCAGCATTTTGGAATCGCAAAAGATCGGCTTGCCGGCGGCCAGCGCCGCCTTGGCCGCGGCGAGAAAACCCGGGGCGAAAAGCAGATCCTCGGCAAT
>JGI20133J14441_1002396_pt1 | contig 13163 bp, 20 predicted proteins | sample RS3BMetagenome_FD_14441 | JGI IMG/M metagenome (IMG submission 14441)
GGAGCCATTTCGTCCTACTGGGGCTAGCCATCCCCGCGTCGGCCTGGAAGCGGCTCGACGCGGAAGTCGCAAGGCTGAAGGCCCACCACCGACTGCAGTCGGCGGAACTGCACACGGCTTACTTGCTGCGCGGCTACCCGGAACAGGCGCGTATCGCTGGGTTCGGGCACCTAAGCGACTCTGACCGCCGCGCGGCGGTCCTTCGTGAGCGCAAAGCGGAACTCGCGAAGGCATCCCTCAAGGGCACGAAGGCCGTGCGCACCCTTGCACGTAACATGAGAGCCACCGAGGCTTTCGTGCATCTCACGCTCGATGAACGCAGGCGCTTCGTCCAAGAGGTTGCGACCACGGTTGGCGCCTGGGACGAAGTACGCCTCGTCGCCGACGCTCAGCAGAAAGCCGCGCACGTCGGCTCTACGGACACTCTGTTCGGCTTCGCGTTCGAGCAAGTCGTCGATCGCTTCCACAAGTATCTGCAGTCGCACGGCGCCGACGAGATCGGCATGCTGGTCCAAGACAACAATGAGACGGCTGCGAATCATCTAACTGAGCTGATGCGCCGTTTCCACCGCCAGGGCACGAAGTGGACGTGGATCGAGCAGATCATCGAGACGCCCATGTTCGTGGACAGCCAGCTTACGGCGATGGTCCAGGTTGCGGACCTCTGCGCCTATGCAGTGCGACGTTTCTTCGAGAACAACGAAACGGATCTCTTCGATCGTATCTACGGCCGTTTTGATCGCGTCGCGGGCAAGGTGGTCGGCCTGCGACACTTCACCGGCAAGATTCCGTGCAGTTGTCGAGTGTGCGTCGACCACGGTCGCGAGACATCTTCATCGTCCACCCCTGCCCACGCGCCGGCTAGCGCACGGCCTTCGCCGATCCAGGTCAAGGGCAGCTAGGTCGCCGGCCGCGATCCCTCGGCCGAACACCTCATCAGTAGAGCCCCAGATCCCCGCGCCCTTTTAGGCCTGATAAGGGCTCGTTCTCATGGCATCTGCTCGCGGGTGAGCTACGCTGGGAGCTGTTGGTAGGTGCGCTGATCGAGCCGTAGGAACCGAACCAGAGGCCCTGACGGACCGCCCCCGAGCGGCCCCCAGCAACCCCCGTCGGACGAGGGGGTCGCGATGGTCGTCGCCGCGCCCCCGGGCGGTCTGGCTGAACGCCTCGTGCAGCGAGCCCGCGAGTACGCGGCGAACGCGCGCGAGCCGGCGACTCGCCGCGCCTATCAGGGCGACTGGCGCCGCTTCACCGAATGGTGCTCGGCGCAGGGGGTCGAGCCGCTACCGCCCGACCCGGTGCGCGTCGCTGCCTACGCCGCGTGGATGGCGGACGGCGGCACGCGAGGGAAGCCGTACGGGGTGGCGACGATCCGACGAGCCCTCGCCTCGATTGCGGTCGTGTCACTAGCTGCGGGCTACGACTATCCGTACGCCGACCGCGGCATCTGCGCGACGATGGAAGGCATCGCCCGCAAGCTCGGCGTGAAGCAGCGCAAGATGGCGCCGCTCGAAGTCGAGGCCCTGAGCGAGTGCTTCGCTCGCCACCGTGACGATCTGCTCGGGCTCCGAGACAAGAGCATGGTGGCCCTCGGCTTCTTCTTCGCCGCGCGTCGCGCATCGCTCGCGGACGTCGAGGTCGAGCACATCTCGTTCGTCCCCGAGGGGCTGCACCTGACGCTGCCGAAGACGAAGACGGATCCGACGGGGGCCCAGGCCGACGTGCCGATCGGCATCCCGTACGCGCGCAACCCGGCGGTGTGCGCGGTTCGCCTTCTGAAGCAGTGGCTCGCGGCTTCAGGGATAACGACGGGGCCGGTCTTCCGGCGCGTGTTCAAGAGTGGGGCGAAGATCGGCGAGCGGCGCCTCGATCCGGGCAGCATCGCCCGGATCATCAAGGGCATGGTCGAAGAAGTCGGCCTCGATCCGACGCTCTACGCCGGGCATTCGCTGAGATCCGGCTTCATCACGTCGTGTGCGCGTCGGCGCGTGCCGCTCGATGCGATCATGCGCCAGAGCCGGCACAAGTCGGAGAAGATCGTCATGGGCTACATCAGGGTCGCGAACGTCCTCGACGAGACGAACGCCGCGAGGGCGATCACATGAGTGCCGCCAAGCGTGCCCCCAAGTTCGTGTGCTCGCGCTGCATGGCGCCGTACCAGCGATGGCCTGGCGCAACCTGCCGGTCGTGCGGCGCCTGCTCGACCTCGATCATCGACATCGCGACGGCCCGAGCGCGAGGGTTGCCCCTGCCGGTCTCACTGCTCGGCAAGCCGGGCGCGAAGACGTCGAGGCGCCTGCGAACGGGCCTCGCCGCGCTCGATCTGACCTTCGGGGGCGGGATCGCCGTGCCATCGAGCGCGCTCTTCGCCGGCTCGCCCGGTGCCGGCAAGTCGACTGCCGCGCTACAGGCCGCCGCGCACGTCGCGCGTCGCTCGACCGCGGTGTACGCGTCGGTCGAAGAGAGCGTGGATCGGCTGCATGCGCGGTGCGAGCGCTTCGGCTTCGCCGATCGAGCCAAGCTGGTGCCGATCCACGTCGAGAGCGTCGACGAGCTGGTGAGAGTTGCCTCGGGCCTTCGCCCGGCGCTCATCGTCTGCGACTCGGCGTCCAAGCTGGCCGAGACGATGCACTCGCGCGAGGTGCCGATCGTCGAGCGGCTGCACGCTACAGCGCACGAGCAGTTGCACTGCGCGATGATCGTGATCTCGCACGTCAACGCAGCGGGAGAGATCTCGGGCCCCGCTGCGAAGAGGCATGCGACGGACGCCGTGATCGTCGTCGAGGGCGACGGCTCGAATCCGATTCGCACCCTGCGCGCACCGAAGAACAGGGACGGGGCGACGGACGTGCGCGCCTGCCTGCGCATGACCGATCGGGGATTCGTCGATGATGATCCTTCGGCCGCTGGCCACGATGCCCGGCGCAAGTACGGCCCCGGCGTCGCACTCGGCCTGCTGCGACTCGACGGGCGGGTGCAGATCGTCGAGGTCGAGGCGATGCTCACGACACCCACGAGCAACCCCCGTCGGATCATCGCGCACGGTTGCCCCGGGCCGCGCGTGGCCACGGCGCTCGCGATCGTCGAGCGCGCCGGGGCGGCTGTAGATGGCGACGTCACCGTCAGACTCGCCGGGGGGATCACGTCGGCCGACGTCTCGCTCGACGCGGCGCTCGTGGGGGCGATCTGGTCGGCTGCCGCCGGTCGCGCCATTCCGGCCGGCACGGTGCTCGCGGGTGAGGTGTCGCTCGCGGGCGGGCTGCGCCCCCCCGGCGTCGAGGCGCCCGAGGGCTATCGCCTGCTCGGCCCGGGGCGACTCGTCGAGATGCTCAGCAAGTCGCACCTGCGAGCGGTGTGAGCGCGCTAGACTTGCCCTTACGCAGCCGCATTCGGCGCGACACCCAAACGTCGACACGCGAGCCGCACTTCAGACGCTCACACCCACAGCAGTAGCGCGCGCCCGATCGCCCGCCCGGCTGGCCCTTTCCGCCGAGGCGGGCGTTCGCCTATCCGCGCACGTCGATCGAGCTGACGATGTCGTCGCACGGATCGATGAGGTACACGCGAGCAGACCGCCCTTCGGCGCTCGCGTCCTCGGCCGCTGCACAGAAGACGTCGACCGCGTCGGCCGCGTCCTCGCACGCACGCGCGCGCCACACGCCGCGGCGCCGGATGGCCACGCGCCACCCCGGGCAGTAGTTGAGCGCTTCGAGCGAGGCGGCGACGAGGTGCTCAGAGGCGCGCGGCTGCGTCGTGCTCATGGCTCACGAGGCTACCCGCATGGCGCATGTTTCTCAATGAGCTAACATGACTTTGAGGTGTTTCTATGGCCCATCCCGTGCCCCGGCCCAAGAGCGAAAACACGTTCCAGGTAGCATTCCTCATCCCGGACGAGTGGCGCGAGCGCGCCGATGCTCTGGCCGAGCGGCTGACGCCGGGGGTGCGCCTGTCCCGTAGTGACGTGCTGCGCCTGGCCCTCGGCCGCGGCCTCGACGCGCTCGACGCCGAGCACCCCAAGACCAGCCGCAAGCGATGACGTTGTCAGGTGCCCTGCAGGGGGATCGTCACCGTTCCCTGGCCGTCCTCCAACGCGTCGCCGCCTTGCGCGAGCTTGCCACCATTGATCGAGACGGCCGCGGCACCTCCGAGCGGTACACCGCCGGACAACTGGATCAGCGTCGTGCGGTCCACCACCTGAAATTGGGTGCCGTCGCTCGCCGTCAGGATCTGACCCGCCGTCAGCCCGGGGCCTACCTGCACGTTCACGTGGCCGATCACGATCGCCATCCGATCACCTCTACTCAGTAGTCTGGAGATCCCATCATGATCCGCAAGCACATCCACACCGCTCTTGCCGTCGTCGCGATCGTGCTGGTGTCCTGCCCGATCACCGTCGCCGTCGACTGGGCGATGCACCAGGCGCCGTGGGTGTGCGTCGTCGGCGGCTGCCTGGCGGTGCTCGCCCTCGCCGCGGGCGCACGGTGGGCATGGCTCGCGCTCGTCGCCGCGTGCGGCGGTACCACCCAGCAGGGGCCCGAGCTGGCGCGCCTGGTCGACGACGCGGCCGCCGACGCACCGGCCGACGCGGGCGACGAGCTGCACGACGTCGACGCCCAGGCCGACGCGAGCGACGAGCCCGAGGCCGCCCCGGCGTGCCTGCCTGCTGGCGCCGACTGCGTTCCGGGCGGCGTCGCATGCTGCCCGCCGTTCGCGTGCGTCGTGCCCGATGCCGCGGTGCCCGCGCTGCGATGCGTGGCGCCTGACGGCGGGATCTGACGCCCGCTCACAGGTTGAGCTGGTCGACGGCGATCCAAAACTCGTCGGTCACGGCGGTGTAGCTGCCGCTCGTCGAGCTGAGCGCCGCCGCCAAGCCTTGCTGGAAAGCGAGGGGCGACGTCCAGCGGTCGATCACGTCGGATCCGATCGTCGTCGGGCCGCCGATCACCCACTCTTCGACCGGCGTATTGCCCGCGGCCACGTCCGTCGCCTGATCGAAAAGCTGCAGGAATCGTTGCGCGGTCGGCGCGGCCGAGAGGTGCGCGTGCAGGCCGAAGATCTCGACCGGTATGTCGATCATGATGCCGTGCCCGATGGCCTGCATCGTCACGCGGCGCGTGTTGTTGTAGGGCAAGCCTCGATTGCCTCGACCGAGCTGCACTGTGAGCTGCGCCTGCGGGTTGTTCGTCAGGTTGCCATCGCCCGCACCGGTGAACAGGTTCCCGTCCTTGTCCCCGAGGAACACTTCGCACTGCACGAACGTGGCCGGCGGAAGCGGCACGTCCGCGCGATCGGCGCAGAGAATGAGGCGCGAGACGCTCACGGCGCCGTTGCCGAAGGTCACCTTGCACCACGTGAACAGGGTGAGCGGCCCGGGCAGGCCCGAGTAGACGGCCTGCACCGGTGGTGAGATCACGTCGACCGACACCATGAGCGGCTCGGACTTCTCCAGGTAGACGCGTGCCATCTCGATCTGTTGGCCGATCGAGATCGTTTCGGTGCGGCCCCAGGCCGACGAGCGATCCGACGTGCCCGACGTCGGCACCGGCTCGGCGAGGTGCACCACCTGATGAGGCGGGGGGCGGCGCCGCTGGATGTGCCCGAGGGGGCACTGCTGACCGCTCGGATCGATGATGGCCAGACCACAATCCATGCAATTCACGAGATCACCTTGCAATCCTGGCTGGTAGTAGGGAGACTCCACGTCCGGTGTCGAGGGTCACCGTCGCCCGTCCGCGTGATGACGACGCCGAGGTGCTGCGCGGCACGGTGCAGCGCCCCATCGCTGAGCCCCAGTCGGCCGCATACCTCGTCTCGGATCTCACTGCTCGGGCGAGGGCCCGACGCGAGCATGCGGGCGACGACGTCCGCGGCCTGCTGCATCTTGCTCGGCGGCCTGCTCGGCCGCTGAACGTCGCGCCCCTGAGCCTCGCGGGTGCCCCGACGCTGCCGAGGCGGCGCGGGCGGTAGCGCCACGATCGCACCCACACACGGCGCACGGCCGCATCGCATGCACGCGAGGTCGGAGTGGATCCCACCGATGATCTGATCGGTGACCAGCGCGCAGTCGGCGCAGACGCGAAGCCTCGCCGCGGGATGGACGCCACCGGATGCGACCTGCATCACGACGCCCCCCGCGGCTGCATGTTCGCGGTCCCGAGCGACACGATCTGAGGCAGCATCCGCTCGATCGTCGGTCGCAGCGCCGCCGTCACCTCGTCGAGGGTGGCCCCGGGCAACTGGCGTGCGAGCGCGGCCAGCGGCGATCCCTCGCGCATGTGCGCGAGCACGCGGGCGCACCGATCATCGCCGAGGACACGTGAGGGCCGATCGTCGGGGCGCGAGAGGTACACGACGGCCGCGCAGATCAGCGCCTCGTCCCGCTCGGCGAGGGCGACGTCGACGAGCCCCACGAGGGCGCTGGCCATCGCGGTCGAGATCACGTCGTCCCCGCCGTCGTCGGCTGGGCAGGCGCGGTCTGCGCCTGTTGCTGCCGGGCGACGCGCTCGCGCACGACGCGGCGTAGGTAAGTGAGCTGCTCGCGCGTCTCCTCGTCCACCTTGCTGCAGATGATCCCGAACTCGGCATCCGAGAAATCCACGAACACGCCGAGCATGTGCCCGGTCATTCGCCCGGCGATCGCGGCCTCGTCCGCGGTCAGGGGCTTGTCTTCCGCCAGGCGCACGCGAACGATCCCGCGCATCGCGATCACGTCGTTGCGGGCGCGCTCGTCGATTCGACCCAAGACGATCTGGAATGAGGCGTCGTCGAGCCTCGCCAGCATCTCGATCATGTGGCGCGTGGCCTGCTCCAACCGAGTGCATTCCTCGGCTGTCATCGGGATAGTCGTCGGCGCTGTCGCGGGCTGCCCAGCAGGTGGGAGCTGCATGGGCGGCACGGGCGCGCCGAGCAAGCCCGCCGGAACCTCGAATCCGTACCGCCTCAACGCCTCGGGAAGCGCCCAGCTCAGGAAGCCTTCGATCTTGAGTCGCGTCCGGCCCTGCTGCTCGATCTTGATCGTCTCGGACTTCAGCCTGAGCTGCCGTTCCAGATCGCGATCGAGCAGCCGCTGCTGCGCGAGTAGAAATTCGGCTTGGATCTGGCCAAAGCGCTCGTCCCTCTCGCTCATTCGCGCCATCTGGCGGGACATCGTCCGCAAGATGTTGTCGACGCCGTTCAGCAGCAGCTTTGTCGCGGCCTCGCTGTGCCGGTGAGCCTGCGCCATGTGCCCGCCGGGGGTGTGGCCCTCTTCGGATTCGAATCCGGCGCCGTCGAGATCGTCCCCCGCAATCCTGAAGAAGTGTCGGCCGCAGTGGACATCCTTCCCCGGCCGGTAGGCCAACGCGACGTAGCGGCCCAGCGTGGTCAGGCCCGAAGCGTCTTCCATCGCGCGGCTGTAGATGAGTTGCGCGATCGAGCCCGCGTCCAAGTCGGACATCTCTTCGGCGACGTCCCATTCGTGCACCGGGCTCTCGCCGTGCTGCGTCTTCTGCGTGAGGCGGATGCGATCGATCGGCCCACGCGCGAGGACCGACTCGACCCACGTGGCGATGGCCTCTTCGGGCGACAGGCCCGGCCCCATCATCATTTCGTCCAGAATGCCGGGGCCCGGGCCGGCATCGGGGCCGAATCCGGGGCGGCCGCCACCGAAGCCGCGTCGATCCGCAGAGGGGAGCTGCGGCGGGCCGGGGTTGCGCCGGGCCGCACCGTTCGATCGCTTCGGCGCTGAGCGCCGGCCGCCGCCGGGAGTCGTGTTGGCCATCGCTGCAGAACCTACGATCGGACTAACAGGTAGGCTCGTGCGGAACTCATGAGTACCGGATCTGTTTGTTTCCGGGCACTTACGATCATCGTGTGTACCAAACGTGCACCAAACCTCAGCCGGATCAGCGCCATTGCGCGCGGTTTTCTGGGGGTTAGGCTGAGGGGTATGCCCGACCTCGACGAGGAGACGTCCGTCCCGCGCCGCCGCCACGTCCGCCGGATCGTCTCGCGCCTGCACGTGAACCTTACGGCCGCCGAAGCCAGGATGTTGGACACAATCCAGCAGGACTGGGACCTGCCGCTCGCCCAGTTGATCCGGGTGATGATCCGTGAGGAGTACCGTCGGAGCTACGGATCGGTGCCCACGGCGTTCCCAGAGCTGGAGACCGGCACATGAGGATGACAGGCCAATACATCCGCGGCCGTGGCGCGGCTCGCTGGACGCGCGAGGAGCAAATCGAGCGCGAGCGCCTGCTTGCCGGCGTGGCGGGCGCGCGGGTGCAGATCGCTGAGATCCGCGATCGAGCGGCGCAGCGTGCAGCCGATGAGCGTGAGGACCGCGAGGAGAGAATCCGATCGGAGCGCCGGCAGGACGAGTTCCGCAGTCGGCTGCGGCAGATCACGGGGCAATGACATGGGCACCTGGCTCGACGAGGCGACGCTCATGAACATCGAGGCGACACCCCCGCAGCCGCCGCCGCGGCGGAACGCATCCTCGGCGCTCGCGCGTTGCGGGGTGCCTGCGGTCGCGACTCTGCGGACGGATCCCGTGATCCGGCAGGTGGTGGGCGTCGCCGCCGTGTTCGCGACGGGCGATGTGCTGCAGGCCCCGGCCGAGACGATCGAGCTAGCGCTGGCTGCCCTCGGAGTCGCGCCGGCATCGGCCTACGCGCCTGCACCACGAGAGGTCATCGACGCGACGTTCGAGGACGACGAGTGAAGGAATAGGTACAGAGAGGTCATGACACATCATCAGCACCACGGTCGCGTGCACCCGGAGATCCTCGCGGCCCGCAACAGGGAGATGGCCGCCCGAGTTCCGATCGCGCGCCCAGCGGATCCTCGCGAGGTCGCAAACTGGCGCCACGCCGATCGCGTCGCGTACGAGCAGGCGAAGCAGCGCAATCGCGAGGCGCGCGGGCGCGAGCTGACGGGCGCCGCGCCGATGCACGGCATGGGCTACCCCTCGGAGATCTCGGGCGCCGCGCCGTCCTACGGATCTTCGGGCTGGGGCTGGCAGCAGGACATCAGCATGGGGGCCCCGGCGTACTGGCTGGGCGGACAGACCCAGCAGGCGGGCTACTCGCCGAGCCCGATGTACCCGCACGTACATCACGGCATGTCGAGGCATCCGCGGGGACACGGCTTCGCGCCCGGAGCCGGCGCGAGCCTGGAAGAGACGCGCGAAGGCGTCGCGGGCCTCGCGCCGGGCTACATGGCGATGATCTCGCCGACGATCGCCATGTCGCCGCCGGGCTCGACGCCGATCACCTCGCCGCCGCCGCCGACACCTGCAGGCGCGGTGCAGGCGGCGGCGCAGCACTGGTACTCGCCGATCGTGTCCGACTGGGATGCGCTCGTCGCGTGGCTGCGAGGTGCGCTGTGAGCACGCCCGCCTGGCAGGGCATGCCGATCCCCCAGTGGCGTCGTCCGCCCGAGGATCACGACGTGCGCATCGTCGGCGATCCGTCTGCGCCATCGAGCGGTGAGGTCCGCCCGATGGCCGCCGAGGTGGTCGAGGCTGAGGGCCCCACTGCCGCAGTCGACGAGGTTCGCGTCCGCGAGGCCGCACCTGCATCGCCGCCGCTCACCATCGACGACCGCGCCCGCGATCAGAGCATGCTGGGCATGCTGCACGGTGTGCTCATCGGGTGGGCGATGCGTGTCCAGAACCGGCCAATGCCCGCCGTCGATCCGACCGACGCGCTCAACCCCTCGATGCGCAACGGATGGGCGATGGCCGATGCGGCGGCCGACGTCGGCATTCGCATCGATCAGACGACGCCCCTGGCCGTCGGTGAGGAGATCCGTCGGCGCCTGGCCATCATCGGCAACGCCGCCAAGGAAGCGAAGGCGACGCACGACGCGCTGACCGAGGCGGTGACCTGCGTGCAGCACTACACCGACGCCGCATGGCAGGCGGTGCGCGTTATGCCCGGCATGGATCGCAGCGCGATCGATGACGGACGCGCCGCTGTCGCATGTCTGGGATCCCTACGAGCGAAGGGCGCCATCTAGGAGAACGGTGACGATCATGACCAGGCGGATCATGTGGACGAGCACCGGCGACGCGATTGCGGTGACCGACATGGGCGGCGGGCGAGTCATCACGCGCCGGCTCACGGCCGACGAGGTCGCGACCATCGAGCGCGAGGTGCGCGCCTCGCGCGAGATGTGTACGAGGTGCCGCGCGAACGCGAGCCGACGCACGCGCACCTCGCGCTCGTCGCGCACATCGAGAGGCAGGTGATCGTCTTGGGGCACTGGGCACCGCGCAAGTCGACGCGTCAGCAGTTCCGCCGGGCATCGCGCTGGTCATTCAGCCCGCCGGGCGGATCGGGATCGCCGGCACCGGCGACTGCGCCGACACCTGCGCCGCGACGGCCGGGCGAGCCGCCGCCCTCTTGGCGTCAGCCGCCTGCGCCTGCTGGTGATCCGCCGCCCCCGCCGCCTTCGAGCGCGAGCTTGCGCGCCGAGATGATCGCCCGCGGTCTGATCCGACCGTTCGGCGCGCTCGTCGACTGCACCTCACGTTGTCCGGCGCGCGCCGCTCTACAGATTCCACTGCATCCCGACACGCCGGCCCGCTGCACCGGCACGTCGGCCATCCGCTGCAGCGATCCGTAGCCCACAAAACGCGTCGACCGCCGGGCCCTACCTACCAAGTAGCCAGCGGTCGACGGGGAGAACCGAGATGTCCACCCACAAGAAGAGTAGCACAGCCGTGCGTGCGGCGGCGCCTGCGCGCGTCGTCGTCATCGCGTCGCGCGGCACCCGCCACACCATCCGTGTCATCGAGGGCGAGCTGCCCGCCTGGCTACTCGATCCTCGCCGCACGCTCGTTTCCACGTACCGGCTCGCGCCCGACCTCTACATCGTCGACTGCGACGAGATCGGCGAAGCCGAGGCGCGCAACGAGATCGAGATCGTCGAGGTCGACGATCGCCCGCGAGCGCGCGCGAGGCGAGCCGCCTAACACTTTTTTCCGGCGGGGCCCGCGCGGCTCAGCCGTTCGCGATCCGGCCTGTTTCCCAGCGGATCATATCGATGATTGATATTGCCATGGCAATGCCAATTAGCGATAAACTTTGAAAAGTTACTTGCGCGGGACCTCGGTGGGGCGTAGGTGTTCCTCATGACGCAACGCCGACGTGAACGCATCGTCGAGGCCGCCCGCCTGTCCCCCGCCCTCGTCCGCCGCCTGGCGGCGCAAGCCGACGTCGCCCCGGCGACGCTGGAGCGCTACTTGTTCTCGGAGCGCCCGATGCGGCCGAGCCGCCGGGCGCGAATCGAGAGGATGCTTCAGGCGCTCGATCTGCGGACGCTCAGAGCGGCGTGATGGCGGCCCCCGTCCCCTGCGCCATCTGCGGCGCGACGAAGCACACGACGGCCGCGCACGAGGCCGCACTCGATGAGGTGGACGAGTTCCGCGAGGAGGACGGGCGCGGGATCCCCGTCGTCTTCTACGACGCGGACGAGGCGAGTCGGTTCGAGGCGCACGTTGCCCGGCAGAAGCTCGCCGCCGCCGTGGCCCGCAAGCTCGCGGCCCCCACCCGCGCCACGCCCGCGGACGCCAACGGCACGCCAGCGCGCCGGCTGGGCAACGCCCGCGAGGCCGCCGCGGTTCTCGGAATCAGCGTCCCGGCATTGCGCAAGCGCGTGCAGCGGGCGGCGTTGCCGCGGGGCGCCGTCGTCTACACCGGGCGGCGCTGCCAGTTCCGTCTCGATCGGCTGGTGGGCTGACGATGCTACCCGCGCAGCTTTTCCAGCGCGCTCACGGCGTGGTCTTGCCCGTCGCGCGCGAGGTGCATGTACCGCAGCGTCGTCGCCAGGTTCTTGTGGCGGCACATCGCCATGATCTGGCGGACCGGTACGTTCGCCATGGCGAGATGGGACGCGTACGTGTGCCGGAAGACGTGGACGGCCCCTTTGACCGGGAGCCCGGCGGCACGCTCGACACGCATCACGAGCCACTTGATGGCCTTCATCGTGAGCGGACCGCCCTCGTCATCGTGGATGAGGTATTCGCCTGTCGCGGGCAGCGCGCGGAGGGCGTCCGCCAGTCGCGCCGTCATCTTGACCGGCTTCTCTTCCCCGCCCTTCGTCGCATCCTCGAATCGCTCGGCAAGCGAGCGCTGATACACCGAGCTGCGCGGCGTGATCTTCCCCGTCCGGTAGTTTGCGTCCGTCCGCTTCGCCGCGATGATCTCGCTCACGCGGAGCCCTGCATCGCCGCCGAGCAGCACGACTGCGAGGCAGCGCGGATCGTTGAGCTTGGAGGCCGTCTCGACGATCTTCGCGTACAGCTCAGGCTCGTAGAACTCGGGCGCGCGCTGGCTGTCCACTTTGGCGAGCTTGATCTTGCAGGGCATCGCCCTGAGCCCTGTTTCGTCGGCGCATGCCAGGGCGTACTTCATCAGCGAGATGAGGACGACCTTGCGGTTGTTCAGCGTCTTCTTGCTCTCACACGGCGCGATCGTGCGGTCCCGCTTCGTCTCGCGATAGCCGCCCTCTCGCCAGGTAGCTTCCAGGTTGTCGACCACGTGTTGCTTCAAGCCATCGAGGGGACGCGACCCGACGAACGGCAGGATGTGCGTCTCGACGATGCTCGTCGCGGCGTCGATCGCGCTCTGCTTCTTGCCCTGGTAGTGCCTGGCCACGAAGATCGGCGCCCACTGGGCGACCGTCATCACCTTGGCGGGGCCGTCTTCGGCGGCGGGGGCCCGCAGCTCGCCGAGCAGCACAGCTTGGCGACGCTCGCCCCACGCCGTCGCCATGTTGCGCGGCCCCTCGACGATCTTCCGATCGCGAACCTTGCTGCCGTCCGCCCGCCGCGCCCTCACATCCACCATCCAGCGCCGCTGCCCGCGCTCGCCGTCCGACCACTGGGTTACCCGCACCGTCATCGTCTCACCTCGACTGTGAGACTAGCTGAGGGCGGGGCAATGGCAAGGCAACGCAGAATGCACGCTTACGGAATGCTGAAAAACAAGCCAGTTCGTAACGTAGGGACCGGGTTCGAGACCCGTGTCCCGCTCCTCTGATCGGCGCTGATGGCGCCTTCGCCAGCGACACGGGGCACTGTCTTTCCTGCACTCCGTCCAGCGGGCTGGACTCCGTGCAGGAAAGAGCGAGACCCGTGTCCCGCTCAAGAACGCCTCGGAAGCCGAAGGGCCGGCCAG
>JGI20133J14441_1002422_pt1 | contig 13064 bp, 14 predicted proteins | sample RS3BMetagenome_FD_14441 | JGI IMG/M metagenome (IMG submission 14441)
TGTAAAATTTATTGAGACAAGGAGACAAAATTTCTTATCTCAACCTCATCAAAGAGATGTGATTTGGCAAGCTGAAGCTGCTGTAAAAAATAATGGCAAAGTTTTGGGTGTAAAGGCAAAGCTTATTGTTGACTTAGGTGTTGAAGGAACAAACAGAGGATCAGGAGCTCCTTCTCTTATACCTGCTTCGTTATCAATACCTAATGCATACAAATTGGAGGCATTGGAAGTGGAAGCTTTTGGCGTAGTGACTAACAAATCATTCTACTGTGCATATAGAGGTTATGGAAAGGATAAGGGTATTAAATTGATGGAAAGAATTATGCAAAAAATCAGCATAGAATTGAATTTAAAACCTGAAGAAGTTAGATTCATTAATTTTATAAATTCCAATGAATTTCCGTATAGACAAATAAGTGGTTACATTTATGATAGTGGGAATTATCATGAAACTTTGAAAAAAGCATTGGAAATAGCAAATGTTTCTGAATGGAGGAAGAAGCAAGAGGAATTGAGAAAAGAAGGAAGATATATAGGCATTGGTATATCCTTTTGCGTAGAACCAGCTGGTGTAGCTATTCCTTATGCTATTTATAGTGGTTATGAAAGTGCAAGGGTCAGTATTAATACTGATGGTCATGTTGAAGTTTATTCAAATCTGATTGATATTGGTCAAGGATCGATTGTAACTCTTGCACAGGTAGCTGCAGAAACCTTGGGAGTACCAATAGATTGGATAAAAGTAATTACAGGTTCTAGTGATTATAAGGGTACAGGTTCTTATTCAAGTAGGGGTGCTGTATACGGTGTAGGTGCTGTTATCAAAGCCTCAAGCATATTAAAGGATAGGCTTAAGAGAATTATGGCTCACATATGGGAAGTGAGACCAGAGGATATAGATATTAAAGATGGCGAATTAATACTGAAACCGCTACCTTCAAAAAGAATGAAATTAGATGAATTAACTTACAAATTATATCATTTTCCAGGTCAACATAGAATTTTGAGTGAAGATCTAATTAAAGAAGGACTTGTTCCTTTAGATGTCACTGTTTCATGGTTTAGTCCTGTAACAGCTAAGTATCCAACTGCAACATATACAACTGTTTCATGTTCAGCTGATGTAGCAATCGTTGAAGTAGATGTTGAAACAGGCGGGGTTAAAGTTATAAATTATTATACAGTTCATGATGCAGGAAAAGTAATTAACCATAAAATTGTAGAAGGACAAATAATCGGTGGCATAGCGCAGGGATTAGGTGCAGCTTTATATGAAGAAATATTGTATAGTAAAGATGGGAGCCTATTAACAACAAGTTTTTTAGATTATGCAATTCCTAGTGCAACAGAAATGTTCAATGTTGAAATTGACCATTTAGAAACATCATCTCCGTTTACTGAACTGGGGTCTAAAGGAATGGCTGAAGGTCCCGCTTATTCAAGCATAGTAACAATTGTTAATGCTGTAGAAGATGCTCTTAAACCTTTTGATGTTAATATAAATGATATTCCTATAAAATTAGAAAAAATTTTTAATTTAATTAGAAAAAATAGATTTTAAGCAAAGGATTCATAACCTGGATACCAAGTTATACTGTCAGATGTAAAGCTATATAGTCCTACTTGAACCCACTTATATGTTCCATTTTGATTTACAATTGTCCAAATAGCATAATCCCCTCCAAGTCTATCATGATTTTGATCCAAATTTATCCATCCAGAAGCACCAAAGAACGAAGAAGCTACTTGGGGTAATATTTGATTTACTTTAACTGGATCATATGCATTTACTTCTAAAATAGCTTTAACTAATACCCAAGCAATATCATAAGCTACATATGCATAGTTATCAGTTTCTCTACCAAGCTGAGAAACAATATATTGTCGCACCTTCTGAGTTAGGTTTGTATAAGTAGGATTAAATACTGGATGAAGCATTTTAGTCTGAACATTAAATTGAGCCACGGTTGGATTCTGTATAAATGAACCAATACCTTGTGTTGCATCAGAACCAAACCATCTTACTTGTTTTAAAGTAGGATAATTAGCAGCAACTTGAATCAACAATGCACCTTCATCAAATGATAGTAAATTAACACCTACATGGTTTGCACCATATTTTTGTATTGCAGCAGTAACTCTATTATTTAAATCAGCCACAATTGCACTAAAATCTGTAGTGGCAGGCGGGTATTGTAACATTTCCACCTGGCCTCCCAACTGTTGGAATCTATTTGCTACACCGCTTGCACCACTATCACCCCATGAATCATGTCTTGCAACAATTATCGCGTATCTTACACCTGCATCCCACATCATTCTTGCTATCGAATAAGCTTGGTAAATATCAGGAGGGTCGAATCTATATACAAAAGGCTTATTAACTGCCAATTCCATGGAAGTTGATGATGCACTGACAACGATGATTTGATTACTTTGTGCGTAATTCATCATATTTTTAAGTTCTGCACTTGTTACAGGTCCAATGATAAATTTAACACCTTGAGCTGCCAAAGTTTGTAACTCAGATAGTGCAGTATCTGGATTAGTACCTGTATCTTCGTATATAATTTGTAATTGTACTCCTGGCCTTACTGTTGCAAGCCAATTGTTGATATCTATTTGTGCAAGCTGTAATGCAGCCTTTTGTGTTTCACCATAAGATTTGAGGTCTCCGCTTAAAGCTAATAAAGCTCCTATTTTAATTACAGATGGTAATCCTGTTGTTGGAGCTGTCGTCGTTGGATTTACTGCAGGATATACAAAGTATCCAATTACAACACCTACAATTAAGCCAACAATTGCAAGTGTTACACCTCTTCCTACCCAAGATGGTGTTTGTGTTGCCATTAATTTATGAATAAATTACATATATATTAAGTTAACTATTTGTCTATAATTACGAATATTTTTATTTATTGAATATTCATGCACAAATTATCAAATAGTATAGCAAAGTAATTTTTGGTAATATCTTCTATTGTGTAAAATATATTTAGAATTCGATTTAGATATTTAATACATTGCATAGCAAATTATTTGGTTAGTATATCTTAATTTGCTTTGATATATTGTAATCTATGGAATGGCATAATTATTTAATTAGATATCCAGTTAAGGTAAATTATGTCTAAAATCTTCTCTACGATGTATTATAAATCTTTAGTCGATTCTAACTAAATGATATAAGTATAATGAACCATTAAGTTCTCAAATGAGTGAAGAAAAAGTTTATATGTATATTTCAACTTTAAAGTTTTTCAAAGAATTTTGGAATGAGAATGAATACGACATTAAAGTAAAATTAGTATCGAAGTTGAAAGAATTAGAAGAATTCTTCTCTGACAAACTGATCTCAATAAAGTATTATTATTCATTAAGGCACAACTGCGATATCATTTTTTGGGTTAGCAGTTTTGATACAAACACTTTAATAAAATTTAGGATTACAATGAATAAGTTATTTTCTGAAATAGGCGAAGAAAATTATTCTTTATTATCAATTTATAAACAATCTCCTTATTTTAAAGCTAAACATAATTTAGCTGAGTATCTAAAGTTAAAACCCTTAAGATATTTTGTAGCTTATCCTATGAAGAAATCTCCGGAATGGTATTTATTACCCTTTAGCGATAGAGATGAAATGATGAGTGAACACATAACAACAGCTATGAACCATCCAAAGGCAAAAGGCATAAGGTCATATACGACATATTCTTTTGGAATTACCGAAGATGAGTTTGTAGTTATATATGAGTTAACTTCTTTAGATAACTGGGTTGAAGTTGTAGAAAAATTAAGAGAAGTAAAAGCAAGAAAGTGGACTCTAAGAGAAGAACCGGTATTAATTGGTGAAAGAATAGAATTCAATAATGTATTTTAATTACTTCTTCGAGACAAAAAGCAAAACTTCTTTTAAAATTTTCATTGTTTCATTTAACATCAATCTAGTCTCCTTTGAGTCTTTTTCTATCAATTCTAAAATGTTTATTAATTTGTTTAATATATCTTGGCTCATACCTATTAATAACTTGAAATTATCATCTGTTCTTTCCGCAAATTCTCTAAATTCGCTTCTGTAATCTTGGAATTCTTTCCTAAAATCTTTGAACTCATTCCTAAAATCTTTGAACTCATTCCTAAAATCTTTGAACTCATTCCTAAAATCTTTGAACTCATTCCTAAAATCTTTAAATTCGTTTCTATAATCCCTAAATTCGCTTCTATAATCTTTGAATTCATCCCAATAATTCATAAATATTGTTTGCATTGATCCAAAACCTTCTTGAAGTTCATCAGGTAATTCTCCATATATTATTTTGAAGAATTTTATCTCAGAGCGATAAGATTGTTCCTCAACGACTAAATTGTCAACTTTAATAGGTTGTGGTGCATTACGAATCTTTTCTATATAATATTTTAGCTTTTCTTCATCGCCTTGTATAAATAATTCAACAGAACCATCCTCAAGATTTTTTACATAACCAGCTAATTTTAGCTCTTGAGCAATATCTAATGCAAATCTTCTAAAACCAACCCTCTGAACACGTCCATATACCTTGATAAGATAAGCTTTATCCACAAAAAATATTATGAATTTTAGTATTTAAACTTACACCTTTTATACATATTTTATACACATTTTTAATAACAATATATTTTTTTAATTTACTAACAATTAAAACAAAATAAATTTTATATAAACAGAAGGCCAATTCTTTTTTAGGTAATACCAGATAATATTTAAATTTATCTAGGAAAAAGTTTTAGTTGAAGGATAAAAAAATAGGGTTGACCGAAAGTATTTTTATTCAGTTCGCATAACTGGAGATTAAACGAACTTTAAGAAGGAATAGCTACTTAAGGTATTAATTAGCAACGATCTCATAAAATTTAGCTATTAGAAAAAATCTTGTCCATTATTAGCTATTCTATTCAGAGTATAAATATTAAATTAATATCTCATCTGATTAAAAATTTTATATCCGATTATAGATTATAAATCTGCTTTAATTCTTATTTTAGAGATAGATATAATATTTAAAGAATCATTTTCTTATCTCAGATTAATAAATTACTTTGACTAATCAATTTGTTCTGATCAAGGTATAAGATAAGACTAATTTTATATTAGAAATGATTTTTATGATATCAGATTAAATTTTACTTTTGGATAAATCTGATAAAATTCGGCTAATAATTACAATTGTTGAATGAACCTATTAATGATTTATTCAATAAATTAGATTACATTAAAAATAAAGCATTTAATTTTTAAAAGTTAAATTTAAAAAGATTATATTTATAAGATTAGTATGGCAGGTTTGAAGGATGCTAAGTTATTAGGAGGTATAGGAGCGATACTTGCATTAATACCATACATAAGCATAATCGGATACATACTTGTGTTGATTAGCTTAAAATTTATTTCAGACGAAACAAAAAAAAAAAAAATGCTCTATATGGAATAATCTTCGTAATATTGGGAATATCCTTATCATTTTATTCATTATTCAGCATTGGATTTAGCATTTTCAACATTTTTCTTATTCCTTTTGTCATCGGTTTAATAATAGTAAGTGCAATACTTTTAATCATAGGAGTATATTTCTTTAAAAAAAGCTTAGATGATACAGGTAATACATTCAATATAAGTTATTTTAAAACTGCAGGCTTATTATACTTCATAGGAGCAATATTAACATTCATATTAATAGGTGCTTTTATCATTTTAATAGCTAATATCTTTCTTATTATAGCCTTCTTTTCTCTACCTGAGCAATATGCACAACCTTCACAAACACAACAACAAATTTAAATGAATAGTTTTAAACTCTTTATGAACATACTCCAGAAGATAAATAAGCTATGTTAAAAGACGATAAAATTTTTTTAAACTATTTTATTAATTTCTTTAATTAATTTTGAAATATTTTATTAGTCGTAAAGATCTAACATCCATTTCCATGCTTTTAGTATCTTAATTTTTCGATTATTAAAAGTTTTATTTCCTTCTTCGTCATACGTTATAATTTTACCTTCGTTTAAATTAAATATATTCATAGCTTCTAATAATCCATCTATTTCTCTTTTTTCTGTTAATGGATCAGAAAGACTCCAAGTAACTTGTATTGCATCAATTACATTATTTCCTTGCACTATAATGAAATCTACTTCTCTTTTACCACTATAATAATATATTTCTTGCATGCTGTTTTTTCCTTTTAAATTAATGAGTACTGCATTTTCGAGTAACGAACCTAATTCTTCTTTAAGTCTAAAGCCTATAATGTTTGATAGTCCGTTGTCTATCGCATATACTTTTCTTAAAGACCTCTCTACTATTTTTAATGAAGGTGCAATTTTATCTATAAATGTAATTATCATCGATTCTTTAATGTAATTAGTTAATCGTTCAACAGTACTTAATGAAATGTTCAATCCTCTTGATACACTCCTTAATGTTATTAGTTTTCCAGTATTAGAAAGATAATATTTTGCAATCGTTTTTAATTTTGTTATTTCTCTTACATGATATCTTTCTATTATATCTCTAGTTAATATATCGTTGTAAAGATTCAATATTATTTCTTCTTTATTCTTATTCAAAACGACTTCAGGAAATCCACCAAATTGTAAATATTCCAAAAAATATCTTTTTATTTCCGTTTCTTTGGATACGAGCTCTACTAGATCAGTGAATTTAATATTTTTAAAGCTAATGAACTCAATGAAATTTAAAGGATTTACATTCGTAGTAATATGCCTTCCAGTTAGTGTAAGAGATACTTCACCTTTAGATAATTGTGATGTTGAACCTGATACTGCAATATAAGCTTCTCTTCTTTCATGTAAGCTTCTAACAAAATTTTCCCAATTCTTAACTTTTTGAACTTCATCTAAAAAAATGTAAGGTGTGCTATTACTTTTTTTAACTGATTCTAAATAAACTTCGTATATTTTCATTAAATCTGTTGAAGAAACTTCACCCAACCTTGGATCCTCAAAATTTATAAAAAGTGTATCTCTAGGATCTAAACCATTATAAATCAACTCTTTTATCACTTGCCTCATAATTGTAGATTTGCCGCTTCTCCTTACACCTATCACATCAGCTATAAATCCATTATTCATAGTTTGTATTATCTTATTAACGTAATGAGTCCTTTTAATTCCAGTGTAGAGATCTTTAATCCAAAAATTCCAATCAGTTAAAATCTTGATTATTTCCTCTCTATCCATAAATCATATATAATAAAAGTTTATTTTAAAAATGACCCATATATGAGTCAAAAATATCATAAAAATGACCAATATATAGGTCAAAAAAATTACAAATTTTGCTTAACAATTGATGCTGATTTCCTCTCTTTCATAAAGAGCGATACCTTAAATCTTTTTTTAATTTATACTGTTATTGCTTTATTCTTTTAGTTATTATTATCATGATAAATTGTATCCTTTTTTCTAAAAATTATAATTGTTCAATATTATACCTTAAAATTTATTCAATCGACTAGAATTAGTAGTTTCAATAATGTATGAAATTTTTAAAAGTTTATCATCATCTCCAATGTTTCCAACTAGTTGAATACTATATGGCATTCCATTATAATATCCAACAGGTAATGATAAAGCTGGTGCACCTAAATAACTCGCAAAGCTTACATATTCAGTAGCCTTAGACCTAAATTCTAGTTGCTTTTCGACATCATTCAAATCATCGATTTTCGGTGCTATATCATAGACTGTAGGCGTTAATAAAACATCAACTTTGTTAAACAATTTTAAAATTTCTTTTTTATACTTTATTCTCATATTTTGAGCTGTTATATATTCAACCGCACTTATTTTAAAGCCATCTTCTATTAACTTTGCAACATCTTTGGAATATTCACTTTTTCTTTCTTGAAAGTTTTTATGGTGTATTTGAGAAGCTTCAGCTAATCTCATTTTCCTATGATATTCACTCATTGATTTAATGTCTAAATTTATCTTTTCTACATTAAAGCCTTCAGAAGTAATCTTATCAACAAATTTTGCAATACTTTTTTCAACTTCTGTCTCTTCGTTATTTATATATCCAATATTAATTCTTTGTGGTTTAATATCATCAATCAAGTAGTTTAAATTCAATTCTTTGTAAGATAAAGATTTAAAAATATAGGCAGCATCTAAAACTTTTTTTGTTAATATCCCAACTGTGTCAAACGTTGGTGCTAAAGGATAAACGCCCTCAATACTAATTGAATTATAAGTAGGCTTAAAACCTACAATTCCACAGAATGATGCAGGAATTCTAATAGATCCCCTTGTATCAGTTCCTATCGAAGCTAGTGCTGAACCAAATGCTACAGAAACAGCAGAACCGCTGCTAGAACCGCCAGCAATTCTTTTATCATCTATAGGATTTTTAACTGGACCAAAATAAGAACTTAAACCTGAAACTCCTGATGCAAATTCATGAAGATTATTCTTTCCGATTATAATTGCATCATTGATAATGATTTCATTAACCAATTCAGCATTATAATCAGGTATAAAATTTTTGAAAATTGAAGAGGCCATCGTAGTCTTTGAAAAATTTGTATATATAATATCTTTTAATGAGATAGGAATTCCAACTAAGTTGCCAAGTTTAGCTTTATCTTTAAACAATCTATCAATTCTTTCAGCTTGTTCTAAAGCAAAATCTTCCAATATTGATATATAACTATTAAATCGAATATTCTCTTGCTCAGCTTTTTTTAAACAACTATGTAATGTTTCCATAACTGGTTTTCCATTTAAGATATCATGCAGCTCAGCTAGAAGTACTGTGTTTTTTAATAAATCTTTACTTTCTAATTCCTTGATAAAATTTCTTAAATTTTCTTCCATAAATCAATTTCGAATTATATGAATAAAAAAATTATAAATTAGAATATTTTAAAAATATGCAAGCACTATGTTATTCTATAAAATTTTATTTGTTCATAAAGAAATTAATTAAAGATTGCACGTTTTCTTGATTTAATAGATTCTTACTTTCAGTCAACAATACTAGTTTATTTACCTTAGCTGTAGCATATATTATTCTTCTAAAGTAATTATTTATCACATCGATCAATTTATCTGATTCTTCTTCTATTTCAGAATTCGTAATTAATGTTTGCTTTAATCTCTTATCTCTTAGAATCACTCTCAATCCCTTTAAATAAGCCTCAAGATATCTATTCTTATTATTTTTATCCTTTTTAATTAACTTAAATAATAACAGTTTTGATTCGATTAATGAAATTGGATTATAATATACTTCATAACTATCTAGCAACTTAGGAAATAACTCATTGTATTTTTCAATTCCAACATCGATGCCAAATATTGGATATAAATAAACAGTATCAATTAATATCTTGTTCATTCCAACTCTTCATCAAGTTCATCTAAGCTAATTTTATTAACAAAATTGCTTTTATTTATCAATTCTTCAATTTTTGGTAAAGGTTCGACTATGATAAATCCATTTTTAATTTTTACGATTACCTTGCTATTTTCCTTTAAACCTATTGCATCTCTTATTTTCTTCGTAGTATAAATTTCTCCTTTTTTTCCTACGTTTAAAATAAATTCTGACATAAAAAGACTTCTAAAAGAATTATTTAAATTTTTCTAATTAAGGTTTAGCTTTACTCTTAATTTGCTTTAGTAGTTTATCCCATCCACCATATGCCACCCATCCACCATCAATAGGTATAACGGCTCCGGTAACATATGATGAAAGATCTGAAGCAAGAAAAGCTATTGTATAAGCTACCTCATATGATTCTCCATATCTACCCATCGGTGTTCTTCCTTCTATATCTTCTGTTGTATATTCTCCTGTACCAGTATCCTTTACATCCATTGGTGTTCGGATATATCCAGGAGCAACTGCATTCACTCTTATTCCGAAAGGTGCCCATTCAGTAGCTAAAACTTTAGTTAATCCGATTAAAGCAAACTTGGAAGATACATATGCTGCTCTTTTAGGTAGTCCTACTAAACCTAATATTGATGAAACATTTATAATTGAACCCTTGATTTTGTTTTTTATCATATTTTTTGCTACTAATTGAGCCATGTAGAATGAACCAAACAAATTGATTCTCAAAACTTTCTCGTAATCCTGAGGCCTTAATTCAACACTATCTGCAATTAAAGATATTCCTGCATTATTTACAAGCACATCAATCTTGCCAAATTTTTCCATACTTTGTTCAACAATTTTTTGGCAATCATTATATTCTGATACATCACCAGCCACGCCGAAAGCTTCACCGTATTCTATACTCTTATTTAATACCTTAACTGTATTTTCTACATCTCCTTTATTCCTTGAATTTATAACAACATTAGAACCTAAAGATTTGAATAATTTAGCCGTCTCTAACCCGATTCCCTTCGTTGAGCCCGTTATTATAACAGTCTTGCCTTTTAAATCTTGAAAACTCATTTTACCAATACCACCTCCTTTCATTAGGTATTCTAATTCCTCTTGCTTTTGCAGCTCCCTTAATTCTTTCTTCTGCTAATCTATCTGCAGCTAAATATGTTGGTATTTCATTTTCTTCGCTAATTTCAATTATCTTCTGAATATTTTGTCTAATTAAATTACCAACTTCTTCTATTGCAAATTCATGATTATGGACATTATGGAATAGTCTATAAGTATCATAAACCGTTCCGCCTGAATTTACAACATAATCTGGCAAGTATAATATTCCTTTTCTATGCAACTCGTCGCCAACAGTTTCGCTTTCCAATTGATTATTTGCTCCTCCTGCTACAAGCTTAACCTTCAGCTTTTTCAATGTATCAAAATTTAATATTCCACCTAAAGCATTAGGCGAAAAAATGTCTGCATTTTCTTCATATATTTTATCAGGCTCGACAACTTTAACATCATATTCTTTTGATATTTTATTAACCTGTTCATCACTTATATCACATACTATAACTTTTGCACCTAACTTATCAAGCAATTTAACTACTTCTGAACCAACCTTTCCTAATCCCTGAACTGATACCTTCAATCCATTTAAACTTTCAGAACCAAATACTTTTTTCGCACCAATTTTCATAGATTCAACAATACCAAAAGCAGTTGCAGGACTTATATCTCCAGCCCCCCCATAAGAACGAGGGAGTGTAATAACATACCTTGTTTCTTTATATATGTTTACCATATCGTTAAGGTCTGTTCCAACATCTGTACCAGTAGAATAGAGACCTCCTAGTCTTTCTATGAATCTACCAGCAGCCCTTAATAAAGCTTCAGTTTTATCCCTTTTTGGATCTCCGATGATAACCATTTTCCCTCCTCCCAGTTCTCTTCCTGCTGCAGCGTATTTATATGTCATAGCTCTTGCTAATCTCATAGCATCATGTATAGCATCTAGCTCATTATCATATTTCCACATCCTACAACCTCCTGCAGCAGGCCCAAGTGTTGTATCATGTATTACAATAACAGCCTTAAGTCCTGTACTATTATCGTTGCATATGAATACGTTTTCATAGTCATATTTATGCATGTACTCAAAAATTTTAATTTCTTTATAAGACATATTCCCTTATTCAATAGCGAGTAAATTTAAAAACTTAATCGTAAAATGCACAATTATTTATAATTTTTGGAAAACAATCTACTTTAAATTAAGATTTTTATTATTTCTGACAGATATCTTATTTCTTCATCCCATGAATAATTATACCTTTTTAACATAACAGTTCTGACCAGATTTTTAGCTGTAGCTAGATCATAATTTGGATATGCTGAAACATGTATCACATCTTTCAAATTGACATTCATAATATCATAAGCCTTTTTGAAAGCACCAATGTCAGGTTTATATATACCTGTATCTTCTGCGGTTATAATCCAGTCAAAAAAGTTTTCTAAACCTGATAAAGTAATCTTTATTAACCTTTTTTCAGTGTTTGATATAATTCCCAATTTGACGTTCATTTTTTTCAATAATTTTAAACCTATCAAAGTATCAGGAAAAGGAGGAGATTTGGCAAAGCTTAATACAAAACTATCTCCTAAATCCTCATTATAATCTTTAACCAATTTATTTAAACAAGATTTAAGAATTTCAGAATAAGGTCTAAAATTTTTTATTTCTTCAAATTCTATTTTAAAAAATTCATGAATATTAATATTGAATAGTTTGAGAAAATTTCCTATCGAATAATTCCAATCAAATAGAGTTCCATATAAATCAAAGGTTAAAATTTTTTTCATAAATTAATTTTAAAGCTTATGCTTACCGAATTCTTGCTAACTTCTATTTTTGGCACGATATTTAGCGCATTTTTGAACGCAGACTTTAGCCATATGCTTAGGAATTTAGAATATTTATCTCCATATACATGTTGAAAAGTTAAATAGTACTCGTTTACTTCTTTTTTCATCTCGCATTCAGCTAGTTTTCCATATTTACAATATAAANATAAAAANNTAAGAAAATTGTTTAAATTAAATTCTTTAAACCAAAATCTAGTCATATCTTTAGGATTTCTGCTTCCCATATCTTCAGCAATTTTATCGAATACTTCATCTTTGATTGATTCATGCATAATTTGAAATCCATCCCGAGTTATCGATACCATTCCTAGCCTTTCTGCAAATCTATCCCATTCAATAAATTTCTTTAAAATTAAATTGACCAAAGAATTATAACTTAATCCCCTCATTTGTGCTTCACGTTGCAATAATAAGTCATCATCTTCATTCAATCTAATACTTCTAATTACAGTTTTCTTTTTNTGGTATTTTTGCATTNAAATATATTACTTTGTAATACATATATAGTAAACGTCCTACTTAAATGCTTCAAAAATAAATTTGCATATGGCAAAAATAGAAATTCCTAGTGGAAAAATAATACACTACGTTGACCCATATTGTCCATGGACGCTATGCGCCGAACCCTACATTAGAAAAGTGGAATATGAATACGATGGAATGATTAAAGTTGAATATAGATGTGGTGTTGCTGTGGATAACATTGATACATGGTTTAAAGAAACTGGTTTTA